>Ga0081540_1004563_pt1 | contig 10497 bp, 6 predicted proteins | sample TabmetS2T1R1_FD_71024 | JGI IMG/M metagenome (GOLD analysis project Ga0081540, IMG submission 71024) | Tabebuia heterophylla rhizosphere microbial communities from the University of Puerto Rico - S2T1R1 | ecosystem: Host-associated > Plants > Roots > Rhizosphere ... | reverse complement strand
TCAAGTGACTGAGCTTATCTTTGTCGCTCGCGGTTAGCTTATCACCGGATGTTCGTTCGCGCTCCTCAAGAAGCCTCCTGTACGCATCTTGCAAGCTCCGCAATCGATCAATAGCGTCGTCAAACACTGATTGAAGCCCGTCCAGATCACGAACTTTGGCTTCGGCACGAATACGCTCCTCGATCACAGCGGCAGAGGGATTCGATCCGGGCGAGACCAGCTCAGCTCTCAACAGACGAATTTGAGCGTATTGATCTGCAAGCTCTTTACTTATCGCAGCGAGGTCATTGCTGCGCGCCGTATTCTCCCCCTCCTCACGGCTAAGGATATCCTCGAACATCTTCTTTTGTGATCGAATGTACTCAATGTTGTCCGCAATCGGCATAACCGCGGAGAGCGCCTCTTGGGACAGCAAGGTGTCCGAAAGAGCTTGCTCGCAGGTTGGACACCTGTCAGGAGCTAAGGTTGCTACTATTCCAGAATAACGCTGAAGTCTTTGAACATCTAAGTTCTTGGCCAAATCGTCCTCCAGCGTCTTGATACGTCTTTGCAGTGACTGCATATCGGCCATTTTAAGCTGCTGAACATTATGGAGACTGATCCTCTGGACGTTAAGTTCATCCACCCGCAGGCTGAGTTGTTGAAGTTTCTCAGCGACTGCGCCAGATTGATTCGCGACATCGGGTACGGCGGCAGACGCAAGGGCCACCGCCGACGCGCGATATCTAGACACTACGATCGCAAGTGCAGTCCATTCGCTGCCGTCCGCAACTTGAATGTGTGCGCGGGCCAATGCATCAGGATCTGCAACCGGCGTCTCACTTAAAGCGGTGGTCCTTCCACCGCTACGCGAAACGAAGCGCTCTAACTCCTGGCGTGTCGCCAACCAATCCTTCGCGTTAGTAGCAATACGTTCCGCTAGACGTTCGCGCTGCATTTCGAGTTTATGGACGTCGAGGTCCAAGATGAATTCGACGGCGCGCTTGTGAACTTCTCTGATCCTCATGTATGTGGGAATGGCCGCGGGAATCGTCGACCATCCAAATTTTTGTTCCACCCAAAATAGAGGAAAGACGGTTTCCAAATACAATTTCGTCTCTGGCGCGTCGTATCGACGAACCTGCGGAAGATGCCAGCCGAGAAACCCTTCCAGGAAATGGTGAAAACCATCTTCTCGCTGTGCAGCACCGGGATCCAGCACAAAGAAATTCTGTCTACGCAGGGGCGCCGCGCCATCTGTTAGTGCAGGTCCAAAATCCACCGTCACAAGACGCGTGTCGGTTCTTGACTTCACAGCGCGATTGACTGTGATGATCTGCCCGCGGCTGTTTTCCAATTCAAGCGCGACACTCGATTCTAGAACTTCAACCCGCTTGTTGTCGTCGGTGTTAAGGTAGCTCGTCATTGCGTGCGGAAGTGGAATTTCTCTACGTGGGCTCAACATCCTTTCTAATCCTAAAGCGTACAGCATCCCTTGCATGCATGTTGATTTGCCCTTGGTGTTGTCTGCCCACAGCACGGTCAAGCCCGCATCGAACGGCACATCGGCTCCATACACACCGTCTGCCGCAATCACACGGAGCCTGAGGGTTCGGAAACGCATCGTCAAAGCAAATCCTCCAAACGCCACACACGTCTCATCAGAGAGTCCGTCATTCGGGGCGCAACTTCGCTCAGAAACCGTCTTTCTTCGATTAAGATGTTCCCTTCTTTCAATATCGCCTCCGCCATCTTTGCTCCCTGGCCGGTGAGCGAAATCGAAGTTCCTTTTTCAACCTTTACGAATTTGAGCGCATGCGCGAGAGCGACCGCCCGATTAAGTGAGGGCTCAACTCTCACCGAAACGTCAGCTGGTTTATACTCCCCAGACAGGAGGCCACGGACCTCCTCGCGACCTTCTGGAATTCGCACTGAGTGCGCCAAGAACTGAAGTTTCTGGAAATTCGACTTTCTTGCTCGACTAAAAAAAAGCGCAAGTATCAATGTTGCCATACCCCACGACATCCGAAGGTCGCCCGGAATGGGATCGGGACGCGGCTTGTAAGCGAAGCTGCCATTGAGAATCGCCCGGCGAAATATCGAGTCATTGGACATCGGGAAAGTCCAATGGACAACGCATAATCCACTCTGAGATCGAGCCATAGGCGATCTGCTCGGCATTCTCGTTAGAAAGACTGGGTGCCGCCGTCCGCATTGCCGAAATGAGTGCATCTAACTCAGTATGAAGGATTGCCCCTGCCGTGGATCCACCTTGAGGACCTGCAAACTGGAGGCGCCGGGCACGGCTTTTGATCGCCGACATAACCTTCTCATGAAGGTCCGGAGATCCTGTCCGAAGCGCGTCGAGCATCGCGTTTCCCTGAAGAAAGTCCCTTGTGGCTTCCGCGACTGCTGCCTGAACCTGATCAGCACCAGCACGCTTTTTCAGTTTCCGCGTTGCGTTTGCCAGCAGGTCTGAAGAGCCGGCAGCCCATGTATCAAGCTCCTCTTGTGAGGGACTAGTGATCGCCAGTCTTACGGTGGACAGAGAGGACATTCCGGCCATCACGGCGTCGGCAGGAAATGAGTTCGTGTCCTGGATGGTGACTTCGAATAATGTATCAAGAACAGAGCACTTGGCATTTCGCAGATCACCGGTCTTCTTGGCGCAATGGAGATTGACTTCTTTGCTATCGTGAAGGGGGGCAAGAAGTACCCAATGTTTGATCGGCGCTCCTAAGAACAATTTTCCGATCTCAAGATGGTTGGCTAAAACTTTGGTTAGATCCGTTGTGATCTTTCGCTTCTGGCGTTCAGCGCGCGTAGCAATATCAACCGGCTCCTCTACCGAATAACATTGGTAGGCAACTGCGTCTTTGGTGCAGTAGTAATCAATTCCATAGTCACCTTTGTGTGCCGCGGGAATCTTTTGTACGTGCAAGGGACCGTGACGATTTTGAAGCAGACATAGCGAGAATAGTTCCCAGTCGTCCGGGTTCCAGACCAGAACTGGATTTATCATCGGTTGCGTCCCCCCTGCCACACCACTCACCTTACATCGAGCCGCTCATTCATCAACGTGCGACGATAGTTGGATTTTCGACGGCGGAATTGGCCGACTGCCCTATCCCCGCCGCGTGGGATGGAAGCCATCGAGTACCAGCCGCACATAGGGGCGTATCAAGTGGGACGCGCGTCGGCTCTTCCCTCTACGGGCTCGTTTTGATTTTGCGCAGGTCGGACGCTACCAGGGCAGCTTGGTTGCCACTGCGCCCTCGCCGCCATCTGATGATCAAGGGCAGACAATGACATCGACTAGACCGGCGCACACACCGGTCTTTCCGTACGCAGAACGCCACGCGTTAAAGCGTCAAGGACGTGTTTATCCCTCTTTTCGAACGTCGAGGGACCTATAAGGAAATGTGGTACCAATTGTGGTACGGAATCAAAGGCATCGCGCCGGAGCCTTAGGAAAGCGGCATATTTAATGGTAGCGAGAGAGGGACTCGAACCCCCGACCCCAGGATTATGATTCCCGTGCTCTAACCAGCTGAGCTACCTCGCCACGGTCCACCGTCACGGCACACTATACCGCATTCGCGAACGCGCGGCATATAAAGTGTGGGTCGAGGACCTGTCAAGCAAAGCTGTTGGCTTCTCCAAGCGCCTGAAAAAGGCGCTATTTCGGCCGCACCGATGGGTCGCCGCCGGGGCTGCCGGGTGGCGGAATCACCGGGGTGTTGCCGCCGCCCGGTGCAGGCGCGTGCATTTCCGGGTCGACACCTGCGGGCGGACATAAAACCCCGTCGGAGCGGGCCAGTTTATCGCCGAGTTGCTCGGACCGCTGGCCGGTGGTTGTTCCCTCCGGCGCCGACGTGCCGGAATTCGGCGTTGTCGGCTGCTGCATCGGCGCGCAATTGGCGGTGCGCGACGGCGATGGCGGCGCGGTCTGCGCCGGGGGCGTGGTTGGGCCCGGCGGGGCCTGGGCACCCGCCCCGGTGGAGACGGCGATCAACACTGAGGACAGTAGAAGTGCGCGTGTAATTGTCATGCAGGGAAAACGGCGCGCGCTCGCGGAGGTTCCGCGACAAAAAGGCCTCTTTTGTCTGGCGCATTTTCCTAAGGCGAACCGACGTCCACTTCGCGTGAAAATGCTATGCCGTTCACGATTTCCGAAACCGGATCAGCGAAAAGTGTCCCATCGGCGGCATCGGCCGCCGTTCCGCCAGGGTGACGCCGCCATGTTTGGCGGCCCATTCGGTCAGCCGCGCCCATGGAAATTCCGGCCGCCAGCCAAGCCGCCGCGCCAGCGGCGCGAAAGCCAGTTCGAAAACGCGGCGCGGACCGCTTTCCGCGCCAATGTGATTGACCAGGATGAGTTCGCCGCCGGGTTTCAGGACGCGGATGAAATCATCCAGCGTGCGTTCCGGATCGGGCACCGCCGTGATGACATATTGCGCCACCACCGCATCGAAAAACGAATCCGGAAACGCGAGATTCTTGGCGTCCATCACCGCCAGCGTTTCGACGTTGGTCAGGCCGAACTCGCGCACGCGCTTGAGCGCCCGGCGCAGCATCGGCTCGGAAATATCGACGCCGCACAGTTTCGTTTCGCGCGAATATTCCGACAGCGACAATCCGGTGCCGACGCCGACGTCGAGAACGCGGCCGCCGATCCGGTCGGCTTCCGCGATGGTCGATTGGCGGCCGTGGTCGAACACCTTGCCGAAGACGAGATCGTAGACAGGCGCCCAGCGCCCATAAGCCTTCTCGACCCCTTCGCGGTCGATGTCCCCAGCCATTTCCTCTGCCCCGATTTTTTTTGTTTAGGTGCGCATCACCTCAGCAAGCGGCGGCGCAACGGTTTGCGCCCCTTGCCTCGCCGCCGCGCCCCGCGCGGTCGCGCTCTTGATGAAGCCGCCGCCGAGTACCCGCGCCTGCCCGCCCGGCGCATCGTAGAACACGCAAGCCTGGCCGGGCGAGACGCCCTCTTCACCGGCGACGAGTTCGACTTCATAGCCACCATCGACCGCGCGCAGCCAGGCCGGCTGAGGCGCGCGCGTCGACCGCACGCGCACGAACAGCTCGATGCCGTCGCCGATGACGCGGTCGAGCGCCCCGTCGCCGATCCAGTTGACGTCGCGCAACTGAATGCGATCCATCCGCAACGCCTCGCGCGGCCCCACCACGACGCGGCGGCTGGCCGCATCGAGCCTGACGACATAGAGCGGCGCGCCGGAGGCGATGCCCAGTCCCTTGCGCTGGCCGACGGTGAAATGAACGATGCCCTGGTGCTGTCCGATAACGCGGCCATCGAGATCGACGATGTCGCCCGGCTCGATCGCGCCGGGCTTCAGGCGGCTGATGATGTCGGTGTAGCGCCCGGTCGGCACGAAGCAGATGTCCTGGCTGTCCTGCTTGTCGGCGACTTCGAGGCCGAAGCGCCGCGCCAGTTCGCGCGTCTGCGGCTTGGTCATGTCGCCAAGGGGAAAGCGCAGATAGTCGAGCTGCTCGCGCGTGGTCGCGAACAGGAAATAGCTCTGGTCGCGATCGGAATCGGCGGCGCACACCAGCGCCCGCGTTCCGTCGGCGAGACGGCGCGAGGCGACATAGTGCCCGGTCGCCAGCGCATGCGCGCCGAGTTCGCGCGCGGTCGAAAGCAGGTCGCGGAACTTGATCGAGCGGTTGCACTCGATGCACGGCACCGGCGTTTCGCCGAGCGCATAGCTGTCAGCGAAATTATCGATCACGGATTCGCGGAAACGGCTCTCGTAGTCGAGCACGTAATGCGGAATGCCGATCCGCTCGGCGACATTGCGGGCATCGTGGATGTCCCGCCCCGCGCAGCACGCGCCCTTGCGATGGGTGGCCGCGCCGTGATCGTAAAGCTGCAGCGTGATCCCGACCACGTCATAGCCTTCGGACTTCAGCAGGGCAGCCGTCACCGACGAATCGACGCCGCCGGACATGGCGACCACGATCCGTGTGTCCTGCGGACGGCCTTCGAGATCCAGACTGTTCAGCATGGCAGGGGTCATCGACTTTTATCGCGAGCCCGCAATGCGGCTCGTGGCCAGGGTTAAAAAGCCCATTCGTTATAAGGCTTTAGGACATCGTTCGGCCATTCCCGGCCGGATCGGACACCGTACTTTAATATAGTCCGTATTCGCGGGAGGCAATCAGCCGATCCCTATTTTGGAGTTACTCTGAGACGGCAAATCTTGCCGCCGGGCAGAAAAAGCGGACCGCGATCGCGCTCCAGCCTCGCCCCATCATCTCGGCAAGATATTGAAATATAAAGATATTTTATCCATGACGCGAGTGGCCCGGTCCTTGCTGCATGGTAGCCGAGCTTTTAGCGCGAGGGTCGCCCGTGGTCAGTGTCACGTCAGAAGTATTGGCAAACGCATCGTTCCAGAGCGTGGCGAGGTCCGCACGGCCGGATTCCGATCCATCCACCGGCAACGACAGTTTCGCAGCCCTGGTCGACAGCAATACCGCGGCGAGCAACAACGACAACCGCGCGCAGGATGCGGCGCCACCGCCGGCCCCGCGCCGCGCTGACGATTCATCATCGGCTTCGGACAGCCGCGCGCGCGACAAGAATGCCGCGCCGGACAAGACTGCAGCAGACAAGGCTCCGCGCAACGATTCGAACGACCGCGACAACGGGGCGAATACGCGCGACGACGACAACGTCGACGCGAAGGCCGATACGACCCGCAAGAGCGAAACGACCCGCGTGTCGGGATCGAAGTCCGATGCGGCAAAGTCCGGCGACGCCAAGTCTGACGAAAGCAAGCAGGCAGCTTCTGACGACTCCAAGGCAACCGATCAAACCCAAACGCAGGATGGAACGGCCACGGGGCCGGCCGATGCCGTTGCGGCGGCGATCACCGCTCCGGCAGCTCCCGTGCCCGTGGTGACGACTCCTGCGGCACCGTCAACCGACAAGGCGACAGCGCCGCTTGCGATTGCCGCCGCGGCCATCGCCGCCTCCAATTCGCTCGCCAAGGAAACGGCTCCGGCAACGCAAGCTCCCGCGACCACCGATGCCAAGGCAACCGCAACCGAGACCGCGAGTTCAACAAAGACTGGCGGCGACAAGGTCAACGCCGACATCGGCGAAGCCGTCACCACACAGACGACAGTTCCCGAAACCATCGCGACACCAGCCGTTGCAACGGCGGCCTCGGCGGTTGCGGCGACGCCTGCCGCGGCAAAGGCCGGCACCAAGGTCGATGCACAGGCCGCCAAGAAGGAAGGCGCCGCCGCGACGGCCACCGATCAGGACAGCGCGACCGCTTCCACCGACACGGCGACGACCGCAACCACCGATGCAGACACCATCGTTCCCGCCGTCACGCCGGCGACGGAAGCCGCGGGCAAGCCGAAATCCGAAAACGGCAGCGCCGGGACCGCGAAGGCCGATACATCAGCCAACGCCATCACGACGCCTGGCGTGCACGCCGGCGTCAACGCGCATCTGCCCACCATTGATGCCGGCCAGGCGACGGCCCATTCCGCCGGCGATGGCGTGCTGGCCGCGGGCGCAATCCAGCCGCAGCAAGCATCCGCTTCGAGCGGGCCATCTGCCGCGCCTCAGCTCACCGCCACCGCAGCCACCGGCGCCGCCGTGCCGCTGAGCGGACTGGCGATGGAAATCGCCGCATCGGCCAGGAGCGGCAAGACCCGCTTTGAAATCCGCCTCGACCCGGCCGAGCTCGGCCGTATCGACGTCCGCATCGATATCGATCGCCACGGCCAGATGACCTCGCATCTGACGGTCGAACGACCGGAAACACTGCAGATGCTGCGTCAGGACGCCAACCAGTTGCAGCGCGCGCTCGACAATACCGGGCTTTCGGCCGGCAACAGCAACCTGCAGTTCAGCCTGCGCGACCAGTCTTCGCAGGGCCAGAACGACGGCAACCAGTCCAATCCCAATGCCCATCGCCTCGTGGTCAGCGAGGAAGACAGCATTCCGGCCGTCGTCGCCGGCCGCAGCTATGGCCGCATGCTCGGTTCGAGCGGCGGCGTCGACATCAGGGTCTAAACGGAGAGCGCCATGTCAGTCGATGCAACCATGCCGACGCCCGTCGTCTCGGCGACCGGCACCCCCTCCAGCTCCAGTTCGAGCAGCTCGTCGTCTTCGTCAACAACGCCGGGAATCGCAGACAATTTCCAAACCTTCCTGACGCTCCTGACCACGCAGTTGCAGAACCAGAACCCGCTCGATCCGCTCGACACCAACCAGTTCACCCAGCAGCTCGTGCAGTTTGCAGGCGTCGAGCAGCAGCTCAAATCGAACGATCAGTTGAAGTCGCTGATCGACATCGAAAAGAGTGCGCAAGCGACCCAGGCCCTGGTCTATGTCGGCAACACGGTTGCCGTCGACGGCAGCAAGGCGCAGTTCGACAAATCGGCGACCTGGAATTTCCAGTCGGAGAAAGATACGACGGCGACGATCACGATCACCAATTCGACCGGACAGACCGCTTATCAAGGTAACTTTACGCTGAAGCAGGGCGGCTCCAGTTTCGTCTGGGACGGCAAGGGCAATGACGGCGTGCAATGGCCGCCCGGCACTTACACCCTGACCGCCACCGGCAAGGACAGCACGGGCAACAGCGTCGGGATTTCCACCGAAGTCCAGGGCGTGGTCGATTCAGTCGACCTCACCTCCTCCCCGCCGCTGCTGTCGATCGGCGGGCAGAGCTACACCACCGACAAGATCAAGCGGGTGGTCCGCCCGACCACGCCGAGCACCCCGGCCACCAGCTAACGCGCCGGCCCGCGCGCGTTTGACGGCCTGCTTCCAGCCTGGCTACCCCTGATTGTGCGCCAAAGCGCTCCAGGTGGAACCGGGCCGACGCTATTTTGGGTCATTTTTCAAGGAGATTCGTATTGAAGCCTTGTGCTTAGCCAATTTTTAAGTGGCGGGGCGTAAGTTGCTACCGTGAGTTCAGTGGTTGAGAGTTTGTGAGTACGCCATGACAGAACCCCATCGCCCGAGGGTGAAATACGTCATCGGGCCTGACGGCAGCCCGTTAACAATTGCTGACCTGCCCGCGCCCGGCACCAAACGTTGGGTGATCCGCCGCAAGGCTGAGGTCGTTGCCGCGGTCCGCGGCGGCCTGCTCTCCCTCGAAGAGGCGTGCAGCCGTTACACCCTGACGGTGGACGAATTCCTGTCCTGGCAGTTTTCCATCGATCAGCATGGCCTGGCCGGCTTGCGGACCACCCGGATCCAGCAATATCGCCAGTAAGCTGCCAAGAACCAACGGCATTTGATGAAAACCGGCCTCGCCCCGCGAAGCCGGTTTTTTTCATGATGGTACTTTTGGCTCGGCTTTAACGCGCGTTAACCATATGGAAACTATCCCCTAGGCAATAATTGCCCAGTCGGTCCCTGGGACCGAATCCCTGGGGGCAGTTGGTGCAAAGTCTTGTTGCTTTCCTGAAAGGTCTCGGCCCGTCGCGGCTGCTGGCCATGGTGGCCGTCACCACGGCGCTGATCGGCTTCTTCGCCTTCGTCATCATGCGCGTCACCACGCCGCAGATGACCACCCTGTTCACCGACCTCTCTGCAGAAGACTCCTCCAGCATTATCAAGGACCTGGAACGCCAGGCGATCCCCTTCGAGCTGCGCAACGAAGGCGCGGTCATCATGGTGCCGAAGGACAAGGTGACTCGGCTGCGGATGAAGCTCGCCGAAAGCAACCTGCCCAAGGGCGGCGGCGTCGGCTACGAGATCTTCGACAAGTCCGACGCGCTCGGCACCACGAGCTTTGTCCAGAACATCAATCATCTGCGCGCGCTGGAGGGCGAACTCGCCCGCACCATCCGCGCCATCGACCGCATCCAGGCTGCCCGCGTCCATCTGGTGCTGCCGGAACGGCCGCTGTTTTCGCGGGAGACGCCCGAGCCGTCCGCCTCGATCGTGGTGCGGGTCCGCGGCAGCCTCGAGCCCCAGCAGATCCGCGCCATCCGCCACGTCGTCGCTTCCGCCGTCAACGGCTTGAAGCCGCAGCGGGTGTCGATCGTCGACGAAGGCGGGCGGTTGCTGGCCGATGGCGCCGGCAAGGATGCCGACAACGCCGTCGGCGACGAACGACGCATCGCGTTCGAAAAGCGGATGCGCAACGAAGTCGAGGCAATCGTCTCTTCGGTAGTCGGCCAGGGCCGCGCCCGCGTCCAGCTCACCGCCGATTTCGACTACAACAAGATCACCCAGACCTCGGACAAGTTCGACCCCGAAGGCCGGGTGCTGCGCTCCAGCCAGACCCGCGAGGAATCCTCGCTGTCCGCCGAGAACAACGGCCAGGTCACGGTCAACAACGAGCTGCCCGGCAATCAGGCCAACAGCAGCACGCCGACCGCCCGCGACCAGAGCAAGAAAAGCGAAGAGACCAACAATTACGAAATCTCCCGGACCACCAAGACCGAGGTCACCGAGGTCGGACGGGTCAACCGGGTCTCGGTCGCGGTGCTGGTCGATGGCGCCTACACCAAGAA
>Ga0081540_1004562_pt1 | contig 10497 bp, 5 predicted proteins | sample TabmetS2T1R1_FD_71024 | JGI IMG/M metagenome (GOLD analysis project Ga0081540, IMG submission 71024) | Tabebuia heterophylla rhizosphere microbial communities from the University of Puerto Rico - S2T1R1 | ecosystem: Host-associated > Plants > Roots > Rhizosphere ... | reverse complement strand
ATGGTTCTTTTGTGGACCGGTTTGCTTCCAGGGGGAACCTGAATGCACCCTGGGGAATTGCGATGGCACCGGCGGGATTTCTTCATCGGAGCGATGTCGACAGTGTGCAGTCGGCGGGAGACAGTGCTACGATGGGGCCGGTGATCCTTGTCGGGAATTTCGGGGACGGTCATATCAATGTGTATGGTCAGGATGGCAAGCGGCTGGGTCAGCTGATGGCGAGCAAACACAAGCCTGTCTGGATCGACGGCCTCTGGGCGATCGGTTTTGCGCCGGCCACGGCGACCGCGATCGATCCGATGCGGCTTTACTTTACAGCAGGGCCGGATGATGAAAGCGATGGGTTGTTTGGGTATTTGATCAAAGAATAGAAAAAAATCGGGGGCCCGAAGGGTCCCCATTTTTTTAGCGGATGCGTTCGCGGAAAGGTTCGAGGAAGGTACCTTTTACCTGGCCCGAGCGGAGGATATAAGTTACCCAGATGGCGCTGTATGCAATGGTAAGAACAAAGCCGGCGGTGAGATCGTGTCTATAGGTGTTGAATGAGGCTGGTACGGGTATGAAAGCATAGAGCAGGACCAGCAGAAGGCGGCCGGACAGCAGGATGCCGATGTACCAGAGGAACATGCGCGGGAAGATATCCCGTTTTTTGATGAACCAAAGCAGGACCGATGCGCCCCCGGCGACGAAACTGAGGCGAAGGGCCAACTCGGTCATGATGAGATATTGCAGGTTGGCGCCGCCGGCATTGCCGAAGGTGGCCCAGTTGTCGAAGCTGTAATAGTTTTCGCGAAGGAGCTGGACGAGCTCAAGGATGAAGCCGATGCCGATGCTTAGGCCGAGCAGGGCGAGCCAGCCGCCGAGTGGATAGCCTGTGCCGGGAGCGTAGAGCGTTTCTTCGCTACGGGCGTTAAGCCAGGCGAAGAGCCGGGAGAAGAACAGGAAGAAGAAGAATGTGAGCCAGATCGCGGGCCAGCAGACCTTCCAGCTGTGAATGAGAGCCGGGGAGGATGAGCCGGGCGTCTCCGGAACCAGGGTTTTGTCCAGTTGGAAAGAGATCTTGCCGATCATATTCTTATAGTCTTCTTTGAATTGCGGGATCTCGGATGCAGGGATATGGTCTTTAAAGGTTCGGAAGACGAATGTGAGGGTCAATTCCTTGTCGTTGACCACCGGGGTATAATCGAATTGATAAGAGTTATTCTTGATATGCAGGTCGTCGCTGCCGAAGTCACCTTCTTCGGGAAGCGACAGGTGGAGCGTATAATGGACATCATAGGGAAAGTTTAGCGCCAGGGGTTCGCCTTCGCCGGCATCGGTGGGGTCGGGAATAGCCTGATGCAATATCCTGACAGAGAAACTGAGATTTTTTTTGCCGTTTTTATCGGTGTTCCAGATGTGTGGGATCGTGTACTGTTCGTGGGTCGTAAATTTGTTGTCGATACTATCGTCGCCATAGGTGAGAGATTTGGACTGGTGGATGTCTTCGAACACCGGAGCATAGAATTTGCGGTATTTCTCTTCGATGTCCTTCAGGCTGGTTTCCGCATAGTAGCCGCGGGCATCATCGGCTGCGCCGCCGGTGTAGACGGAAGTAACTTCGAAACGCGAACTATCATAGTAGTTGGCGTGTAACTCTTCAACAAAGTTGTACTTGTTTATCCGGCCGGGGGTAACGGGCTGGAGGCCTGATCCGCCTTCTTCCAGCACCAGGGCGTAACCGTAGTCAGGGATGAAGAGATCCGCCAGTTCGCCTCGCTGGCCTGAATTGGTTGGGTCGATGTACGTGTATGTTCCGTTTGACCTGTGGATAGCTACTATTGCGTGGTCGAAATCGCGGGGGGATGGGCCAATGCTGGTGAGTCTGCTGCGGATGTCTGTGTTGACGAGGGCGACGAAAGCGGGGATCCCTTCCTGTCGAAGGATAGCGGTGAGAAGAAAAGCCTTATCCTTACAATCGCCGAAACGCTGGTTGAAGACATCGGCAGGAGGATGGGGTTTATGGGTATTTACGCCGATCTCCAGAGCGAGATAGCGGATCTCGTTTTGGACGAAGCGGTTGGCGATATTGGTGAAGAGGTCTTTATCGCCCTTTGCCTGCAGCCGCCAGGCTTCGATCTTCTGCATGAGCGGGGCGGGCAAAGAAAATTTGTATTGGTTAAAAGTATTAATGCCCCAGTCGATGACTTCTGCCCAATTTTTGTACTCTGTGATATAGATGGTGGGGGTTCGGTCGAACCAGGGCGGTGTGTGGTCGCCGCTTTCGTCAGAAGCCCGGGGCGGATTGGTCCAGGTGTAGATGAGGGCATCGCCCTGGCGGGTTTCGACCGGCAAGGGTGCGTTATTCAATGGCAGTACATGCAACGGGCGGCCGGCGGTGGTGAGGACCGTCTTATAATAGTTGCAGATGGCTGTAGATATGCTGTTGAATGAAAAATCATCCGAATACTTATTCCCGAAAACGGGATTGAATCCGACGACAGAATAAGCTACATCGATCCGGTCTCCCTTACGAACGTCTTTCAGGGTAAGGAAGGCCCTTTTTAATCCATTGTATTCAAATTCGTCCGCATCCTTTTCTTCTTCGATGATCCTGATTCGGGAAACGTCCAGTTGGTTGAGTGTCGTTCCGTCGCGGATGACCGCGATGCGGTGGAAGACGACCCGTTGGAATTCGGGGGCGAAGGTGACGGATACTTCCGATGCGTTCTGGACGCCGGACTCGTTGGCGATATCTATAATATAGTGGGTATACCGGGTTTGTGCGGGGAGGTTTGTCTGGTGATCGAAAAGCTGATAATAATAGCCGTCGCTGATCTCGCCGGGAGCGGGTTTTTTATCGAGGTTGGGGTGGATCGCAGAGAGCCAAACGGGGAGGGAGCCGGTTTTCACCGTGGGGAGGGCGGATATCTGGAGAGCCAGGAGCAGGCCCAGGATGGTGGACAGTGCTATACGCATGAGTAACGATCATTCAATCAAAGCTAATAAAAAAGGGCCAGGATAGAAATCCAGCCCCGTTTTTAAATCCAATATCCTATGAAAAACCGAATATTATAAGACAACCTACGTGCCGGAACGCATGGTGGGACCCCGGGGTTTAAAAAACATTATTATAGTGGTGATTATTAGCGGTTTATGATTTTATAATTGACGTTATGCAAGTTAGGTCCATGAGAATACCGACAGTTTTTCTCCCAGGAAAGGAAAAATTTTCCCATTGCCGGAAGGATGGCTTCGGGTAACAAAACCATCACAATCGATGTATTAAAAATATTGTTAACTTCAAGAAGAAGGAGTCGATATGCGTCGGCGGATGATGATAACACTATACACTTCACTGTTACTACTTAGTTGTTGTTCTCTTTTTGCCCAACAGGTGTCGTATTGCGAGCCTTATAGTGACCGGTTCACACTGCGACATGAGATGCTTGGCAAAGTGGGGGATTATTATTGGCTTTCGGTGGTCAACCGCAAGAAGGCGGTTCGTCGCGGGAATGAATTTTCGAGTACTGAAGACCGGGAGTTTGTGGTTTATGATTCGAAGAATGCCGTGAGGAGCATGATCGGGGACCCGCCGTACACGGTCAGTTCCGTTCGCGAGTACCTGATAGCGGCGGACGACCATTTCGACCGGATCGATCTGCTGAGGAATGGGAAGGAGACGGAGGTGCGATTGCAACGATATGAGCCGACCGGGGAGGCGCTGGAACCCGATCACAACATCGGGATCTTTCCCTTCACGGAGTCGGGGATGAGTTTTATGCTGGTGCGGAGCCTGGACCGGAAGAGGAGTCTGCTGATCGGGTTTGAATTCGTTTCTTCCGGGGCGCCGCGACTTCATGCCTTTTTATACGACCAGGAGTGGCGGATGCTTTCCAAGCGGGTCTATCGTCATCCTTTTCTGACCCAGCCTATTATCCAGGACGATTATTCGACCTATCCCCTGGAGGATTTTACCAAGTCGCCTGTGAAGCTGGCCGATGACGGGCAATGGCTGATGTTGAGTCCGTCGCGGATGAACAACAATTTCCTGCTTTTTCATTTCCCCATTGTGGATACGGCGATTTCCTGCCGTGAGGTCATGCTGCCGGGCACTTCGGTGATGGAGGATGTTTGTTTATCAATCGACAATTCGACCGGGGATGCCGTTGGCGGGATCCTTTCGACCTTTCACTATTCGCCGCTGAAGAACGTGCAGGTGGTGCATTATTCGATGAGGTCGAAGACATTCAGTTTTGATTCGTCTTACCGGCTGAACACGCTGGGCGGGCGGCGGATACGAAACGACAACCTGGTAAAGGAGAATTTCGTCGCGGTGCCGGGCCGGGGGTTCCTGCTGATGAAAGAATACGGCCGGCCATATGAGCAGGATCCGTTGGAGATGCAGAATTACGACGAAGGCTGGGATCCGGCGTTCCTGTTTGCTTCCAATGATATTCCCGAGGCGAGTGCGGGGCCTTCTGCTGTAAGGATGCGGTTACCGGCGCCGAGGTATGGCTATGCGCGGTATGGAGACCGGACGAGTCCTCCTTATCATGACCGGGGTGATCTGAGCCTGTATTATTTCCCGGGGAGCCGCAAGGACAGTTGCTGGAGCGGGATGATCAGCCAGGAGCAGGTGACCGAACTAAACTCGCCCAATCTTTCGTATATGTTCCTGCCGATGCAGGACCGAATCGTTTTTCTTTACAACAGCTTTGTGCATGGCGAGAAGATGTATGCTTCCACGACCGTGATCGATCCGCGGGGCGAGCAGGTGACCAATGAGGGCATATTATTCTGGGGACTGAATCATCCGCTCGATTTCCAGAATTCGCGGCAGGTGGCGCCCGACCAGGTGGTGATCCCGTACGATATCTTTGTCAACGGGAGCACCAATGGGAAGGTTGGATTTGCCGTTGTGCAGTTCAAATAGAGGTATCCGACTCATTTTTTGTACATTACGCCGCAAAATTGAGTCTTATGAGAACCTGTTTTTCATTCTTCTTTGTATTGATATGCCTTTCCTCCTGTGTTCAGCCTTCGCCGGGACCCGGTTTGGCGGATTATTTTGCAACACAGGATTCAGGGGTGCAGTCCGGGAATGTCAAGATGATAGAGATCGGCACGCCCAGGGGAAAGATGCATGTGTGGACCAAGCGTTTCGGGCAGAATCCGCGGATCAAGTTGTTGTTATTGCACGGCGGCCCGGGCGGGACGCATGAGTATTTCGAGAGTTTTGAAAATTTCCTGCCGAAAGAAGGGATCGAATTCATTTATTATGACCAGCTGGATTCTTATTACAGTGACCAGCCGGGTGACAGCAGTCTGTGGACGACGGAGCATTTTGTGGAGGAGGTGGAACAGGTGCGGCAGGCACTGGGGCTGAATAAGGACAATTTTTATCTTTTGGGGCATAGCTGGGGCGGCATCCTGGCGATCGAGTATGCTTTGAAGTACCAGGACAATCTGAAGGGAATGATCATTTCGAATATGATGGCCAGCATACCCGAGTATGAGAAGTATAACGGCGTTCTGCGATCGAAGATGCGGAAGTCGCTTGTCGACTCGCTGAAGGGGTACGAGGATAGGGGGTTATACAAGGACAGTATTTATCAACAGCTTGTCTTTAGCGAATATTACAAGCAGCATTTGTGCCGGCTTGCGGAGGGGCCGGGCCCCGTAAACCGCACATTCAAGCATCTTAGCGAGGGCATCTATGTGACGATGCAGGGGCCGAGCGAGTTCAAGACCGGGGGTAGGCTCATCACCTGGGACAGGAGCAAGGATTTGGCGCGGATAACGGTTCCGACCCTGACCATCGGCGGAGAGTTCGACACGATGGACCCGAAATATATGGAGCAGATGAGCAAGCAGGTGAAGAAAGGAAGCTATGTGTATTGTCCGGAGGGGAGCCATATGGATATGTGGGATGACCAGGCGCATTATTTTCCAGGACTAATTAAGTTTTTGAAGGATGTGGATCAAGATCATTGACGGGCGGCCGTGGGGCCGGGGCGTACGGTGAATCGTTTATAGGTGACGCCTGCGTGGCCATCGGTGGAGAGGCCCTGGATGACGATGAGGTATTCGCCGGCAAGGTCCGATGTATAGAATTCGACCGGCGTCGGTTTTGTTCCGGCGACGATATCGGGCGACCAGATGAGGACATTCCTGAAATCCGGCAGCCGGCCGTCCGTCTGCCGGATCGTCGTGTATGCCGGGGAGTAGAATTCACGGTGATATTGCATTCCTTCGTATTCCAGCTGGAGGGAAGTGGAGTCCAGCTCGAGTCCTTCGAAGTCACCCCGGAATGTGGTGAAGCTCGCGATGCCGCTAAAATGCGAGGGACCGAGAATATACTCGCGGGGGATGACCTCCAGCTTTCTTACTTTCAATGGGTCATAGGCGAAGATACGATCGTTTGGCACGGGGATCCCGTCCAGCAGGACGAGGGTTTTGTCGTCTGTAAATACGGAATGGAACGGTTCGTTGAGCATGACGATATGCTGGTGGCCCCGCTTGCGGGTGATGTTGATCTCGCGGACGTATTCGCGGAGCACTTCCTCGATGCTGGTGAAGCGAACGAAGTTATCCAGGAGGTAAGTGTAATCTCCGCGGCCGTAGAAGGGCGTGGTGTCGATGCGGGGAGCGTCGAAGCGTTTAAGGCTGTCGCCGATATAGACATTTTGCACCTGCATCCCGATATGATGGCGCATCAGCAGCGGCAATTGTGAGCGCGTGAGGCGGAAATTGGGGAGCGGGTAGTCGCGGGCATATTGTTCGGAGAACGGAGTGAAGGCGTCCACTTTGTAGGGGTAGTTGTCGGTGCCCGTATGGATAACGATGCCGTCCTGGCCATAGAAATCCTTTACATCGAACTGAAATTTTCCGCCCGTGTCCGTCTGGGTAGCTGCGAATTGAAAGGTGAAGCCCGGAGTGGAGAGCCAGGTGGTGATATCTTTTGCGGGTGCGCCGGTATGTGGGTCGGTTAGCCGGCCGGTGATGAACTGACCGCGGATCTCCGGGGGAAAAAGATGGGGGCCGGTGGGATGCGTGATCACATCGGACCAGAGGAATCTCGACCAGCCATGGGTAAGGGAATAGAGGCCGCCGAGTGTTTGATCGTCGAAAACGTGGACAGAGGGGATGCGGCCGGTCCATTCGGAGGAAGTCCAGAGGTAGCGGAGGATATCGGTAGGGGGTTCGCCCTGGAGGGAATCGAGGTGGTAGACCGCCATGGAGAGGTGGGCGAATCCGGTGTCTGTGGTTGCGATCTCGAGCCGGAGTTTTTCGCGGGTAGTGTAATCGGGCTTATCGGTGACGGCGGTGATGGCTAATTTCCTGGATGGCGGGAGGAAGAATTGCCTTTCGGCCCGTGGACGGCCGCCCTCGTCGAAGACCGTGAAGCGGGTGTTTCCTTCCTGTAGCTGTGCGCGGGGGATCGTGAAGGCGACAGAGTCGCCGGAGCCGCCCGTGGGCGGCTGTCCTGTAAAGGCAGACCAGGTGCCGGAGTGCACGAAGAGGCGGCTGCTTTGCGGGATAAGGCCCGGGCTGGCGTGAACGATCAGCGTCAGGGCAGGGCCGCCGTCATCGACCAGATGGAGTGTATAACCAATGGGGAGGACGGGAGGGACCGGGAAGGTGCGGGTGAGGCCATCGGGGCAATGGAGGATGGCTCTATAGGTGTGGCCTGCGGTTGGGGTAAATGGGAAGATCCCCATGCCTTCGATCCGGGTGTGGAAGGCGGCGAGGGTATCGTTGTTATTGTCGAGGATGGCCCCATCCGCTTCAATGGCCTGGCCATTGTTCGTGTTCAATGTTTCGAAGGCGACGGTGGAAGGGAGGCCGGTGACCAGATCGCCGCCCTCGGGGAAGAGGCGCAGGCTATAATGGTTGACAGAGTCGGTGCGGGTGAGGGCGGCAGTATCGACGCCTTTTATCGTATTGACGATGGTGACGGGTTGTTCGAAGAAGGTTTCCGGGCCGAAATTCTTCATCCAGTTGGTATAGGCACGGAGGCGGTAGACGCCCGTATTCATTCCGGGTGGAATATAGAAGGAGCCATCGCCGAATCCCTTTTCGAGGGCTATTTTTCCCTGGAGAACGGACTTGTTGTCCTGGTCGAGGAATTCGACATAGGCCAGCTTGCTCATCTCCTGCGGGCGGTGAGTATTGCCGTCGACGCAATAGACGCGGCACCAAAGGATCTCCCCGGACAGGTAGAAGGATTTGTCGGTATGGACAAAGAGTTTTTCCTGCAGGACGCTGTTCCGCCACGCATCGGCGCGGGTCTGGACGGACCCGAGGGCATCGGATTGCGCCCGGGTCAGAAGGGCGGAAAAGCAACAAAGAAGGAAAGCAAGATATTTCATGTTTTGTATGTGCGTTCTCATTACCAGAAAGACGGTCTTTTGTTTGTGCCCGTGAGGGTGCAGTCAATACAGTAAGCTTCGGACATATGTACTTTGAAGTCCGGTGGCGGACCGATGTTCCAGACCAGGAATCCGTTATCGAGATAATCCTTCAATCTTGTGTTGGGAGGTAGAGTAATATCCACACACCCGCTTTCATAGCGCCAGGGCTGTGCCTGCTCGTTTGTGACGAAGATGCGTTGGGAGTCTGTATTTCCACCGCCGACATAACCCAGCACCTGTTGGATGGGGTCGTTTATACAGTGGATATTGCCCGGATTGGCCGAGGGTTGGACACCGAAGATAGAGCCGATCTGTTCGGTGTTCTTTTGCATGGTCTGCCACCAGGTGAAGGCGTCTTTTGTGAGGGCCGTTTGCTTTACCAGGATGCTATACCGCGTCATCATTTGCTGACTGCCGTTGGGGATGAATACGACGGGGGCATGGAAGACCAGATCCTGGGCCAGTTGGGTCGTCGAATTGAGTACGATGGCGGTTGAGCTATCGGAGTGCCAGCAGATATAGTTGTTCAGGCCGACGGCGCCGATCAGGCCGCCTGTTGCCGGGTCATATACGTAATTTTGCATGAAGGTGGTATGAAATTGCCAGGTCTCGGTGTATTGCCAGCGATAGTAATGAGTGTTGTTTTGCGGGTCGTGTGTGTTGGCATAGATGTAGACGCCGTCATAGGCGGGTGTCTGGACGCGGGCGAAGGTGATGCTGTCGATGGGCGGATTGTGGACGAGGGGGACGAAGTCCGATGCATATTCTTTTCCGGCAGTGGTTCTTATATGGAGGCGATAGGTGGTGTTGCCGGGGAAGAAATATGGGTTAAAGTAGTATGTACCGGCGGCGCCTTCGGTGAGGGAATAGCTGGTGTTGTTAATCGAGTCTTCGATGGCGACCGTTGCGCCGGCTTCGGGAACGAAGGTAGGGCTGTCGAGCTTTACTGTGTGAGACAGGTGGAATACGGTGGGGCTGAAGCCATTGGACTCGATGAAACCTTCCACCACGAGGTAGTCGGGCGGATGCGCTATGGCGGGCGGATTATAGGTCTGTTTGCAGGCGATCGCAAATAAAAGAAGGAGGGTGATATGAGCGTGAGTTATTTTCATTGCCAGAATGAGGGTTTGATATTTGTTCCCGTCAGCGTGCAATCCACGCAATAGTCGTAAGATACCTTGAACGCGGGGCCGTCTGTTCCATAGAGCAGGAATCCGCCATTGATATAAAATTGGATCTCACCTTTGCCGATCTTTGTGTCGCTGCAGCCGTCCTCATAATCCCAGGGCTGAACCTCATCGTTGGAGATAAAGATCCGTTGCTGCCGGATGTTGCCGCCACCAACGAATCCGATCGCCTGCAGGGTAGTATCGGAGATGCAATGGATATTTCCCTTGTTGGCGGAAGGTTGCACGCCGAAGATGGAGCCGATCTGTTCGGTGTTCTTTTGCAGGATCCCCCACCAGTCGAAGGCTTCTTTTGTAATGGCGTATTGTTTTACAAGGACGCTGTACTTTATCTGTAATTTTTGGGAGTTGAGTGGGATCTGTATGATGGGAGCTTCGTAGATGATATCCGAGCTCAACCGGTCGGAGGAGGCCAGGACGATCCCGTGGCTGTTATCGGACTTCCAGCAATAATACTTGGTGTTCAAAAAGGGCTGGACACCATTGCCGTCCCAGAAGATGGTAGCGTTGTATTTCACATGGAATTCCCAGGTCTCTTCGCAGGACCAGCGATAGTAGTGCGTGTTGTTCTGAGGGTCGTGGGTGTTGGCGTAGATGGTGACTCCTTCATACGGCGCGTTGAAGCGCCTGACCCAATTTATGCTGTCGATGGGCGGGTTGGCGACGAGGGGGAAGTAATCGGAGGCATATTCTTCTTTGGTGCCGGTGTAAAAATGGAGGCGATACTTCGTCTGGTTGGTAAATGTAAATGGCGGGTAGTAGTAGGTTCCATTTTGCCCCTGCGAGAGCGGATAAACTCCTCCGGTGGAGTCTTCGATCATGACATGGGCGTCGGTGATGGGGGTATAGACGGAAGTATCGCTGAGCGCGGTGGTCTGGGAAAGGTTAAAGGAGGTCGGGTCCAGGCCGTCGTT
>Ga0081540_1004561_pt1 | contig 10498 bp, 10 predicted proteins | sample TabmetS2T1R1_FD_71024 | JGI IMG/M metagenome (GOLD analysis project Ga0081540, IMG submission 71024) | Tabebuia heterophylla rhizosphere microbial communities from the University of Puerto Rico - S2T1R1 | ecosystem: Host-associated > Plants > Roots > Rhizosphere ... | reverse complement strand
CACGGCAGGAATATCCAGCAGGTTGCGGTTCTCGAAGATGAACCAGCCCAGGCCGCCCTGCCCTGATGAAACGCCGAATACCAGTTCGGCCGCGATCAGCGTGCGCCAGGCAAAGGCCCAGCCGATCTTCAATCCGGTCAGGATCGAGCCGAACGCCGCCGGGATCAAAATGCGCGCGACATAAGGCAGGCCGCGCAGGCCGTAATTGCGGCCGACCATGCGCAGCGTATTCGACACGCTCTTGAAGCCGGAATGGGTGTTGAGCGCGACCGGCCACAGCACCGAATGGATCAGCACGAACACGAGGCTGCCATTGCCGAGACCGAACCAGATCAGCGCCAGCGGCAACAGCGCGATCGCCGGCAAGGGGTTGAACATCGCGGTGATGGTTTCGAGAAAATCGGTGCCGATGCGGGTCGAAATCGCAAGGATGGTGAAGATGGCCGCGAGCACGATGCCGGCGGCATAGCCCATGAACAGCACCTTCAGCGACGCCCAGGCGCGCAAGGGAATGGTGCCGTCGCGCACCTTGTCGAACATGGTGAGGATGGTGTCGTGGAAGGTCGGGAACAGCAGCGGATTATTGAGGAAGGTGCCATAGGCCTCCCACACCGCCGCAAGAAACAGGATGATCACGGCCTTGCGGACAAAGCCGTCGTTCCACAACAATTCCAGCACCGTGAGCTTGCGCTCGACCTCGGCCGGCACCGCCGCCGTCAGGTCGGCGGCATCGCGCAGCAGTATTTTTGCTTCGCCCATTGCGCACTCCCTTTAATGCGCTGTTGCGTTGTCAGCGAACAGCAGATCGTGGATCTGCTGTTCCAGCCGGGCGGCGCTGCCGTCCTCGCCGGATACCTTATCGACATCGATGACCTCGGCCTTTACCCGGCCGGGGTGCGGCGACAGCAGCAGGATGCGGTTGCCGATCTTGATCGCCTCCGCGATCGAATGGGTGACGAACAGCACCGTGAACTTGGTTTCCGCCCAGAGCTGCAGCAACTCGTCCTGGCAGGTGCGCCGCGTCAGCGCGTCCAGCGCTGCGAACGGCTCGTCCATCAGCAGGATATCCGGCTCCATCGCCATGCCGCGGGCGATCGCCACGCGCTGCTTCATGCCGCCGGACAGCGTATGCGGATAGGCGTCGACGACGCGGGTGAGACTGACCTTTTCGATATAGGCCCGCGCCCGCATCTCCGCTTCCTTGCGCGGCAGCTTCCGCGTCATCAGCAGCGGAAACATCACGTTTTCCAGCACCGTCTTCCACGGCAGAAGCTGATCGAACTCCTGGAAGATCATCATGCGGTCGGCGCCGGGCTCGGATATTTCCCGGCCCGAAATCCGCATCTTGCCTTCGCTCGGCTTCATGTAGCCGCCGACCGCCTTCAATAGCGTCGACTTGCCGCAACCGGAGGGGCCGAGCAGCACGAAACGATCGGAACGATCGACCGTGAAGCTGACCCGTTCGGTCGCGGTCACGACTGCGCTCGACGTCTTGTAGCGCAGGGTTACGTCACGGACATCGAGAAGCGCGGTCATGTCGATCAGTTACCCTTGAGATCGTGCGCCATCGGCAGGTAATAGTCGGTGAAGGCCTTGGGCATGGTCTTCAGCGTGCCGGTCTTGTACAGATGGGCGGCGAACTTCATGGTGCCCTGCGGCTGCAGATTCCACTCCATCATGCCGGGCTCCTTGAGCCACGCCAACAGATCCTCGACGCTGGTCTTGTCGCCGGTGACTTCCTTGTAGATTTCGACCGCCGTCTTGGTGTCGCTGCGGATCAGGTCATGCGCTTCTTTCGTGGCGTCGCGCACCGCCTGCACGATCTTCGGATTGGCGTCGGCGAATTTGGTCGTGGTGAAGAACTGCGCCTGGCTGAGCGGGCCGCCCATCACGTCCGGCGACGACAGCACCACATGCGCGCCGGGCACGTTCTTCAGCTCGAGGAAGGTGAACGGCGGAATCGCAAAATGATTGCGGACCTCATGTTGCGCATTGGTCATCGCCACATAGGCGTCGGGGTGGCCGAGCTGCACGGTATTGGCGTCGAGCTTCGACCATTGGTCGGCGCCGAACGCCTCGCCTGCCGCGATCTGCAGCACGATCGCCTGGGTCGAGACCTTGACGGTGGGCACCGCGATCTTGTCGTTCGGGCCGAAATCCTTGATGGATTTGATATTGGCGTCGCGGCTGATCAGCGTCATCGGCTGCGCCGAGGTGGCGACGATGCCCTTGACGCCGCCGCGGGTGCGATCCCACAGCAACAGCAGATTGCCGGTGCCGGTGTTGAGGATGTCGACGCCGCCGGCCAGCAGCGCATCGGTCTGCGCGCCGCCGCCGCTGAGATTGATCCATTTGGTGGTGACGCCGGGCACGCCGAGGGCGGCGGCGTGCTTCTCGATCAGCTTGTTCTTTTCCATGATGTGGGAGGGCATGTAGAAAATGCCTGGTTGCCGCGACAACGCAATTTCGGCCTTCTGCTGGGCCAGTGCCGGCGCGCCCGGCAGCGTCATGGCGAACATTGCGACCGCGCCTGCGCAGGCGCTCCACACCCTGTTTTTCATTGTGCATCTCCTCCGGCGTCTCGTTGACGCTCTGATGGAGATGCACTAATGTATTAGTGCATCTGAAGCAAGCCCCTTCTGGAACGACCGGTTCGATGGCACCACCGCAAGTCGCTCCCCGCCGTGCCGGTCCGCGTTCCGCCGACCGGCTGGATCGCGACCGTCAGGCCGCGCCGCAGGTGTTCGAGCGGCTGCGCGGCATGATCATTTCGCTGGAACTGCCGCCGGGATCGCCACTGTCGCGCGCCGCGCTGGCCGGACAATTCGGGGTCAGCTCGACGCCGATCCGCGATGCGGTGATGCGGCTCGAGGAGGAAGGGCTGGTCGACGTATTCCCGCAATATGCCACCGTGGTGAGCCGAGTCGACGTCCGGCTGGCGCAGCAGGCGCATTTCCTGCGCCAGGCCGTCGAGCTCGAAATCGTCCGCGGGCTCGCGATCCGCCATGACGAGGCTTTTGTCGCCGAACTCAACGCCACCATCACGCGCCAGCAGCAGTTCGCGAAAGCCGGGGACTTCGAAAAATTCATGGCAGCCGACAACGAGTTCCATGCCCAGCTCTACGCCGCAACCGACAAGGAGGACCTCTGGTCGCTGGTGCGCAGCCGCAGCGGCCATATCGACCGGCTGCGCCGGATGCACCTGCCCTCCCCCGGCAAGGCCCAGGACATCGTGCGGCATCACAAGCTGATTGCGAAAGCGATTGCCGCCGGTGAAGCCGAAGAGGCGCAGAAACACTTGCGCACCCATCTGTCGGGCACACTCAGCGAGCTCGCCGAGATACGGGCGCGCTATCCGGAGTATCTCAGCAACTGACCGTTGCGGCCTCCCCTTGCCGCAGGCCGATTTACCCGAGGGATAATTGGGCAACCTGACGCAGCGCGTCGTGTCTTCCTCTCGCCCACGACGTACGTATCACGGCATTTTGTCCGGCCCGTTTTGCCGTACAGCCAGTACCAAGCGCCAGTTGCAGCAACGGGAAGTTTCGGCAAGACTCGCAAGTGCCGTTGACTTGATTCCAGCCGGGCCGGGAGAAGTTTACTTTGGCGCGAATACTGGTCGTGGACGACGACGTGGCGGTCCAGGTCACCATCCGCTTGCTGCTGGAGCGTGCCGGCCACAGCGTGGTCACGGCGAGCGACGGCCGGAACGGCCTCGCCTTGTGCCAGACCGGGGAATTCGATCTCTTGTTCCTCGACATCTATATGCCGGGAATGGATGGATTCGAGACCATGCGGCTGGTTCGGCAGCAGCAGCCTCAGCTTCCGATCATCGTTATATCTGGCCGGCCGCTATCTGCAGAGACGGAATCCGGCCCGGATTTCCTGACCAGGGCGACCAAGCTCGGGGCAGTCTCCGGCCTTGAGAAACCTTTCCGCCCCGCCGATCTGCTGGCAGCCGTTGCGGGCTGCCTGGAAGCAGCCGGCCGCAACTCGCCATCCGAACCCACCGGCGGTGTTGCTTCCTCCCCGTGATGCGCCATAGCATTGGATTCGTCCGGCAGCTCGCCGGGCGGGAGGGCGAGCGAGCACGAAGATGACGCTCACAACGAGGCTTGCAGTTGCGATGATTGCGCTGGTCGCGATCGCGGTTTCCGCGGTCGGATGGCTGAATTATCGCAACCTGGAACAGGCTCTGCTGTTGCGGGCCCGCGACCGAATCGAAACCCATTCGCGGCAACTCGCCACCGACCTCGAATATTACGCGGCCAGCGCCAGCCGGGATGCCGCAGGCTTTCGTTCCGCGGCGGCGCTGAGAGGATTGGTCCGCGCGAACAGAGCGGGCGGCATCGATCCGGTCGATGGCGTCTCCGAAAAGACGTGGCGGGAGCGGATCGCGTCTCGCCTCGCCGCCGAGCTCGAACACAAGCCCGCCTACTCAATGCTCCGGTTCATCAGCTTCGACAATGATGGCCGCGAGATCGTTCGCGTCGATCGGTTTGGACCGGACGAAGCGATCAGGGTCGTTCCCGAAGAGGGGTTACAGAAGCGGAGCGACCGCAGCTACCTCCAGGAAACGGCGAAGCTCCATCCTGGACAAATCCATGTCTCGCCGCTCGATCTCGGGCGCCGCAGCGGGCGGATCGAGGAGGTACACAGGCCGACGCTGCGCGTCGCGACGCCGATCATCGCCGACGACGGCAAACCGTTCGGTCTTTTCATGATCAATGTCGACATGCGGCGGGCATTCGACCGGGTCAGGTCATCGGCGTTGCCCGGCGAAACGATCTACCTCGTCAACCAGCGTGGCGACTATCTCATTCACCCCGATCGTTCGCGCGAATTCGGCTGGCTGCTCGGCAAGCCAACCGACTGGAAGGCCGACTTCCCGCATCTGGCGGAGCAGGCCGGCACCATGCAGGCCAGCGCAGATATCGTTCCGGATCAGGCCGCAAGGCCAGGCGGCGTAGCCTTGGCGCCCGCGCTGCTGGCCGGTGTCGAATGGATTGGCGTCATCGAAACCACTCCCAACGCCGTTGTCATGGCGCCGGCCGCGAGCATCAGAAATACCTCCCTCATCGTTGGCGCGATCGCCGTGTTGTGCGCGGCGGTGCTGGCCTTTCTGATCGCGAGGTCGCTGACTCGGCCGATCGTGCAGCTCACCGAAGCCGTGCAGGGAATGTCCAGCAACAGGAAGATCGCCATTCCGGTCGATGCAGGCGGCGAAACCGGCGTGCTTGCGCGCGCATTCGCGCAAGCGCTCGACGAGCTGAATATAAAGACGGCCGCCCTCGAGCGCGAGGTTGCCGAGCATCGCCGCACCGAAGCGGCGCGCGACCATCATGCCGAGCGCGAGAGCCTGTTCAGCGCGGCGGTCGAATCGTCCAGCGACGCCATCATCACGGCGTCCCTCGACGGCACGATCACCGGCTGGAACTCCGCCGCCGAACGTCTCTACGGATACAGCGCGGCGGAAGCGGCCGGCAAGAACATCACGCTGCTCGTCCCCGACGACCGGCAGTCCGAGGTGCGGGACGCCCTGCGCCGGATCGGCTGGGGCGAGAGCATCGAACACAATGAAACGGTGCGCATGCGGAAGGATAGCCGCCTGGTCGAGGTTTCGCTGAGCATTTCCCCGATCAAATCGCCGTCGGGAACGATTATCGGTATCTCTAAGGTTGCCCGCGACATCACCGAAACCAACAAGACCAGGCAGGTGCTGCGGCAGCAGACCGAGGAGCTTCGCCGCGTTTTCGAGACCTCTCAGGATCTGATCATGGTGATGGATTCGCGCGGCTTCCTCGTGCAGATCAGCCCAAGTTGCGAAGCCATACTGGGCTATCGGCCCGAGGAGATGATCGGCCGCAGCGGCGCGGACATTGTCCATCCCGACCATCTGGAGAATTCCCGCCGGGAAATGCGCGCGGCGCGCCGCGGGGAACGCCCGAAGCTTGCCGATACGCGCTGCTTCCACAAGAATGGACGGGCGGTGTGGCTGTCCTGGCTCGGAACGTGGTCCGAACCGGCCAGGCGCTTCTTCTTCGTCGGCCGCGACATGACCGAGAGCCGGCTGGCGCAGGAAGCGCTGCGCGAAAGCGAGCAACTCGCCCGCGGCATCATCGACAACGCACTCGACGCCTTCGTCCAGATCGACGAGCAGGGCTTGATCCGGGACTGGAATGCGCAGGCCGAAAACATCTTCGGCTGGCCGCGCAACGAAGTGCTCGGGAAGAACGTGTTCGCGTTGATAGGCCAGCCGGACGGCCAGGGACCGCTGAGGAAGGCCCTGCAATCCTTCCTGCTTTCCGGCAGTGACGTGGTCCGCCAGCCCCGCCGCGAGCTTCAGGTCAGGCGGCGGGACGGACAGGAGATCACGGTGGAACTGAGCATCGCCGCGTTACGAACGCGCGGCGGCTTCCTGTTCAACGGATTCGTGCGCGATCTCACCGACAAGATCGCGGCCGAGGACCGGATCCGGCAGGCCGAAAAGATGGAAGCCATGGGCCAGCTCACCGGCGGCATCGCACATGACTTCAACAATATCCTGACCGTGATCACGGGAACCATCGAAATCCTGGCCGACGCCGTCCAGCGCGAGCCGCAACTCGCCGCTATCACGCGGATGATCGACGAAGCCGCCGCGCGCGGCGCCGATCTTACCCAGCAACTGCTCGCATTCGCGCGCAAGCAGCCGCTCGAGCCAAGGGAAACCGACGTCAACACGCTGATCATCGAGACCGCGAAGCTGTTGCAGCGGACGCTGGGCGAGCATGTCGAGATCGAATCCGTGTTCGAGGACGAGACCTGTCCGGCGATCGTCGACCCCAATCAACTGGCCACCGCGATCCTCAACCTCGCCCTCAACGCCCGCGACGCCATGCCTGACGGCGGCAAGCTTATCATAGAGACCGGCTCGGTCGTGCTCGATGAGAGCTATGCCAGGACGCACAGCGACGTCCGCCCCGGCCGCTACGCCATGATCGCGGTCAGCGACACCGGGGTAGGCATTCCGGCCGACATGCTCGACAAGGTATTCGATCCGTTCTTCACCTCGAAGGGTCCTGGCAAGGGCACCGGCCTTGGACTGAGCATGGTGTATGGCTTCGTCAAACAGTCGGCCGGCCATATCATGATCTACAGCGAACAAGGCCACGGCACGACGATCAAGATGTACCTGCCGCCTGCCATCGGCGCGGTAAGTGCGGCCGAGCCGACGCTGGCGCCGGCGGTCGAAGGCGGCCACGAAACAATTCTGGTGGTGGAAGACGACAAGTTGGTGCGTGACTATGTCCTGACGCAACTGCATTCGCTCGGCTATGTCACGCTGGATGCGGCGAATGCGACGGAGGCGCTCGCGATCGCCCGTGCAGGCCGTCAGTTCGACCTGCTGTTCACCGACGTGATCATGCCAGGCATGAACGGCCGCCAGCTCGCCGACGAGATCCTGAAGGTGAGGCCGACGCTAAAGGTGCTCTTTACGTCGGGCTATACGGAAAACGCGATCATCCACCACGGCCGGCTCGATGAAGGCGTGCTGCTGCTCGCCAAGCCCTACCGCAAATCGGATATGGCGATCATGATCCGCAAGGCGCTGGCCGACGGCGTGATAGCCGCCGCAGGTCAGCACGCGCTCTGAGCTCAGGCCTGACGCTGGGTGGTCATCACGATCCGCACGAGATCAGCGGCATTTCGCGCGCCGAGTTTCTTCATGATGTTGGCGCGGTGATCCTCGATCGTGCGCGGACTGATCCCGAGATGCCTTCCCGCTTCCTTGTTGGAAGCACCCGATGTGAACTGCTCCAGCACCTCACGTTCGCGGCGCGTCAACGGCTCACGTCCGGGGAAATGCAGCGTCGCAATCCGCGACGCTGAATTCTCCGCCTGCCGCCGGGCGTAAGCCTCGATGGCTTCGTCCAGCCGTGCGACGATCTCGCTGCCTCGGAACGGCTTCTCGATGAAGTCCAGCGCGCCGCTCTTGATGGCGCTGACCGCCATCGCGATATCGCCCTGGCCGGAGATCATGAAGATCGGCGCCGGATAATCCTCGCCGTGAAGTTCCTTCAGGATGTCGAGGCCGGACTTGCCGGGAATATGCACGTCAAGCAGGATGCAGGACGGCGTCCTGGTTCGCGCGACCGCAAGCAGTGCGGCACCGTCTGCAAAGCAGATAACCTGATAACCACCCGCCGTCAGCACCATCGAAAGTGTGTCGCGAACAGCAGGGTCGTCATCGACTACGAAGATCTCCCCGCGGGAGTGGGCCTTATCAGCCATGTTCCATCGTCCATGCGTGAATGGTGACGCATACTCGGGATAACGGTATTCGACTCCATACCGGCCAACCGCACCGTATTTGTACGGGACGACGGCTGAACGCACAAGTAGCAGCGCCCCCCTAAAAAAGAACGCGAGGCGTGCACTAATGCGGAACGCGGGGTGCGGCGGCGTCGAGCCGGCACCCCGCGACCAGAACGGCGTCACGGCGCGGTGGTCTCGGAGATACCACGTCCGGACGAGCCTGCGCTTGTTCGAACGGGCGATCGCCTACGAAACGCCGTTCGGTAGCCAGGAAGGTTCCGCCAATACCGTCGTGCTCGACGACGTGCCACCCTTGACGGCTAGCGCCGCGCTGCGGGAAAACCGGCTATCGGATGTGCTCGAGAGGTGACGCGAGCGCTGTTCGCCGCGAACGCGCGATCAGCGTCAGTTCATCATGCCTTCGGCGTTCGCCGATGCCGACCGCTTCTTGACATGCTTGCCTCGCAGGAAACGAATATCCATTTCGGTACCGTTGACGCGGACGAGTTCGCACCGGCGATAGGCAAGGCCGGTCGACGACAACAGCAGGAAGAACTCCTTGAGATTGAGGCCCTGAATGGAGCCTTCCACGGTCAACTCGGCGTCGGTGTCCGAGATCGCGTTGAGCTGACAATCCCGCCGCCAGGTGCCGTCGATCGCCATGATGCAGACGTCATAGCCCCGGCTGAAGGTAACGCGTTCCGTGCCCTTGTGGTCCTCTGTCATGGCTCATCGCCCTGCCAACGCCGCGATTCTTGGCATCGCCGTTGCGGATTGCGGATTAGCTGCGCGCGCGCCGCTCGGCCGATACAGCCCGCGCTTGTCCGGGAACGGCTTGAAGACATCAGTCAGGCCGACCACCGTTTCCGCCGCGCCCAGCACCAGGAAACCATCGCCCTCCATCACCTTGGCGAGACGGCCGAAGATGTTGATCTTGGTTTCCTGATCGAAATAGATCAGCACGTTGCGGCAGAACACGACATCGAAGACGCCAAGCTGGGAGAAATCGTGCAGCAGGTTCAATTGCCGGTGCTGGACCATGGCGCGAATGTCAGGGCTGATCTGCCACAGCTCGCCGTTCTGCTTGAAATATTTGACCAGCAATTGAATCGGAAGGCCGCGCTGGACCTCGAACTGGCTGTAGATGCCGGATTTGGATTTCTCCAGCACTTCCTGGGAAAGGTCGGTGGCGATAATCTCGACCCGCCATCCGGCAAGCGCGGCGCCCATTTCCTTCAGGCTCATCGCCAGCGAATAGGGTTCCTGGCCGGTCGAGCCGGCGGCGCACCAGATCCGGATACTCTTGCGCGCCGTGCGCGCCTTCAACAGCTCGGGAATGATCGAATCACGGAAATGCTCAAACGGAATCTTGTCGCGGAAAAAGAAAGTCTCGTTGGTGGTCATCGCTTCGACCACCTGGGCAATAATGGTGGACGACCCGTTCTTCATTTTCTGCACGAGGTCGCCGATGCCGGGCACTCCGCATTTGCGTGACAGCGGAAGCAGCCGGCTTTCGATCAGATACTGCTTGTCTGCGGACAGGTCGAGACCGGAATGATCCTTCAGCAGCTTACGCAGATACTCATAGTCTGGCGGGGTCACGGGAGCCTCTCAAGGGCAAGCGGATAAAACTTAGATCGGGATCTGTTCCGAAAGCGCGACCAGACCGACTTCCTGGAATTTCGCCGAGACGATGTCCTTGTCGAACGGCTTCATGATGTACTCGTTGGCGCCGGCGTACAGCGCGCGCGAGATGTGGTCCATGCCGTTTTCAGTCGTGCAGAACACGACCCTGGGGGTTTCGCCGCCGGGCAGCAGGCGCAGATGGCCAAGGAATTCGTAGCCGTCCATGACAGGCATGTTCCAGTCGAGCAGCACGGCATCGGGCATGGCGACCTTGCAGGCTTCGAGCGCCTGCGCGCCGTTTTCGGCCTCGATGATCTCGAAATCCATCTCTTCCAGAATGCGGCGCGCGATCTTCCGCACGACGCTGGAATCATCGACGACAAGGCATTTTTTCATTTTTGGGCCTCCTTGCTTGACGAGCGACGCATTCCAACCGAGCTACGCTGCGAGGGCTGTTTTGGGAACGATTTCGAGAACGCGATCGACGTCGAGGACGACCATGAGCTGGCCGTCGAGCCGGTGAACGCCGCCGGCGAGCTTGGCCATGCGCGGGTCGAGGTTGACGGGGTTTTCC
>Ga0081540_1004560_pt1 | contig 10499 bp, 10 predicted proteins | sample TabmetS2T1R1_FD_71024 | JGI IMG/M metagenome (GOLD analysis project Ga0081540, IMG submission 71024) | Tabebuia heterophylla rhizosphere microbial communities from the University of Puerto Rico - S2T1R1 | ecosystem: Host-associated > Plants > Roots > Rhizosphere ... | reverse complement strand
CCGGGCAGTCCGTCGAGCGCGGTGAGCGGCTCGCGGGCCGTCGGCTCGTCCGAGGGCTGGTCGGCCTCGGGAGGCGGGGGGGGCGGCTCGGCAGCGCGCGCCGGCGGTTCGTCGAGCTCGATGGCGGCGCGCGAGCGGACGGGAGTGACCCTCTCCGGTGGACGGGTGTCCGGGGCGCGGAACACGGGTGGCGCCGAGGATCTCAGCCCGAAGAGCCCGCGCCGGCGGGTGCCCGGCTCGGTGTCCTCCTGGAGGTGGGGCCGGACACCCGGCGCGTCCTGTCCCATCCAGAACCAGAGCGCCGCGAGCCCCACGAGGAGGAAGGCCATGGCGCCGAGGCTGAAGCGCTGGGTGTCGGCAATCGCCGACATCGGCTGCTCGGTGCTGACCAGCGCCAGCACCTCCAGGGGCTGACCCGGGACGCCGCGCCGCAGCGCCACCCGGAGCGCCGGATCCGGTCCACTGGCGAAGAGCGGAAGGCGGAGGGGTCCGAACGAGCCGGCCGGCCCCCGCGCGACGACGGCGTGCTTGCCGACGGCGGTCTCGCGGAGCGCCTCGGCGAGCCGGCTCTTCTCCTGCCCGCCGCTGGCGACGAGCTTCCCTCCCTGGATCAGCCCCAGCGCGGAGAAGCCGGTCTCCAGCGCCACCTGGTCGGCGACGCCGTCGGGGAGGAGCGGTCCGCCAACGATGAGCATCCCCACCGCCCGGGCCTCCTTGTCGGAGCCGAGCAGCGGGAAGGAGAAGAAGAGGTAGGGGGCCCCGAAGGCCTCGCGGGTCTGTCCGTCGCTCCCGGCGCCGGCGACCGCGTCCGCGTCGAGTCCCTTGAGCGCGGCGGTGGGCTCCTCGTTCCCCTTCACGAAGACCGCGAGGTTGTCGGTGCGGATGCCGAGGACCAGCCCCGGGCGCAGGCCGCTGGAGACGGCGTCCGCGGCGTTGCGTCGCACGTTCGTCATTCGCTCCGAGCCGAGATCGGCCTTCCCGGCCCGCAGGGCGTCCGCGGTGACGAAGGCTCCCGCCGAGCCTCCCAGCCGGAGCGCGAGACCCTGCAGCTCCGCCCGGCGCCCCGCGAGTCGGGCCGACACGGCGTCCGGCCCACGCTGCGCGTAGGCCGCTGCCTGGTCGACCACCTTGTCGCTGAGGGACGACGCGGTGAGGGAGAGGTCCGCTAGCCAGAGCGCGAGCGCTGGCAGCGCGAACAAAAGCAGCTTGATGCGGGACATCCCCTTCCTTTTGGGGCCAGTCGGGACAGCCCTTTATAGGCCGCCGGTGCGCGGCCCAGCAAGGGAACGAGGCGGTGGGTCGGCCGCACGCCGGAGGGCATCAGCTCCCGTCGGTGGGGAGATCTGCGAGCGATGGACCGGAGTGGTCGTGACGGCGGTCGAGGTACTTCTTCGCCGCGCGCTCGACGCGGTCGGACGCGGCGGCGATGGAGCGGTGAATCTCGTCGGACGCCTCGGTGATGTGGAGCGCCGGGTGACCGGGGACGTGAACGGTGACCCGCGCCTCCTGGTCCACCCCACCCTTGTTCTCGCCGGTGGTGTCGACGAGGTGAACCTCGACCTGCACGGCAGGTTCGCGGCCGAGCACCCGGTCCAGCGCACGGTGCATCTGCGCCTCGGTGTATTCGCGGAGCGCGTCGCTGACCTGGATGTGAACCCCTCGTACCAGCACTTGCATCGGGCAGCCTCCTTCGGGCCAGGTCGCCTGTTATGGTGCCTCGCCCATGGAAGGCAACCCCGACTCGGAACGTTTCGTCCAGGTGGCACAGGCAGAGGACCCCTTCACCGCCGACGCGCTGGAAGCGGTCCTTCGCCGTGCGGGGATGTCGGTGTTGCGCACCGATCATCCGGGCGGCTCCGGGGTGGACGCCCTGGGGACCGGATGGGCGCTGCCATGGTTCGAGCTGAGCGTGCTCGAGGAGAACGTGTCGCGCGCCCGCGAGCTGGTGGCGGACGAGCGCAAGCGGCTGGCCGAGGAGGCGCCGGAGGCCGAGCAGGCCGCCGAGGACGAGGAGCGCGAGTCCGAGGCGCCGAAGCCGTCCTGAGCCGGGCGGCTACCGGGTGGTGCTGGACACCGCCTCGGGTGAAGGCCGTGGGTCTCGCACTTCCCAGAGCGAGACGCCCTGCACCTTCCAGGTGTAGCGCGCGTGGCGGGCGAGCAGGTGTGACAGCTCCTCGTCCACCACCCCGTCCTTCCAGCCGCGGGTGGCGTGCCGGAGGAAGGTGCGGCCGCCGCGCTGGACCACGAACCCCAGGTGGCTCACCCGGGTGATGCGCCACGGCGCGTCCTCGCGGACCACCAGCAGCAGCGTGCCCGAGGGCCAGCGCGCGGCGCGGGCAGCCACCTGGTCCGCGGGGAGCACCGACAAGGGGAACCGTCCGGTGAGGCGTGCCTCGGGCGGGAGCGCCAGGGCGCGGGCCGTGGTGGAGGCCCAGGCCTCCGGACCGATGACCTTCGAATCTCGAAGCACGCCCTCGCCGCCCAGCTGCGGGGTGACGTCACGGACGAAGCCCTTCGCCGCGTTCGAGGGGAGCCACCCGGCCTCCATGAGGTGGTTGCGCTCCGCGTATCCCGGCCGCGCGCGGTAGCGGATGGAGTCCAGCACGTGGAGGACGTCCTCCTCCGAGCTGGAGAGGGCCAGCGCCATCACCGTCTCGACGAAGGTGAGGCAATCCACCCGGTCGAGGCGCAGGCGCGGGTCGGGGTCCTGCCCCTCCCCTTCCCCGAGCGGCGAGTGGGCGTAGGGCGTGCCGACGAGCTGCTCGCTCAGCCCGAGGACGCGTGCCTCGAGGGAGCGGCCCTGCACCGAGGCCAGGAGCGCCTCGATCCGCGCATCGTCCGCCCCGGGATACGCCGGCGGTGCGACGAGGACCAGGCTGGCGGCAGCGGCGAGGAGCAAGCGGAGGAAACCCCGTGCATCGTCCTCGCTGGACCGGCTGCTGTCCAATGTGCCCCCGGGACGCCGGGCTCAGCCGGGCTCAGCCGGGGACGGCGAGCGCGGCGGCGGTCTGGGCGAGCTGCTCCCACAGCGCGGCGACGTCCTCTTCCGTGGTGGCCGTGGCGCCGATGGACACCCGGAGCAGCTGCATGCCCTTGACCACCGCGGGCGTGAGGTAGCCCCGTCCGGAGGAATTGATGGTCCGGGCGAGCGCGAGGTTGTGCGCATCCAGCGCGGCGCCCTCCACGCCCGGCGGCCGGTGGCGGAAGGAGACCGTCTGCAGCGGGACCGGGGCGAGCAGCTCCCACTCGGGTGCGGCCTCGACCTGGTCGGCGAACCAGCGCGCGAGCGCGAGATGGCGGCGGACCTGGGCCTGGACCCCCTCGACCCCCATCGCGGAGAGGACGAACCAGACCTTGAGCGCGCGGAAACGCCGTCCGAGGGCGATGCCCCAGTCGCGGAAGTTCTTCACCGCGCCGTCCTGCGCGGTGCGGAGGTAGCTCGGGTCGGTGGCCATGACCCGCACCAGATGGTCGGGGTCGCGCACGTGGTAGGCGGTGCAGTCGAAGCCGATGCCGAGCCACTTGTGGGGATTCCAGACCACCGAGTCGGCCTGCTCGACGCCCTCCCACATCCAGCGCAGCTCGGGACAGGCCATGGCGGTGCCGGCCATCGCGGCGTCCACGTGGAGCCAGGCCCCGTGCGCGCGGGCGAGCTCGCCGAGGCGGGCCACGGGGTCGATGGCGGTCGTGCCGGTGCTCCCGACGGTCGCGATGACGGCGCAGGGACGGCGGCCCCCGGCGACGTCGTCGGCCAGCGCCTCCTCGAGGGCCTCGGGGCGGAGGGCGTGCGTCTCGTCGGTGGGGAGGAGGCGCAGGTTCTCCCGGCCGAAGCCGGCGAGCAGCGCGGCCTTCTCGATGGAGCTGTGCGCCATCTCGGAGGCGTAGACGGTGAGCGGCGCGGCCTCGGCCTGGAGCCCGCCGCGGACCTGACCGTGACCGGTGGTGCGCTCGCGCGCGCAGAGGAGCGCGACCAGGGTGGAGGTGCTCGCGGTGTCCTGGATCACGCCGGAGAAGGTGGAGGGCAGCCCCACCAGCTGGCGGAGCCACTCCATCGCCACTTCCTCGAGCTCGGTGGCGGCCGGGCTCGTCTGCCAGCTCATGCCCTGGACGCCGAGGCCGGCGGTGACAAGGTCGGCCAGCACCGAGGCGAAGGTGGTGTTGGACGGGAAGTAGGCGAAGAACCGCGGGTGGTTCCAGTGGGTGATGCCCGGGAGGACGGCGGCGTCGAGCAAGGGAAGCAGCCCCTCCAGCGGAACCGCCTGGTCCGGGGGTGTGGCGGGAAAGCGGCGGCGGACGTCGCCGGGCTGGGCGGGGCTCATGACCGGCAGTCCGGGGAGCCGTTCACGGTAGGCCGCCACCCACTCGATGAGCTGATGTCCAAGTGCGCGGAACTCGTCGGGTGTCATCGCGCCGGGCACGGTACACCTTGCCGCGTGGCGGCGAGAGGTCGATGTTGCAGGTCCGAATGAGCCGGCTCGAACAGGATCAGGTGGGCAGCTGCAGCTTCGTCGACGTGCTCGAGGAGGCGGTGCTGGTGAAGAAGCCGGTGGCCATCGAGCTGCGCGACGGCACGACGTTCATCGACCACGTCACCGACGTGACGACCGAGTCGGGCCAGGACTTCGCCGTCTTCCGGAGTCACGCCCGGGTCCCGGTGAGGGAGATCGCCGCGGCCACCCGTGCCGAGCCACCCCGGCGGGCGAGCCCCGACCCCCGGTGAGGGTTCGGCCCCCCAGGGCGGGGGCGGGTGCCCCGTCGTCGGGCGTTGCAGGCTGACGGGCGCGTCTGCTAGCCCCTCGGGCACCGATGGCGCGCTTCGAGGTCTTCATTCCCGCCGGCGAGCCCGGCAGCTTCGACGTCACGCTCCGCGTGGACGCGGCGAACTGGATGCAGGCCCTGAAGACGGGCTTTCACCGTCTCGGGGAACAGGGGCTGGTCCCGCACAACGTGCTGGTGGACGTGCAGGACGACGGCTCGGTCCACGTCACCGATGCCAACAGCGCGCGGGTGTTCCGCATCCGGGAGATGACGGACGCGGAGATCGCGGCGGCGAAGGTGAAGCCGAGGCCGACGCCGATCGGCACTCCGCTGCCACCGGATCCGGTGGGCTTCGCTCCAGCGCCGTCGCCGGCGATGGTCGATCTGGTCTCGGGGGCGCCGAGCCCGGACGCGCCGCTGGTGGGCATCGCCCGCGAGGTGAAGGACCCGCACCAGACGAGCGGGATGGACGTGCCCCCCGGCGGGATGGACCCCACGGTGATGCGGGCGCCCGACAGGCCCACCGCACCGACCGCCCCGCGGCCCACGCCGATGAGCACGCCGCGGGTCATCCTGCCGCGGACGGACGAGCTGGTCTCGACGGCAAAGCCGCCCGTGGGCCCGATCGGGCGCCGGAAGCCGGCCCGAACGCCGGCCGCACAGATGGAGGACGTGCTGGCCGAGGTGTTCGAGCGCGTGCAGGGCGTCTACCAGCGGCGCGATGCCGCGGACGGCCTCGGATACCTGCTGGACCTCGCGATGGAGAAGATCCAGGCCGAAGCGGGCAGCGTCTTCTCCAGCGAGCTGGTCTCCGGTGACCTGCGCTTCGTGGTGGTGCGCGGGCCGAAGGCGCAGGAGATCCTCGACGCGAAGATCGTCATCCCCGCGGGGACGGGCATCGTCGGGTTCTGCGCGGTGGAGGGGGTCTCGCTGGGACTCTCCGACGTGCAGAAGGACCCGCGCTACTACCGCGGGGTCTCGGACCGGGTGCACTACGAGACCAAGAGCATCCTCTGCTCGCCGGTCATCGCCCACGGCCGGACCTTCGGGTGCATGGAGCTGGTGAACCGCCGCGAGTCGCCGGTGTTCACCGAGTACGAGGTCGGGATGCTCTCGTACATCGCGCACCAGGGCGCGCTGTTCCTCGACACGCTGGGCTGATCTCCGCCCCGGTTGTGCCCGGCCACGTCCCCTGGGTCCCGACTCGCGCGATCAGGTCCCGGCGTCCGCGGGCGCCTCGCAGTCCTGCATCGAGATGAGCTGGCCCTTCACGCAGACCGGGCACATCGCGCGGGGGACGAACCGGTCGAACGTCTGTCCAGCGGTGAAGGTGAGCGGCACCGAGCTCGCCACCGCGGCCTCGAAGGGGACCGTCTGGAACAGCGGGGCCCCGGGCCAGCCCGCGACACGGACTCCGCGGCCCTCACGGGCCCACGGGTACCGGGTGATGTCGGGGACGTCACAGCCGTCGAGTCGAGCCGTGAAGACCTGGTCGGACCCGAATCGGACGTTCACGGGAACGCCGGCATCCGGTGGGTGGAGCCACGCGTCGAACACGAACGTCGGCGCGGTGTCGATGATCACGTCCGGCCCGCAACCGACCAGCACGCAGGCCATGGGCAGAAGCGCGGCCCACCGTCGAAGTCTCCGCATCGTGCCTCCGGGAGCGAGTCTCCGTGCGGTTCGCGCGGCCCGACAAGCCGTCCGCCGACCCGGATGTGGTCTCAGGCCGGTCCAGGAGGGGTGGACTCCTTCATCACCTCGTCGAGGAGAACCGTCGCGTAGGAGCCTGCGGGGAGCGTGAACGAGAGCTCGACCGTCGAGCCCTCGACGGACCACCGCACGTCCGACACCGGCACGGCGAACGGCCGCCGCGTCCCCTCGGCGAGGCCCCCCAGCCGGCGAAAGCTGTCGAGCGTCAGGCCCTCGGAGGCGAGCACCGACTGCTCGGCCGCGTCGACCTCACCCTCCGGCCGCGGCATCTTCCAGCCGAAGATAGGGCCGGTGGCGACGATCTCCCCGCGCTCGACCCGCGGCTGATCGACCTCCGGCTCCCGGCAGACGAAGAGCCCGCCCGAATCGGTCTTCTTCATCAGATCGCCCGGCAAGGCGCGGCGAAGCGCACCGTCCCGCAGCCGCGCCTCGAGCATCCGGTTGAACAGCAACGACTGGTACGCCGAGACGTAGAGCTTCCGCTCGAAGGCGCTCGGGCGGGCGGGCAGCCGCTCCCCGTGCACCAGCGCCCGCCCGCGGAGCCCGGTGTCGCCGCGGCCGAAGCGCTGCTCGCCGAAGGCATTGGGCAGCCCCTCGGCCACGAGGCGTTCCATGACCGGGCCGACGGCCTCGGGTCGCTCGGCGTCGAGGATGCGGATCCGGAAGCGGTTCCCGCGGAGGTGCCCCGAGCGGAGCTTGTTGCCGTGCCGCGCGTGCGCGAGGACCCTCAGCTCCGGGACCGGGGACAGCGCGGCGAGCGCAGGCTCGGCTCGCGCAGGGACGGAGAGCCACTGGCGGGTGCGGGCCACCCGGTCCTTGAGGCCGGCCCAGGAGACCTCTCCGGGGTTCAGCCCCAGCGCGGAGGCGAGGCGGAAGGCGGCATCCGGCGTGTCGAGCCCCACCTTCTCCACCCAGAGGAAGAGGTGCTCGCCCTGCCCCGACGGGGTGTAGGCCGGGATCTCCTCCACCTCGAAGTCGGTCGGGCTCACCCGGAGACGGCCGCCGGTTCCGGGCAGGGCCGCGGTGAGTCGGAGCGCGCCGGGAGTCAATCGAGCGTCGCGAGGAGCTCCTTGACCCGCCGCGCGAGGTCCTCGTCCGCGCGCGACTCCAGGAGCTCGCCGGCCTGGAAGAGCAGGAAGAACATCACGTCGGAGAGCGCCTGGCGGAGCGAGGCCACGGGCTCGCTGCCGAGGGCGGCCCGCGACCTGGCGTAGGCGTCCAGGACCCGGCGGGCGTCGAACCGTCCGTCGGGCCCGAGCTTCAGGCTGGCCAGCACCGGCGACTCGGTGAGGGCGCGGCTGGCGAGGGCGGCGTTGGCCGCCTCGAGGTACTCCCGGGTCAGCCCGTTGGCGGCCACCTCCTGGGCGATCTCCGCGAAGATCTCCTCGAAGGTGGCGATGACCCGGACCGCCGGCTCCGCCTCGGCGCCGCGGGTGGAACGACCGCGAGCGGGCGCGGCGACCTCGCCGTGCTTGAGCTCGGAGACCGAGGCGTAGCCGCCCTCCAGGAGCCGGAAGAGAATCTTCGTGGCGTCGAACTCACTGAGCTTCGCCGCCTGGGCGAGCTCGAGCACCGTGCGCTGCCCGGTGGCCAGGCCGAGGAGCCGGTCCTCGTCGGGGTGGAGCTTCCCGTCGCTGGGCCGCTTCTTCGTCACGTAGACCCGGCCGTGGGGAATCCGCTGCCGGAAGTGCTGGAGCTCGTCGATCTTCCGGATGGCGTCCATCAGGAGGCTCTGGGTCGGGAGCTGGACGGCCGGTCCGGTCTTCTCGTCGGGCTCCTGGTCGATGAGGGTAAAGGCGCCCTCGCGGGCGAGGACGATGGCGTGGAAGATGTCCGAGACCTGCTGGGTGACACAGGCCCAGAGGTCGTGCGGCTGGAGCAGCCCGCGGTCCACGAGCGCTCGGCCGACCCGGCTCGGAGGATTGTCGCGCAGCGCCTCCTCGACGTCGTTTCGCGCGGCGTGGCCCAGCCGGACCAGCACCTCGCTCAGGCGGTCGGCCGGGTCCTCGCTGCTCGCCCCGTGGACCTCGCCGTCCTTGAGCACGACGCAGCGCTCTCCCCCCGGAGCGTGGAGGCGCAGGGTGCCGGTCCAGCGCGACTGGCCGAGGAAGGCGATGAGGTCGGAGAGCGGAAACCCGGAGGCGTCGCCGATGAGGACGACCCGCGGCCCCTTCCCCCGTCCGCCCTCCGGAGGCTGCCGGAGCGCGGCGAGGAGATCCGGCGCGGTGGGCAGGAGGAGGAAGCTTCCGTGGCGGCCCTTCAGCTCGCCCGCGGCCGCCGCGTCGGGAGCGACTCGCCCTCCTGACTCCACGCGGATGCGGGCAGTCATGGCCGTCGGGGAGACCTCACCGTGTCGCCGCGGTCCAGGTGCCGCGGGTCTTCTGCCACTCGAGCTCGTCGTCCACCGTGATGGCGAGGATCTCGACGGTGGGCGCCAGGTCCAGCTTCCGGCCGTTCACGAAGATGGTCGGAGTGGCGTTGACGCCCGCGGAGACGCCGGCGGAGCGCTGGGTCTCGGCCTGTTCGCGGTAGCTCTTGTCGGCCAGCGCCTTCTTCCACTCGGCGGCCGGAATGCCGGCCTTGACCAGGAGCTCTTGCAGCACGTCGTTCGAGAGGCGGGTCTGGTTCTCGAAGATGGCGTCGTGCACCGCCCAGAACTTCCCCTTGTCGCGGCCGAGCAGCGCGGCCGTGGCCGCGGGCATGGAGTTGGGGTGCTGGGTGAGGGGGAAGGCCATCCAGCAGAGCTTGACCTTCGAGGCGTTGTCGGCGGCGAACTTCTCCAGCGCCGGCCGGAGCATCCCGCAGAAGGGGCACTCGAAGTCGGAGAACTCCACCAGGGTGATGGGCCCCTTCCCGCGGCACTGGCGCTCGTCGACCTTGAAGGTGGTGCGGGGATCGCGGAAGCCCTGGTCGTAGCGGGCGAGCTCGACGCCGATCTCGGCGGCGGTCACCCCGCGGGTGGCCTCGAGGGCGGCGATCTGCGCGAGGCGCCGGCTGTGGCGGCATTCGGGGTGGCTCTTGAGGCACTGGCCGAGCGAGTGCGGCGAGCCGCAGCCGCAGAACTCGTCCTCCAGCACGCGGTCGTACTCGGCCCGGGCGGCTGCCGGGAGCGTGGCGGGGTCGGGAGCATCCTGCGCAGCGGCCGGTCTTCCGGCCACGAATACCAAGAAAACCGCCGCTGCAGCCATGAAGCGGGAGAGGGGGGAGTTGCCCACGACGCCTTGCTACACGTCCGCAAGCAGCAGTTGCAAGGCGGCCGGCGGGGCTGCTGAAACTGGGGGACACGCCCCGTGCCCACCCGTCCCCGAGTTCTGATGCTGCACACCGGCGGCACCCTGGGGATGGCGGGGGGCCGCCCCTCGGCGCTGCGGCCGGCTCCCTTCGCCAGGACGCTGCGCGAGCGGGTGCCGGAGCTGGCCGAGCTGGCCGACGTCCGGCTGGAGCTCTTTTCCAATCTCGACTCGAGCGAGATCCAGCCCGAGTCCTGGGTGGCGCTGGCGCGGGTCCTGGCCCGACGGCTCCCCGAGGTCGACGGGGCGGTGGTGACGCACGGGACGGACACGCTCGCTTACACCGCGAGCGCGCTGTCCTTCCTCCTCCCGGGGCTGGACCGCCCGGTGGTGCTGACCGGGAGCCAGCGACCGCTGAAGGAGGTCCGGACCGACGCCCGGCTGAACCTCATCGACGCGGTGACGTCGGCGCTGCGCGGACCGCCCGAGGTGACGGTCTGCTTCGACAGCAAGCTCTACCGGGGCAACCGGACGTTGAAGGCGTCCATCGCCGACTACGACGCGTTCGAGAGCCCGAACTTCCCGCTCCTGGGGACGCTGGGAGTCACGGCGCGCTTCGAGAAGGGACTGCCCCCGCGGCGGCTGAAGCTGGCAGACCAGCTCGACCCGCGGGTCTTCCTGCTCAAGGTGTTCCCCGGGCTGGACCCTGCCCTTCCACTCGCGCTCCTCGGCCGGTGCGGAGGCCTGGTCGTGGAGGCCTACGGGGCTGGGAACGTGCCGGTGGACGAGGTCGGTGGC
>Ga0081540_1004559_pt1 | contig 10501 bp, 14 predicted proteins | sample TabmetS2T1R1_FD_71024 | JGI IMG/M metagenome (GOLD analysis project Ga0081540, IMG submission 71024) | Tabebuia heterophylla rhizosphere microbial communities from the University of Puerto Rico - S2T1R1 | ecosystem: Host-associated > Plants > Roots > Rhizosphere ... | reverse complement strand
GACGCAAAAAATGCCGTCTGCTGCATGTATGGGCTGACTGTGTATACACTTTGCGCTCCTCGTAACACATAGTGAGAGTTGGTAACCTTGACTCGACTGTGGTGTTGGTAGGATTGCGTGCGCATTGTGCCACAATGCCTTCGGGAGTGCACCTCAAATACTGCCTGGGGCTCCCAGTCTAAGGAAGAAGGCGGCGGCGCGGGCTTCTTGACAGGAATTGACTTTGGCTGCGTTTGTTGCTATTTCGTTGGTTGCTCTCAGCTTGCCAAGCCAGTGAGGAGATTGTCCATGAAACGTAGCATTGACGGCATCCTTACAACGCATGCAGGTAGGCTCCCAGGTCCGCCAGATGTTGCTGAAACGGTGCGGGCGATCCGGCAGGACCGTCCCCACGACAAGGAAACGTTTGCCACGCGGGTAAAGGACACCACGCATGAGGTCGTCCGCAAGCAGAAGGACGTCGGCCTGAACATCGTGAGCGACGGAGAAGTCGGGAAACTTGGCCCGTTCTATAACCGCCTCGAGAATTACGGACCACGGCAGTTCGCGCCCGGCGAGGAGCCAAGAGGAGGGGGAACTCCCAGGGGAGAGTGGCAGCTCTTCCCAACTTTCTATGACGAGTACTGGAGCCAGACTGGCGGAAGCAGTCTCCTCCCTCTGGTGTGCACCGGGCCTATCAGGTACATAGGCCAGGAGGCAATCCAGACGGAGATCGCGAACTTCAAAGCGGCGCTGGCAGGTGTGGAGGTGGATGAGGCCTTTATGTGCTCCGTGTCGCCCGGATGGTTAGTGCCCGGCTTCGGTTTCCGTGAGGCAGACTTCCAGCCGCATTACAAGACGGAAGAGGAGTTCTTCTTCGCGCTGGCGGAGGCGATGAGCGAGGAGTACAGGGCCATCGTGGACGCGGGGTTCGTCCTCCAGGTAGACGACCCGCGGGTGCTCAGCGGCTGGGACGTCCCGCATCCCAGGACTGGCGCCCACCTCACCCTTGAGGAGTACCGCCAGGAGGCTCAGCTGCGTGTTGACGCTCTCAATCACGCCCTCAGAGGCATTCCGGAGGACCGGGTTCGGCACCATATGTGCTGGGGCAGTTGGAAGGGCCCCCATACCGTAGATATCCCTTTGAAGGACGCCATAGACATGGTACTGAAGGTCCATGCTCAGGCCTTCTCCATCGAGGCTGCCAACGTGCGCCACGAGCACGAGTGGAAGGTGTGGCAGGACGTGCAGCTCCCTGAGGGCAAGATTCTGATCCCGGGTGTCATAGCCCACGCCACCAACCTCGTTGAGCACCCGGAACTGGTGGCGGATCGCCTGGTGCGATATGCCAACCTGGTGGGACGGGAGAACGTGATCGCAGGGACCGACTGCGGGCTGGGTGGTCGCCTCCATCCCGAGATTGTCTGGGCCAAATTCCAGGCCATGGCCGAGGGCGCGCGACTGGCCACTGACAGGTTGTGGAGGAGGTGAGGCGTGCAGCGGGTGGGTTCTAGAGAGAGTGGACTACAGTCCAGAGCCGCGCAAGCAAAGGAGGGCAGACTATGAAGCACAGTACCCATCGCATCCTCACCACGCATGCGGGGAGTTTGGCCCGGCCAGCAGACCTGCTGGAGATGGTGCGGATCAAGGAGGCCGGCCAACCCTACGATCAGGAGGCCTTGGCAGCGCGGGTGCGCACTGCCGTTGCAGAGGTCGTGGGCAAGCAGATCGACGCTAGTGTAGACGTGGTGAGTGACGGCGAGCAGGGGAAACCAGGATTTGCCAACTACGTCAAAGACCGTCTCACTGGCCTCATCGCCCGCGAGGGTGTGCCGCCGCGCGTGTCGAGCGACCAGGCGGACTTCCCAGACTTCCAACCTCCGGAAGGTGGCACCCTGAACACCCGCCGCATGGTGTGCATCGGACCGCTGGCGTGGAAGGACAGGACTGGCGGTGCAGACGGATATCGAGAATTTTCAGGCGGTGCTGCAGGCGCTGACCGAGGGTGCCCGGTTAGCAAGCGCCCGGCTCTGGGAATAAGGGATGGTGCCGGCAGAGGAGACGCCGCCACAGGCGCGGCTTCCCGCGAAGAGAGGAGAGTGACATGCAGCGCAGTACCCACCGCATCCTGACCACGCACGTTGGCAGCCTGGCACGGCCCGATGCCCTTATCCCATTGCTGCGCCTGAAGGAGCGCGGTCAACCCTACGATACCCAAGCCTTCGCCCGGCTGGTGCGCGAGGCCGTGGCCGACGTGGTCCGCAAACAGGTCGAAGCCGGCATCGATATTGTCACCGATGGTGAGCAGGGCAAGGAAAGCTTCTTTGGGTATATCAACGATCGCTTCAACGGCTTCGCGCTGCAGCCACTCCCACCGGGACAGGTCAGCAACCCACGGGTAGCGGGCAGAGAATTAAATTTATCTCGATTTATGCCCCTGTTGCCTCTAGTGCCTTGAGGGACAGGAGTTTACAGTACTTTCACTGCAATACTGGATTCGCTAGATTCTGTGGGCACTTCCAGATAAATCGAGATAACCTCAATTGCGGCGGCTTTGGACCAGAATGTCGAGGACGTTGTCGTCCTGATCCACCGCCCGCCACAAGCAGTTGATAGATGTCGGGATGGGTTGGCTGCGGTTTCATGCACAGAGCGTACGACGCAATCCCCTCGGCTTCAAGGGATCCCCCGGTTTTTAGTAGTCTCAAACCACGAGGGGTTCTTCACCCCCGGTAGGGACATCGACTTCAAAGGCATTCACGTTTAAGGCCAGCATGCCATAGTAGCCCATCATCGTCGTGAGCTCAGTCAACAGTTGGGCGCCAAAGTGGTCGATAGCGGCTTTGAACGTGGCGTCGCTCACCCGGTTGGAGCCAAACAACTCGGTCGCGTAATCCACGACGATCTGTTCTGCGCCACTGAGCTTGGGTAAGGGTTTCTTGTCCCGGAGGGCGTCGACAAAAGCGTCGCTGATTCCCTCTTTTCTGGCCCGGGCAGCGTGGGCAAACCAGATGTACTGGCAGTCCTTGGCCCGGGCGGTCAGAATCATGGCCAGCTCCTGGATGTTCTGCGGCAGTTCAGATTCTTCCCTGAAGTAGAAAACCAGGTGGTTAGCCCGTTTGCGCATCTCCGGGCTGTTGATCATCACTGAGCCCGGTCCGTTTTCCATGGCGTGTCTGCTGATGGCGACTTCATGGTCAAAAGCATCGCGGTATTTCTCGGGCACTTGGTCTCTAGTGACGGTGGGCGTTCGCGCCATTGGGTTTATCCCTCTGTTGATACTGAAAAATTGTTGATAACAATGAAGGCTTGTATCGATTTGGCCGCATGATAGAGCCCCGTCTCGAATGCGTTGTTCATGGAGGGTTTGTTGTACAAATCGGTCAGGCCCTGCCCTTACGACCGCTGCTCTTCATTGATCGAATAAGACTGAGGGCGACCCTGCGCCCGTATCCAGTTGAGCAACTCACAGGCGCGTGCCGTCTCTCGGGTCTGGGACACGTCCCGCTTCGCACCTAAACGACTGCTGACGGTCTGTTGAAACCGTGCAAAGGCGTTCTCTGCATGCCATTGCACATAATAACCCGAAGTCCGTTTCCCGGCACGCTCTTTTCGGATTCCAGGGTCGTGGTATGTGAGGATGATTGAGTTTATCACGATTAAATTATCGGTTGCCACGGGGTCAGACGCACCCGGAAGTTATGCAGGGCACAACGGAGTTCCATCACCAGATCGCGGATACCCTCCTTCCACAGGCGGATCCGATCTTTCACAATGCGGCAGCGCTTGACGCTGCTGTTGACATGCTCGATCCGGAGCCGCCGCTGATGGAGTGCCTGGTTGGCCAGGGCTTGCTACAGGGTCAGCTCCCCACCGCGAGGCTTCTTCATCGGCATGAGGATTGCCACCTGGGGGAGCAAACCCCGCCATAACATCCGGGCTCTTCCGCGCTTTTGGTGAAGCTGGGGGCTACGGGCTCTTGGACCGTTGCGCGCGGGGTAACGTCTCGTCTTTTGCGGGGACGAGCGCAAAGACCTGGTGTCCCCCAGGGGTCTTGGGCGCTCTTGCCACGCGCACGGTGTCCTAGCCGGGGGCGCCGCGTCCCATGGGCGCCACCACGGTGGGCCCTGCGGGTACGACGTCACGGCCCGCGCCTTCCCGGCCGTGTGACCCGGCGCCAGGCGACCCGCCTTACAGGGCCCTAACCTAGCGAAGCCCCAAAATTTGGCCAAGTAGACACTGAGCGACCTCTCAATGGGTTTGAAGTGCGTACCAGAAGTTCGCCTTTCCCATGTGACTACGCATTTTGCTTTGATCCACCAGCTTTTGCAGCGGTTTACACGTCCGGTATGCTCCAGACTTCGCTCCCTGTGCACTGGGCGAACTTTCCGGCTGCCTACCGGATCGGTGCAGGTGTCAGTAGGCATAACGCATTGATTCTGTGAGTATTTCTTCCTTCGTTGACTTTCTGTGGCCGAAAAATCGGCCTTCGCTAGATTAGGGCCAATTCGGTGGAATGTGAAATTACACACTTGTTTGCCGACCCCCTAGCACACACCCATCACCATTTGTAGACTTTCTGCAACGTTCCTCCCATAAGCGCCGCCTTGTCGCTCTCAGACAGACGTGTGGTCTCGCGGAACGGCGCGACACCCTGCTCATAGGTCAGCATGCCGATCGCCCGCGTCCAATCGGTGCCCCACATACAACGATCCAACCCGAACGCGTCGATGATGCTCAGCACCGGTTCCCAGATGTCGTCGTAAGGAAATGGTTGGTACGACATCGTGCAGGCGCCACTGATCTTCACCCTAACGTTTGCGTATTGAGCCAACGCGAGCAGCTTCGGCAGATCAGCCCAGACGTCGGGCGGCACCGGCGGTCGGGCTGGTTGCAGAAGACCGAGATGATCGATCACGATGACCGTATCGGGGTGCCGCTGGATGTGCGGCAGGCCTTTGTCCAGGATCCCCCAGCACAGCAAATTGACAGGCAACTCATGCTTACCAGCGGCGGCGAACGCGCGGTGCAGGCCGGGATGGTCGGCGTCCATCGGCAGGCCATCACGCATGCGTATGCGAATGCCGCGCGCGCCTTCTGTCGCCGCCCATTTCGCCACCACATCGTCGATTGCCGGATCGGTTGCATCGACCGGTGTCACGACCCGGAATTTATCCGGATAGGTGTTATAAACTTCGAGCGCGTAGCTCGGGTCGTACTCATAGGCGCTGAACGACGACACTAGAATCGCGCCGTCGACGCCGACACGGGTCATGGCAGCGACCATTTCCTCGCCCGTGGCGGAGTCCAGCCCGTGCGAGGGGCTGGCCCAGGGACGGCCGGGATGATTTCGATCGAAGGGATGGACCTGAACGTCGATGACTGGCATGGCTTTTCCTCCTGTTCGTTCGACTGTAGTTTCCGGTCAATGGCAGTGATGAGGGCGACATCAGGCCCGTTCTCCCGTAGCGTAGAGTTGCCACACTGTACGCTGGGAGGCTTGCCTGATGTCGATCATAGTCTACCGGATTTCTGTCGTGTTGCGTGCGCTATGAGTCCCAGGGCCTCTTGGCACCCATCTGGCGCTGTTTTGGCTCCGCTGGGCGCTGTCTTGGACCCACAAGAGGGAACGGGCGATAGGACCTCATTTCCATTCTATCTTGTTGAGGAGAAAGCCTTTACTAATCAATGGTGCTAGTCTCTTAGAGACTGAATTCGGCAATGGACAGACGCACCATGTTCTCGTCATCAATTTCCAGGCTCCACCGGGCCAAGAGATTGAAGGCCGCCATGGTGAACGCGAGCCGGGCGTAGAAATACGTCCACACGCGGTGCGTGACCCTCTTGAAATGGCAGACCAGCGTCAGCATCGACAGCACGGTCTCCACGAGGATCCGGTCATCATCTGGGATAGGACGAGGCGGGTATTGGAGGCATCAATGGCAAACGTGATGAGCCCCAGCCCCAGGAGGACCGTGATCAGCCAGCGGTCCCGGCCACTGACGTCGGATGCGAGGCTAGTGTGGACTCCATAGCGCCCCGTTATAGCATATTTCTCCGCGCTTCTCACGGCGCCCATGGCACGTTGTTGATACGCTTCGCCCAAACCGGTCACACGAATGCTCCTCTGGCAGGCGATCCGAACAATGGTCTGCCTGCAGAGCGAACATGTGAGAGGTCTACGGGCATGTATGCGTCCAGGCGCCGTGATGGCTCGGGTCTCCGTTGCTGCTCGATCATTGCGAAGCCTGGCCATGAGGGACACCCCGCACACCCCGTGTCGCTGGATCTGGACCTGCCGTAGCAAATGGCCGAAAGTGAGCGGTCAGGGGGAGAGATTGCCCATGTCAGAGTTGAGACGTCCGGTCTTGACACGTTGGACGTAATTCCACGCCGTGCCGTACCCAATCCCAAGCTGCTTGCTAATCTGATGAATCGAGACCTCTTGCCGATAGAGGTCCGCAATACGTCCTTGAACTCCGCGTGGAATCGGGGCACGGGAGATGCGCTTGCCTTGGGCGCGAGCCCGCGCCATGCCCGCCTTAACCCGGTCACTCATCAGGGCGCTTTCAAACTGGGCGAGCGAGGCCAGCACCGTGAAGATCATCTCCCCTTGCGGGGTCGTCGTGTCGATGTTTTCTTGATAGGAGATAAAATCCACCCCTAAGCTGTGGAACTCCTTCAGGGCCTGCACCAGCGCCTGGGTGGACCGAGCAAATCGATCGTACCGCCAGACCAGCACCACATCGATGTGGCGCTTCCGGGCCGCCGCCAACAATGCTTGATACTGTGGACGATCGTCTCGCGTCCCACTGGCATAGTCGACATACTCTCCGGCGGGCATAAATCCTCGCCGTGCCGCATACGTGCGCAGCGCGAGTAACTGTGTCTCCGGGTCCTGGCCCTTGTCCACCGTGGAGACCCGGGCATAGATCGCCGCCTGCTTCTGCGCTACCATGCTCCTCCGATCAGATAGGGCTTCCTTGTTGATCAGCCAAAACGCCGAAAATCGGCATTGATTTTCAAGGCTCTGCAAGGCTGGTTGTGGACACCCTTTTTGATCACTTCTGTTACGCAAGGCTATACAACTAAACAACCACCAGCTCAAGCTGGTGGGTTAGTCATATGGACTGAAAGTCCGGATACGGGTCCAAGACCCGTTATGAATCCTCCGTGCGAAAGTTGTCCGAGGGATTCGGCTCGAAGTGATGTTCCAGATACTCTTTGATCATCTCTTCGGTCATCTGTCCCACCGTGGCACAAAAATACCCGCGGGCCCAGAAGTGCCGTCCCCAGTAGCGCTTCTTCAGCAGTGGGAACTCCTCGAACAGCTTGCTCGAGCTACGGCCTTTGATCCGGCGCATGATCTCGCTCGGGGCCATGTGAGGCGGCGCAGAGACGAGGATATGTACATGATCTTTACTCACGACGCCTTTGAGGATTTTGATCTCGAAGATTTCGCAGGTTTGCCGGACCAGTTCCCGTACACGGAGCGCGATGTCCCCTGTCAGGACTTTGTAGCGATACTTGGTGACCCAGACGAAGTGGTACTCGATGTTGAAAACCGTGTGACTGCCATAGCGATAGTCCATAGCTCCTCCACTGGTAAAAGATATGGAGGGCTATTGTACGCGGCCCGGCACTATGGTGATGAAATCTGCCCGCCTCAAGGCGGGGGTTTGAACCTTAGATTTGGAAAATCAATGTCGAAAGGGGCATATGATAGAATAGGACCGCAGGTATACTTGGTGCAGGGTTCCTCCCACCCTTTACACGGCGCGGTCTGCTATGATGACCATCACCTATTTGCCCCTGTTTGTTACGATGCTCTTTCGCGGGATGCCTGGTATCTGGAAAGGTCGTCACCGGCTTATCCTATGTTGGCTGGTGTGCATGCAAGCCCTCTTCCCGGGACAGAAAACCTTGGAAGAGCTTGCGCGTTGGAGCCCGGCCTCGATCACCGCGTGGCGGTTCCGCCGTCTGTTGAAGGCGAGTTCTTGGAGTATCCATCTGCTGGTGACATGGTGGGCCGAGGCAGCCCTGCATACGTTGCCGCCGCCCAAGGATGGGACACTCCATCTGGTGGGGGATGGCAGCGAGAAACCTAAGCGGGGCACGCGGAATCCGTTGGCCCAAAAAGGGCGCAAAAGTGAGCATCATCCCTGGTTTTTCGGTATCCGCTTCGCGCTGTTGATCGCCACGTGGGACGTCTATCGCTTGCCCGTGGCGTTTCGGCTCATTCGGCCCAAAACCCATCCAGCGTATCAAACCGAAAATGCCCTGTTCCGTAAAATGGTCGGGGCGTTTACTCCTCCTGCGTGGGCCACCACAGTGATTGTGGAAGGCGACGCCGCCTATGGCTCCCAAGAGAATATCAAGATGGTGCAACAGCGCGATGCCGGTGATCCCACGCGGCGCTGGGGCTTTGTCTTCGCCCTGGCCCGGACATGGAAAACGGCTGAGGATAAAGCGCTCAAAGACTTGGTGACGCATTTGCCGCGCAAATATTATCAGCGTGTGCGGGTGCCCCGCCTGCCGGGCGCCAAGGGCTGTAAAACCTTCTGGGTGTATAGCACCCGCCTGTGGCTGCGGCACATCGGTGACGTCACGGTGGTTCTGAGCAAACGGGGGCGTAACCTGGGCCCAAAACAGACAAAAATCCTGGTGACCAATCTGGACGAGTGGATCCCGCGACAGGTGGTTAGTGCCTACCAACGAAGATGGCCCGTGGAGCAAATCAATAGGGAACTCAAGACCGACTTGGGACTGGGTGCACACCAGGTGAGTGGGGAGGAGGGACGGATTGAGAAATCCTTTGGCATAGCCGTGCTGGCGTATTTGTTGCTGATCCGTGCCTGCCATCAGGAGATTCTCCCTGGGACATCGTGGAGCATTGCACAACTGCAGCATGCGTTTCGCTTACGCATCATTTTGCTACCGGACACTTTTTGATTTCTAAATGCTGATATAGAACACAACAGGAATGGATAAATCTTCATTCAGAAAATACTCAAGTGTCCGCAATCCCAGTTGGAATAAGCTTAAATCACAGCGATCTTTACGATGAATTATCTTTCTCCATCCCTCGTCTTCGCACAACACCCCTCAATAGATCATCCAGATATACGCTAAACACGCGGCGATCAATAAGCGCGAGAGGCACTGCGGGTCGGATATAGGCGACTTATGCATATGGAACCCGCGGCTTTTCTGATCTGAGCAAAAGGTCTCGAGGCGAAAACGTTTTTGATCATAGCGGCACGCCTCCTCTGCGGCGTCCCTATTGCTGACCCAATACAGGGGCTCTGCATACCCCGTGGCCCCACAACATCGCAGCAGCACCGGCCCATAGGCGTTCCGCGTGATCTGCACCTCCTGTAACGCCATGAGGGTCCCCGGCTTACTACATCCTCCCAAGGTATCCAGGCGAAAGGTCTCGCCTTCCCCCGTGGCCACCGTGCTCTGGGCGGTGCGGCACCCATAGCCCCACCCCGCCTCGTTGAGTGTCTCTTGCAGCGTTGTCCCATCAAACTCACCGTCGCCCCATCACCCCACCTGCGTCCCCTCGGGAAGACACGCGCGGATCAGGTTGACCAGAGCCATGGGCAGTTCCTCGGGAAAAGGCCCCTTGGGGCCTTGCCGCACGCGCCACGCCAACGGCAGGGCGCGCCCCTTCTAGATCACATGGATCATCAGGGCTACACCGCCACGGCCCACGCCACTGCCATCCCTCACCAACACGAGCGTCTCGCAGGCTACATGTGCCAACAAGATCTCCGCCTAGGGTAAAAAATACCCCTCCTCCCAGATGCGCGCGTTGTCGAGCCAGCGGGCGAAGCGTTTGACGCGACTCTCCGGCTTGAGGCCATTGGGCACTTTCGCCGCGACTGTGGGCAACTGGGTGCGCTTGCTGGCCACAATGCCGCTGATGAACGCGGCCAGGGTCGCCAAGTGTCGGGCAAGCCGACCTGTGGGCTCGCCTGGATACCCTTGTATCCAGGCATCCCGTATGGCACGATACTGGCGGAGGTTGTCACTCATCATCTGCTCCTTCTGGATTGGTCACGCTTTCCAGAGAGCCTAGACGATGGGGCAACCTCTTAACTATTTATATCAAAATGATCTGGCAAAAGTGTCCGGTAGAGAAATGCATGATCTGGTCATCGGTTTATTCATCAATCGCTATGAGTTTGGATATGCTGTGTAAAAGCTATACCAACTAAATTAAAACATCACCCTTTATGCGGAGTATTGTGTCAGGTAGGCTGCCTTTGGCCGGACGGCTCGCCTTAATTATTTGTATTTATGCAATTGCACATTTCCACATTTCCACATTTCCGAATTGTCGTTGACCCACTGCGACAAGAGCCGCTCCAGTACGCTCGATAAATCCTCCTCACGGTTAAGCAGGATTGTTGCCGCCTTCTTCTTCGTATCTTTGCGCAGAAAGATCGTCGTCGTGACGTAATCTGGGTTGCTGCGTTTGCCGCCCGCCGGCCTGCCCCTATCCCGCACGGCAACG
>Ga0081540_1004558_pt1 | contig 10502 bp, 11 predicted proteins | sample TabmetS2T1R1_FD_71024 | JGI IMG/M metagenome (GOLD analysis project Ga0081540, IMG submission 71024) | Tabebuia heterophylla rhizosphere microbial communities from the University of Puerto Rico - S2T1R1 | ecosystem: Host-associated > Plants > Roots > Rhizosphere ... | reverse complement strand
GGTCCGTGTCCAGGGACTGAACTTTCGGGTCCGCGATGTCGGAGACAAGCAGCCTGCGCTGGTCTTTCTCCACTACTGGGGCGGCACCGGACGGACGTGGGACCTCGTCATCCGGGAACTGGCGGGACACCACCGTTGCATTGCGCCCGACTTCCGCGGCTGGGGCGGGTCGGACAAGACGACGGATGGCTACGATCTGCACACCCAGGCCGATGACGTCGCCGCGATCATCGCCTCGCTGGGGCTGTCGCAATACATTTTGGTTGGACAGTCGATGGGTGGAAAGATCGCCCAGATATTGGGAGCCCGCAGGCCGCAGGGACTGAAGGGGCTCGTGCTGGTTGCGCCTGCCCCTCCCACGCCGATCGCCGCACCGAAGGAGCAGCGCGACGCCATACTCGAAAGCTATCAGAGTCCCGCCGGGGTGGAGGTCGCTCTCTCGATCCTGACGTCAAGACAGCTTTCGCCCGAGCTGCGGCAACAGGTGATCGACGATACGCTTGGCGGGTCTGCGGCGGCCAAGACAGCGTGGACCCAAGCCGGCATGACGCTCGATATCAGCGACATCGTTGGGAATATCAACGTTCCCACCAGCGTCGTCGTAGGGGATGCCGACAAAGTCGAGACCGAGCCACTCCTGAGACGAGAGTTGGCCAGTCGTATCAGCGGCACGGAATTCATCGTGCTTCCCGGCGTGGGCCATTTGTCCCCGTTGGAGGCCCCGCGCGAGCTGGCAGCCGCCATCACAACGGCGATATCGAAAATTCGTTAAGGCCAACAATCGCGCCTCACAGGAGGGACGAGCCATGGGCATCACTCATCCGAAATACAAGGCGGCGGTCGTGCAGTCGGCGCCGGTCTGGATTGACCTGGAGGGCACCGTCGCCAAGACCATCCGATATATCGAGGAAGCTGCGAAAGAGGGCGCAAAACTGATCGCCTTCCCTGAAACCTGGATCCCCGGTTATCCCTGGTACATCTGGGTGGGAACGCCGGCCTGGGCGATCGGGAAGGGGTTCGTGCAGCGCTACTTCGACAATTCCCTGAGCTATGACAGTCCGCTCGCCCAGAAAATCGCCGACGCGGCGCGGGACAACAAGATCACCGTGGTGCTCGGCCTTTCGGAGCGCGATGGCGGCAGTCTTTACATCTCGCAATGGCTGATTGGTCCTGACGGAGAAACCATCGCCAAACGTCGCAAGCTTCGGCCCACCCACGTCGAACGAACAGTGTTCGGCGAGGGAGACGGCAGCCACATCACCGTTCACGACCGCGCCGACCTTGGGCGATTGGGCGCGCTGTGTTGCTGGGAGCATCTTCAGCCCCTGACCAAATACGCCATGTATGCCCAGAACGAGCAGGTGCATGTGGGAGCGTGGCCGAGCTTCTCCATGTACGAGCCCTTTGCGCACGCGCTCGGCTGGGAAACCAACAATGCCGTCAGCAAGGTGTATGCGGTCGAAGGATCCTGCTTCGTCCTGGCACCTTGCGCCGTCATCTCCAAGGAAATGGTTGAGGAGATGTGTGACACCGAGGACAAGCGCAATCTTGTCCATGAGGGCGGGGGACACGCCGTAATCTACGGGCCTGACGGCAGTCCGCTCGCGGAGAAGCTGCCGGAAACCAGCGAGGGGATCGTCTACGCCACTATCGATCTCGCAGCGATTGGTGTTGCGAAGAATGCGGCTGACCCCGCAGGGCATTATTCCCGCCCTGACGTCGTTCGGCTGCTGTTCAATAACAAGCCGGCGAAGAGGGTGGAGCACTTTTCGCTGCCACACGATGTCGTGGCGCCGGTGAAATGCGAACTCTTCATCTAGTCCTCGATGCCGGCGCGGAGCATTGAAAGCATCTGCTTTGCTATCGCAGCAGGAGTGTCGCGCTCCTTCTTGAACCAGAACAGCGACCAGGAAAGCGCGCCGATGACGGCCAGACGCAGGTAGCGCCGATCCACTCCCTTGCGCAGGGGAAGGTCGTCAATCAGGCCGATGAAGATCTTCTCGTACTCGTCCCGCAGCGCGATGACCCTTGCCCTGATGCTCTCCGGGTAATGCCACGGCGGCATGATGAAAAGCGCCTGGTTGGCGCGCCGCCAGTCGAGCAGGCCGGTGGTGTGCGCGATGCAGGCGGTTTCCATCCGCTGCCAGGGATCCGTCTTGCCGGCGATGGCGTCGGCGACCCGATGCAGCAGCTCAAGGCCGCCTTTCTCCCAGACCGCCCACAGCAGTTCTTCCTTCGATTCGAAATAGTAATAGACCGAGGCCGGCTGCATCGCGGCCGCGGCGGCGATATCGCGCATCGAGGCGCCATCAAAGCCCTGCTGGTTGAAGAGAGTTTCGGCCGCGGAAATGATCCGGGCCTTGGCCTGCTCTCCCTTGCTAAGGGCGGGGCTGTCGGACGGCATTCTCTTGCTGCTCCGCGCCTTTTTGTCCTTCATCGACGTTTGGGCTGTCATTTCATCAATTCCGCATCAGGCCTTGATTTTTTATCGTTCGTTCGATAAAAATCTAACGAACGTTCAATAAATAATATTGAGGAGGCGTCGCATGCCTGTTCCTAGCAGATTGGATCGATACGTCGAAACGGAGAAGCAAAGGCATTTTTCCCGGGATTTCATGATCGGGTGGGAGCAGTACGAGACCTGGGACCAAGCCACCGTCGGACAGAGCGGTACGGGCCAGCGCTCGTTCGAGATCACCGAGGAAGACATCCTGGACTATAACCGGGCGTGCGGCGAAACCGACCCCTTGATGGTCGACCCGGTTTTTGCCCGAAAGAACTCCCCGACGGGCGAATTGCTCCAGCATCCCGTCTTTGTGACCACGATAGCCTTCTACAGCCTGGGCGAGAAGGGGATCGGCACCTGGATACGCACACCCGGCGCACGCAATCCCCAGCAGCGTATCGAGATCCTTGAGCCATTCCGCTACGGCGAAATCATCTCCACGACCATCACGACCGCGGACAAGTTCGTCCAGCGCGGCAAGCCTTATCTGCAGATGCTGCTCGAGTTTCGCAACGAGAAGGGCGTCCTCAAGGCGCGCTGGTGGTGTTCGCTGATCCTGCCGGCGACGCGTGCCGATGTCGCCCGCTTCGCCACCGCCTGAGGAGTTTTTCCAGATGCCAATCACGTTCGGGGAGATACAGACCGGCCATTCGTTTCCGGCCGTTGTGCAATCCTACGCCCAAGCCGCGATCGATCACTACGCGCTGGCCTCGCTCGACATGAATCCCGTTCATACCAACGAAGAATGGGCCGCGCGTGCCAAGGTATTCGGCATCCCCGAGACGGTTGGCCATGGAATGATGACGATGTCGACGCTCGCCTCGGTGGTGACCCGCGCATGGGGCGTGATCGGCAAGGACGGCGGATCCATCAGGTTCGTCGACGCCAAGTTCACCAAGCCGGTGAAGGTCGGTGAAACCGTGACTGCCACCGGCAAGGTCAAGCAGAAGCATTATTTCGGCCCCGGAAAGAACTGGGTCCAGGTCGCCGTCGAGGCGAGGGATTCTACCGGCGACCTGATCGGGCTCGCCGAGGTCGGATATAACCTTCCGGATTGAACGGAGCGGATTTATGCCGAGCCGAATTGGCGATGCGCTGCACTGGTACGCCACCTACACGCCGAACAAGATTGCGATCGTCTCCCCTGTGGGCACGCAGACCTACGCGCAGCTCTGGTCCCGCGTCTGCCGCTTCGGCAGCGCCTTGGCCGAATTGGGCCTCGTGCCCGGCGATCGCATCGCCCTGCTCATGCAAAACAGCAGTCGCTATCTCGAGATCTACCAGGCCGCGGCGCTGATGGGGATGGCGGTCGTCCCCCTGAACTTCCGCTTCACCGCGAGCGAGATCGAATATGTCATCAACCACTCCGGCGCGCGGGCGTTGCTCTTCGATCATTCCTTCGCCGGAACGGTCCAGTCGCTGCGAACGCAGCTGACCTCCGTCGCCGGGCGCTATGTGGTCACCGACGGCCCGGAGGATCACGCGACACGTTCGTACGAAGCCTTGGTCGCTGCGGGACGTGACGCGCCGCCCACCACGGCGGCCGATCTCTCCGCCTGCTATTTTCAGGGCTATACATCGGGCACGACGGGCTTTCCGAAGGGCTGCGTTAATCCACATAGGGAGTTCGCCGACTGCCTGCGCCGGATTGCAACGATCTACGGCATCACCGAGAACGACCGGGAACTGGTCGCCGCGCCCCTGTTCCACGAAGCGCCGGCGCTATTCGCGCTGTTGCAGATTTTCCGCGGCGGCACCGTCATCGTGACGAGTGACACGTCGCCGGCCAACGTATTCGAGCTGATCGATCAGACCCAGGCGACCTGGACCTTCATGGTGCCGACCATGTGGGCCGCCATGGTCACCAGCGAAGAGATCGACCGGCTCGACCTGGGATCGTTGCGACTTCTGCTCAGCGGTGGATCGCCCCTTCTGACGCACACCAAGGATGCGATTCTCAAAAGATTTCCCAAGGCCGGCCTCAACGAATTCTACGGCGCCACCGAAGTCGGCCTGGTGACAAACCTCTCGCCCGGGGACCAACGGCGCAAGGTTCGATCTGTCGGCAGACCGGTGATCGGAATGTTCATTGAGCTGCGCGACGAGCACGGCAACGTTGTCCCGCAGGGGGAGGTCGGGGAAATTCACATCGGCGGCGCAACGATCATCCGGGAGTATTTCAATAATCCGGAAGCAACGGCCGCTGCGAGGCGAGGCGGCTTCTTCACGCTGGGCGACATGGGCCGCTTCGACGAGGAGGGCTACCTCTACATCGTCGACCGCAAGAAGGACATGATCATCAGCGGCGGCGAGAACATCTTCCCCAACGACATCGAGGAAATCCTCTACCGGCATCCCGCCGTCGAAATGGCCGCCGTGGTCGGCGCTCCCGACCCGAAGTGGGGCGAGATCGTCGTCGCGGCCGTCAAGGTGAAGCCTGGCAGTACGGTCGACGAGGCCGAGCTCATCGCGCACTGCAAGGCACATTTGTCCAGCTTCAAGGTCCCGAAGCGGATCGACTTCCGCGAACAGATGCCGATGTCTTCCTTCGGCAAGATACTTCGCCGCGATGTCAGGGAATCCTACTGGCAACAGCAGGACGTGAAGGTCTGACTGCCGCCGCCGGCGGTCGCGCCGATGGGGCCATCCCGATGACCATGCGGAATCGGCATTTCATCTGCTCCGCGATCACGCGGGAAACTTGTCGCCGAACATCGGCAGGCCGCTGCGCGACTGCTCGCGTGAGGCCTCGTCCTGGATGACGTCCCAGTGCTCCGCGAGTACGCCGTCCTCCATGCGCACGATGTCGGCGACGACCCATGCCACCGGGCCGAAACCGCTGAACCGGCCATGCAGAATGACGAAGTCGCCGGCCGCCGCCGCAACGTGGTTCTGGTAGCGCAGCGTCTCGGGCATGATCTTGATCATGCCGAACAGCCCCTCACGTCCCGGCGGAATGTGCGCGCTATGCTGGATATAATGCGGCGACCAGTAGCGCTCGGCGGCCGCGTAGTCGCGCTTGTTGAACAGCGTATCGAACGCGTTGAGGACGATCTGGACGTTGTGGTCTCCGTTACCCGATCTGGTTTGTGCCATGGCAATTCTCCTTTTTAGGCAGCAGCGGTTCATTCGTTCAGGAACAGCCGCGCGTGCTCGAGAAACATCTCCGCATGCTGCGACTGCGCGCCATGACTGGCGTCCGGATACATGATCAGTTGAGCATTGGGCAGGTGCTCGGCCAGCAGAAAGGCGTTGATCGGCATCACCACGACATCCTTGTTGCCGTGGACGATCAGCGTTGGCTGGCGAATGTTGCCCAGCATGGCAAAACGGTTCTCCGAAGGAATTGCGCCCCATTCGCGGATGGCTTCCAGCTGGGCGATCGCCGCGTGCCTCGTCACCCGCTCGTCGCGATCGGCCGCGCGGAGCTTCAGCCGTTCGAGATAGGCGCGTCCCGCCACCTTGCTGGCCTCGCTCGGCGTGAAGAACGCAAGCATGACCAGGCTTTCGGGGTCGTCGAGCTCGTCGACGGAGAGCTCGGTGAAGGTCATGCCTTCGCCGCCGCGCGGGCCTGTGCCGAGCAGAATGATCCGCCGCACCATGTCCGGGAATCCAAAGGCAAGCTGCTGCGCAATCATGCCGCCAAGGGAAAATCCGACGATGTCGAAGCTGTTGAGACTAAGCGCGCGGCAGAAGGCGACGAAATCCCGCGTCATCGCTGCGAGCGTGGAGGGCGTAGTACCGCTCGAGAGCCCGATACCGGGATAGTCAAGGATGATGACGTCGCGCGCCGCCGCGAAGCCATTGGTGATCTTCGGGTCCCAATCGTCCATGTTCGCGGCGAAGTAATTGAGGAGGAGGAGCGGCGATGCTTCGCGCTTGCCAAAGCGTCGGCACGCGACCTCTGCATCTCCTACCTGGACGAATTGGGTGGGGGCGGTTTCGTGCATTGCTAAACTGCCTCTGCATTGCTCAAGACAGGCTGCCGACGATCGAGGCCCGGCGGGAAAGCTCGAGCCAGTTGCCATCGGGATCGAGGATCATCGAGATCCGGGCGACGTCGCCCAGCGTGACCGGTGCAAGACCTTCGCGCACGCCCTTGCTTCGCAGCTCAGCATGCACGGCGTCGATGTCGGCGACCTGCAGGGTGATGTAGCGCCATCCGCTCGCCTGCCGAGCCGGATCGACCGTCACTGCGCGGTCTTCCTCGAGAAGAACGAGGCTCTCGCCCAAGCGAAAGGCTGCACCGCCCGACCAGGATTGCTCTTTGAAGCCGAGAATGTCGCCATAGAATCTCTGGTGTTCGCCGAGGCTGCGGACCGCCATGGCAACGCCTAGCTGGGTGACGCCGTCATATCCCTTGGGCACCAGCTGAACGCGGTTACCGTCGGGATCGACCATCCGTCGCGGCTTCTCCAGGCTTTCTCTCGCGATTATCAGTTCGCGGTAACCGCTCGGCGGCGCCTCCGGCAAAAGCTGCGCATGATGGTTGAGCTTGACGACGGAGCCTTGCTCATTGTGTCTGTATTGCTTCTGTCCGCGGCGAACCGGCAACACATGATCGAAGCGAAGGCCGACATCCTGCTGCCAGAACCGCAGCATGGGCTCCAGACAGTTTGTCGAAAGTCCGATGTCGATGACGTTCTTTGCCAGTTGCATCTGCCTGCCGCTATTCGAACGACGTACCCGTTAGTTGCTCGGAGACCTTCCAAAGCCTGGCAGCGGCTGCCGCGTCTCGGGCTTGGGGCATGATCAGCGCGCGCGCCGGCGCGCCTCGCAGCTCGCCAATTCCTCCGGGTCCGTAGTAGCCGCCGGGCTTGGCCTGCGGGCTCGTCGCTGCAAACAGGATCGGGCGGGCGCCATCGCCAGCGGAATGACCGAAGAAGGGCGCTGCGAAACCGGTCGCCAGAGAAAGAAGGCCGCCCGGACCGCTCGCGAACAGGTTGGTTCTGGCAAATCCCGGATGGGCCGCGTTGCTGATCAGGTTCCAGCCGGCCGCGTCGCTCCGCCGTTGCAGTTCAAGCGCGAACATCAGGCAGGCGAGCTTCGATTGCCCATACGCCTTCCAGGGCGAGTACACCCTCGCGCCCTGAAGGTCATTGAAATCGATGAACCCGGTGCGATGCGCGAGACTGCTGACGCTGACGACCCTTGGTCCGCTGGCCCGGCGCAACAGCGGGATCAGCCCGGCCGTCAGCGCGAAGTGGCCGAGATAGTTTGTGCCAAACTGCATCTCAAAGCCATTTGTCGTGGTGTGGCGGCGGGGCAGCGCCATCACTCCCGCATTGTTGATCAGCAGATCAACCGACTGCCGGGCATGCATCCGCTGCGCGAAGCCGGCGACTGATGCCAGGCTCGCCAGATCGAGTTGCTCGTAGCTGATCTTGGCCCCGGTCACTTCGTGGCCGATTTTCTCGACGGCCGACCGGCCCTTCTGGTCGTCGCGCCCGGTGAGGATGACTTCCGCACCGGCTTTCGCCAGAGCCAGGGCCGTCTCGTAACCGAGACCGCCCGTCGCTCCCGTAACCACGGCCGTTCTGCCGAGTTGCGAAGGGATTTCGGCCTGACTCGAACCAGCCATGAAAGAACCCGCTCAAGGGATCAAACCACTTTGCAACTCTACGACTATTTCCGGATCAGGGGGATCTGCAGGTTGGTGGGGCGGTTTTGCTCGGTATCGAAGCCGCGGCCGTCGATGTTGCGGGCACCCCAGAACAGGAGATCCCCTCTGAGATAGACGAGGTCGTACTCCATGAAGTTTGTCCCTTCCTTGAGACCAAAGGGAACAAAACTCTTTCCGAAGATGCTCTGGGGTGAGTTGACCGCCCACGGCGCGTATCCGGCCGAGGCGACCTTATTGAGCACGTCGACAAATCCTGGCGCGAGGGGAGTAACCTCGTAGCTCTCATCGGCGACGAAATCGACCTTCTGCGCGCCCTGAGCGATCGGATGCGGGCCCTGCCACAGCATGTGCCCGCCGATCTTGATGCGCGCGAGCGGCACGGCGCCGTAGGGGTCGGCCGAGTTGACGATCTCGAGCTCGAAGCGGTCGGAGGGCAGGTATTTGAACGTGCGCTTGAGGTAGAACGGCTTGAGCGAGCCGTCCGCGTTCTTGGCTGCGCTCGGCCGCACCTCCGGCGCGATGCTCTCCCAGTTGCCGAGCATTGCCTGCTTGATCTTCGTGACGTCTGTTTCCATGGCGCCTGCCTTCGGTTGATTGCTGGGGGACTGCGCCGCGGCGACATCGATTCCGGTCATCACCAGAAGGAACAACAGAGACGCTGTAGTGGCTTTGCACATGCACGCTCCATGGGGCCAATAATTGCACCCTGCCTGCCAAGCAGACTCCGCATGCATGCTTTAGATGGCGCTGGTAGCGCTGAAAAAGACTTTGTAAGCTGGCCCCATGCCTGCAAGGTATGGGAGATTGGCATGGAGCTCCGGCATCTTCGCTACTTCGTCGCCGTGGCTGATGCCGGCAGTTTGACCGTTGCGGCCGAGCAAAAGCTGCACACGTCCCAGCCGTCTCTCAGCCGGCAAATCCGGGATCTCGAACAGGAGGTCGGCGTTCCGCTGATGCATCGCGGCGCGCACGGTGTCGAGCTGACATCGGCCGGAAAGGCCTTTCTCGATCATGCACGGATGGCGCTGGTTCAGGCGGAGGCAGCCAAGGAAGCCGCGCTGCGCGCAGCTCAGCCGAAGCCGGCATTCGCGCTCGGCTTTATGTCAGGGGCCGAAATTGGCTTGCTGCCCGCGGTGGAGCGCGTGCTTCGCGACGAGTTTCCGGGCATCGAAATCCGCCTGTCGAGCGATTACTCGCCGGTGCTCGCCAAAGCGCTGATGAGGCGCAAGCTTGATGCGGCTTTCATACGTCCGGAAGAGCCCATGGGAGATTTGCGCTATGCGCGCGTGCGCACGGATCCGTTGGTCTTTGTCTTTCCGAGCGACCACCGTCTGGCATCGCAAGCCACCATCGCGCCGCGGGAGATCGTGGACGAAATCTTCTATCTTCCGTCCAAGTCTGCGCCTGCGGTACGCCGTATCGTTGTGGAATATTTCAACCGGGCCGGCATCGATATCAAGTCGGAACACGAAGTGCATAATGTCGTGCATGCCATATCGATGATCACGTCGACGCGCGGGGTCATGCTGCTGCCGGCCTACACGAAGCGATATCTGCCGGAATCAATCACGACGCGCCCGGTGCAGGGGGAAGTGCCGACGCTCGACCTGATCCTCGCCTACCATAAGGCGAACAAGTCCGCGGTCCTGAAGCTGCTTCTTTCCAGAATAGGCCAACTTGGCGGGGCGTCGTCCTAGGCCCGGCTGGCCTCCTCAACCAGCCAGTCCCGGAAAGCCATCAGGGCCGGATTGGACTCCGAGGCGATCGGGTGAACCGCATAGTGGCGGTAAGCAACGCGTAGGCTGTGCTCGGACAGCCGAACCAGCTTTCCCGCCAGAATGTCGGATTGGGTGAACGACAGGCGCCCGAGCGCAATTCCCTGTCCCATCACGGCGGCTTCCATCAGCGCGTTGGTATCGGTGAACGAGGTGCCCGCGATATCGCGATCGAGCTTCAGGCCGGCCGACTTGAACCAGGCGTGCCACGACAGGTTGCGGTCGATCAGCAACGGCTGTGCCAGCATCGAAGCCGGATCCTTTGGCAGGCGACCGCCGTTGAGGCCAGGGCTGCATACCGGAAAGAACTCCTCATCGAGAAGCTTGATGGCCCGCAGTCCTTTCCAGTCGCCCGTCCCGAACCGGATGGCAATGTCGACGCCATCAGATTTGAAATTGGCCAGCGATTGACCGGTCTTGATGTGCAGGTTGATATGCGGAAAGCCGGCCGAGAAACGGGACAGCCGCGGAACCAGCCAGCGAGCCGCCATCACCGGCAGCAGGCTGACGGTGATTTCGGCGTTCTTCCGGCGCGTCTGAATGCCTGACAGCGCCGCATTCATTTCCGAAAACGCGTTCTTGACGCCGGCCTGCAGTC
>Ga0081540_1004557_pt1 | contig 10503 bp, 10 predicted proteins | sample TabmetS2T1R1_FD_71024 | JGI IMG/M metagenome (GOLD analysis project Ga0081540, IMG submission 71024) | Tabebuia heterophylla rhizosphere microbial communities from the University of Puerto Rico - S2T1R1 | ecosystem: Host-associated > Plants > Roots > Rhizosphere ... | reverse complement strand
CCGCAGATGGCGCGCTGGGAAAAGATCGGCTGCTTCGGCCTGACCGAGCCGCTGGTCGGCTCCGGCGCCAGCGGCGGACTGACCACGACCGCCAGGCGTGACGGCGACAGCTGGATTCTCGATGGCCAGAAGCGCTGGATCGGCAACGCCCCCTGGTGCGATCTTTCCATCATCTGGGCGCGCGACGTTTCCGACAACCAGGTGAAGGGCTTCATCGTCGAGAACAAGTCTTCGCCCGGCTTCAGCGTCGAGAAAATTGAGCACAAGATGGCACTCAAGGTGGTGCAGAACGGGCAGATCACGCTCAAGGACGTCCGCGTCCCCGAAGCAAACCGGCTGCAGGCTGGCAACTCGTTCCGCGATACCGCCCGCGTGCTGCGCATGACCCGCTATATGGTCGGCTGGGCCTCGACCGGTGCGCAAATGGGCGCGTTCGAGAGCACGGTTGCCTACACCCAGAGCCGTCTGCAGTTCGGCAAGCCGATCGCCTCGTTCCAGCTGGTGCAGGATCTGCTGGCAAAAATGCTCGGCAATCTCACGGCCTGCCAGTGCATGATGCTGCGCCTCGCCCAGCTCGACGACGAAGGCAAGCTCACTGACCAGCATGCCGCACTGGCGAAGGCATTCTGCACCGCCAAGGCCCGCGAGACGGTGGCCTGGGGCCGCGAACTGCTGGGCGGCAACGGCATCGTCGCCGATTATGACGTCGGCAAATTCTTCTGCGACGTCGAGGCGCTCTACTCCTACGAGGGCACCTACCAGATGCAGAACCTGATCGTCGGCAAGGCGATCACCGGCATCAGCGCCTTCCTGTAGCCGCCGTTCCGGGAAGGGCGAACGCCGAAGGCTCTGCCCTTCCCACGTGAATCGAGGAGACCGCAATGGCTGACGCCCTGCCGCTGGCGAACGTGCTCTATGAGAAGAGGGACGGCATCGCCTATGTTACGCTCAACCGCCCGAAAGTGCTCAACGCGCTCAACACGCCGACCTGGATCGACCTGCAGAGGGCGTTCACCGACGCCAAGGACGATCGCGCCGTCCACGGCGTGATCCTCACGGGTGCCGGCGACAAGGCCTTCATCGCCGGCGCTGATATCAGCGAGCTAGCCCATGTCGATGCCTACGAGGCGGAGGAGTCCAGCCGCTTCGGCCAGGACGTGCTCAACCTCATCGAGAATCTCGGCAAGCCGGTGATCGCGGCGATCAACGGCTTTGCGCTCGGCGGCGGCTGCGAAACCGCGATGGCCTGCACGATCCGCATCGCCGCGGAGCATGCCAAGTTCGGCCAGCCCGAGGTCAAGCTCGGCCTGTTGCCCGGTGGCGGCGGCACACAGCGCCTGCCGCGGCTGGTTGGCAAGGGCCGCGCGCTGCAGCTCATCCTCACCGGAGAGACGATCTCGGCACAGGAAGCTTACCGCATCGGCCTGGTCAACGAGGTGGTTCCTGCCGCAAACCTGATCGCCCGCGCGGAAGCTCTCCTGAAGCAGATTTCCGCCAACGCACCCATCGCGGTGAAATACTCGCTGGATGCGGCCAACAAGGGCCTGGATACCAGTCAAAGCGAGGGTTTTGCGCTGGAGGCCTCCTATTTCGGAATCTGCGCCGCCACCGAGGACAAGAAGGAAGGCACATCCGCCTTTCTGGAGAAGCGTGCGCCGCAATTTCACGGCCGCTGAAGAAATCAGGGATGGCTATCATGGCAGCCGCGAAGAGCGCATCACTCCCCGACACCGAATTTCGCCTCACCAGCACCGATGGCCTTTGCATTTCCTGCGCACGCTGGGACAGCAAAGGCCCGAGCGGGGGTGTGGTGCAGATTGCCCACGGTATGGGCGAGCACATGCGGCGCTATGCCGAAACCATTGACGTGCTGACCTCGGCAGGACTCACGGTCTATGCCAATGACCACCGCGGGCACGGCCTTTCCGCGCCGCGCTCGCGTCTCGGCGATTTCTGCAATGGCGGCTTCGCGCTTCTGGTCGACGACATGGCGCGCCTCAACGAGCTCGCCCGCGCAGAGAATCCCGACCTGCCCCTGCTCCTGCTCGGCCACAGCATGGGCTCGTTCGCTGCGCAGCGCTTCGCCATCGATCACAGCCACGAGATCGACGGCCTGATCCTTTCGGGATCTGGTGCGCTGGACAGCCTTGCGCGCATGGCAAGTTTGGCGCCGCCCAGCGTCAACCTTCTCAACGCCGCGTTCGAGCCGGCACGGACACCGTTCGACTGGCTCAGCCGCGACGTACTGGTGGTCGACGCCTTCATCAATGACCCGCTCTGCTTTGCGGCCTTGCGGCCGGATTCGCTGGCATCCTTCCTTGGATCGGCCAGTCGGCTCGCCGATCCCGATGCATTGGCGAAGATCCGCAGCAATCTGCCTGTTTATCTGTTTTCCGGATCGGAGGATCCGGTCGGCCAGCACCTCGCCGGCGTGCGGCTCCTGATGGAGCGCTATAGCACGGCCGGCCTGCGCGACGTCACGCACGATTTCTACCCGGGCGGCCGCCACGAGATGCTCAACGAGACGAACCGCCGCGAGGTACAGACCCGGCTACTTGGCTGGATTTCCACCGTGCTGGAGCGCCTCAAAGTCAATGTCGCAGAATTTCCTGCCGCCCAAGAGCTACAAAGCTGAGGAGACAGCAATGGCCGAGAACATTTTTTCAGGGCTGAAGGTCGTGGACCTGGCCAGCTTTATCGCCGGGCCCGGAGCCGCCGTGATCCTTTCGGACTTCGGCGCCGAGGTGATCAAGGTGGAGCCGCCGAACGGAGACCTCTGGCGGCACGGGCATCAGTTCCCCACCCAGCCGCAGTCCAAGGATGCCTATGCCTGGCACTTGGCCAACCGCAACAAGCGCGGCATCACGCTCGACCTGAAATCCCCGGCAGCCCGGCCGGTGGTCGAGAAGCTCGTCAAATGGGCCGACGTGTTCATCGTCAACACGCCGCACCCCGCACGCAAGAAATTGCACCTGGAATACGACGATGTGGCGCAATGGAATCCGCGCTTGATCTACGCGGATCTTACCGGCTTCGGAGAAAAAGGCCCGGATGCCGATCTGCCGGGCTTCGACATCACCTCCTACTGGGCGCGCAGCGGCCTATTGTCGATGACGCGCGATGCCGGCGCCCCGCCGACCTGGCCGGTGGCCGGCAGCGGCGACAATGCCACCGCCGTCGGGCTTTATTCTGCAATCGTCACCGCGCTTTATCGCCGCGAGCGTACCGGTAAGGGGGCGTATGTCACGACCTCGCTGTTGGCCGAGGGTGTCTGGTCGGCGAGTGTTTCGATCCAGGCCGCGCTGGTGGGCGCGAAGTTCCCGGGGCTGCATGACCGTGGCCATCCGGCGGATGCCGCGATGAACGTCTATCGGACCAAGGACGGCACCTGGTTCGTCCTCCTCGTCACACCCGACAGGCTGGAGGCCGTGGCGACGGCCATCGGCCGCCACGACCTGCTGACGGATGCGCGGTTCTCCCCGGAAAAGCTGGCCGCGAACATGCCGGAGCTCATCGCCATTCTGGACGAACTCTTCTGCACTCAGCCAATGGCGCATTGGTACAAGGTTTTCAGCGGGGCCCACGTCACCTTCGGCGCCGTGCGCGGGCCGCAGGAGGTGATCAACGATCCGCAGCTTGCGGCAAACGATATCGTGGTTCCGCTCACCGGGGCCGGCGGCAAGCTGACTTCGACGATCTCCAGCCCGATCCAGGTGCATGGCGTCGCCAAGGCGCCGGCCCAGCGTGCGCCCGATCTTGGCGAGCACAACGACGAAGTGCTGCAGCAGCTCGGATTCGACCCGAAGGACATCGACGGGCTGCGCGCCGCGGGCGCAGTGCCGCAGCCCAAGCCGCACAAGTCTTCGGCCGCCTAGCAGCCCGGACGTTCTCAGCACGGAGTTCGTGCCGGCCGGCGACGGCCGCGCGAATGTTTCAGAGCTGCCGCGACTCCAGCTGCTCGAATTCGTCCCTGCAGGCATTGCTGAATTCGCGCAGCAGGTCGATCGACCCGTTCCTTGCCATGTCGCGCAGCTCGACAAAGCTTTTGTCGGGCTCGAGATAGGCATCCATGATCTTGCGGGTTATGTGCTCGGCGCTGTGCAGCACCGGTTTGGAAGACACCACGCGCATCCTTCCAAGCTTCGCATAGAGGCCGACCAGGCTCGGAATGTCAGCGTCACTCTCGTGGTGCTGGAGCGCATCGATGTAGCATTTCGAAGCTTGCTCAATGAAATCACGGTACAGGATCTGACGGCGGTTCTTCTCGTGCTGCAGCCATTGCGCCCGCACATGGAGGCGGTGGCTGAGCCAATTGGCGACAACACTGGTCAAGCCGCCGACCGCGGTGCCCATGAGAGCTGCGAGGGCGGAAATGGCGGACGCATCCATCTTGTGTTCCTCAAGCCATGGCCAGACCGGGCCTTCGCCGCCTGCTGAATTCCACCATGACGGCAATAACGGCATATACCGCAGCAAGCGCCCACAGCCCGATGAACTCGCCGCGAACATCCGAGAGGCTGGCGCCGAGCTGGGAGACGTCGACGAGCCCGTCGATCGCGAGCGTGCTCGGCAGCAGTTTTGCGATCCATTGCACCGCCAGCGGCATGGCTTCTGTCGGCCAGGCAAAGCCGGCAAGGAAGAAGAACGGCAGGCCGACCGCCGCGAAGACGAGTTGCACCGCGAGCGGATTGCGCAAGGCCGCGGCGACCACGAGCCCGAGCGCGCCGACCGCAAGCGTAAACGGCAGCGCGAAGGCAAGGACGGTCGCAACCGAGCCAAGGCGCGGAATGCCATAGAGATATGGCAGACCGATCAGATAGACGGCGACGATCAGGGCTTCGACAGCGAGATAGGCAAGCAGTTTGCCTGCCACGATCGCGATCGAATCATAGAGCACATCGCCGAGGCGGTGACGGCGGGGTGCGCTTGTCTCCGCTCCCGGCAGGGTGCCGAGCAGGCCGACGCCGATCAGCAGCATCTGCTGCAGGAGCAGGACGAAGGCGGCCGGCAGGATGTAGGTGGCGTAGCCGCCCTGCGGATTGAACAGCGGCACCGGGACGAACGGCATGGGATCACTCGCCGCCGCCGCCACCGGCGGATCGACGCCGAGGCCGATCAAGCGCGCGATCTCCACATTGGCACCCAGCGTGCGCGATACCGCACTCACCGCGCCGTTCATGCGGTTGTACATCAGGAAGTAGCTGGCATCCGCATAGAGCGCGATCGGCGAGGCTCGGCCATGCAGCAGGTCGCGCTCGAAATGCTGCGGGATCAGGAGTATCCCGAAGACTCTTCGTGCATAGACCTCGCGCTCGGCGGTCGGGACATCCGGCAGCACCTGCGCTACCGCGATATCGGGCGTCGCATCGACGAGCCGCGCCAGATCGCGGCTCATCTGCGTGCGATCCTGGTCTACCACGGCGATCGGCACCTTGCGCAGGGCTTCGTTCAGGTAGGGCTGCGGATAGAACACCGCGTAAATGACAGCGGCCACCACCATGACCGAAAGCACGGGCCGCAATGCGAACACCCGGCCGAATTCGTTGCGAAAGACCGCGAGCATGGTCATGGCGCGCGCTCCTCGGCCGAACGCCGCATGCTCAATATCCGCGCGGCCGTCAGGCCGATCAGCACCATGACAAAGCCTGTTAGCACCAGGATCGGCTTCCAGGAAAGATCGGCCGGCGTGCCGCGGATGGTCTGGTCGACGCGGGCCATCAGATACCAGGTGCCCGGCAGGATCTCGCCATAGGCATAGGCGAACGCGTTCATGCCGAGCCGGGGGAAACCGATGCCCATGAAGCCGAAAGCGGGCGCCGTCAGCACTGTGGCAATGCTCACGGCGACAGCCACCGGACGGAGCAGCATGGACAGCAGCGCGCCGATGAACTGGCAGGAGAGTACGAACAGAAAGCCGGCGAGCACCAGCAGCCCCGGCTCACCCCGCAATGGCAATTCGAGGTATTTGAACAGCACGAAATCCGCGATCCCCAGGATCGAGAGGAACAGGATCGTGTAAGGCAGCATCTTGCCGAACATCGCCGGCAACAGCCCTCCACCCAGCCGCCGCAGCACCGCGAAACGGTGGCGCGTCTCGACGTCGAGGCCGACGGCATAGGCCATCGTGGTCACGATCACGGTCTGCAGCACGGCCGGCAACAAGGCGGTGAGCAGGAAGTGCACGTAGTTGAGGGTGGAGTTGAACAGCGCGTGGGTTTGCACGGGGATTGGCGTGATCTCCGCCTTTGCCACTTCCACCGGGATCCCCTCTTCCGTCCGCAGCGAGATGCGGATGCCGGCGGCCACGCTCGGGATCGCGGCATTGGCGCCGCGCAGCACGAGATTGCCGACCGTGAAGGTCTGGGTGTTGTAGAAGAACACGACCTCCGGCCGCCGGCCGGCGAAGACGTCGCGTTCGAGATTGCGCGGCAGCATCAACAGGCCGCGAATCTTGCGCGAAACGATCAAATGGCGGCCTTCCGACAATTCGGCGACATGCAGCACGGCAGCGTCATCAGGCGTGGCGTCGACGGCGCGAATGACGGCGCGCGACAACTCGGAGCCGTCGAGATCGAGCACCGCGATCGGTAGCCGCGTCGCAAGGCCCGCACTCAGGATGGCTGTGAGCAGCAGCATCAGGCCGAGCGGCAGAACGGCGGTGAGTACCACCAACAGCGGGCGGCGCCGCAGCCAGGCGATTTCCCGCCAGAAGACCAGCGAGAATCCCGGTGGCTGATGGTCACGGCGCTGCATGTCAGCGCACCCGCGCCGACCACGCCGCGATCGCGCTCATGCCCGGCCGCAAGCCGTCCACCGGCTCGAGCGGCTTGGCGCGCACCTCGAATGTCCGCAAGTCGAAGTCGCCGGTGGCGCGCGTCGCCCGCCAGGTCGCGTACTGGCCCTGCACGTTGATCATGGTGACGCGAACCGTTAGCGTCTTCGACTTCAGCGCCGGAACCGTCACCTCGAACTTGTCGTCGATCTTGAGCCCGGCCAGCAGATCCTCGCGCAGGTTGAAGGTGAACCAGAGATTGTCCATGTCGATCAGCGAGAACAGCGGCGCGCCCGGGGAAAAGTTCTCGCCGAGCTCGGCGACGCGGCTGGTGATCTGGCCGGAAATGGGCGCCAGCACGGTGAGTTCGGTAACGTCGACCTCGCGTTGATTGAGGCTGGCTTCGGCCTGTTTCACCTGCGCGCCGGAAAGCGCCTTTTCCTCGTCGCTCGATCCCTTGACCGCGAGATCGAGCGCGGCCTTGGCGGCGTCCCGCTTCTGGTTCGCCATCTCCAGATTGCGGGTTGCTTCGTCGACCTTCGCCTGTGGCGTGTTGCCTGTCGTGAGCAGGTGCGCCTGCCGGTCATAGGTTTCCTTGGCAAGGACCGCATCGGCCTCCGCGGCGGCGAGGTCTGCCTTTCGTGAGGCGATCACTTCGGGCCGCGTGCTGTGAACGCGGTCGTAATCCGCTTTCGCCACCGCAAGTGCGGCGCGCGCCGCCAGCAGCGAGGAAGAAAGCTGCGGACTTTGCAGCTCTGCGAGCAATGCGCCGGGCTTGATGGTATCGCCCACATCGCCGCCGAGCTTCGCCACTCGCCCGTTGACGCGCGGGCTGACGTCCACGCGATTCGCCGACACCTCGCCCTGCACCGTCAGCGGTGCCGGCCGAGTCGCAAACCATAGGAAGGTTCCGAGCCCGAGCAGCACGGCGGCCAGGACCACCCAACGAACGGCTCTTATAGCTGATGGAGAGGTGTTCATGCTGCGACTTCCGTGCTTGCGGGATCAATGGGACATAACGGGTCGTTTTACGCGGCTCGCGAACGGGCTTGCCGGGGCTAGAACGTCCTTGCGGCGTTCAACCGGCATATTACCCGCAAGCGATTGCTTCTCTTGGCATTCTCGGCACGAGACGGCACAAGATTATCCTACGGCTGTCAACCATCAATTCCGGCTTTGCGCCGGCCGGTGTCGTGCGATTTGTAAAGCGCTTGACGCCGTCATCGCTGGTGCCAAACTGCCGGCTTCCACGCTGGGGGCTTCCATGAAGTTCTTCATCACCGCGCGCGACATATCGGGAAATGTGACCCTCGAACGGGAGACGGTGCCAGCCGCTTTGAAGAAAGCCGGCGAGCTCCTGTCGGTCGGGTACTTCAATGTCGAAATCGTCATGCCGGATGGCGCGGCCTATCACGCGGGCGAGTTTGACCAGTTGCGTGAGCGTGTCGGCATCGCAGTGGGCGCGTGAAACGAAACGGGCCGCCAGGCGGCCTCAGCCTAATCCAGTAGCTGGCGCATCGCCAGGATGTCAGAGGCTTCGGATACCTCCTTCGGTAACGTACTTGATCCGATGGAACGGATCTCGGAGACCCTGTTCGGCCTGATCATGGCCCTCACCTTCATCTGCTCGCTCGGCGTCGCGACGGGGGCCAACATCAACATTCAGACCATGCTGATCGGTGCGCTCGGCTGCAATCTGGCCTGGGGCATTGTCGACGGCGGTCTTTATCTGCTGGGCCGGATCAACAGCCGGGGCGACAAGCTTCTGACGCTCCGGGCGGTACGGCGGGCGCCGGATGCCGAAACCGCACGCCGCGTCATCGCCGACGCACTGCCGCCGGAATTGGCGGCTTTGCTGCCTGCGGAGCAATTGGAGGCGATGCGGCAAAGATTGCAGCAGTTGCCCGAGCCGTCCCACGGTCCAAGGCTGACCAAGCGCGACTGGGCCGGGGCGCTGGGACTTTGCCTGCTGAGCTTCCTTTCGACCTTCCCGGTCGTAATTCCGTTCCTGTTGCTGAGCGACGCCAGGGTGGCGCTGCGCGTCTCCTACGCCGTTGCTATCGTGATGCTGTTTGGCTGCGGTTACGTGTTTGGAATTCGTAGCGGGCTGCTGCCCTGGGCGGCCGGCCTTGCGATGGTGGCTGTTGGCGGTGCGCTGGTTGGGATCGCGGTGGCGCTTGGAGGATAATCAACCGTGCGGCGGGGCGTTGCATCGGCTCAGTGTGTGCGCGGCGCCTCGTTCGCTGCGCTGGTTGGGTTGTGGTTTGCGCCACTAACCGGCGCGCTGGCTCAGACCACTTCTCCCAGTCCAAGTGGTGCGATCGGCCTAGGCAATCGCGGCTGGTCAGCGTCTGACACCAACCGCGAAACGCCGGCCAACGAGCTCGAATTCAGCGCCCGCGCGGGTGTCGCATCCGATTACATCTATCGCGGGACCACGCTGTCCGACCATGGGCCCGCGGCCGGCGCCGCCTTTGAAACTAGGTTTGGGCCGCTATACGCCGGCACCACGGTCGCCACCGTCAAGCTGCCGACCCAGCCCGCCGCTGAATTCACCTTTGCAGGCGGCATCCGCCCGAAGATTGCAACGATCGACTTCGATTTTGGCGTGACCTATTTCGCCTATCCCGGCGAAAGGCTCCCTGGCGAGACCAACGGCATCAATTACTGGGAGGCGGTTATCCGCGGCGACCGACACATTGGCGAACAGGTTCGCGTCGCCGCCGGCTACGCCTATTCGCCCAACGTCTCGAACACCGGCGCCTGGAGCCAATACGTCGCGGCCGGCGTCGGTTATGACGTGCCGGGCCGGTCGCTACCGCAGAACCTGGCCGTGTCGTTCACGGCTGCCGCCGGCTATTCCTGGTTCGGCAACCAGGCCGCGCAACTCGGCGGCTTCCCGCTACCTGCCTATCTCAATTGGCAGGCGGGCGTGACCTTCACCCATAAGGCTTTCAACCTCGATCTGCGCTACTACGACAGCAATCTGTCGAAGGAGAACTGCTTCGTCTTTACCGGCGATCCAAACGCGCGGCCGGGCGGCCGGGTCAATCCCGTCACCAACCCGGATGGCCTGGTCTCGAACTGGTGCGGCGCGGCCTTCGTTGCCAAGGCCTGGTTCGCGTTGAACTAGCTCGGGTCGTTCGCGCGGGTTGTCGTGCGAATTGTAAAGCCGGCGTCTAGCGGAGTTCCATTGGCGATTGCATGATCCAGATCAAAGCAACGCAGGGAGAACCGGCTTCCATCGCGGTGCAAAACGCAGCAAGATTGTTCCGGAATCGGCAAGCGGCATCACGAGCGCGACACCGGCATATGCCAGATTCACGGCGCACAACTTGAAATGGGGGCAGCTGCAATGATCGCCCAACTAACCGTCGTCGAACGACAACGCGCGATCCTGCTCTGTATCGCCGTCGCTGTCTGGGGCGCTCTGACGATGCTCGTCGGGCGGGACGACGCGCTCGGCATCCACGGCGTCCTGATCTTTCTCGCCGCGGTGCTGATGATCTTTCGCATCGGCATGAACTACTACGCGCCTGAGCCGTCGGAAGACCGCCTCACCCGCTACTACGACGACCCAAGCAAGGCCGGCATTGTGCTGGCCATGATCTGGGTCGTGGTTGGTCTTGCCTTCGGCGACTGGGTCGCCTGGCAGCTGGTCGAGCCGAACCTGACGTTCGGGGCCGGCTGGTCGAGCTTTGGCCGGCTGCGGCCGGTCCACACCACCGCCG
>Ga0081540_1004556_pt1 | contig 10505 bp, 9 predicted proteins | sample TabmetS2T1R1_FD_71024 | JGI IMG/M metagenome (GOLD analysis project Ga0081540, IMG submission 71024) | Tabebuia heterophylla rhizosphere microbial communities from the University of Puerto Rico - S2T1R1 | ecosystem: Host-associated > Plants > Roots > Rhizosphere ... | reverse complement strand
GCCGGCGGCCCGGAGGTAGCGAGCGGCCGCGAAGATCGCGTCGTGCGGCTCGTTCGGGTCCTTGACGCCGTCGCCGTCGCCGTCCACGCCGTACATCTCCCAGGTCGAGGGCATGAACTGCATCCACCCCACGGCGCCGGCCGATGAGGGGCCGAGGTTCTGCCCGAAGCCGCTCTCGATCTCATTGATCGCAGCGAGGATCGACGGACCGGCCGGGCCCAGGTCATATGCCTGCGCGGCCGCCTGGTAGATGGCGGGGAGGAAGGCCGGCACCGCCACGGGGCCACAGGCGGTGGGGAGCGGCGTCGTCGGGGGAGGCACGGAGTTGCCCCCGGTCTCGGCGGCGCCCTTCTCGCTGCCCTCCGGGTCCGGCCTCTGCGGGTTCGGCTGCTTCTTCGGAGACTCAGGCTTGGGGGCCGGCTGCGGCTTCGGCGCGGGCTTCGGCTTGGAGGGGATCTGCGGGGGGAGCTGGGCGACCGGCACCTCGGGCAGTGTCGGCGGCGGCTCCGGTGCGGGCGTGGTGGTCGTCGGGTCGGTCTCCGTCGTGGTGGTCTGAGCCACCGCGCTCTGCGCGGCGATCGCGGCAACCACGACCGTCGCCGCTATGGCGATGCGGAGCCGTCCCATCAGCCGAGCACCTGTGCCACTCGCCAGCTGTGGTCCGTGCGGGTCAGGGTGAGCCGCAGCTCGCTGACCGCCCGCAGGCGGACGAGCGAGACGCTCGCGGTCACCTGCGTCTTGCCGGCGGTGCCGAGGACGACGTTGAGGACCCGGGCCTTGGGCACCTTGGCTCCGGAAGGCAACCGGGGAGGATCGTCCTTCAGCGCCTGGGCGAGCTGCTTGGTCGCGTTTGCGGCGAACGCCGCCTCGATCTCACTGTCGGAGTGTCCGACCTCGTAGGCGACGAACGCCTGGGAGAAGTCCCAGGCGACCTGGGCAGGCTTCTCGCTGGGCTTCTGCACGCTCTCGGGGGTGGCGGGCGCGGTGTCGCCGGACTGGAATTGCGGCGTGACGCCCTGGAGCACCACGGCATCCGAGGCGGGCGGGGTGACCGCGAGCGGCGCCACGCGCGCCGTGACGGACTGCTGAGGCGACGAGAGCTCCTCCGGCGCGACGATCGCACCGGCGGTTCCCGCGGCGACCGCCAGAGCGACCGTCGACGCGGCGACCGCCGCACGGGTCTTGCGACTCCGCGCCCGATAGGCGTCGGCGAGCGGCCAGGTGAGCCTGGTCTGGATCAGCCGCTGGAGGGGCTCGGTCGCGTGGTTGGCGCTCTCGAGAGCCGAGCGCGCCGCATCGCTTCCGCGCCACAGCACGCGCTCCTCGATTCCCCAGGCGGCCTCACGGATGGACCACCCGGCCTGGTCGGCCGAGACACGAAGATTCATGCGTAACTAGTCGTCTCGACGCGCCCCCAGCCCGATACTGAGAAGTGGGTCGATTGGACACAAGGTGCCGCCCAACCGAGACCGAGCAGCAACCGTTTTCCGGCGAAGCGGTGTCTAGACGGCGGCGGACGCCGGCTGTGCCGGCTTGGCCGAGTCGGCCTTGGCGAAGGTGAGCTGGCCGTCGGCCGCGTCCACCTCGACGCTGTCGCCCTCGGCGAACTCGCCCTCCAGCAGGCGCAGGGCCAGCTGGTCGACCAGCTGCTTCTGGATCACCCGCTTCAGCGGGCGGGCGCCGTAGGTCGGATCGAAGCCCAGGTTGCCGAGCAGCTCCCGCGCCGTGTCGGTGAGATCGATCTCGATCCCGCGCTCGCTGACCCGCCTCGACAGGATGTCCACCTGGATCTGGACGATCTTGCCGAGATCGGCCTTGGTCAGGCGGTGGAAGATGACGACGTCGTCGATCCGGTTCAGGAACTCCGGCGGGAAGGTCTGGGTGAGCGCCTCCTCCACCTGCTCGCGCGCCTTCTCCTCGACGGCCTCGGCGGCGATGAACTGGCTGCCGATGTTCGAGGTCATGATCAGGACCGTGTTCTTGAAGTCCACGGTGCGTCCCTGGCCGTCGGTGAGCCGGCCGTCATCCATGATCTGGAGCAGGACGTTGAAGACGTCGGGGTGGGCCTTCTCGATCTCGTCGAGCAGGATCACCGAGTAGGGCCGGCGGCGGACGGCCTCGGTCAGCTGCCCGCCCTCCTCGTAGCCGACGTAGCCCGGCGGCGCGCCGATCAGCCGGGCGACGGCGTGCTTCTCCATGTACTCGGACATGTCGATGCGGACGATTGCCTGCTCTGAGTCGAACATGAACTCCGCCAGCGCGCGCGCCAGCTCGGTCTTGCCGACGCCGGTCGGGCCGAGGAAGAGGAAGCTGCCGATCGGGCGATCGGGGTCGGAAAGGCCGGCGCGCGAGCGGCGCAGGGCTCCGGAGACGGCCTCGACCGCCTCGTCCTGGCCGATCACTCGCTCGTGGAGGCGCTCCTCCATGTGGATCAGCTTCTCGACCTCGCCCTCCATCAGGCGCGAGACCGGGATCCCGGTCCACTTGGAGACGACCTCGGCCACGTCCTCCTCGGTGACCTCCTCGGTCAGCATGGAGCCGCCGTCGCGATGGAGCTCGCCGAGCTTCGCCTCGCCGTCGGTGACCTTGTTCTCCAGCTCTGGGATGCGGCCGTAGCGCAGCTCGGCGGCGCGCTCCAGGTCGGCGTCTCGCTCCGCCCGCTCGGCGTCGCGCTGCACCTCCTCGAGTTCCGCCTTGGCGGCCTTGATCTCGTCGATCGCACCCTTCTCGTTCTGCCAGCGCGCCTTCATCTCGGAGGAGCGCTCGCGCAGGTCGGCCAGCTCGGACTCGATCGCCTCGCGCCGCTCCCCTGAGGCCTCGTCCTTCTCCTTCTTCAGCGCCTCGTTCTCGATCTCGAGCTGCTGTATCCGGCGCTCCACCTCATCGATCTCGGTGGGCATCGAGTCGATCTCGATCTTCAGCCGCGAAGCGGCCTCGTCGATCAGATCGATCGCCTTGTCGGGGAGGAAGCGGTCCGCGATGTAGCGGTCCGAAAGGGTCGCGGCCGCGACGATCGCCGCGTCCGTGATGCGGACGCCGTGATGGACCTCGTAGCGCTCCTTGAGCCCCCGCAGGATCGCGATGGTGTCGCCGGCGTCCGGCTCTCCGACGAAGACGGGCTGGAAGCGCCGCTCCAGCGCCGCGTCCTTCTCGATGTGCTTGCGGTACTCGTCGAGGGTGGTGGCGCCGACGGCGCGCAGCTCACCGCGCGCGAGCATCGGCTTCAAGAGGTTGGAGGCGTCGACGGCGCCCTCGGCGGCGCCGGCGCCGACGATGGTGTGGAGCTCGTCGATGAAGAGGACGATCTGGCCCTCCGCGGCCTGGATCTCCTTGAGCACGGCCTTGAGGCGCTCCTCGAACTCGCCCCGGTACTTCGAGCCGGCGAGCAGCGCACCGATGTCGAGGGCGATCACGCGCCGGTCGCGCAGCGACTCCGGGATGTCGCCCGAGACGATCCGCTGGGCGAGGCCTTCGACGATCGCGGTCTTGCCGACGCCGGGGTCGCCGATCAGCACTGGGTTGTTCTTGGTGCGGCGAGAGAGGACCTGGATGATCCGGCGGATCTCCTCATCGCGGCCGATGACCGGATCGAGCTTGCCGCTCTCGGCCTCGGCGGTCAGGTCGCGCCCGTACTTCTCGAGCGCGCCGAAGGTGTCCTCCGGGTTCTGAGAGGTGACGCGATGTGGGCCCCGGACCTCCGAGACCGCCTGGACGAGGTCCTTGCGCGGCGGCAGCAGGTCGGACACGCCGGAGCGAGACTCGGCCAAGGAGAGCAGGATGTGCTCGGTCGAGATGTACTCGTCGCCGAAGCTCGTCGACTCCTTCTCGGCCTGCTGTAGGACCCAGACGAACTCGCTCGACGGGCGGACGTCGGGAACGGTGTTGCCGCTCAGCTTGGGGAGCCGCTCGATCGCCTCGCGGGCCCGGACACGGGCGTCCTGGGCGTCGACCCCGAGCCGCTGGAGCACGGGCACGACGACGCTCTCGTCCTGGTCGAGCAGTGCGAGCAGCAGGTGCGGCGGGGCGACCTCCGGATTCGAGTTCTCCGAGGCGAGCCTCTGCGCGGCGGACACGGCCTCCTGGGACTTGACTGTGAAGCGGTCGGGCTGCATTCCTCGCCCATGGTAGCCGCTTTAGTCGTGAAGGTAAAGAAATCTATGCGCAGGTGACTGAGATCTATGGTGGTCAGGAGAATCCGCCGAAAAGGGGGAAGATCCGACAAATCTGGGGTAGACGGTGAGCGCTGCCCGCGCGTAGGATCAGTTAGGGCTGGTCGAGGATGGCACCAGAGACCAACGTCGAGATCTTCCAACGCGTGATCGAGGCTTTCAACCGCGAGGGCGCGGATGGAGTCCTGCCCTACTACACGGACGACGCGGAGGTCTACGACCCCGACCTGCCACCGGGCACCTACCGGGGCCGAGCCGCGATCAGCCGGGTCATCGAGATGCTGTCGAGCGGTTTCGACGACGTGGAGATCAGGGGCTTCCGCCTGCTCCCGGCCGGGGACCGCGTCATCGCCCTCATCCACACGCACCGCAAGGGCGAGCGAAACGATCTCGAGGTCGAGACGCGCGACGCGCACACGATCACCTTCCGCGACGGGAAGATCACCTATTGGCGGGTCTACCTGGATCAGGCCGAGGCGCTCGCCGACGCCGGGCTGGACCCTGAGCTGGCCCATCCCGCCAGCCCCGGCACCGTGTGAGCCTCAGGGGCGCGCTGATCGCACTGGCGGGCCTGTCGCTGCTCGGGTCGGCCGGATCGGCCTTCGCCCACGGCGGGAACGGTGGCTCCGAGCGGCACAAGGTGTGGCCCAGCCCCGTCTACCCGCCGCCCCGCGCGGTGCACCGGGCCCAGGAATTCGCCGCGGGACAGGGCGGCCTCTCCTTCGCGGTCATCGACCGCTCCCTGGGCCTGCGCGGCTGGGACTACGACCGCCGGTTCAGCTCGGCGAGCGTGAGCAAGGCGCTCCTGCTGGCCGCCGAGCTGCGGCGGCTGGTGCGGGAGGGACGGCCGCTCGACGACGAGACGAAGGCCCTGCTCGAGCCGATGATCACCTACTCGGACAACGGTGCGGCGGACGCCATCTATGCCCGGGTGGGAGACGAGGGCCTGGACGAGGTCGCCGATCGAGCCGGGATGGGCAGCTTCGAGCCGGTGCCCGGCTTCTGGGGCGGGGACCAGATCACCGCCGCCGACATCGCGCGCTTCTTCTATCGGCTCGAGGACAATCTGCCCCGCGCCTACCGTCGCTACGGGATGCGTCTCCTGGCGCGGATCACGCCGGTCGAGCGCTGGGGCATTCCGCAGGCCGTCGGGCACGGCTGGACCGTGTGGTTCAAGGGCGGCTGGCGCCCGCCGGGAGAGACGGAGAACAGCGGGCCCGTCACCCACCAGGCGGCGTTACTCGAGCACCGCGGCGGCGAGCGCCTCGCGCTGGCGGTTCTGACCGACGAGGCGCCTGGCGGGTCGAGCTACGCGGCGATCGAGGGAATCGCCAGGCGATTGCTCTCCTCGCCCCCGCCGTTCCGGGGAGGCTGGACGGCGCCCTAGTCGGGGCGGCGGATGGGGATCCGTGTGGCGCCCCGCGCCGGGCGCATCTTCTCGGGCTCGTAGGCGCCGTAGGGCACGAGCTCTCCGCCGAGCGACTTCCGCAGCCGCTCGAGCTCCCCGGCCATCTTCGCCTCCATCTCGCTCGCGCGCCTCCGTATGCGCGCCATCTCGGCGCGCAGGCGCTCGAGCCGCTGCTCGAGCTCGAGGACGGTCTCGACTCCGGCGAGGTTGAGCCCCTCCTCGCTCGTCATCTGCTGGATGCGGCGCAGGCGCTCGACGTCGGCCTGCGAATAGAGCCTGGTGTTCTTCGGTGAGCGCTTCGGCGTGATCAGCCCCCGGGCCTCGTACATGCGAAGCGTCTGCGGGTGCATCTCGGCGAGCTCGGCGGCCACGGAGATCATGAACACGCCGCGCTCCTGGTCGATCTGCTCGACCTGATCCTGCCGTCTACGGCGGGGTGCGTCAGCCATCAGCCGTCAACTCTCACTCCCCCGCCGGACCGAGCCGCTCCGAGGAGCGATGCGCGGGGATCGTCGCCGTTGAGTGACTCGCCGAGCTTCTCGACGGCCTCGCGCTGCTCGTCGGTCAGGTCCTTGGGGACGTCGATGCGGATCCGGTAGTAAATGTCCGCGTGGCTTGATCCGGCGGCGGTCTTTGTGGCCGCCCTTGATCCTGGCCGGGCCGGGCCCTCGCCGCGCAGCCGCTGGACCGTGCCGTGCTGGGTGCCCGGGGCGATCTTGATCGTCTTAGAGCCGTTCAGCGTGGGCACCTCGATGTTCGCGCCCTGGATCGCCTCCGCAACGGTGACCGGCAGGTCGACCTCGAGGTTGCCGTCCGGCCGCTGCTTGAACACCGGTGAGGGAGCGACCCGCGTCGTCACGTAGAGATCGCCGCGGGGACCGCCCCGGTAGCCGGCCTCGCCCTTGCCTGCGAGCCTGATGCGGCTGCCGTCATGGACGCCGGCCGGGATGTTCACCCGGTAGCGCTTGGTCTCCTCGGTGATGCCGCTGCCGTGGCAGGTCGGACAGGGGTCGTCGATGATCTCGCCCTGGCCGCCGCACTCCGGGCACGGCTGGGAGATCGAGAAGAGACCCTGGCTCTGGGCGTCGATCCCAGTGCCCTCGCAGCGCGGGCAGGTACGCGGCGAGGTGCCCGGCTTCGCCCCGCTGCCGTGGCAGGTCGGGCACTCGTCGGTGGTCGGCACGGAGACTGCGATCTGGGTGCCGTGCATCGCCTGGTCGAAGCTGAGGCGGACCTCCGTCTCGAGATCGCGGCCCCGCTGCTCGCGCGGTCCCCCCTGCTGGCCCCGGCCGCGGAAAAACGAGGAGAAGATGTCGCCGATGTCGGAGGCGAAGCCGCCGCCGGGGAAGCCGCCGGCCCCGCCCTGGAAGCCGCCCGGGCCGAAGCCGGCGAACCGGCCGCCCGCGTCGTACTGCTTCCGCTTCTCCTCGTCGGAGAGGGTGTCGTAGGCCTGCTGAATCTCCTTGAAGCGCTCCTCGGCGTCGCTGTCGTCCGGATTCCGATCCGGATGCCACTTGCGGGCCAGTTCCCGGTAGGCCTTCTTGATCTCGTCCTGCGATGCCGACTTGCTGACGCCCAGAACCTCGTAGAAGTCACGTGGGGAGGCCATTACTGACTCACCACCACCTTCGCGGCGCGCAGAACCTGCCCGTTCAGCCGGTAGCCCTTCTCCAGTGTCTCGAGCACGACGCCCGACTCGGTGCCGTCACTGGGCATGGTCGAGAGGGCTTCGTGCAGCTGAGGGTCGAACTTCTCTCCGGTGGGATCGAATGACTCCACCCCCGCTTCCTTGAGCCGGCCCTGCAGCTCGTCGCGCACCATCCCGACCCCCTCGACGAGGGCGCCGTGGTTGGCGGGGTCCTCGCCGGAGGTGAGCGCTCGCTCGAGGTTGTCGAGCGCGGGCAGCAGCTGCCGGGCCAGGTCGGCCTTGCCGCGGACGACCGCCTCGGATGTCTCCCTGGCGACGCGCTTGCGGTAGTTCTCGAAGTCGGCCTTGGTCCGGCGGGCGAGATCGAGGTACTGGTCGCGCTCGCGCTTCGCCTCGGAGAGTTCGTCGAGGTCACGCTCGACGGCCTCGGCGGTGCCGCCCTCCTGATCGTCGGGTGAGCCCGGGCCGGCCGAGGACCGCTCGTCCTCGACCAGCTCAGCCTCTACGACCTCCTCGTCGGTCTCCGCATTACGGGTCGCGCTCTCGCGCGCCCTCGCATCCATCTCGTCGGTCATGCGGCCTCCTTACGAGGTCTTCTCGTCGTCGACGACCTCGGCGTCCACGACCTCCTCCTCGCCGGCGCCGTTCTGCGTCGCGCCGTCGGTGGAGGCCGCCTGCTCCTGCGAGGCCTGCGAGTAGATCTGCTCGGAGACCTGCTGGAACGCGGACTGCAGGGCATCGGACCGGGACCGGATCTCGGCCGCGTCGTCCGACGTGAGCGAGTCGCGCACGTCCTTGATCGCCGCCTCGATCTGCTCGCGGGAGCTCTGATCGACCTTGTCGCCCAGCTCGCCGAGCTGCTTCTCCGCCTGGTAGGCGGCGTTCTCGGCGATGTTGCGGGCCTCGGCCAGCTCGCGCTGGCGACGGTCCTCGTCGGCGTGCGACTCGGCGTCCTTGATCATCTGCTCGACCTCGGACTCGTCGAGCCCGGAGCCGCCCTTGATCTCGATCTTCTGCTCCTTGCCTGTGCCGAGGTCCTTCGCCGAGACGTTGAGGATCCCGTTCGCGTCGATGTCGAACGTCACCTCGACCTGCGGCATGCCCCGCGGCGCCGGCGGGATGCCGGTGAGCTGGAACTTGCCCAGGCTCTTGTTGCCGGAGGCCATCTCGCGCTCGCCCTGGAGCACGTGGACCTCGACCGAGGGCTGGTTGTCCTCAGCCGTCGAGAAGATCTCCGACTTCTTCGTCGGGATCGTGGTGTTGCGCTCGATCAGCTTCGTCATCACGCCGCCCTTGGTCTCGATGCCGAGGGTGAGCGGGGTGACGTCGAGGAGGAGCACGTCCTTGACGTCGCCGGCGAGCACGCCCGCCTGGATGGCGGCGCCGATCGCGACGACCTCGTCGGGGTTGACCCCCTTGTGCGGATCCTTGCCGGTCAGCTCCTTGACCTTCTCCTGGACGGCGGGCATGCGGGTCATGCCGCCCACCAGGACGACGTGGTCGATGTCGGAGCCGGCATCTGCGAGGGCCTGCTTGACCGGGCCGACCACGCGATCGAGCAGACCGGAGGTGAGCTCAGCGAGCTTCGCCCGGGTCAGCTTGATGTCGAGGTGCTTCGGGCCGGCGTCCGTGGCCGTGATGAACGGCAGGTTGATCTGCGTCTCCTGGGTGGTGGAGAGCTCGATCTTCGCCTTCTCGGCGGCCTCGTAGAGGCGCTGCAGGGAGTTCTTGTCCTGCGAGAGGTCGACGCCCTGGTCGCGCTTGAACTCGGCGACCAGCCACTCGACGATCGCGGCGTCCCAGTTGTCGCCGCCCAGGTGGTTGTCACCCGCGGTGGCCTTCACCTCGAAGACGCCATCGCCGATCTCCAGGACGGAGACGTCGAAGGTGCCGCCGCCGAGGTCGAACACCAGGATCTTCTGGTCAGCGCCCTCCTTGTCGAGCCCGTAGGCCAACGCGGCCGCGGTCGGCTCGTTGATGATGCGCTTGACGTCGAGACCGGCCACCTTGCCGGCGTCCTTGGTCGCCTGCCGCTGGTCGTCGTTGAAGTACGCCGGGACGGTGATCACGGCCGAGTCGACCGGCTGACCGAGCTTGGCCTCTGCATCGGCCTTCAGCTTCTGCAGGATCATCGCCGAGATCTCCGGCGGGGAGTACTGCTTGCCGTCCACGTCGATGCGGACGTCTCCGTTCGGTCCGGCCACGACCTTGTACGGGACGATCCTCTCCTCCTCGTGGACCTCGGCCTCCTTGCGTCCCATGAAGCGCTTGATCGAATAGATCGTCTTCTCTGGGTTCATCACGGCCTGCCGCTTGGCGACCGTGCCGACCAGGCGCTCGCCCGAGTCGGTGAAGGCGACGACTGAGGGAGTTGTGCGACCGCCCTCGGCGTTCTCGAGCACCGTCGGCTCGTCGCCCTCCATCACCGCCATGGCCGAGTTCGTCGTGCCAAGGTCGATTCCGATTGTCTTTGCCACTTCAGTCCTCCAAAGTCTGGATTTCGTTCTGCGAAGTCTGTTTCAGTGTATCCGCCTAAAAAACCTGAGTCAGAATCTGGCAGATCTAGGCGGCCAAGTAAAGAGTAGCCGCCAATGCAAGCCCCGCTCGCGCGGGGCTCTCCGGTAGGCCGGGGCGTCGCCCGGGTCGACCTGGTCTTTGCCCTACGGACCGGTGCCGGCGACCTGCGCGACGAAGTTCGCGACCTGCTCGGCCTGCGCCCCGGAGACGACGCCCTTCGGCATCCGCCCCCCGACGCCGTTGTTGATGGCGCTGAGGACGCGCGGCTTGATGGTCGTCGGGTCGGGTGCGCTGGCGCTCGGCGGAGCGAGCAGGTCGTCGAGGTTGGGGCCGATCACCCCGTCGGTGCCCGCCTCCGCCAGCGTGTGGCAGGCGCCGCAGTTGGTCACGAAGAGCTCCTTGCCCGCCTGCAGATTGCTCGGCACGTTCTCGGCGGCCGAGTCCTCGGAGCCCTCCTTGGTCAGGGCCCAGGCCGGGATGCCCACCCCGAAGAGGAGGACGACGATGCCGAAGATGACGAAGGTGCTCCGCTTCATCTCTGGCGCGGGAGCATATTGCGCCGCACCTCGGCCTTGTGCCGGGGGTACCAGAGGCACATCCGGCGCAGCCCGCACTCCCAGCACCGCGGCCGGGGCCGGCACACGGCGCGGCCATGGCGGATCAGGTTGATGTGGAGTTCGTAGGCGTCCTCGGGAGGAGTGATCGCAAGCATCTCGTCGTGGGGCCCCTCGAAGGGGGGGGCGGGGCCGTAAACGACGGGGCG
>Ga0081540_1004555_pt1 | contig 10505 bp, 9 predicted proteins | sample TabmetS2T1R1_FD_71024 | JGI IMG/M metagenome (GOLD analysis project Ga0081540, IMG submission 71024) | Tabebuia heterophylla rhizosphere microbial communities from the University of Puerto Rico - S2T1R1 | ecosystem: Host-associated > Plants > Roots > Rhizosphere ... | reverse complement strand
CGCCATGGTGGGCAAGCGGCTGGTCGACTTCGAGGTCACCGAGCCGGCCGCCGGGGTGGTCTCGGTGACCGCGCCCGGGCCGCAGGAGGCGGTGGCCTGGGCCGCCGCCTGCCGGGAGCGCGGTGTCGCGGTCGGTTGCTTCCGGCCACCGTCCACTCCGGACACCCGCTGCCGGCTGCGGGTGACCATCAACACGGGGGTACCGCGGGAGGCGTTCGAGGCGGCGCTGGACATCGTGGCGGAGTGCGCGCCATGACCGTCTGGCTGGTCACCGGTACCGACACCGGGGTCGGCAAGACCATCGTCACGGCGGCCATCGCCGCGTCCGCGGCCGCCGCGGGGCACCGGGTCGCCGTCGTCAAGCCCGGGCAGACCGGGATCCCGCCCGGCTCGGTCGAGGAGTCCGACATGGACACCGTGCGGCGGCTGGCCACTCCGCCGACGGTACTGACCGTGGCCAGCTACCCGGATCCGCTGGCACCACTGGCCGCCGCGCAGGAGGCCGGGGTACCGCCGCTGGCGCTGGGTGACGCCATCGAGGCGGTCGAGGGCGTGGTCGCGGGGCACGACGTGGTACTCGTGGAGGGCTCGGGCGGAGTCCTGGTACCGATGGGGGAGGGCGGCTGGACGGTGGCGGACCTGGCGATGGCGCTGCGCTGCCCGGCGGTGGTGGTGGCCCGGGCCGGCCTGGGCACCCTCAACCACACCGCGCTCACCTTCGAGGCGCTGCACCGGCGCGGACTGTCCGGATGCCTGGTGATCGGCGCCTGGCCGCCGGTACCCGAGCTGGTGCACTGGCGCAACCTGGCGGACCTGCCGGGCGACCTGGCCGGGGTGCTGCCGGACGGCGTGGGCCGGATGCCGCCGGAGCTGTTCCGGGCCGCCGCGCCCGACTGGCTCACCCCGCTGCTGTTCGGCCGGGCGGAGCCGGAGCAACTGCGCAGCGACGGGGTGCCCGGCCCGCCGCCGGAATGGCCCGAGCCGATCGACCTGAGCAGGTGAGCCGCCGGCCTGCGTGGCTGATTGACGCTATATATCGGCGATCGTAATGTCCGGGCATGCGTAGGAGGGAACTCATCACCCTTGCCGGTTTCGCGGGCCTGGCTGGGGCCGCGAGCCTTGCCGGCTGCGTGGCGAAGGGCAGCGAGGGCCCTCCGCCGCCGGTGAACGGCCCGGCCTCGCCCGGCGCCATCCCCAGCGGTGCGCTGAACCCGAGCCTGGGTCCGTCGGCGCTGCCGGTCCCGGCCGGCCTGCAGATGGACGGTGGGGCGCTGCTGGTGCTGTTCGGCACGCTCGGCGACGGTACCCCCGCCGCGGACATGATCTGGTATGACCCGAAGACGGCGGCCTCCGTGGACGGTCCGGCGGCAATGGCGGCCTGGCCGGCGCAGGCCGCGGGGTCCGGCTTCCAGCGGACCGTGGCCGCGGCCGACCGGGCGGGCCGGATCGCCATCTACGGCTGGGTGCTGGGACCGGTGGACAAGGTCTGGATGGAGTGGCACGGCGCCCAGCTGCCCGCGACGCTGCTGCCCTCGCCCTCGAACCCGGCGTGCAAGGCGTTCTGGGTGCGCGCCGGCGACTACGTACCGGCCGCCGTCGCTCCGTCGGTGGCGCCGTCAGCGGGGGCGTCCCCGGTCAGCAGCGCCGCGTCGCTGGTCGCCGCCGATCCCACCGGAAAGCCGATCTACGCGCTGCAACTGGCCCCGGGCCGCTGACGCGGCAGCACGCGGTCCCGCGCCGGCACCAGCCGGCGTCGCGGTCAGGCCAGCGCGGTCAGGCCAGCGCCTCGGGTGGCACGCCGACCTCGCGGGCGGCGGCCGCCGCCACCCAGTCCATGACCTGCCGCCGGGACACCGTCTTGTGGTGCACGACCAGCTGCACGGTCAGGCCGTCGACCAGCGCGGTGATCCGCCAGGCCGCGCCGCGCGGGTCCGGGCAGTCGAACGCGCCGGTCGCCACCCCGGCCGCGATCACCTCGGCCAGCCCCTCCCGCCACCGCAGGTCCAGCCGGCGCACCGCCCGCTCCAGCTCCGGGACCCGAAGGGACTCCGCCCAGCCGTCGATCCACATCGCCCACGCCGTGGCCGGAGTGCCGGCCGGCCCGTAGAGCCGCAGGATCCGGCGCAGCCGGTCGACCGGTGGGGCGGTCGAGGCGAGGACAGCGTCCAGTCTGGTCAGGTCGCGCTCGGCCGCGTAGTCGAACGCCGCGGCGAGCAGCTTCTCCTTGCTGTCGAAGTGGTAGAAGACCAGGGCCTGGCTGACCCCGGCGGCGGCCGCGACGTCGGCGGTCCGGGTGTGGCCCAGCCCCCGCTCCGCGATGACCTGGCACGCGGTGTGCAAGAGCGTGTCCAAGCGCAGCCGGGTCGAACTCCTGGTCACGGGCGTCACCGTAGCCGAAGTCGCCGCCGCCCGTTGCCCCTCCGGGCGGACCGTCCACAGAGGACTGGGAGGAGGGCGGGGGCGGGCACGGCTGGTACCAACAGCCTATTGCCGGATGAGCCGTACGGATGAGCCGCAGCCGACGGCCAGGGGTTGCGGTGCCGTTGGTGGCGCAGCAACCTTGCAGGGGTAGCAACACCGCGTCGCACTGAACGTCGCGCGCGGTGTTGTCTCGTGGGGGGCGTCGCGACCAGGGGCCGGTCCCCGGTACCAGGCGAGGGAGGGGTCGGTCACGGAGCGGAACAGCGCCACCGCGCAGGCGGTCCGGGGCGGTCGTGGTCGCCGTCAGGTGACCGCGCACTCGCGGTCCGGCCGATTGCACTCCATCCGCTTGCGGCTGATGCTGCCGATCGCGCTCGCCACGTTCGGCCTGGTCGCCCTCGGCGCGGCGCAGAGCACCGCGGCCGTTCGGGCGGCCGTGGAGGCCCGGCGCGGCCAGGCGGTCGCCACGACATCTCTGGCCGCCCTGCGGCTGAACAACCTGATCGAGCAGGAGATCGCCGAGGGCGACCGGCTGCGCGCCCGCAACGGGCAGGCCAGCGCCCTGCTCACGGGCGCCCTCGAGCAGACCAACCGGGCGGTCGCGGACTTCCGCGATCAGGCCGCGCGTACCCGCCAACTGTCGCCGTCGCTCGGTGGCGTGCTGGACGTGGCACTGGCCCAGCTCGGCACCCTCGACGAGCTGCGCTCGCAGGTGGCGCACCTCGACGGGGACGAGTCGGGCAGCGAACTCTACGACGACGTGCGGCACGCGGTGCTGACGGTCGCGGACTCGCTGCCCGCCACGCTGACCGACACCGGACTCGCGGCCACCTCCCGGGCTCTGGCCGCCATCGCCCGCGCCGAGCACTACGCCGGGGAGCAGCGCGAGCTGCTGCACCAGGCGCTGGAGAACGGGGGGTACGCGCCGGGTCAGCAGGCCGAGCTGGACCGCCTGGTCGGCGCGCAGGACGAACGGCTCGCGGAGTTCAACCGGGACGCCACCGCCGACGAGCGCGCGCTCTACGCACGCACGTTCCTCGGGCCGGACGTCAACCTGGCGACCGCGATCCGCACCGCCGCCCTGCAGCCGAACCCCGCGCCGTCCGCGCTGCACGCCGACCCGGACGCCTGGTATATCGCGCAGAGCAACCTGATCCGCCGCCTGCACGCGGTCCAGTCCGACCTTGCCCGCACCCTCGACCAGACCTCGCGCGATCGGGAGGCCAGCGCCGCGAACCGGGCCATCCTCACCGGGCTGGCCACCATCGCGATCATCGTGTTCGCCTTCGGTGCGGCGCTGGCGTTCGCCGTGCGCACCGCCCGGCGCCTGCGCCGGTTGCGCCGCGCCGCGCTGCGTGTGGCCGGCTTCGAGCTGCCCAGCGCGATCACCGAACTGAACGAGGCGTCGGACCAGGCGGCCTTGCGGCAGATCCTCAACGCCTCGGTGACCCGGGCCGACGCGCTGTCGGTGGCCGGCGGCGACGAGATCGGCGAGGTGGGCTCGGCACTGTCCACTGTGCACAGACAGGCGCTGCGGCTGGCCGCCGACCAGGCCGCGCTGCGGCAGGATGTCGCCGGGATGTTCGTCGCGCTGTCGCGCCGCGGGCAGACGCTCATCGCCCGGCAACTGCAGCTCATCGCCGAGTTCGAGACCATGGAGACCGACCGGGCCTCGCTGCAGCGGCTGTTCGCGCTCGGCCACCTGGCGACCCGGATGCGGCGCAACGAGGAGAACCTGCTGGTGCTCGCGGGCGGCGAGGTCGGCGGGCGGGTGCTCGCGCCGGTGGCGCTCATCGAGGTGATCCGCGCGGCGGCCGCCGAGATCGAGGACTTCCACCGGGTCGACGCGGCCGGGGTGGCCGACGTGGCGATCGCCGCCCACGTGGCGCGCGACGTCGTGCAGCTGCTCGCCGAGCTGCTGGAGAACGCGACCGGCTTCGCGCCGCCGAGCAGCCGGGTGCGGGTCTCCGCGCGGCGCGGTATCGACAGCGTCACCGTCACGATCTTCGACGAGGGCATCGGCATGCCGGCCGACCGCGTCGCCGAGCTCAACGAACGGCTCGCCCGGCCGCCACGGCTGACCGCCGAACTGGCCGGCACCATGGGCCTGCTCGTGGTGGCCAGGCTGGCGTACCGGCACCGGATCGCCGTCGAGCTGCGCAGCGTGCCCAACGGGGGAACCGCCGCCCTGGTGGCCCTGCCGATGGCGATCCTCGCGCCGATGCCCGCGCCGGTCAGCCCGGCTGGTCCGCTGGGCATCGATCCGGGGCGGGTCGCCCTCGACGCGATGGCGGTCGCGCTGGTACCGCCCGGCGGACCGGTACCGGTCGGCTCGGCCGCCCCGGTCAGCCCCGCGGTACCGTCACCGGCCGCTGGGACGGTATCCGTACCGTCGATGCCCCTCGCGGTCCGCGCGGCCGCGCCCGGCAACAGCGGCAACGGCCGTATTGGCAACGGTGGCATTGGCACCGGTGGCAACGGCAGTGGCCCTGGGATCCTGCCCCGCCGTCACCCGGGCGACCTGCTCATGACCGGCCCCGCGGACTTCCCCGGCTACGACGACGACCCCAACCGACCGCCCGACCCGGAGGTCACCCGGGCCAGACTCGGGGGACTGGCCAGCGGGCTGGCCGCCGCCGCCCGGCTGACCCGGCCGCCCGGCTGAACCGGTGTGCCGGTCGACCCGGCCGCCGACCTGACGCGGACGCTCGCGTCCCGGTACCGTCCCAGCACCACCCGAGCAGCGAAGGAACACCATGAGCAACCCGCCTGCCCAGCCGGTCGAGTCCGTCGACGGCAACCTGAACTGGCTGCTGACGACGTTCGCCCGCCGGGTACCGGACATCGCCCACGCGCTCGCGGTCTCCGTCGACGGGCTCACCCTGGCCGCCTCCGACGGGCTGCCGATCGACCGGGCCGACCAGCTCTCCGCGATCACCAGCGGCCTGGCCAGCCTCACCGTCGGCGCGTCCAAGTGCCTGTCGACCGGGCGGGTGCGGCAGACCGTGGTGGACATGGACGGCGGGGTGCTGCTGGTGATGGCGGTCGGCGACCGGGCCCAGCTCGCCGTCCTCGGTACCGCGGGGTGTGACCTCGGCCAGGTCGGGTACGAGACGGCGCTGCTGGCCCACCGGGTGGCCACCGCGCTGGAGCCCGGCGCCCGGGTGGCCGGCCAGCTATGAGGCGACGGGTCCTGCTCGGGCTGCCGGCCCTGGCCCTGGCCGGCTCAGCGGTGCCGGCCGCGCTCAGCGGCTGCGCCGCCCCGGCGACCGCGGCGGAGCGGCGCTGGCACCACGGCGACCTGGCGATCGGTACCGGCAACCCGACCGGCGTCTTCTACGAGATCGGCGCCGGGTACGCCGACATCGTCAACCGGCACCTGGACGGCTACGAGGCGACGGCCGCCCCGACCAACGGCTCGGTGGACAACCTGAACCGGCTCGGTTCGGGCGACGTCGACATCGCGCTGGCCTTCGCCGACAACGCCGCCGACGCGCTGCACGGGGTCGGCCCGTTCGTCGGTGCCGCCCAGAGCCTGCGGGCCCTGGCCCGGATCTACAACAACTACGCCCACGTCATCGTGCGCACCGAGTCCGGCATCACCTCGGTGGCCGGGATGCGGGGGCGGCGCATCTCGACCAGCACGCACAACTCGGGTACCGAGGTGATGGCCCGGCGGATGCTGAGCGCGGCCGGCCTCGACCCGGCCACTGAGGTGGACACCCAGGCGATGTCGCTCGGGGAGACCACGGCCGCGATGGCGGCGGGCGCCATCGACGGGATGTTCTGGTCCGGCGGCCTGCCCACCACCGGGGTGTCGGACCTGTTCCGGCAGGCCGCCGGGAAGGTCCGCTTCCTCCCCGTGGACGGCCTGGTGCCCGCGCTGTCCAAGTTGTATGGCGCGGGCATCTACACGCCGGCCATCCTGCCCAAGGCCAGCTACGGACTCGCGGCCGACGTGCCAACCGTCGCCGAGCCCAACCTGCTCGTGGTCAGCGCCGCCATGCCCTCAGACCTGGCCTACCAGCTGACCTCGCTGCTGTTCCGGTACCAGGCGGAGTTGGCCGCGGTGCATCCGGCCGCCAATGACATCAAGCGGGACACCGCGCCACAGACCGATCCGGTACCGCTGCATGACGGCGCGGCCCGGTACTACACCGGCGGCTAGGCTCCGTACCCTGTGGTCGTGCCCCTGACCTCCGTCTTCACCGCCCGCCCGGCCCGTGCCCGGCTGGCCGCGGCGGCCGCGCTGGCCGGGGTGCTGGCCGTGGCCGGCTGCGGCACCTCGCCGTCCGGCAGCCCGGTCGCGACCTTCCACGCACCGCCCTCTCCGGCCGTGTCCGGCTCGGCGTCGCCCGGCGGCGCCTCGCCGTCGACCGCGCCCGGAGGCGACATCACGCTGAACTTCGCCGGCGACGTCCACTTCGAGGACCGGGTGGCCAAGCTGCTGGACGATCCGTCCTCGACGTTCGGCCCGATCGTGTCCACGCTGTCCGACGCCGACCTCACGATGGTCAACATGGAGACGGCGGTCACCTCGCGGGGCACCGCCCAGCCCAAGGAGTTCCACTTCCGGACGACCCCGGTGGCCTTCAACGCGATCAAGGCCGCCGGCATCGACGTGGTGACGCTGGCCAACAACCACGTCCTCGACTACGGCCAGGTCGGGCTGGCGGACACACTGACGGCCGTGAGGGCCGCCAAGTTCCCGTACGTGGGGATCGGCAACAACGCGACCGAGGCGTGGACGCCGTACATCGCCGACGTCAAGGGCAAGAAGATCGCCATCCTGGGCGTGTCGCAGGTGGACGAACTGCAGTCGACCTGGGTGGCGACGGACACCCGCCCGGGCGAGGCGCACGCGATCGACCAGACCCGGACACTGAACGCCATCAAGGCCGCGAAGCAGAAGGCCGATCTGGTACTCGTGTTCATGCACTGGGGTACCGAGGGCAACGGCTGCCCGAACGCGGCCCAGAAGGCGCTGGCCCCGAAGATGGCGGCCGCGGGCGCGGACATCATCATCGGCGCCCACGCGCACACGTTGCAGGGCAGCGGCTGGCTGGGCAAGACGTTCGTCGCCTACGGGATGGGCAACTTCCTGTGGTGGATGAACTCCTACAGCACCGAGACCGGCATCCTGCACCTGACGCTGCACCCGAACGCGCCGCTGACGTCGGAGTTCATCCCGGCCATCGTGTCCTCGACGGGTCAGCCGGTCCTGGCGACGGGCGCGGACAAGGACCGGATCGCCAACCGGTACGCGAGCCTGCGGGCCTGCGCGGGGCTGTCGGCGACGCCGTCGTAGTCCGCCGGTAGCTTGGGCACATGACGGTGCTGGAGTGGCTGCTCGACTCGGACCCGTCGATCCGTTGGCAGGCGCTGCGTGACCTGGCCGGCGCGCCGGCCGACCAGGTGGCGGCGGAGCGCGCCCGGGTGGCCACCGAGGGGTGGGGCGCCCGGCTGCTGGCGTTGCAGGGCGAGGACGGCCAGTGGGCGGGCGGCGCGCTGTTCCCCGCTGGCGGCGGCCCGTCCGGCCCGGACGAGGGCCAGCCCTGGACCGCGACGGAGCCCACGCTGACCCTGCTGCGCGAGTTCGGGGTGGACCCGGGCGACGGGCGGGTGCGACGGGCGGTCGCGCGGGTCGGGGACAACTGTCGCTGGGAATATGACGGCGAGCCGTTCTTCGAGGGGGAGGTCGAGCCGTGCATCAACGGCCGCACGGTCTCCCTCGGTGTCTACTTTGGACAGAACGTGGACGGGATCGTCGCCCGCCTCTGCGGCGAGCAGCTCGAGGACGGCGGTTGGAACTGCGAGGCGGAGAACGGTTCGGTCCGTTCGTCGTTCGACACCACCATCAATGTGCTGGAGGGGCTGCTCGCACACGAGCGGGCGACCGGCGGCTCGGTGGAGTCCGTGGCCGCCAGGCGCCGGGCCGAGGAATATCTGCTCGAACGGAGCCTGCTGCGCCGCAGGAGCACCGGTGCGGTGGTCAACCCGGCATGGCTGACCTTCTCTTTCCCGACCCGGTGGCACTACGACGTGCTGCGCGGGCTGGAGTATTTCCGCCAGGCCGGCGGTCCGCCGGACGCACGGGTGGACGAGGCGGTCGAGGTGCTCCGATCGAAGCGGCAGGCCGACGGTCTGTGGCCGCTCGAGAACACGCACCGCGGACGGGTCCACTTCCCGCTCGAGGACGGCGACGGTCGACCCAGCCGGTGGAACACGCTGCGGGCACTGCGCGTCCTCGACTGGTACGGGCGCGGCTGAGTCGGGCATCGTGATGTTGCATCGACCGTAACGCGTAGTTCAACACTATTCCCTGTAGTACGTTCCGGAGCGCCCTAGCGTCGGCCCAGTCCGTCATGCACTAGAGGGGATCCGGCATGCCCAAACACGAATCTGGAATCTCGCGCCGCTCGGCCCTCGGCCTGTTCGGGGCGACCGCGGCCGGCACCGCCGCGGCACCGATACTCGTCGGCTCGACGCCCGCCGGCGCGAACCCGGCCCACCAGGACCTCAGCGGGCTGACCACCGGCTCCGCCACCACGCCCGTGCAGGGCCTTCACCTGCAGTTCGGCGCCGACCCCACGAGCCAGATGGTGGTCTCGTGGATCACCGACCAGGCGGTCAAGAACCCGCGGGTCGTGTACGGCACTCTCGCCGGCGGCCTGGGCAAGCACGAATCGGCCCGGACCAGGACCTACGTCGACGGCACCTCGCAGCGCACCGTCTGGGTCCACCACGCCGCGATCAACGGCCTGCAGCCGGACACCGACTACCTGTACGCCGCGCAGCACGACGGGGCGACGCCGGACTCGGGCATGTTCCGGACGGCGCCACGCGGCCGTGCCGCGCTGACGTTCACCAGCTTCGGCGACCAGGCGGTACCGTCCACGACCTGGTCGACCTTTGACACGAGCGGCGTGGCCGCCTTCAACGCGAACACGACGCCGGCCTCGGGCGACATCGTCGTCGGCATCGAGAAGGTGGCACCGCTGTTCCACCTGCTCAACGGCGACCTCTGCTACGCGAACCTCGACCTCGACCGGGTCCGGGTGTGGAACGAATTCTTCACCAACAACACCCGGTCGGCGCGGTTCCGCCCGTGGATGCCGGCCGCCGGCAACCACGAGATCGAGCAGCTCAACGGCCCGCTGGGATTCGGCGCGTACCAGACCTACTTCGACCTGCCGTCCACCGAGACCGACGCGGAGCTGGACAACCTCTGGTATGCGTTCACCGTCGGCTCCGTGCGGGTGATCGTCGTGCAGAACGACGACAACGCCCTGCAGGACGGTGGCGACAACTACGTCAGCGGGTACTCGGGCGGCCGGCAGCTGAGGTGGCTGGAGAGCCAGCTCGCGGGGGCGCGCAGGTCCCGCGACATCGACTGGATCGTCGTCATGGGGCACCAGGTGATGATCAGCTCCTCTGACGCCAACGGTTCCGACCTCGGCCTGCGCCAGAAGTACGGCCCGCTGTTCGACCGGTACGAGGTGGATCTGGTCCTGGTCGGCCACGAGCACGACTACGAGCGCACGCTGGCGGTGCGCGGCGTGGTCAGCGGCTCCGAGACGTTGACCCCCAACCCGGTCTCGTCCGCGACGGATGTGATCGACAGTGAGCACGGCACCGTGCACATGGTGCTCGGCGGCGGTGGCGTCTCCGGTACCACGAACGGGAGTTTCTTCGCCGACGACTTCGACGGCCACGGGCACTTCCACGGCAAGGTCATCGTCGGCGTGGCCGACTCGCGCCCGACGCCCACCGGCCGGCGTGCGGCGACCTACGTCAACGAGGCCGCCATCTGGAGCGCGGTGCGCGACCAGACGCACCCGTACGGCTTCGCGGCGTTCACCGTGGATCCGGGCCGCTTCCCCGGCGACATTACGAAGATCCACGTCACGTACTACAACGTCAACAAGCCCGACGGACACCTGTCGGTCTTCGAGCAGTTCACCCTGCAGCGCCGCCGCTCGGACGGCCACCGCTAGCCGGTAGTGGCGGCGATCCCGCCCGTGCGGATCCGGGGCCGGTCGGCCGGCCCGGCCGGCCCGGTCCGTTTCCCGAGCATGGCGGCG
>Ga0081540_1004554_pt1 | contig 10507 bp, 7 predicted proteins | sample TabmetS2T1R1_FD_71024 | JGI IMG/M metagenome (GOLD analysis project Ga0081540, IMG submission 71024) | Tabebuia heterophylla rhizosphere microbial communities from the University of Puerto Rico - S2T1R1 | ecosystem: Host-associated > Plants > Roots > Rhizosphere ... | reverse complement strand
CAGTCGACACCGTCGCGCGGCGGCACGACCGGCCGATCGTCGGCAGGACGTCGGAGCTCGCCCAGCTCGAGGCGGAGCTCGCGCTCGCGACTGCGTCGAGCACGTGCCGGCTCGTGACGATTCTCGCGGATGCCGGCGTCGGCAAGTCGCGGCTGATCGAGGAGTTCGGCCGCAGCGTCGAGGCGCGGGTGTTCTCGGGCCGCTGCCTCCCGTACGGCCGGGGGCACACGTACTGGCCCGTGAGCGAGATCTTCCTGCAGGCCGCGGCCATCCCCGACGACGACTCGCCCGAGCAGGCCGTCGCGCGCCTGTCCGCTCTCTTCGGCGACGCCCCGGATGTCACCGCCCGCGTGGCCTCCGCGATCGGCCTCTCCGCCACGCCTTACGCGCCGGAAGAGCTGTTCTGGGGCATCCGCAAGGGCTTCGAGGCACTCGCCGCAGACGAGCCGCTCGTCGCGGTCTTCGAGGACATCCACTGGGCCGAGTCGACGCTCGTCGAGCTGATCGAGCACCTCGCCGGCACCGTCAAGGGAACGCCGCTCGTCCTGCTCTGCGCCTCTCGCCCGGACCTGCTCGAGCAGCGGCCCCAGTGGCGGGACCGCGAGCTGCTCTTGCTCGAGCCGCTCTCTGAGCAGGAGAGCCGGCGCGTGATCGAGAACGTCCTCGGCGCGGAGGTCGCCGGAAAGATCAGCGGCCGCATCATCGAAGCGTCGGAAGGCAATCCGCTCTTCGTCGAGCAGCTGCTCTCGATGCTGATCGACGACGGCACGCTCCGCGAGGTCGACGGGCACTGGGTCGCGGATGGTGATCTGAGCGAGCTCGCGATCCCCGCCACGATCAACGCGCTGCTGGCGACGAGGCTCGACCAGCTCAGCCAGGAGCAGCGGGCCGTGATCGAGCCCGCCGCCGTGATCGGACACGTCTTCGAGGAGGCTGCGCTTCAGATCCTCGTCGAGGACGCCGTACGGGACGACCTCGAGGCGCTTCTGTCGTCACTCCGCGAGAAGCAGCTGCTCGGAGACGAGCCGTCGATCGACGAGGGTCGGAAGTTCCGCTTCCACCACATCCTGATCCGCGACGCGGCCTACAACGGAATCCTCAAGCGCCAGCGGGCGACCCTCCACGAGCGCTTCGCGGACTGGGGCGAGCGCGTGAACAGAGAGCGCGAGCGCGAGACCGAGTACGACGAGCTTCTCGGGTATCACCTAGAGCAAGCACACGACTATCTGGCCGACCTCGGACCGCTCGACGAACACGGCCGCGAGCTCGGCACCCGCGCCGCAGGCCACCTCTCCACGGCCGGGGAGCGCGCGTTCGCACGAGCCGACATGCCTGCCGCTGCGAACCTTCTCCGGCGTACGGCGGCACTCTTGCCCGAGCACGATTCAAAGCGGCTCGAGCTTCTGCCCAATCTGGGTGAGGCGATGATGGAGATCGGGGAGTTCGCATGGGCCGAGACGTACCTCGACGAGGCAGTCGAGGCGGCCAAGGCCACGGAGGATGCTCGGCTAGAAGCCTCCGCAGTCTTGACGAGGCTGCTCGTCCGCCACCACGCGACGGAAGACTTAGACGGTTGGCGCGAAGAGGTCGAGCGCGAAGCGAAACAGGCGATCGAGCGACTCGAAGGCGACGACTCAGCGCATGCCGAGCTCACGAAAGCGTGGCGGCTACTCGGGTTCGTCCACGGATCGGCACTCCGCTACGGAGAGGCGGCGGATGCCGTGCAGCACGCAATGGAGCACGCGCAGCGGGCAGGCGACACGAGGCAGGAGGCGAGGAGCGCATCCTCGTACACCCTGGCGGCGCTCGAAGGCCCGACCCCGGTCCCGGAAGCCATCGAGCGGTGCGAGAAGTTCCTTGCTCAAGGCCTCGCGAACCGGCAGGCTGACGCGTACGTGCTCGCCGTGCTCGCCAACCTTCGGGCCATGCAGGGTGACTTCGAGGAGGCGCGCGAGCTGTACACGCGGGCCCGAGCTCTCTTCGAGGAGCTCGGCCTGGCCGTGCTCGCCGCCTGGACCTCGTTCCGGTCGAGCGCGATCGAGATGCTGGCCGGGGATCCCGCGCGCGCGGAGGAGGATCTCCGCAAGGACGTGGAGATGCTGACGGAGATGGGCGAGAAGTTCACCCTGCCCCCGCTCACGGCCCACCTCGCGCAATCGGTCTTCGCGCAGGGGCGGTCGGAGGAGGCAGCGCAGATCGCCGGCATGGCGAAGGAGCTCGCAGCCGAGGACGACCTCGAGGCTCAGGTGCTCTGGCGGGGCGTCCGGGCGAAGGTCCTCGCAACCGAGGGGGACTTCGAGGAGGCGGAGCGCCTCGCCCGGGAGGCCGTCGAGCTCATACGCGCGAGCGATGCGCCGGTGAAACAGGCGGACGCGCTCATGGACCTCGCTGAAGTGCTCGTGAAGTCAGGCCAGACGCGCGCCGCGCAGGCAGTGATCGAGGAGTCGAGGAAGCTCTACGAGAGCAAGCAGAGCACGGTTGGGCGCGTTCAGGCGGAAGCGCTCCTCGCGGACCTCGAGCCCACGAGAAGCGCTTCCGGCTAGTCCTAGCTCAGCCGCTCCAGGACGGATCGGCGCCCGACCAGTTGACGAACCACGTCGCCGACTGCTGGCGGAATCTCCTGTCGGTCCAGCACGCGTCGGGGGAGGCGCCCTGGGTGCCGCATTGCAGAACTTCGAACTGTCCAATGGCACTCGTGAAGATCAGGTCGTGGCTGTTGGTCCCCCGAAAGATGATCTTCAGCTTGATCGGGTTCGTCGGGCCGACCTGAGCCGAATCGGTGGCCACGATGTCGTTCACGCACGTCACATCGGGCAGGCAGAACTCCGTCGGGTTGTTCCGAGGGCGCTCGACGATCGTGATCGGCGTGCAGAGCGTGCCCGTGCCGGTCGGCGCAGTGGCCGTGGTCTCCGAATTGCCCGAGTTTGGGACGGTGCCGACGCTGAAGTTTCCGCTGACGCAGTTGCCCGCCTTGTCCGGGTTGGCCGTCGGATCGAACACCTGGGTCTGAGTGTCCGGCGCCGAGATGTGGTTGAGGCGGCCCGGGTTCCCCGGCCCCTCGTAGACGAAGAGCTGGGCGCTGACCGTCTGGTTCCCGAGGTCTCCGTCGGAATGCAGGCGCACGGTCTGCGAGACGACCTGGCCGAAGCGCAGGTTGCCCCACTGGCACGTGATCAGGGTTCCAGCGGCCGTGCAGCCGCTCGGGGCGCTGGAAGCCAGCGTCCACCCCGCCGGGATCGTGATCTCGACCCTGGCGTGCGAGAAGTTGCGGTTGTCGTTGTCGCGCCAGTGCGCGTTGAAGAGGACGTCACCGTTCGCATCGATGAAGCCCGGCTGCGCCGACGAACTGATCTGGTCGAAGACCGGGTCGTCCGCCCGCCCGACGAGCGCGAACACGCCCGCAGCGACGCTCGCGATGAGCAGCACGATTCCGATCCGCAAAGCTCCACTCTTCCGCACGCCAATTCCTCCTGAGGTTGAGGTCCTGCCGCTGGACGGCCGCAGTTAGAGACAAGTTATGGCAGGAAACTCGCGTTCGAGTCAACGCCGAAGCGCTCGCGTTAGGACGGCGTCAAGAAGCGCGTGGTTCCCGTAGGGATTTCGTCAAACCGCTGAAGCGGGGCCCTTGCGCGCATGTAACAACAGGGGCATGCGCGACATCGTGTTCATCGCAGTGGTCATCGGCTTCTTCGCCCTGGCCGTGTTGTTCGTCAAAGCCTGCGAGCTGATCGTCGAGGAGCGGGACTGATGGGCTGGCAGAACGCGGTCGGCCTCGTGCTCTCGATCGCAGTGCTCGCGTACCTCGTGTACGCGCTCATCGCACCCGAGAAGCTCGGATGACCGACGTCACCGAGGCACTGACGGTCGTCCTGCTCCTCCTGGGCATCGCGCTCGGGCTCACGTTCCTGTTCGCGGTCTTCCGCGACCTCCACCGATGAGCTGGGAGAACTGGCTCCAGGTCCTCGCGCTCGTCGCGTGCATCTTCATCGTCACGCGGCTGCTCGGCCCCTACCTGGCCAAGGTGCTCGACGGCGGCGCCGCCCCCGGCGATCGCGTCTTTCTCCCCGTCGAGCGCCTGATCTACCGCGCGAGCGGCGTCGACCCGAAGCGCGAGCAGCCGTGGACCGGCTACACGCTCTCGCTGCTCGCGTTCAGCGCCGTGTCCGTGATCGGCCTCTACCTGCTCCAGCGCGTCCAGGGCCCCCTGCCGCTCAACCCGACGAACGTCCTGGCCGTGCCCCCGGCGCTCGCGTTCAACACCGCAGCGAGCTTCGTCACGAACACGAACTGGCAGAACTACGGCGGCGAGTCGACGATGAGCCATCTGACCCAGATGGCCGGCCTGACGGTGCAGAACTTCGCCTCTGCGGCCGTCGGCATCGCGGTCGCGATGGCGCTCATCCGCGGGTTGGTGCGCCGCCGCTCGGAGACGATCGGGAACTTCTGGGCCGACCTCACACGGACGACGGTGCGCGTCCTGCTCCCGTTCTCGACCGTGCTCGCGATTCTCTTCGCGAGCCAGGGCGCCGTGCAGTCCCTGCGCGGCCCGGCACACGCGACGACCGTCCAGGGGACGACCCAGACGATCTGGCGCGCCCCGGTCGCGAGCCAGGAGGCGATCAAGGAGCTCGGCACGAACGGCGGAGGACCGGCAAACGCGAACTCCGCGCACCCGTTCGAGAACCCGACGCCGTTCACGAACTTCTTCCAGATGCTGGCGATCCTCTCGATCCCCTTCGCGCTCACGTACGCGTTCGGCCGGCTCGTCGGGAACCAGCGGCAGGGTTGGGCGATCTTCGCGGCGATGTTCGTCCTCTGGATCGGGTCGGCGGGCATCGCGATGCACTACGAGACCGCGGGCAACCCGAAGCTCGACGCGGCCGGCGCGAGCCAATCGCTCGGCAACATGGAGGGCAAGGAGGTGCGGTTCGGGTCGGCCACGACCGGTCTCTATGCCGCGACTACGACCGGTACCTCGACCGGCGCGGTGATCGGCGCGCACGACAGCTTCACGCCGCTCGGCGGCGCCGTCCCGCTCGTGAACATGATGCTCGGCGAAGTCTCGCCGGGCGGAACCGGAGCAGGGCTCTACGGGATGCTCGTCTACGCCCTGCTCGCGGTCTTCATTGCCGGCCTGATGGTCGGGCGTACGCCGGAGTACCTCGGCAAGAAGATCCAGGCGACGGAGATGAAGCTCGTGACGCTTTACATCCTGATCGTCCCGGCGCTGATCCTCGTCTTCTCGGGGATCGCAGTGCTGCTGAACACCGCGAAGTCGTCGATCCTGAACCCGGGGGCGCACGGGCTCTCCGAGATCGTCTACGCCTACACGTCGACGGCCAACAACAACGGCTCGGCATTCGGCGGCCTGACGGGCAACACGGACTGGTTCAACACGACGCTCGGCCTCAACGTGCTGGCCGGCCGCTTCCTGCCGATCGTCCTCGTCCTCGCGCTCGCCGGCTCGCTGGCGCGGAAGCAGCCGGTGCCTCCGTCTGCAGGCACCTTCCCGACCGGCACCCCGCTCTTCGCGACCCTGCTCGCAGGGATCGTCCTGATCGTCGTCGCGCTCACATACTTCCCGGTGCTCTCGCTGGGACCGATCCTGGAGCAGCTCGGGCTATGACGGACCACCAGCTCCGCAACGCGCCCCGCTCGCTGCTCGACCGCGAGATCCTCGGGCGCGCGGCCCGCGACAGCGTGCTCAAGCTCGATCCGCGCCGAATGGCCGGCAACCCGGTCATGTTCGTCGTCGAGCTCGGGAGCGTGCTCGTGACGGTGCTCGCGATCATCGACCCGAGCCTCTTCGCCTGGCTCGTCGCGATCTGGCTCTGGTTCACGGTGCTGTTCGCAACCTTCGCCGAGGCCGTCGCCGAGGGCCGCGGCAAGGCACAGGCGGACGAGCTGCGCAAGACGCGCGCCGAGACGATCGCGCATCGCCGCCGCAACGGATTGCTCGAGGACGTCGCCAGCTCCGAGCTCCGGGTGGGCGACGAGGTGGTCGTCTCCGCCGGCGAGGTGATCCCCGCCGACGGCACCGTGATCGAAGGCATCGCGAGCGTCGACGAGTCCGCGATCACCGGCGAGTCGGCGCCCGTGATCCGCGAGTCCGGCGGAGATCGCTCGGCGGTCACCGGGGGCACGCGCGTCCTCTCCGACGAGATCACCGTCAAGGTCACCGCGCAGCCGGGCGAGAGCTTCCTCGACCGGATGATCGCGCTCGTCGAGGGCGCGGAACGCCAAAAGACGCCGAACGAGATCGCCCTCAACATCCTCCTCTCGGGACTGACCATCGTCTTCCTGCTCGCCGTCGTCACCCTCCAGCCGTTTGCGGTCTACTCGGGCGCGGAGCAGGACGTGATCGTCCTCGTCGCGCTCCTCGTCTGCCTGATCCCGACCACGATCGGCGGACTGTTGTCGGCGATCGGGATCGCGGGCATGGATCGACTCGTCCGGCGCAACGTGCTCGCGCTGAGCGGGCGCGCCGTGGAGGCGGCCGGCGACTGCTCGACGCTCCTGCTCGACAAGACCGGGACGATCACGCTCGGCAACCGCCAGGCGTCCGAGTTCATCCCGCTCCCCGGGGTCGACGAGCGCGAGCTCGCGGACGCGGCCCAGCTCTCGAGCCTCGCGGACGAGACGCCGGAAGGCCGCTCGATCGTCGTGCTCGCGAAAGAGCGCTACGGGATCCGTGAGCGCGAGATCGGCGTCGGCACGCTCGTCCCGTTCACAGCCGAGACGCGGATGAGCGGCGTCGACCTGAACGGCACGAAGATCCGCAAGGGTGCGGCCGACTCGATCGAGCGCTGGGTCGTGGCGGACGGCGGAACCGTCCCTCAGGAGCTCGAGCCGATCGTCGACGAGATCGCGCGCTCCGGCGGCACGCCGCTCGTGGTGGCGACGAACGCCAAGACACTCGGTGTCGTGTACCTCAAGGACGTGGTCAAGGAGGGTCTGCGTGAGCGCTTCGCCGAGCTGCGCGAGATGGGCATCCGCACGGTCATGATCACCGGCGACAACCCGCTCACGGCGAAAGCGATCGCCGACGAGTCGGGTGTCGACGACTTCCTGGCCGAGGCCACGCCCGAGGACAAGATGGCGCTGATCAGGCGCGAGCAAGAGGGCGGCAACCTGGTGGCCATGACCGGTGACGGGACGAACGACGCGCCCGCGCTCGCCGCGGCCGACGTCGGCGTCGCGATGAACACCGGGACCCAGGCCGCACGCGAGGCCGGGAACATGGTCGACCTCGACTCGAACCCGACGAAGCTCATCGACATCGTCGAGATCGGCAAGCAGCTCCTGATCACGCGTGGCTCGCTGACGACGTTCTCGATCGCGAACGACGTCGCCAAGTACTTCGCGATCATCCCGGCGATGTTCGCCGGGACGTTCCCGGTGCTCGACCGGCTGAACATCATGGACCTGTCGAGCGCGCAGTCGGCGATCACGTCGGCCGTGATCTTCAACGCGCTGATCATCGTCGCGCTGATCCCGCTCGCGCTGCGCGGCGTGCGCTTCCGCGCCGAGTCGGCGGCGCACGTGCTGCGACGAAACCTGCTCATCTACGGCGTCGGCGGGCTGATCGTGCCGTTCATCGGCATCAAGGCGATCGACCTCCTGATCGGAAACGGGCTCGGGCTCTGATGCGCCGGCAGATCCTCCCAGCGCTGCTCGCGTTCCTCTGCTTCACGGTGCTGACGGGCCTCGTCTACCCGCTCGTGCTGACCGGCGTGTCGCAGGTCGCGTTCCCGAACCGCTCGGACGGCTCGCTCGTGAAGCGCGACGGCAAGGTGGTCGGCTCGAGCCTCATCGGCCAGGACTTCAAGGGCCCGCGCTACTTCCACCCGCGGCCCTCCGCGGCCGGCGACGGGTACGACGCGATGGCCAGCTCGGCCTCGAACCTCGGACCGACGAACCAGACGTTGCTCGCGGACGTCCGCAAGCGCGTACTCGTCTACGACGCCTTCTTCAGGCACTTCGGCGCCGCACCCGGCGACGCGGTCACGTCCTCCGGGTCAGGGCTCGACCCGGACATCTCCCCGGCGAACGCGCGCCTGCAGGCGCCGCGCATCGCACAGGCTCGCGGGCTTGCGCTTCCCGCCGTGCTCGACCTCATCGACGAGCACACGGACGGACGCTCCCTCGGCTTCCTCGGCGAGCCCGGCGTCAACGTCCTCGAGCTCAACCTCGCCCTCGACGAGCAGGCGTAGCCTTCTTTCATGGCCCGGGGCCAACTCCGCATCTACCTCGGCGCCGCGGCGGGCGTCGGCAAGACGTACTCGATGCTCAACGAAGGACGGCGCCGCGCCGGGTACGGCGAGGACGTCGTGGTCGGCTACGTCGAGCCGCACCGCCGGCCGAAGACGACGGCGCAGATCGGCGACCTCGAGGTCGTCCCGCGCAGGCAGGTCGAGTACCGCGGCGCGACGATCGAGGAGATGGACGTGGACGCCCTCCTCGCCCGTCGGCCGCAGATCGCCCTCGTCGACGAGCTCGCGCACACGAACGCACCCGGCTCTCGCAACGAGAAGCGCTGGCAGGACGTCGAGGAGCTCCTGGTCGCGGGCATCTCGGTCATCTCGACGCTCAACATCCAGCACCTCGAGTCGCTGAACGACGTCGTCGAGGAGATCACCGGCGTCAAGCAACAGGAGACGATCCCAGACGAGGTCGTGCGCCGCGCGGACGAGCTCCAGCTCGTCGACCTGACTCCGGTCGCGCTCCGCAACCGCCTCGCTCGGGGCGACGTCTACCCGCCCGAGCGGGTGGACGCTGCGCTCGCCAACTACTTCCGGCCCGGGAACCTCTCCGCGCTCCGCGAGCTCGCCCTCGCCTGGCTCGCAGACCGCGTCGACGAGGGTCTCGAGGAGTACCGGAAACGGCACGGAATCGAGGCCCCCTGGGAGACGCGCGAGCGCGTGATGGTCGCGCTGACGGGCTCACCCGACGGCGAGCGTCTGATCAGGCGGGCGGCCCGCATGGCGCAGCGGATGAACGGCGAGCTCGTGGCCGTGCACGTGATCCCGCAGGACGGGCTCGCAGCCCCCACCGCGGAACTGCTCGACCGCCAGAAGGAGCTCGTCGGCGAGCTCGGCGCGAGCTACCACGAGGTCGTGGGCGAGGACATCGGCGACGCGCTCCTCGACGCCGCACGCACGCTGAACGTGACCCAGATCCTGATGGGCGCGAGCCGCCGCTCCCGCTGGCAGCGCCTGACGCGCGGCTCGGTGATCGGGAAGGTGATCCGCGGGTCGGGAACGCGCATCGACGTCCACGTCGTCAGCCATCCGGGCGCCGCGGAGGAGGCGTTCGCCCTCCCGCGCACGCGCCGCCCCGCGTCGCTGCCGCAGAGAAGGATTTCGCTCGGCTTCGTCCTCGCCGTGCTCGGCCCGCCACTCCTCGCCTACATCCTCTCCACGATGCGCGGGCACATCGGGCTCCCGAGCGTGCTCCTGCTCTTCCTGCTGCTCGTCGTCTGGACGTCCGCGATCGGCGGGCTCTGGCCGGGGCTCGTCTCAGCGGTGATCAGCATCCTCCTCGTCAACTGGTACTTCACGCCTCCGCTCCACACGTTCACGATCGAGGAGGGCGAGAACATCCTCGCGCTGGTCGTGTTCCTCGCCGTCGCCTCGACGGTGAGCCTCTTCGTCGATCTCGCGGCGAGACGTTCCGTCGAGGGCCGTAGGGCGCAGGCCGAGGCCGAGGCACTCGCCCGCCTGGCGGGATCGGCGCCGGTCGACTCGGTGCTCGACAGCCTGCGGCGCGTCCTCAACGCGGACGGTGCCGCGGTCCTCCACCGGACCGAGAACGGCTGGCGGATCGACGCCACGAGCGGAGGCCGCATCCCGGACACGCCCGAGGCCGCGACGACGACGATCGACCTCGACGACGAGCACGTCCTGGTGCTCGGTGGGCATCCGATTCGTGCCGAGGACCAGCGCGTCCTCGAAGCGTTCTCCAAGGAGCTGAAGGCGTCGGTCAAGCTCGACGAGCTCGAGGCCGAGGTCAAGGCGGCGGGCGTGGTCTCGGCTGCGAACGAGCTCCGCGCGGCGATCCTCTCGGCGGTCTCGCACGACCTCCGGACGCCGCTCTCCGCGATCAAGGCCTCGGTCACGAGCCTCCTTCAGGACGACGTCGAGTGGACGCCCGAAGCCCGCCGCGAGTTCCTCGACACGATCGCCGAGGAGACCGACCGCCTGAATGCCCTCGTCGGGAATCTGCTCGACATGAGCCGGCTCCAGACCGACGCGCTCGAGATCCTGCCCAGCCGTGTTGGGCTCGAGGAGGTGCTGCCGGCCGCGCTCAGCAGCCTCGGCGTGGGCGACGACTCGATCGAGCTCGACGTGCCCGAGACCCTCCCCCGCGTCCTCGCCGACCCCGGCCTGCTCGAGCGCGCGCTCGCGAACGTGATCGACAACGCCGTGCGCTTCTCTCCGCCGGGAGTCCCGCCGCGGGTCACAGCCGGAGCGACGGACGGCTACGTCGACGTCCGCGTCGTTGACCA
>Ga0081540_1004553_pt1 | contig 10509 bp, 5 predicted proteins | sample TabmetS2T1R1_FD_71024 | JGI IMG/M metagenome (GOLD analysis project Ga0081540, IMG submission 71024) | Tabebuia heterophylla rhizosphere microbial communities from the University of Puerto Rico - S2T1R1 | ecosystem: Host-associated > Plants > Roots > Rhizosphere ... | reverse complement strand
GAGCAGGTTCAGGTAGAACTGGACGTGCACCGCCTCCTCGAACAGCTGCCGGGACAGGTACAGCCGGCCTTCCGGCGAGTTGATGTGCTGGTAGAGGTTGAGCACCAGGTTGTTGGCCACGATCGTGTCCCCGGTGGCGAAGAACGCCACCAGCCGGGACACGAGGTGCCGCTCGGCGGCCGACAGCCTGGGCAGGTCGGCGAGGTCGGAGTGCAGATCGACCTCCTCGACGGTCCAGGTGTTCTTGATGGCGTCCTTGAACCGGTCGAAGAATCGCGGGTACCGCATCGGCCGCAGGGTCAGGTCCATCCCGGGGTCGAGCAGCGCGTGCCGGGTCTCGTTGACGGTTGTCACTGGCAGGCCTCGCAGCTGTCCGGGTTCTCCAGGGAACAGGCCAACGCTTCGGCGTCGGGTACCACGGCGATCGGCGACCGCGCGGGTGCGGCGACCGCGACGGTGGCCTGCTGGATCCGCGTGGCCGGGCGCGACCGCAGGTAGTAGGTCGTCTTCAACCCGGACTTCCACGCGTGCAGGTACATCGAGGACAGCTTGCCGATGGTCGGCGCGCTCATGAACAGGTTCAGTGACTGTGACTGGTCGACAAACGGCGCGCGCGCGGCGGCCAGGTCGATCACGGCGCGCTGCGGCAGCTCCCACGCTGTTCGGAACAGCTCCCGCATGTCGGCCGGCAGCTCGGCGATGCCCTGCACCGAGCCCTCGGCCCGCTTGATCTGGTCGCGGACCTGCGACGTCCACAGGCCGCGCGCCTTCAGCTCTCCGACCAGGTAGGTGTTGACCTGGAGGAACTCGCCGGACATCGTCTCTCGCTTGAACAGGTTGGACACCTGCGGCTCGATGCACTCGTAGCAGCCGGCGATCGAGGCGATGGTCGCGGTCGGCGCGATCGCCACCAGCAGCGAGTTGCGCAGGCCGTGCGCGGCGATCCGCCGCTTGAGCGCCGACCACCGCTGCGGCTGGCCCAGCTCCGCACCCCACAGCTCCGGGTGCAGCTGCCCGGCCGCGGCGCGGGTCTGCGGGTACGCCGGGTGCGGGCCGAACCGCTCGGCCAGCTCGGCCGAGGTCTCCAGGGCGGTCAGGAAGATCTCCTCCTGTACCCGGGTGGACAGCTCCTTCGCCTCCGGCGAGTCGAACGGCAGCCGCAGCGTGAAGAACGCGTCCTGCAGCCCCATCACACCCAGCCCGACCGGCCGCCACCGGGGATTGGACGCGGCGGCCTGGGCGGACGGGTAGTAGTTGATGTCGATCACCCGGTCGAGGAACACCACCGCGGTATGCACCGTCTCGCGCAGCCGCTCCCAGTCGACGCCCCCGGCGCTCACATGCGCACCGAGGTTGACGGAGCCGAGGTTGCACACCGCGGTCTCGTCGTCGCTGTTCACCTCGAGGATCTCCGTGCACAGGTTGGAGAGGTGGATCGTGTTGCCGGGCGTACCGGTCTGGTTGGACAGCGCGTTGGCCCGGTCCTTGAAGGTCATCCAGCCGTTGCCGGTCTGGGCCAGCGTGCGCATCATCCGCCCGTACAGGTCGCGGGCCTTCACGGTGCGCACCGCGTTCTTCTCGGCCGCCCGGTAGGCCCGGTCGAACTCCTCGCCGTACAGGTCCGGCAGCTCCGGCGCGTCGGTCGGGTCGACCAGCGACCAGTCCCCGTCCGCCTCAACGCGGCGCATGAACTCGTCCGGCAGCCAGTTGGCCAGGTTGAGATTGTGCGTGCGCCGGGACTCCTCGCCGGTGTTGTCCCGCAGCTCCAGGAACTCCTCGATGTCCGGGTGCCAGGGCTCCAGGTAGACGCAGGCCGCGCCCTTGCGACGCCCGCCCTGGTTGACCGCGGCCACGCCGGCGTCCAGCGTCTTGAGGAACGGCACGATCCCGTTGGACCTTCCGTTGGTACCGCGGATCAGCGCGCCCCGGCCGCGAACCCGGGACCAGGAGATGCCGATGCCGCCCGAGAACTTCGACAGCCGCGCGACCTGGTGGTAACGCTCGTAGATCGAGTCCAGCTCGTCCCGTGGCGAGTCGACCAGGAAGCACGACGACATCTGGGTGTGCCGGGTACCCGAGTTGAACAGCGTGGGCGAGCTGGGCAGGTACGCCAGCGACGACATCAGCCGGTAGAACCCGATCGCCTCGGCCGGCGACCGCGACAGTCCGCAGGCCACCCGCAGCAGCCAGTACTGCGGCGTCTCCACCACCAACCGGGTCTGCGGATGCCGCAGCAGATACCGGTCGGCCACCGTGCGCAGCCCGAAGTACTCGAACCGCCGGTCACCGCGCGGGTCCACGGCGTCGTCCAGCTTCCGGGCGTTGCGGGCGACGAACTGCGCCGTCTCGTCGCCGATCAGACCCTGCTGGTGCGCGTACCGGATCGACTGGCTGAAGCTGGCCACCCCCTGACCGCGGACCTCCTTGTCGACGTACGCGGCGAGCAGCCGAGCGGCCAGTCGCGAGTACTGCGGCTCCTCGCCGATCAGCTCGGCCGCCGTCTGGATCGACAACCGATCCAGCTCAGCCGTTGTCGCCCCGTCGTACAGGCCACTGATCGTCCGGGTCGCCACCCGCAACGGGTCCACCTCGTCGAGGTCGCCGACCCACCGCTCGACCGCCCGAACGATCTTGTTGACGTCGACCGGCTCGGTGTCGCCGTTGCGCTTGCGGACCTGCATGCTGTGCCGCCGCTGCTCGGGTGCGGCCTGCTCGGGTACCACCCGCTCGACCGCGGACCGCTCCAGGATGTATGTCATCTCCCCCTCTTTCGGGCCCTTCGCCGACGGCCGGCGGGCACGCGGGGAGACGCCACCGGCACCCGGAGCGGTCTGCCGCCCGGACCGGTTCGTGGCGTCGGCCGACCCGCGCGGCCTCCGACCACCGCGCACCCGACGGTGCGCGGTGCGCTGGCAGGTCTTCGGACTCGCGGGCGTGACCTCTCGGTCGCCTACTGGCCGTCGCTTCCCAGACCCGTCGGTCCAGTGCTCGATGACGGCGGTCGTTCCCACTCACCGCTGCGGGGCAGTCCCGGACTCGCACCGGGTTCCCTCTTGCCTCGACCGCCGTGGACCGACGGCCGAACCAGCTACACGCGACACCATATCTGGGTGGCCCCGCTTCCGCCTAACACCACATGATGTGTCGGCGTGTCGCGCAAGGTGCCCTTCAGGCGACCCGCACGGCCGCGTCGGCCAACGGGGCACCGAGCGCGTCGGGGTGCAGGATCGCGGCGATGGTCTCGACCCCGTCGACGAGGCGCGGTCCGGGCCGCACGACGAGGCTGTCCCCGTCGATCGCCCAGACCGGTACGCCGGGCAGGTGCGCGGTGACGCGCCGGGCCTGCGCGGCCGCGCCGTCGAGGTGGAAGCCGCACGGCGCCACGATCACCAGATCCGGCCGGGCAGCCGCGAAGTCGTCCCAGGTGGTCTCCACCGAGCGCTGCCCGGGGCGGCCGGCGACCGGCTCACCGCCGGCCGCGGCCACCATGTCGGGCACCCAGTGCCCGCCGGGGAACGGCGGGTCGACCCATTCCACCACCGCCACGCGCGGCCGGGGACGGCCTTCCACGGCCGCGGTCACCGTGGCCAGCCGGGCGCGCAGGCCGGCCACCAGGTCCCGCGCGCGGTCGGCCACTCCGGTCCGGGTACCCACGGCCAGGATCGTGTCGAACACCTCGTCGAGGCTGTACGGGTCCAGGGACAGCACGTCGGCGCGGCAGCCGAGGTAGTCCAGCGCGTCGGACACGTGGCCCGACGGCAGGGCGCAGACCCTGCAGAGGTCCTGAGTCAGGATCAGGTCCGGCCGAAGCTGGGCCAGCGCGTCGGAGTGCAGCGTGTACAGGTCCCCGCCGGAGGCGAGCTGCTCCTTGACGTACCGGTCGATGTCGCCCGGGGTCATCCCTCGGGTGTCCCGCCCGCCGACCACCACGGTCTTGTCGACGCGTGCGGCCGGCGGCTCGTCGCACTCGAATGTCACCCCGACGAGCTGGTCGTCCAGGCCGAGCGCATACACGATCTCCGTGGCCGAAGGCAGCAACGACACCAGCCGCATCCGCCCAGTATGACGGCCCCGCGACGCCGGGCACTGCCTCACATCCCCGGCTGCCGCATCGTCGTAAGAGAGAGAAGCGATTACTGCGCACCGAACGGAAGGGACGGGTGGCGATGCCCACGCAACGCGAGGCGGACGAAGCCAGGATTCGGCAGCACATCGACAAGATCGTCGAGGGGCTCCGGGCCAAGGATCTCGAAGGCCTGAAGCAGCTCTACGCGACGGACATCGTCTCGTTCGACGTCGAGCCCCCGCTGCAGCATGTGGGGATCGACGCGAAGTTGGAGAACTGGGCGAAGGCGTTCGCGATCTTCCGGGACCTGACGTACGACGTTCGCGACCTGGCCCTTACCGTCGGGGACGACCTGGCATTCGGCCATTTCTTCGGCCGGCTCAGCGGCACGCTGAACGACGGGACGGTGGCGGGCGGCATGTGGGTCCGGGCCACGGTGTGCTTCCGGAAGACCGCCGGCAACTGGTTGATCGCGCACGACCAGGTCTCCGTGCCGTTCGACATCGTCAGCGGCGCGGGTGTGGTCGACCTCGAGCCCTGACGTCGGGCACGGGTCCCGCACCTCGGTCCGCCGGGGAACCGGCGGACTGCCCGTTAATACGTCCCATCGGGCAGGACGATCGACCTGGCCAGGCCCACCATGCTGGCATGGCAGTTCCGACGAGGGAAGCGGTCATCGGGGAGACCGATCTCGAATTCGCCAAGCAGCACCCGGGCGCGCCCGAACGGCTCGACCCCGACGACCCGGGGCAGGCGCACCTGGTCCAGGCGTGGCACGAGCTCTACATCAAGCAGCTCAACCTCATGGTCGACCGGATCTTCTTCTCCTTCTATCCGCACGCGCCGGATCAGCTCGACCCGGGCGACCCGTCCCAGACACAGCTCGTCGAGTTCTGGAACGACATCCGCGACCTGATCGAGCACGGCACATCGCGCTGGAACTGGAATGCGGACCCGACGCCGGCCGACCCCGCCCCCGACGGCGGGCAGATGGACGAGACCCGGTTCGCGAGCTTCATCGCGGCCGTGCTGACGGACGCGGTGCAGCTGGCCTCCGAGGCCGAGGTGGTCGGCGTCATGGTCGACATCGACGACGCCGGCCGGGGTCCCGCGCTGCGTTGGCTGGAGACCGCGCTCGGCTCCCCCGAGGCGCTCGCCTCGGAGCTCGCCGAGCCGCCCCCGGACGCCCACTCCTCCCGTCCCGGCCTCTGGCTGCAGGAGAAGGAGGGGTTCTGCTACGGCCTGCTCTGGGAGGTCTCCGGCGGGTACGACTTCCAGAAGGGTTTCGCCGGCACCGCCGACGACCCGGCCGAACAGCTGCGTGAGGCGTTCTACGCCGGGGTGGCCGTCGGCCGGCACCGGGGCGCGTGGCCCAGCGTGCGCAACCGGGTCCTGCTGCTGGTCGCCTACCGCATGGCACACGGCGAGTTCAGCAGTACCGGCTACGAGTGGCTGCTCAACGCGATGTGGCACAGCCTGGACCACACCTCCCGCAACCTGATTTGGCCGAACCCCGAGGACCAGCACGACTAGTGGGCAATGGCGGGAATATGTCGGTATCCGTCCTCGCGTATCAACGTCAATTCCACGAGGATGTCTGAGGCTGTCACACGCCGTTCAGGTGGCGTCCGCCGATAGGTCGGAGGCGGGCGCCTAGCGTCGATAGGTCAACGACAACTCGGAGGTCCCACGTCCATGCCCCGTGCGTTCATCCGGCGAGTCACCATCGCCATGTCACTGTCCGCGGCCGGCTTAGCCTGTCCGCTGCTGGCGGCCTCGGCGTCAGCCAACCCGGCTGGTACCGGTCTGGTCATCAGCGAGGCCTACGTCAACGGCGGCTCGTCCGGCGCGACCTATCTCAACAAGTTCGTCGAGCTCTACAACCCGACGGACAGCGCCGTCTCCCTCACCGGTGACACCCTGCAGTACCGGGCGCCCACCAGCACCGTCGTGCCGAGCGGCGCGCAGGTCTTCACGCTGACGGGGACGGTCGCCGCGCACGGCCACTTCCTCATCCAGCTGCCGAGCAACGGCGCCACCACCAACCCCGGCGGGCCACTGCCCACGCCGGACCTGAGCACCGGCGGCAGCGTCAACCCGGGCGCCGGCGGCGGCACGCTGTTCGTCGCGGCCAGCACCACGGGGGTACTCCCGACCGACGCCTCGGTCATCGACAAGATCGGCTGGGGTACCAGCAACTCGCCCGAGGGCAGCGCGCCGACCGGTAACTCGGTCGTCCTGAGCTACCAGCGCGACGCCGCCGGTACCGACACCGACAACAACGCCGCCGACTTCCACGTCGCCACGCCGGTACCGCAGAACGCGGCGTCCGACGGCGGTACGGTCGCCATCACGGTGACCAACCCCGGTACCCAGAACGCGACGGCCGGTACCGCGATCGCCCCGCTGACGCTGAGCGCGTCGGGTGGCACCGCGCCCTACGCGTGGACGGCCACCGGCCTGCCCTCGGGCCTGGCGATCTCGCCCGACGGGACCATCTCGGGTACCCCGGCGGCGTCGGGTACGTCGTCCGTGACGGTGACCGCGACCGACTCGACCAGCGCCAGCGGCTCGGCGACCTTCACCTTCCAGGTGTCGGCCCCGGCGACCGTGCTGTCGATCGCGGCGATCCAGGGCACGAACACCGACACGTCGCCGTACGCCGGCCAGACCGTCACCACCGACGGCGTGGTTACCGCCGACTACCGCACCGGCGGCTTCAACGGCTTCTTCCTCCAGACCGGCGGATCGGGCGGCACGGCGGCGGCCGACGCGACGCCGGGCGCCTCCGACGGCATCTTCGTGTTCGGCTCGATCTCGGCCGGTCAGGTCAGCATCGGCGACAGCGTCCGGGTCACCGGCAAGGTGCAGGAGTTCCAGGGCGAGACCGAGATCGGCTCCCCCACGGTCAGCGAGCTGGCCGACCCGCTGCCGGCCGTCGTACCGGACATGATCCCGTGGTCCGACCTCACGACGGACGCGCAGAAGGAGGCGCACGAGGGCGAGCTGGTGCAGCCGCAGGGCGACTTCACCGTCTCGGACAACTTCGACGCCAACTTCTTCGGCTCGCTCACCCTGGCCGCGGGCGACACGCCGTTGCGCCAGCCGACCGACGCCGGACCGGCCGGCAGCGCCGCGGCGCAGGCCGCCGCCGCCGACAACGCGGCCCGAATGGTCACCCTGGACGACGGCGCGAGCCTGAGCTTCGCCCCGACCGGTGCCAACGCCAACCTTCCGCTGCCGTGGCTCACGGCGACCAACACCGCCAGCGTCGGCGCGAAGGTCACCTTCCACGCACCGGTGATCCTCGAGTGGCGCTTCTCGCTGTGGAACTTCCAGCCGACCCAGCAGGTCACCGGCGACGGCGCCGGGGTGGCGACCTTCACCGACACCCGTACGGGCAACCAGCAGCCGGCCGCCGTCGGTGGCAGTGTCCGCCTGGCCACGTTCAACGTCGAGAACTACTTCCCGATGACCGGGCAGCGGTACGTCGACTCGGGCCTGGGTACCTGCACCTACTTCAACGACCGCGCCGGTAACCACATCGCGGTCAACAACTGCACCGGTACCGACGGCAGCGCCGGTCCGCGCGGCGCGGCCGACGACGTCAACTTCCAGCGGCAGCAGTCGAAGATCGTCACCGGCATCAACCGGCTCGGTGCGAGCATCGTGTCGCTGGAGGAGGTCGAGAACTCGGCGAAGTTCGGCGAGCCCAGGGACACCGCGCTCGCCGGCCTCGTCGACGCGCTCAACCTGGCCGCCGGCTCGACCGTCTGGGCCTACGTGCCCTCGCCGTCGGCCGACAAGCTGCCGCCGCTCGACCAGCAGGACGTGATCCGCACGGCCTTCATCTACAAGCCGGCGGACGTCGCGCTCGTCGGCCCGTCGACGGTGCTCACCGGCGACTCCGACCCCGGCGAGCCCTTCTCGATCGCCCGCGAGCCGCTGGCTCAGGGCTTCAAGAAGGCCGGCGCGACGGACGCGGACGCGTTCCTCGTCGTCGCGAACCACTGGAAGTCCAAGGGCGCGGACGCCCCGCCGCTCTACGACGGCGACACCGAGGACACCTCGTCCCCGGCGGTGGACCAGGGCGCGTTCAACGCGACCCGGGTACACCAGGCGCAGGACGTGAACGCCTTCGCCTCACAGGTCGCGGCGAGCCTGGGTACGAACCGGATCTTCCTGGTGGGCGACTTCAACGCCTACACGCAGGAGGACCCGCTGCAGGTGCTCTACACGGCCGGGTACACCGACCTGGGCAGCCTGCTGGACCCGTCCGAGCAGACCTACTCCTTCAACAGCCTGGAGGGTTCGCTCGACCACGTGCTGGCCAACGCGGCGGCACGGGCCCTGGTCACCGGCGCGGACGTGTGGCAGATCAACGCCCAGGAGGCCGTGGGCTACGCCTACAGCCGGTACAACTACAACGCCACGCTGCTGTTCAACGGCACCGACCCGTTCGCGGCCTCGGACCACGACCCGGTCGTCGTCGGGCTCAACGCGCCGGTGACGCCGGTACCGCCGGCGTGGAGCGCCTCGAAGATCTACAACACCGGCGACACGGTGACCTTCCAGGGCTCGACCTGGCAGGCGCTGTGGTGGACCCAGAACCAGAAGCCGGGCGACCCGTACGGTCCTTGGCAGCAGATGGTGACGGCCCCGGACGGTACCGCCGTCTGGACGCCCTCACGGATCTTCACCGCGGGAGACATCGTCGTGTACGGCGGCAAGAAGTACGTCGCCCAGTGGTGGACCCGCAACCAGGTACCCGGCCAGCCCTACGGCCCGTGGAAGACCATCGGGTGATCCAACGGTGACAAGCAGCGGGGCCGCCTTCACCACGAAGGCGGCCCCGCCTGCCGTTGGTGGCACTGGCCGCTCGACCGGAAGGGTCAGTGGTTCCCACGGGTTCGCCCGCTGCTCAGCTCGGTAGCCCGCGGCGGTCACCTCCGAGGCGTGGGCTGGCGTGGTTGCCAGGCCACCGAATGGAGGGATGGTCACCGATGCCATCTATCAACCGTCGAAAGTTCCTGCAGCTCGGCGCGGGCGCGGCCGCGGGTACCGCCGCGTCGATGCTGTCGCCCAGCATTGCCCGTGCCGCGGCCATCCCGGCCAACCGCCGCACCCGCTCCATCCGCGACGTCGAGCACGTGGTCGTGCTGATGCAGGAGAACCGCTCGTTCGACCACTACTTCGGCACCATGCGCGGCGTTCGCGGGTTCGGCGACCCGCACCCGGTCACGCTGCCCAGCGGCAGGACCGTCTTCCACCAGCCCGACGGCGCGGGCGAGGTGCTGCCGTTCCATCCCGACCTGGCCAACCTCGGCCTGGCCTTCCTCGAGGACCTCGACCACGGCTGGAGCAACGGCCACGACGTCTTCAACCACGGCCTCTACGACCGGTGGGTACCCAACAAGACGCGGGCCACGATGGCCTACCTCACCCGGCCGGACATCCCGTTCCACTATGCGCTCGCCGACGCGTTCACCATCTGCGACGCCTACCACTGCTCGCTGATCGGCCCGACCGACCCCAACCGGTACTACATGTGGACCGGCTGGGTCGGCAACGACGGCAAGGGCGGCGGGCCGGTCATCGCCAACGACGAGCTCGGATACTCCTGGACGACCTACCCGGAGCGCCTGGAGAAGGCCGGGATCTCCTGGAAGATCTACCAGGACGCCGGGGACGGCCTGGACGCGGCCGGATTCTGGGGCTGGACGAGCGACCCGTACATCGGCAACTACGGCGACAACTCGGTGCTCTACTTCACCCAGTACCAGAACGCCCAGCCGGGCAGCCCGCTCTACGACAAGGCCCGGATCGGCACCAACGCCAAGGGCGGCCAGGACTTCTTCGAGCTGCTGCGGGCGGACGTGGTCGGCGGGAAGCTGCCGCAGGTGTCCTGGATCGTCGCCCCCGAGACCTACACCGAGCACCCGAACTGGCCGGCCAACTACGGCGCCTGGTACCTGGCGGGCGTGCTCGACGCGCTGACCGCGGACCCCGACGTATGGAGCAAGACCGCGCTGTTCGTCAACTACGACGAGAACGACGGCTTCTTCGACCACATGGTGCCCGCGTACCCGCCGATGACACCGCAGGACGGTGCCTCGACGGTCAGCACGGCGCTGGAGTTCTATCACGGTGAGGCCGGTCTGCCGAACGCCAGCACCGGCGTACCCGGCCCGTACGGGCTCGGCTGGCGGGTCCCGATGTTCGTGGTCTCGCCGTGGAGCAAGGGCGGCTTCGTCTGCTCCCAGGTCTTCGACCACACCTCGACCATCCAGTTCCTGGAGAAGCGGTTCGGCGTCAAGGAGCCGAACATCACGCCCTGGCGCCGCGCGGTCTGCGGCGACCTCACCGCCGCGTTCGACTTCGCCTCGGCCGACGACCGCCTGCCGGCCCTGCCCGACACCGCCGGCTACGCCCCGCCGGACCGG
>Ga0081540_1004552_pt1 | contig 10509 bp, 13 predicted proteins | sample TabmetS2T1R1_FD_71024 | JGI IMG/M metagenome (GOLD analysis project Ga0081540, IMG submission 71024) | Tabebuia heterophylla rhizosphere microbial communities from the University of Puerto Rico - S2T1R1 | ecosystem: Host-associated > Plants > Roots > Rhizosphere ... | reverse complement strand
GAAGGCGTGGCCTCCGGGAGATCTTAATCAAGGTCTTCAAAGCGCACGCCCATCCAGAACCCTCGACGCCAAACCACACTGCACGGCAGGGTCAGGCGATCCTCCGTAATCAGCAGATTGAAGTGCGTGGGAACGCGGGCGGCCAAGTCTTCCAGCACCAATGCCGCGCCGCTGATCGATGCATTACGAACGCTGCATGGGATTTTGTCACCTCCATGCTCGATCTCTGCGGACTTCGCTATCCGAAAGCGGGGATGGCCTCGGGTTCCAACCATTGCAGTTGCTCCAAACGAAATACAAAACTCAAAGGGCCGCAGCTTTTCTTCCTGCGTCCTCGACCAGCTCTCGATGCGATCCGTTTAAGCTATCATCCGCGCTCGACCTTCATCATCCTTGATGTGACCGACAAACTGGCGCAGGTGCGCATAGGATAGCGCAATGAAAAGAAGTGCTTGTCGCAGGTCTTCTTTGCCCTTTCAGCCCTGTTTGGCCGATCTGGAGCAGTCCGTGTGCAACTGTGGCTAACAAGGCTGCCGCGCGCTCACACTGTTTGCGGACTTTGGTGGAGGAACAAGTTCTAAAGTTCACAATGTTCGTCATTGCTGGCTCTGCCTATGGCAGCCAGATGGGGCCGGGAAAAACCTGGTCTTGAAATGATCAGCGGAGGGATCGAAGGTTGACTGTCGTGTCGACTATTGATCACAGTCCGCTGATCTGACGGAACTGTATAACGATTTTGCTTAACGGGGTGTAAATGCGGCCCCGCGCAGCGATCTGCGACTACACAAGTTCTGCGACTTGCTCACGAGAACGGGGCGAGGAACGAATATTAAGCGAAAGGACGCGCTAGGGGCGCAGTCGACGTCCCTATCGCGCGCCCCGGCGGACCTTAGCGTCGTGCAGGAACTGTCGTGCCGGATGATGCAGCTCGCCCTGGACGCTCGGACGGGTCGCGAGCAAGGTTTGACTGTAACTCCACGAGATCCATGAACACGTCGGCTTGGCGCCGCAAATCGTCGGCGATCATGGGAGGCTGGCTCGCTATCTTCGAAATCACTGTAACGCGGACACCGCGACGCTGGACTGCCTCGACAAGGGAGCAAAAATCTCCGTCGCCCGAGAATAAAATCATCTGGTCGATTTGATCGGCAAGATTCATAGCATCCACGGCAAGTTCGACGTGCATGTTTCCTTTGACCTTGCGGCGACCGCTATCGTCCGTGAACTCCTTCATCGCTTTGGTGACCACGGTGTAGCCATTGTAACTGAGCCAATCTGTCAACGGGCGGACCGAGGAATATTCTAGATCCTCAATGATTGCCGTGTAGTAGAACGCGCGCAACAAAGAACCGCGGCCTTCAAATTCTCTAAGGAGCCGCCTGTCATCGATATCGAAGCCGAGCGTCTTTGCAGTAGCATGCAGGTTTGCGCCATCGATAAAGAGCGCGATGTGATTGGATCTGAATGACAGGATGTTTACCAGCGCGGCTTTACAAACAGACGCGAAGCGAGTTCTCGCTCCAAGCTCCGGATGACGAGAATTGAAAAATAAAATTAGGAACGGGGTCGTTCGATGACGGTTGATTATAATGTTATGTCATATTACTTTAAGGTTCAAATTATTTTTCCGTTAGGTTCTTCCGGCGAAATTGGCAACAAGCAGGGTCATGCTGCACGAATTACTTGAATCTAGAGAAACCTTGTGACTCGAGTGTCGGCATGGCTTGAAGATGGCTGTGTTCAGCTGGATGAATAGCCCTTCAACGTTGGTCATGTAGAATCTTCTTGCGGTCGTCGAGAAGTGCGAAGGCGCTGTCGCGCGAAGCTGCCCCCGGGCTCTCTCACCCCAAGATCCAATTGTGCTGAGGTTGGAATGAAAAAGAGGTCGCTTGCGCGAACCCCTGCCGGCAAATTCGTTATGAAATGCAGCCCCGGCACTCGTAGTTTTGCGAATTTCCGATGCCACTTGAATTCCGGAAAACCACGGTGTTCCGCTATCCGAACCAGACTTAGAAATGAACTCTGCCGCGGCAGATTGAGCCCGCCGTGCCGTTGATCTACTTCCCCTTGGAGCATGGCAGCGCAATGAGCGATACGGTAGCGCAAAGCCATTTCCGCTTGTCACCGAATGGGAGCAGGCTTTAGTCGATTCAGATCAATTCGACATCCCCCATAACTAGAGATCCTACGGACATGCCGCTTCCCAGACGAACTGGTTTTTATTGGGCAAAATGGATCGCTGCAGAGCGGGACGTTCGTCACGGACCAGCGTTAATCTCATCTAGCGATTGGGACGTGGTCTACGTTTTCGAGAACACTGTTGATAAAAGAGAGGGTGAGTTTTTGCGCGTGCTGGTTGTCGGTGTGGAAGGCACGCAATCCATCGAGAATTTCGAATGGGGACCGGGCCCGCTGACACCACCGCAGTAGCGTCACGCCAGCTCGCTCAATCCTTGAGGATATGATCGCTTGGTGCCTGTGCCGGTGTGGAGTCCTGGTGATGCCTGTGTTCCCCGGATATCCAGCCAGCATTGGCACCACGGGAAACCCGAGTTCAGCGCTTGCTTGTTCGGTCCTGGCCCAAGGTGGACATCAAGCGAATCCTGCGGAAGGTCTGCTCATGGATGATTGTGGTGAAAAAGTCGAAAGCACGACCTCAGCAAAATTCTCGCAAAAGACAGCTTATCGCCAAGCTCGGCTGGTGATGCCCTTTCAGACTGCGTAGGAAGGCCGCCTGTTGAATCCGATCAAGTTGAGGTGGTCCTCCGCATCCGAAAGCGCCAGATGCGCCAGCGGCTCTTAAAAAAATGGCTCCGGCGCCGGAGAAGACTTTTTCAACACAATCAAAGGTAAAGCAGACATGGCCGACCGGTCCGCAAATTGATCCTAGGACATTGGGTCCCAGAGCCGCGAGAAGCAGGCCAAGGTGTATGGAACCCTTCACGCCTTCAGCCACAATGGCAACGGCACTTTGGTTTCGGTACCGAATGTCTCGCCGATCCGGTTTGAGTGTTTGCCGGGATCGTCGTTGCCAAAGACACTGCGCGATCTTGGTTATGCACCGCGCAATATCGGCAACGTTGAGAGATTGAGCCGGGTAAGGTCGCCGCGCTGAGATTTTCGGGATCGACTTGCCGGTATGAGCATTCTGTTGGTCGATCGCAGAGAGGGCCAATGTCGCGCTATCGTTGGCGAGTAAGACGGAGATCGAGGGCAGCCCTTAATGTGCGGTAAGCCCATCACCACTCGGCTAAATGGTCTGCCGTCGTCGTGGTGCCCATATCACCATGAGCGGCTTGTCTATGTCCCTAAGGCACCGGCAGCGCCAAGGGCATTCGTATTTAAGATGAAACCTACATCTCGGAGCACTGTGGAAGTCGTGTGAAACATGTGCATGCCCGCCTATCGCGTCCGCCTCGGGTTCAATGCATAAATAGGGCGATTCGTCATGACAGGTGATTCTCATGAACAATTCGCTCACGCCGGAAGATCGCACCACGTCACCGGGGCTGTTCAATTATGCCCGATCATACTGGCGCTCAGCTGAACAGCTTCGGGTTTCAAAGGTCGATGTTTCACATCCTGACGCCCCGATCCTGTTCCTTTTCTATCATTCTGTGGAGCTTTACCTGAAAGCGTATGTTCGAAATGCCGGTTATGATCTGCAGCACCTCAAGGAGATTTCCCACAAAATTACGAAGGCGGGCCGCGCTGCACAGGGCGCAGGACTTGAATTAACGGCACATGATTTCGATTTGCTGACCTTGATCGATTCGCAAGATAACGTTGTGCGGTCTCGTTACATCACAACCGGCGCACATTCGCGTCCCGAAGTGGACGAGCTATCAACCTTCTGCGAGTTTCTCGACAAGGCCGTGGGCGAACGCCTGATCTCTGACGGGCACAGCGTTCTTGCGAAGAGTTTTAGCCCGCCGGTCGTCGCCGGTCCCAGTCGAACAGTCGAACTGCATTTGAGTGAAGAGATTGAGTCGCTCAGCAAGAAGGAGCGGGAAATTCTCGCTTACCTCCTTCATCACAACCAACGAATGTTCACATGTGACGTCGGCGGCGGACATGCGATCACGTTGATATCGCGTGGCATCGTGCGCCGTGCTCTGAAATCAGGACAAGTATTCGATTACGATGACATGCCTGTTGAGATACCAGCCGAAGTGTGGCGGTTTCTTCGAGCCAGAATTGAGCAGTTTCCATATGAAGGCGACGACGGCTCTCCGCACCCTTGGCGCAAACATTGGATGGAGAGGTAGCGCTCAATGAAAGCTTTCGGATACATCTGGAAAGTGCTCGTCAACATCTTCTATCTGTTAGTTGTTGCCGCAGTGCTGTTGAGCATCAACGATCCTTCGGAGAAACAGATTATCGCGGTACTGGGCCTTATCTACGTAACCGTTCGCACACAAGCAATCTTTCAGGCCATTGGGACATCAACGGTGGTCGCTGATTTTCAAAGGCAGATCGATCAAATTCGCTATCACGTGGATGGAACATTCGACTTACCCAATCGCGAAGAAGAAATGGCTCTCCTGAACACGCAGCAGGCGAAATTGTACATCGACGCCTTCTTTCTTAGTATAATCAGCCTCGCTTGCTTGGCTGCATTTATCACCGCTCGCTAGCCAGCTGACCCGCCCCATGCAACTGGCGCGATGCGATCTCATCCTGTTTAAGTTGATTCTTTGCTTTGAAGAATGCCCGCATGTCCCGAACGAACGCCTGCGCCACACGCGGCGGTAACTCAATGTTCTTATGCATGGCCGGAAGGTAGGCGTTCAGAGCCGGATTTGCGAATCTAGGAACCATCCGGCTCGTCGGCGGTAGCTTCATCAGGCCTGTGCGCTCCACTGGCCTGCACGGCCCCTGCCGCTCATTGCCCCCAACCCCCGGGCAGGGTGCCGTGCTTCAATCATCGTTGATCTAAGTCAAACGCCATTCGGTCCCCCCCCACCACGGTTGATGCAGGCCGGGGGCGGGAATGCATACATCAGATTGGTGTTCAAAAATGTATTTCTTCACCGAACATGATCTCGCGCAAATAGCTCTGATTAGGCAAAGCTGGTGGTTTTACTAGGTGACTGAGTTAAAGCGGCTAGCGGCCCGCACATCAGCGCGGCGCTAATGGCTGGGATTGATTGGGTCTACGTGTTGTCCATTGCTACGCTGGTGCTCGCCGCCGGAGCGATGTGCATCCTGCTGTTCGCGATATGAGGCTTGCCGGTAAAATGAGTGATACCATGCGCTACCGCATCTAGCGTCCCGGTCTCGGTTTTCTAAAATGCCCCGTGCGGCAATTGCGCCGACTGGAGCCTCGCTTTGACGATCTGGGAATGGGTCAAAATCATCGCAACCGCGTTGGCGATATCGATAGCCATGACCGCTGTAGGTGCGGGGGCCGCTTGGCTCATTGCTAAGTAAGCCGCCTCAGTTGGGGTGTCGGCATCGGGCTCATCTTTTTCTTGAGATCGGTCCACTTTGTAACGCAACAACGAGCAATGCGCGGATTTGGCTTATAGGTAGGCAGCGGCCTCAGCCGTGGTCATTTGCCCTACTCCTCTGCGGGGAGGGCTGTCTGCCTGCCGCTTACACGAGCCGTAGCTGGGCGCGGTCCCGCTTGACATGCCGCTCGATGAACCCCTCCAGGCACCCTTCGTTCCTAAGCCTGCCGACCAACCGAGTCCCCGTTTTCGCCGCCGCACGTCAGCACTCCGCTTACCGCACGCGATGCAGACGAACCGGGGCTCAATGTCCGATAGCCTGACTGCATCAGACCAATAGTCCGCGGACATGGCTATTGAATGCGAGCGCCGATAGTCGGTGCAAGGCGGTGCGATGTGCGTTCTGTTGCGGGGTTCCTGCCGCGGTTGCTGGATTGGTCCCGTTAAGTTCGCAAAATGCAACCCGGGCGCAACTCACGCGTGCTCAGGAGAACTACTGAGTTCTCGGCCGGCGGTAGCGGCAAATAAACTCTTCGATGAAAGAAGATATGCACGAGGTCCTTCAGAAGATCCGCGAGATTTGCGCGGAGCAGCCACCTGAGAGACCCAAACCAAAACCGCGGCCTCTTCCGGCGTATATCGAGCGCGCGATCAAAGAATAAAGCCGTCTCAGTTGGCGGTCCCCATCCTGGCCGGGTCGAAATGCGGCCGCACACCGCGACAAGGGTTTTTAACGGCAGCAGTCACCGTTCATCAGGCTCAAAGCCTTTCGGCAGCCCGCCGCGACTCGTCTTCGCTGGACGGATTGCACTTGGGGCACGGCATCCCGGCGCCGCCGCATTGGCAAGCGTGCGGGCCTTCCCATGGCTGGTCCGGGTGGGCTTCGCAAACCCAGCCCGTGTCTCCGCAGCAAAGGCAATTCATGCCGTGACTAGAGCATATCTGAAACGAGAGAGCCCTCACCGACCGCCCAGGTAGTCTGGAACCCTACGAGCCGCCGCCAGTTAGGAAATCCGTGCCGTCCATCTTTACCAATCAAGGGAGCCGAGCATGAAGAAAATAGTTCTAGTTGGCTTTGCGATCCTCGCTGTCTCCACTTCTGGCGCTTTGGCCAAGAAGGCGACGAAGCCGAAAGCAACTGCTGCGACTGCAGCTGCCACGACCGCGGCTCCCGCCGCTCCAGTCATGTTCGGTCAGGTAAGTGCGGCTGACCGCGCGCTATATGAGAAAAATCAACGCGACTCCGGCATGAAGAAAAAGTAGAGGGACAAGCCGTTCCAACGCGGGTGACACATAATCCACGTTGATCCGTCTACGGGGAGGCCGCCAACTGGGCGGCCTCGTTGCTTTGACCTAGATCAATCCAATAGCGAGACCCTAGCCGACGATTTCGGCCATGGCTGGGATCGACTGGACCTATTACGTGCTGATTGCCGCCTCGCTGGCCATCGCGGTTGGCGCGGTCTGCATAATGCTATTTGCGCTGTAGGTGCGCCTGTTTCGCACTGCGACACCGAATTGACTCGACACACGAACGAAAAGGGAATCCACTGTATCCCATCACCGGCAGCGGCAACCGGGCGCCGGTGGCCGAGAGACCGATCGCGCTCCCGCCTTAAGGCAACAGGGAGCAGCGCCATGTTCCAGCGTCGCCGCTTCAAACAAACTCAATCGCTCAAAGATCGCCTTGTCAGCGAAGTGAAACGTCTGCGCGAGGAAGCCAAATTGCTTCCACCTGGCGCGCTACGTGAAGGGAAGTTGCGCAAGGCGCGACAGGCGGAAACTGCTTCACATATCGACGAGTGGTTGCGATCTCCCGGGCTGAAGCCGCCGAAATAAACCGTGCAGCACTATCGCGACCATAGATTGCGGTTTTCAAGCACAAAGCGCATTGAAGCCGCCTAACGGGGCGGGCTTCGCAGGCGCAACGCAAAACGGGCGGTTCTGATGGAGTATCGCGGCATCGAGTATGCAGTCGTTCAAACAATCTCGAAGCAGTGGCGCTGGTCAGTTGCGCGAGATAGTGGCGACGACAAGATTGGCTTCTGCACAAACCGCGAGATTGCGACGGCTCGCGCGAAAGAGGTCATCGACAAAATAATCAGGGTCGACACCGCATCGACGAAATAGTGACCTCCTCCCACGTAGAAAAATAGGCCTGCCCAGCTATGAAAGAGTACCACGTCTTTGTCCTCACGGCCGAGGGCCACATTCTCGATCAGCACATTCTGACGTGTGCGGACGATGATGAGGCGAGAGAGATGGCAAAGGTGCTCGCCAACAGCAATCTGGTAGAGATTTGGATCGGCCCGCTTCGCCTAGTTCGGTTTGAGCCGATGCAATGAAGCCGCCTCAGTTGGCAACTGTCCCATTTTTGCCGATTCGAAATGCGGCCGCGCGTCAGCGCCGCGCTTGCCGCACGCCTTGCAGCCAAGCCGCGACCTATGCCGCCGTCTTGTCCTCTTTGTCCTCGCCGCGCATGACGATCTTGAGCGCGTCATCCGGCAGTGGGTGCTGCAGCGCCTTCGCCTCGTCCCACGGCGCGCGCATCCAGATGTCGCGATTTTCGAGGGTCTCAGCGCCACCGACAGTCATCCCTCAGGCACCCCGGCCAACCGCATGCCCTCACAGATGCGCTCGCGTCCGGCGAGATAAGTCGGATTGTCGGTTGATGCGCCATCGCGGAAGCGACGAATGGTGAAGGTTGGATCGAGTGCAAGCCCCGTTTTTGCCGCGGCGCTCGCCTGATTCAGCGAGCCGAGCAGTGCCAAGGCGGCCGCGAGAAAAATATGAGCGACGGGATGATTTCGATTGGCCTCGATGCTTCGGAGTAGCCAGCTTGCTGCCTCAGCGTCATTACCCAGCTGAAACTTGGCGAAGCCAGCGACTAGCAGCCAGCGGAAGGCGAAAACGTCGCGAGGAGAGAGGCGCATTGCTTCACAGATATGGGCTTCGGTTTCCGCGCCACGCCCTGCAAAATACTTGCCCAGACCTAAGAAACTGTGCGCGTCGGCCAAATTGCGATCAAGCACTATCGCCCGTTCGCATTCCGCTATGCCTTGTGCCGCACGGTTTGTATACATTTGAACGCCGCCCATGAGCATGTGGGCTAACGCATGGTTGGGCGAGCGGGAAAGAGCATTCGTCAGCGTCGTTTCTGCCATGGCGAGACGTGCAGCCCGGTCATCCGTCATGAAAGCGCCCGCAACTGCCATATCGACACTTGCGGTACCGACCAGCGCCTCAATATTCGAGGGATCGAGCGCTAACGCGCGCTCAAAAAGGCCACGCGCTTGCGCCATGTGCTCGGGAGTAAGCCCTTTGTTCCAGCAGGCCTTCCCTTGGAAATACAAGTCCATGGAATTGGGATTCGGGGAAAGTTCCGACCGCCGCGCCTCTTCTTCAACGAGACTGGCCTCAAGCGCATTGGCGAGCCTCGATACGATTTCATCCTGCATGTCGAGGAGGTCAGCAAGGGGCTTATCAAATCGTTCGGCCCAAAGGTGATTGCCGGTGTCAGCGTCGATTAGCTGAACATTCACTCTAAGCCGGTTACCGCCGCGCTGCACCGAACCTTCCAGCACATAGCGGATATTCAGCTCACGTCCCAGTTTCTTGACGTCCACGGCTTTGCCCTTGAACGTGAAGGCGGTGTTGCGCGCAATCACGAACGCGCCATGGATGCGCGATAAATCCGTGGTCAAACTCTCGGTCACACCGTCCACGAAGTACTCTTGTTCGTGATCTCCGCCGATGTTTGCGAACGGCAGCACCACGAGGGACAGATGCGGGACAGAGGATGGCGGCTGCATAGCCCAGTCGGTGCAGTCCAAGCTCGAACCAACCGCATAGGCACGCACTGGCCGCGCAATGTTCTTGAGCGTCTGCTCGCCGAGATCAGTGAACTCAACCGGGACCTTGCCGCGAACTTGTTCGTAAGCGGATGACGAGATACAGATACCACCCGACTCCGCTATCCCCTCAAGCCGAGCGGCGATGTTGACGCCGTCGCCAAAGATGTCGTCGCCCTCGATGATGATATCGCCGATGTTGATACCGATCCGGAACGCAATCTTTTGAGGCGTGCCATTCCCGTGCTCAACCATCTTGCCCTGCACTTCGATGGCGCAAGACACGGCAGCCACAGCGCTAGCGAACTCGACCAGCATGCCGTCACCGGTGGTCTTAACGATGCGCCCTTTGTGCTCAGCGATGGCAGGGTCAACGATTTCGCGGCGGATCGACTTCAAAGCCGCGAGGGTACCAACCTCGTCGGTCCCCATAAGCCGGGAATAACCGGCGACGTCAGCCGCCAGTACCGCCGCCAGTCTTCGCTCGACGCGCTCGCCCGCCACGAGGCCCTCGATCAGTGCCCAGGTCCGCTAATCAAATCATAGGCTCCGGTTTCACGCTAGGCGTCGGCAAACCGCTACGGATTGCGGTGGATGACCTGCCCGACACTAAGGCTTTTCCCGGTCCGTTGCCGAAGCGTTTCTGGGCCGTTCCTAGTGTGATTTCTCCCGATAGGTAGAACTACGGTGCCGCGCGAGGCGGTCATTGTTCATCGAGCGGCGGCTCACCGCGTTCATCCGCTATCTTGCTGCATGTCTCGCTGATCTCGCGCCTAATCTGCATGACGACCGCGTCGATGTTGCGCCGGACCTGAATATCACGGCTGCATCGGGCCGCCATGCCGGATAGGTGGGTCAAGGTGATGCCAGCGAGCCAGACCGTTCTAGCGAGGGTATGACAATCCAGGCGGGGCGCAGGTATCAATGAAAAGGGTATCTAAAGGGATACACCCGCTAGATCACCACCACTGCGATCGCAACATCCGCTAAGCGCACTATCAATCTGGGACCAAAGAAAAAAGGAGCCGTCGGCGCCCCCAGCCCCTACGGCTCTCAGTTTACCCTGGCATCGGGAGGGATTGCCAAAGCTCTCCGCGCGTACCGCCGTTACCTTGTTTGCGGCCATGCGCGCGACATTCCTATCCCGGCTCGCCTGATTCGGCTGTGATGTGGGAGCCACACGAAAAAAGGAACGCATCTGGCGG
>Ga0081540_1004551_pt1 | contig 10509 bp, 7 predicted proteins | sample TabmetS2T1R1_FD_71024 | JGI IMG/M metagenome (GOLD analysis project Ga0081540, IMG submission 71024) | Tabebuia heterophylla rhizosphere microbial communities from the University of Puerto Rico - S2T1R1 | ecosystem: Host-associated > Plants > Roots > Rhizosphere ... | reverse complement strand
TGGCGCCGCTCTGCACGTCGAGCTTCAGGTTGGGGGCGGTGGTGTAGTACTTCAGCGCGATCTTGGACGTCTGGGGCTTGTACGGACCGCCATAGTTCGGGTTCGCCTCGAACTGGACCAGCTGGTTCTTGCTGTAGCTGGAGATCTTGTACGGGCCGGACCCAACCGTCTGCTCGTCCGGCAGCAGTTTGTCCGCCGGGAACACCTTGCTGTCGACAATCGGCCCCGCGGCCGTGCCGAGCACGTACGGCCAGGTCTGATCGTTGGCCGCCTTCAGCGTGAACACGACGGTGCTGTCGTCAGGAGCGGCCACCGAGGCCATGTTGCCGAGCAGAGAGGCCGGCCCGTTGGGGTCGTTGATCTTGACAACTCGCTGGAAAGTGAAGACCGCGTCCTTGGCGGTGAGCGGGTCTCCGTTGCTGAACTTGAGCCCGGACTTCATCTTGCACGTGTATTCGGTGGGTTTGGTGAACGAGCAGCTCTGTGCCGCGTCCGGCTGCGGCGTCTGGGACTTGGCTGGGACGCTCATGAGGAATTGATACATCTGGATCTCGACGAGCAACGAGCCGTTGTCGTACGAACCCGCGGGGTCGATCGCCGTGACCTTGTCGGTCGTGCCAACCGTGATCGGGCCACCGCCGCCACCGCCGCTCGCGCTGCCCCCGCCTCCGCCGCTACTGCTCTTCTTGCCGGCCCCACACGCGCTGACGATCAGCGCGAGGGCGGTTACTCCGATGAGCACGCCGTGCGTGCGCCGAAACCGCATACCTCGTCTCCGTCCTGACTCGCGCAGACCGCTGCGCCTGCACCGTCGATCCCCTGCGGCGGATACCGCTCATGAGCCCGGGACTCTACCGACCGCAAGCGTCGGTCGGGCCGTTCGAAGATTACGAATGAGCAGCAGTCGTCTGGGCGACGTGGCACATGGCCGGCTCTCCAGGGCCAGATGAGGCGCGTATTGCTGCGCGCCTGCCCATCCGCACCTGGCACGCTGGGCTTATGAGTCTGCCGTCGGTTGTTGAACTCACCGCAGCACTGTCGCGCTATGCCGAGCGGTTCCACGCCCCCGCGGGCAGTACTCATCACGTAGCGTCACCACTCGGCGGCTGGCTGTTGCTGGCGCTGGCCGCACCGGCTGCTGCTGGCGCGGATCGCGCTCGCTTGGAGGACGCCTTGGGGGTGCCGGTCGACCTGGCCGCGGAGGCGGCAGATCGGTTGCTCGACGAGCCGCACCCGGTCGTGGCGAGTGCCGCCGCGGCGTGGCATCAGCGCGCGGTTGAGACGGATGCGTTGCGAGGCTGGCTCGCCGGCCTGCCCGACCCAGTCGAGCGCGGGGACGTCCCGACTCAGGCCGTGGCGGATGCCTGGGCCCTTAATCGGACAAACGGTATGATCGAGGAATTCCCCGTCAGGATCACGCCGCTCGTCGTCCTCGTCCTGGCGTCGGCCCTCGCCACGAAGGTGTCCTGGCAGCGCCCATTCGAGGTCGTGCCGGCGGCATCTCTCGGGCCCGGCGCGTGGGCGACTGCGCTGCAACGTGTCCTGCGCAGCCCGGAGTCAGGTCACGACTGCTACATCGCGCAAACTGAACGCGCTGGGCCAGTCGCCGTGCACACCGCCCGGGCCGATGCAGGCTTGGCCGTGACGTCTGTCATCGCCGACTCGGCCGCGGCCACCGCGGACGTGCTAGCCGCCGCGCATCAGGCTGCGGCCCGAACAGCCGCGCGCACGTCGCTGTTCGACCTGCCGCTCGGCGACTCGCCCCTGTGGAGCATCGCCGAGGCACCATCCCATCGGGGTGGTCGGCAGGAGGACTGCGTCGCCGTGCTGCCTGCGTGGTCCGCCCGGTCGGACCACGAGCTTGCTGGTGTGGCCGGGCTCGGATTCGACGATGCGGCCGGAGCGCTGATCGCGCTGATGCCGAAAGGCGACTATGAGTACGAGGCGCGGCAGTCCGCGTATGCCCGCTACTCGCGTGAGGGTTTCGAGGCCGCGGCAGTCACTGCCGTCGGCATCCGACTCGCCGCGGCCTTTGGTGGAGACGGCGTCAAGCGAACCGCGACATTGCGATTCGGCCATCCTTATGCGGTCGTCGCCACCGTGGAGTCGGACGACAGCCCGTGGGACGGCCTGCCGGTGTTCTCCGCGTGGGTAGCCGAGCCCGAGGACGCCGAGGCCGACTGACCCTCGTCGACGGGATCAGCCGACGAGCAGGACGTCGAGTGTTCGGGGGCCATGTACGCCCTCGACCCGGCGCAGCTCGATGTCGCTGGTTGCGCTCGGACCGCTGATCCAGGTCTGGGGCCGGGTCGGATCCAGGGCGGCGATGCCGTCCGGCACCAGCGCCACCACCTGCTGGGCGCGGACGATGACGAGGTGATAGTCGGGGACCAACGTGACGGCCCGTCGGCCCTGGCCCGCGCCGTGATCCAGTACCACGGTTCCGGTCTCGGCGATCGCGACGGCGCAGCTGGTGATCACTCCGTCGACCGTATCGAGCTCGCCCGTGGTCAACGGGGGGTCGTCCCGCAGCAGATCGGCCTCCGGCTCCCACTCGCGCGGGAAGCCGGCGGGTACCACGACTCGACGCGCCGCCCGGTGACGCAGCGCGGCGGCCACCTGCGCCGCAACGTCCTTCGGCTCGCTCCGGATGACGGCCGCGCCGTACTCGCTGACGCGGGCCGCGAACAGGTCCAGATCGACGTCGGCGGTACCCGCAGCGCGGTAGACCCGGGCGGGCGCTAGCGGCTGGGGCCGATCGGCGAGGGCCTGCCGCACCCGGGCGAGTATCTCGTCCCGAGCGCCGGTCATCGCCGACCCTCGCGAGCCCACCAATCACGAAAGGTCTCTTGCGGCGGCTCGGGCAGGTCGCGCGCGGCGACCCACGCGGACAGCGGCGGTGGCAGGGCCCGGCGCCGAGCCGCCAGGCGACCTAGGCGGATCGCACGCAGCGCCCGGGTCCAGCGCTCCGGGTCCGCCATCGTCCACGCGGCGGCGGCCATAAGCGACCGCTCCGGAGACGGTAGGCGACGCCGCGCGCTGTCGACCGCCTCGCTGCGGAGGTGAACGAGCATCGTCGGGATGTCGATAGCGACCGGGCATACCTCGTAACAGGCGCCGCACAGGGACGAAGCGAAGGGCAGGCTCGCGTTGGCCGCCACCCCGGTCAATTGCGGCGACAGAACAGCGCCGATCGGACCTGGGTATACCGAGCCGTACGCATGCCCGCCGGTCCGCGTGTAAACCGGGCAGACGTTCAGGCAGGCCGAGCAGCGGATGCAGCGCAGCGCTTCCCGGCCGCGCGGATCCGCGAGGGTGGCCGTTCGGCCGTTATCCAGCAGTATCAGGTGAAACTCTTGTCCCTCGGTCGACCCCGTCCACATCGAGGTGTAGGGGTTCATCCGCTCCCCGGTTGAGGATCGCGGTAACAGCTGCAGGAACACCTCGAGATCGCGCCAGCGAGGTACCAGCTTTTCCAGCCCCATGACCGTGATCAGCATTCGCGGGAGCGTGACGCACATCCGCCCGTTTCCCTCGGACTCGACTACGACCAGCGTTCCGGTTTCGGCGACCGCGAAGTTGGCTCCGCTGATCGCGACATCAGCGGTCAGGAACTTCTGCCGCAAGTAGCGTCGGGCCGCTTCGGCCAGCGCAGCCGGGCCGTCGGTGAGCTCAGGATCGACGCCGGGCATCTCGCGGCGGAAGATGTCGCGGATCTCGGCCCGGTTGCGATGGATTGCCGGCACCAGGATGTGGCTCGGGGTGTCGTGCCCGAGCTGGACGATGAGCTCGGCCAGGTCGGTTTCCCATGGGGTGATTCCGGCGCTGGACAGCGCGTCGTTGAGACCGATCTCCTGCGTGGCCATCGACTTCACTTTGACGACCTCGGACGAGCCGGCCCGGCGTACCAGGTCGACGGCGATCCGGTTCGCTTCGACAGCGTCCCGCGCCCAGTGCACGGTGCCACCACGCGCGGTGACCTCCGTCTCCAGCTGGACGAGGTATTGGTCGAGATGAGCGAGCACGTCGTCCTTGATCGCCGCGCCGGCTGCCCGGAGCTGGGCCCAATCGGGCAGCTCGTCCACGACCTCCGCCCGCTTGGCCTGGATCGTGGCGGTCGCGGCACCGACGTTGCGGCGCAGTTGGGCATCGCTCACCGCTTCTCGCGCGGCGGCTGGGAACGATCTTGTGCCGCGCAGCTGGCCGACCCCGGCCGACGCCCTGGGCACGTCAGCGCCCATCACGGCACCCCGTCCGTTGCCGCGAGGATCTCGGCCAGGTGCATCGTGCGCACTCCGGTGTGCAGCCGCGACAGCCCGCCCCCGATGTGCATCAGGCACGACGCGTCGTTCGCGGTGCAGATCTCCGCTCCGGTATCGAGCACCGCCCTCATCTTGTCGGCCAGCATCGCCGTCGACACGTCGGGGTTCTTCAGCGCGAAGGTTCCACCGAAACCGCAACAGGATTGCGCTTCCGGTAGCGTTATCAGGTCGATGCCACGAACGGCCCTGAGCAGCTGCAGCGGACGTTCCCCTAGCTTGAGCGCGCGTAACCCGTGGCACGCCGGGTGGTAGGTGACCCGGTGCGGAAAGTACGCGCCGACGTCGGTGACTTCCAGCACGTCGACGAGAAACTCCGACAGCTCGAAGGTGTGGCGTCCCACGATCTTCGCCGCCTCGGCCAGCTGGACGTCACCGACCTCCCGTGCCGTCGTTTCGTGCTGATGGCGGATCGACGAGGTGCACGAACCGCTCGGAACCACAACGGCGTCGTAGTCGAGGAAGGTCTGGACGTGGTTGCGGATGAGCGGGACGGCTTCGCGCGGATAGCCGGTGTTGATCAGCAGCTGCCCGCAGCAGGTCTGGCTCATGGGGACCACGACTTCGTGCCCCAAACGTCGCAGTATGCGGACCGTGGCCTTGCCTACGTCTGGGAAGAGCCCGTCCACGAGGCACGTGACGAACAGCGCGACCCGCATGCCATCGACCCTACGGTGGCGCTGTGCACAAATAACGTCGACACAGAGGTATTACCGGGGGGAGTGTGTTGTCCTAGTCGAGAGAGCGACTAGGGGAGTCACATGACCAACGAGTACACCGCAGTCGCGGTGGCGAACGAAGCGGTCGTCGCAGCGAAGGACATCACCCGGGTCTATGGCGAGGGTGACACGGCCGTCTCTGCCCTCCGGGGGGTGACCGTCGACATACCGGTGGGGCAGCTCACCGCCGTCGTCGGACCGTCCGGGTCCGGCAAGTCAACGCTTATGCACATTCTGGCCGGGCTGGATCGGCCGACATCAGGTTCCGTCGAGATCGATCACACCGAGATCACCACGCTGGGCGACGCGGACCTGACGAAGCTTCGCCGGCGGCACATCGGCTTCGTGTTCCAGTTCTTCAACTTGCTGCCGATGCTCACCGCGCGAGAAAACATCCTGCTCCCGCTCACCATCGCCGGGACCAAGCCGGACAACGAGTGGTTCGACGAGCTCGTCAACCGGGTCGGGCTGTCCGATCGGCTATCGCACCGACCGGCCGAACTGTCCGGGGGGCAGCAGCAGCGCGTCGCCATCGCGCGGGCCCTGGTCTCGCGGCCGACCGTCGTGTTCGCCGACGAGCCAACCGGCAACCTCGACTCCCGATCGAGTGCTGACATCTTGGAGTTGATGCGCTCGTCCGTCGACGAATACGGACAGACGACCGTCATGGTGACCCACGACCCCCTGGCCGCCGCAATGGCCGATCAAGTGCTTCTCCTGGCGGACGGCCGCATCGTCGAGGCACTACCCCGGTCGACGGCGCACGACATACGCGCCGCGGTCGAGCAGTTGGAATACCGGTGATCAAGTTCGCGGTGCGGGGGCTATTGGCCCGCAAGCTCCGGACCATTCTCACCGCGCTCGGCGTCGTGCTCGGCGTTGCTTTGGTCAGCGGTACGTATGTGCTCACGGATTCGATCTCGACGGCGTTCAACTCGATCTTCAAAGAGACTTACAAGAACACCGACGTCGCGGTCACTGGCAAGCAGGCGTTCTCAGCGGGCGATCAGGGGAACGGCTCCAACTCGCCGCCGTCGTTCGACGAGGGCGTGCTCAACCGGATCACGGCGCTGCCCGACGTAAAGTCGGCGGTCGGCCAGGTCCAGGGCGACGCGCACCTGATCGGGCCCGATGGCAAGGCGATTACCTTTGGCGGAGCGCCGAATCTCGGCTTCAGCGTCGACCCGGCGAAACCCGAATTCAACACGCTCACCCTGGTGTCCGGAGCCTGGCCGCAGCCCGGCCAGGTCGTCATAGATCGCGGCACTGCCGACAAGAAGCACTTCGCGGTCGGGCAGACCGTGGGAGTGCAGTCTCGTGGGCCGGTACGCGAGTTTCGTATCTCCGGATTGGTGAACTTCGGCGCCGTATCGTCAATCGGCGGCGCCACCATTGCCGGATTCGACCTGAAGACGGCGCAAACGCTGTTTGGCAAAGAGGGCCAGCTCGACCAGATTCTGGTCGCGGCCAAGCCCGGCGTGTCCCCGAAGCAGCTGGAAAGCGAAGTCGCGAAGGTCATCCCTCCGGGGACGCAGGTCCGCACCGGCACCGAGCAGGCGGCCAAGAGCGCCGAGGACACCACTGGTTTCATCTCGTTCCTGCAGACCTTCCTGCTCGCCTTCGGCGGCATCGCGCTGTTCGTCGGCTCGTTCGTCATCGCGAATTCGCTGTCCATCACGATCGCGCAACGCACCCGCGAGTTCGCAACCCTCCGCACGCTCGGCGCATCGCGGCGTCAAGTGTTGCGAACCGTGATCCTCGAGTCCGTGATCATGGGCGTGCTCGCCTCGATCAGCGGCTTACTGCTGGGGCTGCTCCTGGCCATTGGCCTGTTCAAGCTCTTCGACGCGTTCGGCGTGACGCTGCCGAACAACGGTCTGGTATTCCAAACCCGCACGATCGTCGTCGCGCTCGTTGTCGGAATAGTGATCACGGTGCTCGCCAGCCTTCGGCCGGCGGTGCGGGCGACGCGCGTGCCGCCCATCGCGGCCGTTCGGGAGGGGGCCACGCTGCCCCCGGGCCGCTTCCATCGTTATCGCTGGGTCGGCGCCACGTTGCTGATGGCCCTCGGTTTTGCCGGCATCATCATCGGGCTGTTCGTGAAGGGTCTTGGCACAGCGCAGGTCCTGATCTTCATGCTCGGCGGCGCGCTGCTCGTCTTCATAGGTGTCGCGCTGTTCTCCTCGCGGCTGGTCCGGCCGCTGGCCGTAGTAGCCAGCCCGGTCGCCCGCTGGTCGGTCATCGTCTTCTCGATACTGGTCTGGCCCTTCTTTACGTTGCCGTATTGGTTGCTTCGCTACGGCGCCTGGGGCCCGGGCCTCACCGGACGGCGGGTCGGAGCCTTCATCCTCGGCGCCGTGCTGAACCCGCTAATACTGCTGATCGTTCTCGTGATGGTTGCTCGACGGCGATTCACCTCGTGGCAGCCGGACTGGCCCGTCGGGTTCCCGGGAGTCGTCACCGACCGGTCAACTTCGAACCTCGGCAGCCAGAACAGCCAGCGCGACCCGCAACGAACGGCCGCGACAGCAGCCGCGTTGATGATCGGCTTGGCGTTGGTCACGCTCATGGCCACCTTTGCTGCCGGCATCATCAAGCCGTTCGAGGACGCCGTCGACCAGATCTTCATCGCGGACTACGCCATAACCGCACAGAACAACTTCGACCCCCTGCCGCCGAGCGTCGCCGCTGCGGCGGCGACCGCTCCAGGTGCCGAGGTCGTCTCCGGTGTGCGGGGCGACGCGGGTCGGGTCTTCGGCTCGACGGTTCAGGTGACCGGCGTGGACAAGCAGGCCGGGCAGGTGCTGGCGGTCGACTGGACGAAGGGTTCGCAGGCTGTGTTCGCCGAACTCGGCGCGACCGGAGCGTTCGTGGAGCAGAAGTACGCCAAAGACCATCACCTCGACATCGGTTCCCCGGTGTCCGTTCAGGTGCCGAGCGGCAGGACCGTAAACCTGAAGATCATGGGAATCTTCAAGAGTCCGCCGGGTGGCTCACCCTTTGGTGCCGTGACGATGTCGACGCCGACGTTCGACCAGTACTACTCGCAGCCCTTGAACATCTACACGTTCGCGAAGATGACCGGCGGAGTAACGCCCCAGAACACGCAGGCGCTCGACAACACATTGAAGGACTTCCCGAACGCCAAGGCGTCGACCCGCAGCCAGTTCAAGAAGGATCAGGTCAGCGGGCTGCAGAACGTACTGAACATTCTCTACGTGTTGCTGGCGCTGTCGGTGGTGGTCAGCCTGTTCGGGATCGTCAATACGCTGGTACTCACCGTGTTCGAGCGGACGCGCGAGGTCGGCATGTTGCGGGCGATCGGATTGACCCGGCGACAGACGCGCCAAATGATCAGGCAAGAAAGTGTCATCACCGCATTGATCGGAGCGGTGATCGGGATCGTTCTCGGATTGGTGCTGGCGGGTCTGCTTACCTCTCGGCTGGACTTCACCAGCTTCGTGGTGCCGGTGCCGCAGCTCGTCATCTTCCTGGTGATCGCGATCATTGTCGGCCTTTTCGCCGCGATCTTCCCGGCTCGGCGGGCGGCTCGACTCAATCCGCTCGACGCGTTGGCTTACGAGTAGCTGTGACGGGCGAGCCGCTGCGGCTTGCCCGGCCGACTATTCCAACAGCCCCTGTCGCATGGCTTCCGCGACGGCGGCGGCCCGGTCGGATACACCGAGCTTCTCGTAGAGCCGCTGAGTGTGCGTCTTGACGGTGCTCGCTCCGATGAACAACTCCTGCGCGACCTGGGGGATAGACAAGCCACGGGCAAAGCCCCGGAGAACCTGTTGCTCCCGTTCGCTCAGCACTGGCGCGGTCGAGGACGCCCGCATCCGGATCTGGCTGGCGAGCGCCCCGGCCAGCTCGGCCGGGACGACGGTGTGCCCGGCGGCGACCCGCATCACCGCATCGACGATCTCTCCGCGCCGGGCGTCTTTCGACAGGTAGCCAGCGGCTCCCTCCTCGAGGGCCCGGAACACCACGGCGCTATCGGTGACGGCGGACAGCAGCAGCACCCGCGTCGGCAGATGATCGCGCACCACGGCGTGCACGACGGCCACCCCGTCCATTTCCGGCATCTGGTAGTCGACGACGGCGACGGCGGGTTCTTCACGGCGAATGAGGTCGAGTGCGTCGCGGCCGTTCTCGGCCTCACCGACGACGTCTACTCGTCCGCTGTTCGTCAACCCGCGGATCACGCCGTCGCGAAAGAACGGGTGGTCGTCGACGACGATGACCGTCACCCGCGGGTCAGACATCCGCACGCGCACATGTTAGTGGTCCGTCTGCGAGGTGCGGCACCTCGCAGACGGACCACTGGCGGTGTGTCACGCTGAGGACCGGCCGCGCAGGGGGTGGACGCCATGAGACCTTTTGCTTCGGGGTTCTTTCGGTCGCTGAGCCCTGAGGTGCGCCCGATCGTGGTAGAGCACGCACTGCGGGGCATTTCGCTCCAGGTCTGGCTCCGCGGCGCCCTGGTCGTCTTCGTGCTGTTCACACTCGGGCTGGTCCCGCCGTCGACCAGTGGACTCGCCTGCTGGGTCATTGCCATCCTGTATGCGCTGGTCGCTGCTGGTGTCGCCGTGTGGACCCGCCGAGGCGGCGACGCTCCCGTCCGTTACGCCTGGCTCGCGCTGTATATCGACGTCGCAGTGCTCAGCACGCTGTCCATACTCACCGGAGTGGCAGCGCCGGACTCGTGGACGGCCGACACGCTGCAACGTGGCTTCTTTGTCATCCCGCTGCTGGCTGCCGTCCAGTTGCGGCCGTGGGTCTGTCTGAGCGTCGTCGCCCCGACGACGGTCGCATACGTGATCGTTTGCATCGTCACGCAGGGCGCGAACGGCGAGCCGTCAAAGGCGCTGATCATGCGGTCGTTCGTGATTGCCTGTCTGTCGGCCGCTGCCGTGTGGCTCTCGCAGATCCAACGCTCCCGGGTGCTGACCATCGGACAGCTAGCGGCTGATCGATCGAGCCTGCTGGCCGAGCTCATGGGCATCGAGGAGCGGGAGCGCCGCAACCTGGCCGAGAATCTGCACGACGGCGCGCTGCAGTACATCCTCGGCGCGCGGCTCGATCTCGAAGATTTACGTGAGGGAGATTCCCCCGACGCGCTCAGCCGGCTGGAGCGGGCGCTGGCTGAGTCGTCGAGGTTGCTGCGGAGCACGGTGACGGAACTGCATCCCGCGGTGCTGGAGCAATCCGGCTTGCCACGAGCGCTGGAGAGCCTGCTCGACGGGGCGGCGCCCAGGGCCGGTCTGCTGGCATCCCTCGACGTCGACGACTGGCCGGCCGAAACCCGCACGCCGATCGACATGCTGCTATTCACGACCGCCCGCGAGCTCGTCACGAACGTCGTGAAGCATGCCAGAGCCCGCCGGCTCGACGTGCGTCTCGCCTTGCGCGGCGATCGAGCCGAGCTGATGGTCGCCGACGACGGGGTAGGTCTCGCGGATGGCGTCTTG
>Ga0081540_1004550_pt1 | contig 10512 bp, 8 predicted proteins | sample TabmetS2T1R1_FD_71024 | JGI IMG/M metagenome (GOLD analysis project Ga0081540, IMG submission 71024) | Tabebuia heterophylla rhizosphere microbial communities from the University of Puerto Rico - S2T1R1 | ecosystem: Host-associated > Plants > Roots > Rhizosphere ... | reverse complement strand
GCTCGGCCACGCCGCGCTGGATTTCGTCGGCACAACGCAAGGCGTCGACTACGCTGGCGAACTCGACAAGAGCGCCGTCACCCGTATTCTTGACAATGCGTCCGCGATAATCGGCAACTTTGGGATCAAAAAGGACCTTTCTCAGAGCTTGCAGTTGCTCCACCGTCCCTTCTTCGTCGACCCCTATCAAACGGCAAGAGCCCGCGACATCCGCCGCTAGAATGGCCGCCAATCGCCGCTCTAAATGCTGGTTGCTCAAGGGACACCCCAAGGCTCGGAAAATTGACACTAGCATAGTCGGTGGACGGTGTCGGCTACGCTCATGTCCAAGTCGTGTCAAAAAACCGAGCCTGCGGGCGCCGGCTCGGAACGCGCCTCGCCCTACGTCGATCTCGAGTTTCGCAAATTGGCTGTTACGGATTAAGGCGGCCAACGGCCGACCAGGAATAATCTGCGCGCCACGTTCAACTCATGTCCGCCCTTCACCCAGAAGCGGACTACGCAAACGATCGCCAGCGGGTCAGCTAAGGGCCAGCAGCGGACGATAGATCACTTCGAGTTCAGGGCGGGTGGGTAATACTTCCCGCCCACGACGTCCGACGCAGGGCCATAGAAGCGGTAGGTCATGTCGTATTTCTTGCCTTGCGACGTCGGCAGCCAGTTGGCCTGGGGCACGCCGTCCGGCTGCGTCGGCGCGAAGGCGAGCGTGAGCGAGCCGTCCGCGTTGTATTGCAGCGCTGACTGCTTGTTGAACGGGAAGCGGTTGGTTTACTCTCAACTCCGGACACATTTCAGTAGAATCTGTAGACTGTTTCGAGTGGCAGAGAGAACACATGAAGACAACGAGGAGTTGACGGAGGAAACGAATGGATTTCGGTATTGCCCTGCCAACGGCCGCGGATTCCTGGAGGGTCACCAAGGAAGCCGAGGAGCTCGGCTTCACCCATGCCTGGTTCTACGACACTCAGATGCTAAGCGCCGATTGCTTCGTCGCCATGGGCGCGGCGGCCGTGAACACCAGGCGCATCCGCCTCGGCACCGGCGTGCTGGTGCCGTCGAACCGCATTGCTCCGGTCGCCGCCAATGCGCTGGCGACACTGAACCAGCTCGCGCCGGGCCGCATCGACTTCGGCGTCGGCACGGGCTTCACCGCGCGGCGAGCGATGGGCTTTGGCGCGATCAAGGTAAAGGACATGGAGACCTACATTCACCAGGTCTACGGCCTGCTGCGCCGCGAGACGGTCGAGTTCGAGATGGAAGGGCAGAAGAAAAAGATTCGCTTCCTCAATCCCGAGCTGCCTCTGTTCAACACCAAGGATCCGATCGCGCTCCATCTCTCGGCCTTCGGGCCGCGCACCCAGGCGCTGACAGCCAGGCTCAAGGCGGGCTGGATCTACTTCGTCGGCAATGTCGAGAACGGCATCAAGGAAGTCGAGGCCATGCGCGACGCCTGGTTGAAAGCCGGCCATGCGATGGGCGATCTTCAGGCGACGGCCTTTGCACTAGGCTGCGTGCTGAAAGACGGTGAACCCGCTGACTCCGAGCGCGCGATGGCACAAGCGGGCCCGCGCGCGGCAGTTATGCTGCATCGCGCAGCGGATGAGGCGCTGGCCGGACTGGCGCCAGGTGTGACGATGGTGTCCAGGACCAGGCCCGAGATGCAAGGCTATATCGACCTAGCGCGCGACTTCGAGCCCAAGGATGCGCCCTACCTGCAGAACCATCGCGGGCACTTGATGTTTGTGAAGCCCGAGGAGAAACGCTTCGTGAGCGCCGAGTTAGTCAGCGCCACCTCGTTTACGGCAAGCGAGGCCGAGATCAAGCAGCGGATCGAGGCGCTGCGCAGCGCGGGCTACACGCAGTTCACCATCCAGCTCGTGCCCGGACATGAATACGCGCTGGCTGACTGGGCGCGCATCCGAAAAGCGTTCGCCTAAGGTGTCTAAAGCTCGAGTCGGCGAAAGACTTGATCATTTCGTTCCCTTCACCGCCACCTGGGCCCGACAGGGTTCCGAAACCCGCCCTAAGTGTCGGCAAAGCATGTTTGCAATGGAGTAGGGCGATGGAGAGCCAGATGGAGGCGGAATCTTACGACTACATCGTGACCGGCGCTGGGTCTGCCGGCTGTGCTGCGGCAGCGCGGCTTTCGGAGACGGGGCGCCACCGGGTGCTCCTGCTCGAAGCGGGCGGGCGCGACAGCTCACCGTGGATACACATTCCGGTCGGCTACTACCGGCTCTTCACGCACAAAAGCTACAATTGGAGGTTCGAGAGTGAGCCCGTTGCCGGCCTCAACGGGCGCACCTGATACCAGCCGCGTGGCAAAATGCTAGGCGGGACGAGTTCGCTTAACGGCATGGTCTATATGCGCGGGACGGCGGCCGACTACGATGGCTGGCGTCAGCTCGGCTGTGTGGGCTGGGACTACGAAAGCGTTCTGACTTTCTTCCGCAAGGCCGAAAATCAGGAGCGGGGTGAGGACGAGTTCCACGGCGTCGGTGGCCCGCTCAATGTAACCGACGCACACTACAAGCACGAAATCATTGATGCGATCATCGAAGCGGCCGTCCAGGCCGGCATTCCGCGCAATCGAGACTTCAACGGCGCGACGCAGGAAGGCGCCGGATACTATCAGGCAACGGTCGGCAAGGGGCGCCGATGGAGCACCGCGACCGCCTATCTGAAACCGGCTAGAGGTCGCCGGAACCTGGTGGTCAAGCCGAACGCGCACGCGACACGAATCGTCATCGAGAACGGCCGCGCCGTTGGCGTAGAGTTCCGCACGTCCCGTGGTATGGAGATCGCCAGGGCCAAGGGCGAGGTGATTGTCTCCGGCGGCGTTTATGGCTCACCGCAACTCCTTCTGTTGTCCGGCATCGGACCGGGTGACCATCTGAACGAGATGGGTATCGAGGTCACGCACGACCTCGCTCCGGTCGGCGCCAACCTGCACGACCACTTCAATTCGTATGTCGCCTGGCGCTCGACCAAGACCGGCACCTTCAACGAGCTCCATCGCTCGCCACTCCGAAAGCTTGCGGCCGGCGCCAGATACCTGGTTGGACGAGATGGGCCTATGACAGCCATCGCCACGCATGCCGGCATCCTGACCCGCACAGACCCCCGCTTCGATCGTCCCGATCTCCAGATCAATACGTATCTCTGGTCGATCGAGACCCGAGACCGCAGCGGCATGCACCCCCATAAATGGCCGGGGTTCAGCATGTCTCCCGTTCACTTGCGTCCGGAAGGTCGCGGGCTGGTGAGCCTCGCAAGTCGCGACCCGTTCGCCCCGCCGAGGATCGAGTTCAAGTTCATGGAGACCGCACATGACGTCGATGCGATGATCCGTGGCGTTCGGCTGGCGCGAAAGCTCGCCGAACAGCCAGCGCTCAAGCCATATATCGCGGAAGAGGTGGTGCCGGGGCCCGCCGTCCGATCGGACGAGCAACTCATTGAGGACATCCGCAATCGCGGCGTCTCGAACCTGCATCCCGTCGGCACCTGCAGGATGGGCACGGGTCGCGACGCGGTCGTGGATCCCCGTCTGCGGGTATATGGCATTCGAGGGCTGCGCGTTGCCGATGCCTCCATCATGCCTCTGGTTGTCGGCGGCAACACCAATGCTCCTTCGATCATGATCGGAGAGAAATGCGCAGCTATGGTACTTGAAGATGTCTGAGGGAGATCAGGCATCGTGCTTGATTTTAGCTGTTCCTGCTCGGAGCGGATACTTCAATTCAAGAATTCAAGAAGCAATGTAGCCCAGTGCTCGAGCAACATCGCGAATGCCGTGTTATCGAATATCCGCCTGAGCTTTAAGAACAGACATCTTAGCTGGTGGACCACGTCTGCAATGGGTCAAACTGCGAATAACTCCAGCTGAGCATTTCTCGCCCGAAGTGGTGCAGGCTGCAAGCTCGCTGTTATGACGTGACCGGATTCTCGGCACGCATCTCCGCAAAGGTCTCCTTCGCGACTAGCAGCGCCTCGCGCACCAGGGGCGCGCCGACATAGCCGAGCAGGTGCAAAATCGCCTCGACGAGCTCGTCCTCGGCCCAGCCGTGGTTGCGCGCAAAGCGGATATGCAGTTTCAGCTCCGGGGTCCGCCCTGTTGCGGTGTCGGAGACGACGCAGATCAGCGTCCTGGTCTTGAGGTCGAGCTCGGGCCTCGTCCACAGCGAGCCGAACACCGTCTCCTGCGTCAGTGCCGCAAATTTCTCCATGATCGGATCGGTATAGAGCTGCCGATCGAGCTTGTCGGCGTAAGCCGCGCCCATGAGATTGCGGCGCATCGCGCGGCCTTTGGCGCGCAAGGGGCTGTCGGTCATTGCGGCGTTCCTCCTGAGTCAGTTTCCAGATTTCCGTTGGGATGATATTTAGCCGCAAACAGACGCGCGGGAAGAGGCAATAACGCCGAGCTTGCGCTCCGATGTCCGACTTGGGTCACTAGCTACGTTCGAGGCTGCACCTACCCAAGCCGGAAAGCCACACTTTGTCATTCAATCACCTCGTCGGCACGGGCGACGAGCGCGGCTGATGGCTCCAGGTCAAGAGCCTTTGCTGTCTTCAAGTTGATCACCAACTCGTACTTGGTCGGCGCCTGCACTGGCAACTCGGACGGGTTCTCGCCCTTAAGGATGCGATCGACGTACCCGGCTGCGCGACGGTACTGGTCGATGACGTCAGGTCCGTAGGAGATCAGGCCGCCGTGGCTAGCGAAGGGACGCGAGCTGTAGACCGCCGGCAATCGGTGCCGGGCCGCCAGCGCGACGATCAGATCCCTATGAAACAACGCCCGCGGGGCCGCCGTCACGATCACGCCGCCATTCGGAGAGCGCGCAAAGCCGGTAACGTCGCGCTCGATTTCCCCGGCGTCACGCGGATTGATCGGGAGGACTTCGAAACCGAGCGGCGGTGCCGCCGACCTAATGGCGGCGAACTGTCCGATTCCGGAGACTATAGTCGGATCGCGAAGCACGGCCGCGCGCTTAACCCCAGGCGCAATCTCCTTGAGCAATTCCAGCCATTTTACGCTCAGGCCGTATTCGAACATGAGAAAGCCGGTGGCATTGCCGCCAGGCCGGGCCAGACTGGATACAAAACCCGCACCGACCGGGTCGATGACAATCACGAACACGATCGGTATGCTGCGGGTCGCCTCCAGCAACGGCGCCGTGGTTGCTGTGCCGGTAGCAGCCAGGATGACATCCGGCGCGAGCGCGGCCAATTCGGCCGCATGTTTGCGAAGAATTTCGGCATTGGCCGTGGCCCAACGGATTTCGAACCGCGCGTTGCGGCCGTCAACCCAACCCAATCGCTCCAGTTCCCGCAGAAATGTGGCCGTGCGGGCCTGATGCTCCGGCTCGTCCGCCGAGCCCGCCACAAGCAGACCGATGGTCCGAATCCGTTGACCCTGCTGCTGCGCGCGCGTGGCGAGCGGCCACGCGATCGCGGCACTCCCGAGCCCACCGAGAAACTGACGCCGCCTCATGCCCGCCTCCGGTCCTTGAAGCGGCATCTTATCGTCTGGCGAGCCCTTTGACAGCGGCCGAGACCCCGCTCGCGAGTGCAGAAATACTGCTCGATGTCGGCTATGGGTCAGGAGCAGACATTCCCGGCCGGTCAGGGCGATGTTTGCTCAACCCCTGGAAGCGGACATCGATAGTTTGGACGGCCATGTCGGCTATGGGTCAACATCGGACATCCGCTCGATCCTGTTGAACCAGCGACTCCAAATTTGCCAACGCAACAAGGCAAATCCTCAACAACCAGACCACAAGGGAAGCCACTCATGAAATGGACTCGACGCTAGGGAGTGGCGTCTGTGCGAAAATCGGTCGCGCTCGTTCCGATCTCCTCAGGGCTCACCGGGTCAAGACCTGCTGCAGCGGCCGGATCTGTAGCGGCAGCCGCTTCAGTTAGGGAGTCAGCCACGGGCGCCATCATCATTTTCCAAGGCAGCGTGAGAAGATCAAACCAGAAAACGAAAACTTGCATTGGCCCAAATATTGGATACATGCGAGTGGCTCCTCATATCGCAATGCATCACAACTTCCGACGTTCCAAGGCAGATTGCAAAATCGCTCTGATCGAACGGTGACGAGGTCTATCGGTGAGCCTTCTTTGCCTCTTGTTGCGGCCGGCTTTCCAACGCCCACTTCGCCCGCCCGGGAGAGCCAGCATACGTCAACGTGTCAGTAACCCAAGCAAGGCGAGGCAGCCACGCTGATCCACCGGCGGGACGCGCATCAAGGACCGACGGCCCCTCCTCGGGTTCAAATTGCGAAGTGCTCACACGAGAGTAGCGGGGAGTTCCACGGAACTAAACCATGTTCCGCTCGTTTCTCGATCCGGGCTTTCGAGGTTTAAAGATGAGCGAATATGTAGAGGCGCGCTACGCAAAACTGATATTGAACGAAGCGCGCGTAGCAAATGATGATGTTGCGGCAAGGCTAATCAACGACTTGTTGCGCGACTTGAATTCACCTCAAAAGCTGAACTCTGCTCGCTCCCAAGCGGTAGTATCCATACGGGTGCTCGCCCATAGGCTTAATGATCCACATTCTCTTCCAGCTAGGGAGTGGGAAGCCGCATACCACGCTGCTGAAATTTGGTGCCAGAACGCATATCACTAAAGCGCCCACGCCCGCCGAGCCGCGATTTCGTCAGCTCTGGCTTCCACCGTCAAGCCTCGCCTTGCCGACAAGGATTACTACCGATCTGCGATTGTCCGCCTTACCTAGGCGGTGGGTTAATGTACCTTCTCCCACACCAGCGTATTGATACTCATCTTGCCATCCGTATGAAACGGAAATGGCGGGGTCGAGTAGATGAGGTGGTCACCGTCTCGTTTGACGGATCGAACCTGCCTCGTCCCACTCCACACCTCGTTCATGGAAAGCTCGATGTTGTGCTCGATGGTACTGCCGTCGAACTTGTACGTTCCGGCATAGGCCGTCATCGTCCGGAGCAAATCGACCCGCTGCTGGTCTGTGATCTTCTCGGCTCCCTCCGGCCTCGGCCTCGGCTGCCGAACGATGAGAACGATCATATGCCCGTTGTCACCGTAGGTGATGTACCCCTTTGCGCCGGTGCCGGGGACAACCTCCTTGGTGTCCACGATGGTCCGCTGCTCGCTCACGAGCCTGTATGTCCCCGAAATCGATATGTCCGCCGCAAGAGCCTGCCATCCAGGTATTGTCCCCGCTGCTAGGGCAGCCAGCATCAGTCTGCGCATCGAACTCCCCCAAAAATTTATTGGTCGGCGCGTCCATCTGACCACAGTTCATCGTGTCCGACCATCCTGACCATTCTTTGCCGGGGGGCTATCATGGCCCCCCTATCCGCTTTCCTAGCGGACGCTCCAGGCCGATCAGACCACGTCTGCTCAACCTCGGAAGCGGACGTAGTTAGCTTAGACGGCTATGTCAGCTTGGGGCCGGAAGCGGCCGTCAGCAGTTGCGATAGCTAGCGCCGCGGCGTCCTTCCGCGGATGCGGTCGAAGCCCTGCTTGATCGCGGCGAAGCGGCTGTCGATCGTGGCTTCGTGCTCGGTGTCGGTGAAGATGTAGGGCCAGTCATTTTCGATTGCCTCGCGAACCAGTTCGCCGACATAGAGCGAATCGATGCCAAATTTGTCCGCTTGGGGTCATTAGCAGACGTTCCCGGCCGATCACGTCATGTCTGCCTAGGACCTGAAAGCGGACGTCAGTAGCGCAGACGGCCATGTCAGCTAGGGGCCAGAAGCTGACGGCGGCTGAAATCACTTACTCAATCAACTCGTCGGCCTGTGCGAGCAGAGTGGCAGGCACTGTGAGACCAAGCTTTCGAGCGGTCTTCATATTGATGACCAACTCGAATTTAGTTGGCTGCACAACCGGTAGCTCGGCAGGTTTCGCACCCTTGTGAATTCGGCCTACGTACAGCCCCACATTTCGGTAAAGACCTGGCAAATCGACACCATAGCTCATCAAGCCTCCCAGGGCGGCAAACTCGCGCAAACTATAAATTGCTGGCACTGCATGCCGTGTTGCCAACGCGACCAAGCTCTCACGATGTGTAACGAATAAGGTGTCGGCCGCGACCACAAGTCCTCGAACTTGCTGTTGTGCCACGCTCTCGAACGCTGCATTGATCTCCAGATCGCTCCGAGCGTTAAATATTTGAAGCTGCACTCCGATCGAGTTTGCCGCTTTCTGCATGTCGGCCAATTGTCGCGCGGCCGCCGGAAAGTTCGGATTTAGAAACAAACCCAATGTCGCTGGCCGATCGACAAGTTCATGCAGAAGCCCAAGCCGCTTGGCTTCTAACGTTCCGTTGATGCCGCTTACGCCGGTGACGTTCCCACCCGGTCTGTTGAGACTTGCAACGAGTCCGCTTCCGACCGGGTCGCCGACGAATAGTCCCACGATTGGGATCGTCGTGGTAGCAGCCTTAGCTGCTAATGCTGCCGGCTCGCCACCTACTGTTACGAGTACATCAATCCTACGTTGGACGAGCTCGTTTGCGAGTCTCGGCAGCTCGGCGTACTCGCCTAAAGCCCAGCGGAACTCGAGTGCGACGTTCCGGCCCTCAGTAAGGCCTGCTTCCTCTAGTCCGCGGCGGAATGCCGCCACAAACGGGGCGCTTTCGTCGGGTGATCGCGGACTAAGAAACCCGATCACCGGCACGGTCGGTTGCTGCGAGCGGCCGCCCATCGGCAACGCAACCAGCGTGCTCCCGAGCGCCAGGAGGAGGTTTCTTCGGTTCATGTCGTCGGACCTTTGGACTTATCGTAGCCGCTCCTTCGGTGTACCGGAAGGCTTGCTAGACGTCCGGGCTGGAGCTTCTGTGATGTCCGTTATGGGTCAGATGCAGACATTCAGCCCGGCCCAATGCTAGGTCCGCTCGACCCCTGAAAGCGGACGTCGAAGCCGCCAGCCAGCATGTCCCCTACGGGCCAGAACCGGACTCCCGACTGAGAAAGCGGACCACTATTCAACGACTTCGTCGGCGGCGACAAGCACCGACGGCTGCATCGGCAGGCCAAGAGCTTTCGCGGTCCGCGCGTTGACGGCGAGCTCGAACTTTGTCGGCTGCTCGATGGGGAGATCGAGGACTCTGGCACCCTTCAATACCTTCACCACGATCGTTCCGGCTTGCCTCCACATCGCCGTGAGGTTCGGGCCATATGACAGCAGCCCCCCTGCGTCGACATGCTCTCGCCACTGATAGATCGCCGGCAAATTGCACTTGATCGTTACGTCGATGATTTCGCGATAGAGCGAAGCAAGGAGAGGCGAGCCGAAAACGTTTACCCCGTCGGCTCTGTTGGCGTATGCCTTGCGGAACGCGCCATCGAGATCGACATAATGCCGAACTTCGAGAATCTGAAGCTCGAGACCTAATGCCTTGGCGGCAGTTTCCGTCGCGGTGACCTGCGACGCGCCACTTGTCGGGTCCCACAACGCAGCCACGCGCGACATGTTTGGAACCATCTCGCGGAGCATTGCAAGCCGCTTTGCGCTGAGCTCTGCCGACATGATCGTCAATCCGGTGGTACGTCCACCGGGTCGCGACAGGGAGTCAACCAGCCCCGTTGCAAGAATGTCGTCGCTGATGGCGACGATCGGAATCTTATCGCTCTTCTGATGCGCGATTTTGGGCGCCAAGTCGCCGAATGCCGCGATGACATCCACATTAGCGCGCGCCAGCTCTTCGGCCAGCTGGGGAAGCTGTTGTATGCCGTCGCGGGCATAGCGCAACTCGATCGCAAGATTTTGGCCCTCGACGAAGCCGAGTTGCCGCAGCGCCTGTGTGAAGGCCGTCATGCGCGGGGGCGCCGGATAGGCAGCGCCAGGCCACAAGACACCGATCTTCTTCAGATCGTCGGAGCGCTGCGCGCGCGCCGACAGCGGCCATGCCACCGCTATGCCGCCCATCACGTTGATGAACTCGCGCCGTCGCATGAAATGCCCCGCCCGGGACTCGCGTGGATTGTTCAGGTCGCTCTTATGCCCGCCGTTGGCATCAGGCTGCCAATTGGATAGATCGGGGACTTCGGCCAGTCACCGTTTGATGCAGCTCTCAGGCAAACAGGTGATTGCCCGCACATTGACTTCTACACTGTTTTAGAACCAATGCCCATGCCCGCTTCGGGTCAGGAGCAGACATCGAACCCGCTCTTGTCTACGTCCGCTCTCGGCCCAACAGCGGACACCTGCGGCTGAGCAGGAACAACTCCGCTTGGGCCGCGGGGCACCTCCATTTCCAAGAATCAGAATTTTTTTCTTGACATTTCTGCCAATCAGAATTATAAGGCGATCACCCTGCGCCCCCATGAGGGGACGAAACGCGATCGTCACGTCTCGTTGGCGCGGGTTGCGATGGACGCTGTGGCGTCAGGTGCTTGCACCGGACGAGAACGTTCGCAGCGTACGGCGAAGTCGTGTGGTCCTGGCGCCGCGACCCTGGCGTCTATCCGCCCCGCCTGTGCGGGAACGGCAACGGTGACAATAAAGGCCGCTCACCG
>Ga0081540_1004549_pt1 | contig 10513 bp, 4 predicted proteins | sample TabmetS2T1R1_FD_71024 | JGI IMG/M metagenome (GOLD analysis project Ga0081540, IMG submission 71024) | Tabebuia heterophylla rhizosphere microbial communities from the University of Puerto Rico - S2T1R1 | ecosystem: Host-associated > Plants > Roots > Rhizosphere ... | reverse complement strand
GCGGCTGGCGGCCTGCCGCGGTCCACGCTTCCCGATCTCGAGCGGCTGGTTGAGGGTGAAGGTGTAGTTGGGAACGTCGCGCAGCTTGTCGAGGCCCGGGGGATTGGTCGGCCCGATGGCCAGCGTCCCCCACTGGAAGTCGAACCCCGGATTGGGGAAGACCTCGGAGCGAGTCACTTCCGCCTCGGCCTGACCGAGCTTCGCGCGCGCCGTGACGAGATCGGGCGATCGCGCCCACAGCAGCTCGACGAGCTGAAGATCTGCGGGGGAACTGGAAAGGTCGAGTGACTCCGGACTCGCGGCGGTGGCTGCGAGCGTGGAGATCAGGACCCAGGCAGGGAACGACACGGGGCCGCGCTGAGCAAGGAGCTTGCCACCTGAAAAATCAGGAACTTGCAGGGCCTCGCGGCGAGGAAATGCCAGTTGCTTGCAAGGCCCCCTGAAGCTGGGTTTCACCCTCCACCGGCGCGGATCGCGACCCGGCAACGTCGCAGCGGCTCTCTCTCACTTCGGCGCAGGTGTGCTCTGTCGTGGGTGCGTTTCGCGCGACGGACGGGTCGGCTGATCCCCACGCGCGATCGTCACCGCGCCGGTCCGCCGCTCCGGGAGCAATCGCTACTCTGGCGGCCTGCCGGGCAAGGGGTGGTACTCTCGAGACATGGCCACTTCCGGCGGATTCGTTCCGCGACGTCAGCCCCATGGGCTGGTGACCGAGAACCTCGACGGCGAGACGTTGCTGTACGTCGAGGCTTCGCACCGAGCGTTCTGTCTGAATCCTCCGGCCGCGCGGGTCTGGGAGGCGATCGACGGTCGGCGAGACGTGGGAGCGATCGCGAAGCACGCGGCGCTCGACGCGGACCTGGTCCTCGGAACGTTGGGGGAGATGGGCGAGGCGGGGCTGCTGGAGTCAGTCGCGGGGCTGTCCGCTTCCCGCGTGGATCTCTCCCGGCGTCGCCTGGTGCGGGCAGGCCTGGTGGCCATTCCGTTCATCATCGCGATCACCGTTCCTCGCGCGGCGGAGGCGGCCTCGTGCACAGCAGGGTTGCCAACTGGCGACCGGTGCACGCCGGCGAAGCCCTGCTGCACTGGCATCTGCAACATTCCCACCGGAACCTGCGGATGACCTCCGGAAGAGAGCCGCTCGCGCTGGCTCTCGCCGGCACGCTGAGACACGCGTGGCGGTCCGCGGGCGGGCCGATGGAACTTCCGGCGGTGGACCTGCGTGCCTGGGCTGAGCGGCTGGTCGCCGGCGGCGTGGGTGCCCTGGCCTGGTGGCGCATCCGAGATATCGCGCTCGCCGGCGCGCCAGAGGCTTCGGCGCTCCAGGAGGCATTCCGGTTCCACGCGGTGAGTGCCGCCCGCAACGAACGCGACCTGCAGCACCTGGTCGCCCACTTCAACGACGCGGGCATCGAGCCCATCCTCTTCAAGGGCTGGACGATCGCCCGGCTCTATCCCCACAGGGCCCTTCGCCCCTTCGGCGATTTCGATCTGCTCGTGCCGTGCGAGCAGACCGAGCGTGCGCGAGGGGTGCTGCGCGAGCTCGGACCGGATCTCCGGGAACGAGCCGACGTGGACACTGCCGAGACGCTCGCCCGTTACCTGCCCGACCGTTCCGAGGCGGAGCTCTTCGCTCGCGCGCGCCCCGAATCGCTCGAGGGGGCGCGGTTCCGGGTCCTGTGCCTGGAGGATCACCTCAGGCTGGTCGCGCTGCACCAGCTTCACCATGGTGGCTGGCGGCCTCTCTGGCTGTGCGACGTCGCCTTGCTCCTCGAGGCGGCACCTGTCGACTTCTCCTGGGAACGGTGCCTCGAGGGCGATCCGCGCCTCAGCGAGGGTGTGCTCGCCACCGCGGCGCTCGCGGCCGAGCTGCTCGGAGCACGCCTTCCGCCCGGAACGCCCCACTTCGTGGTTCCGGCGTGGCTGCGCCGCGCCGTCCTGCACGGTTGGATTCACGGTTACGAGAGCATGCCTCCCTCGCTCTACGGGCTCCGCGCCCTGGGCTGGAGCCGTGCGCTCCGTGCCGTGAAGGCCCGCTGGCCGGACCCGGTGAGCGCGACCGTCCATCTGCGCGCGCCTTTCCGGACGGTGCCGCGGCCGGCGGTGCAGATGGCCGAATGCTTGCGTCGGGCGGTGGATTTCGCCCGTCGAGATCTTCGCTGGCGACTGGGGATGGATTCCGAGCTGGCGAGGGTCGGGAAGGGGGTCGTTGCGTGAGGACCGTCAGGATCCCGAGGCTCTTGCTGCTCCTGGTCGTGCTGGTCGCTGCCCGGGCCACCGCGCAGACCTGCGACTTCACCTGGACGGGCGGCGGCGGAAACAACACCTGGTCGACCCCCGGCAACTGGAACCCGGTGGGGCCCCCGACCAGCGGATCGAACATCTGCTTCAGCAGCAACGCGAACGCTTCCCCCAACATCACCACCTCGTTCATCGCGAACTCGCTGAGCTTCGCCGGGAACGGAACCGTCACCATCACCAGCAACCCGCTGCAGACGCTGCGGATCAACTCCGGCATCACCGGGACGGGCAACGGGACGTTCGTCATCAGCACCGAGACGCTCGTGCTCGGCGCCAGCCAGACCTGGAACATCTCCGAGAGCACGCCACCGGTCATCAACTCCCCGCTGCAAGGCCTGGCCGGGACGGAGGTCCTCACCAAGACAGGGACTGCCGGTCTGACGCTCGCCGGCTCCAGCTTTCCGCTCGGCGGGGTGAGCTGGAGCGGAGCAGGCAGCGTCCTCACGGTCACCTCCGTCAACGGGCTCGGCAGCGCGACGCCGCTCAGCCTGGCCACGGGCAGCTCCCTGCTTCTGAGCTCCGGCTCCGCCCTCAACCTGGACAACGACGTGACGGTGTCCGGAGCGAGCGGAACGGCCACCGTCGCGGTGACCTCCACCGTCGCCGGCACCCGTCACACTCTGGGGGCCCTCACCGTTCCCGCCGGGACGGATCTCACGCAGGGGACGAGCGGGGCGACGAACACCAGTCTCCAGGTCGCGGGACTGACTCTCAACGGCGCTTCGACCGTGACCAAGACCAGCAACGGCAACGGTGGGCTCTTCATCGCCGGACCGGTCACCAGCACCTCGGCCGCGACGTTCATCCTCAACGTCGCGATCACCAACCCGACGACGTCCCAGTACGACCAGGGAATTCACTTCACCTCGAACACCACCGTGGCCGCGGGCTTCTCCACCAGCGGCAACGGGAACTCGACGTTCCTTGGCGCGGACGGAGCGACCACGGCCACGCTCACCGGACCGGTGGCCCTCGGTTCGGGGAACCCGCGGGCCATCCTTATCGGCCGGACCGGTGGGAGGCTCGTCTTCGGGCCGAGCGCGTTCAGCAGCACCAACCAGGACACCCAGATCCGCGGCGATTCGACCGGGGTGATCGAGTTCGCAAGCGCCGCGGCGGCCAACAACCGGGTCAGCATCTTCGATGGCGCCTCGTGGCAGACGGACGTGAACACGCTGCCGACCCGGATCACCTTCCAGCCGAGCGCAGGCGGCAGCTGGCTCGTCCGGGGCGTCAACCAGAGCACGGCGAACAACGCCATCGTGCAGATGGACGCCGCCGGCACCATCGACACCGGGACCAACCTCAACATCGCGGGCTCACTGCTGGGCTCGGGGGCGCTCACCAAGACGGGAGCGGGGTCGCTCACCTTCACCGACTTCAACAATTACACGGGCGCGGTCATCGTGAACGCGGGCACGCTCGTGCTGGGCGGAGACTCGAACAACGCCACGCAGTCCATCGCCATCAACACCGGCGCCACGCTCACCGGCACCGGCTCGACCAACAAGCCGGTCACCTTCGCTGCCAATTCCACGCTGACCCCGGGGGTCAGCATGGGGCTCGGAAACACCACGCTCAACGACACCACGAGCCTGAACTTCACCGTGGGCTCGGCGACGACGACCGTCAGCACCGGCACGCTGGGCCTCGATGGGGTCTTGAACATCACTGCCGGAGCGGGTTTCGCGCAGGGCAACTTCACCCTGTTCTCCGCGAGCGCTCCTCCGACCAACGGGGGGCTCCGGCTCGGTACCGCGCCGTCGAGCAATACCTACGCCTATAACATCACCGGCAACAACGTGATCCTGACCGTCGGCCCACCGGCGACTGCGGTGGAGCTGGTGAAGCTCGACGCGGTCACCAACGGAGCGTCCACCCAGGTCACCTGGGAGGCGGGGACCGAGGTGCGGAACCTCGGCTACCGGGTGTTTCGTGAGGAGAACGGACGTCGTCGGGACGTCAGCGGCCTCATCGTGGGCTCGGCCCTGCGTGCTGGATTCGATCCGCTTGCCGGTCGCAACTACGCTTTCACCGACGGGACCGCGAGCACTGGCGGGCGCTACTGGCTCCAGGCCATCGACATGGGTGGCCACACCGAGTGGTTCGGGCCGACCGACGCTCGCCGGGGTCCGGGCGCGCAGTTCCGCACCAGCTCCGCGGCCCTCCGGACCTCGAGCACGCCCATGCTTCTCCAGGCGGGCTCGGGTGCCCGGCAGGTGGACTTTCCCGGAGTTACCCGCTCGTGGCGTGACGCCAGCTTCGCCCGTCAGTGGCAGGTCGCGGCGAGCGCCGGCGCGGTGAAGCTGCTCGTCCGGAAGGATGGCCTGTATCGGGTCACCGCGGAGCAGCTCCTTGCCGCCGGGCTTCCGGTGGGGACGCCGCTCGGCTCCGTGCAGCTCTGGGCCGGGGGGCGCGAGGTGGCGTTCCGGCTGTCTCCCTCCGGTGACGCGATCGAGTTCTTCGGACAGGCGGCCGACACCCGCTACACCGGTACCCGGGTTTACTGGGTCACTCGCGGCATCGGCCGCCCCACGTTCATCGAGCCTGCCCCCGCCGGTTCGGCCAGCGCCCGGCAGACCAGCTTCCTCGAGACTCTGGAGATCCGCGACCGCACCACGCACATCGCGGCCCTGCTGAATCCGGACACCGATGGCTTCTTCGGGAAGTTCCTCATCGGGGCGGACCCGACGGAGCGGAACTTCTCCACGCCGGCGCTGGCGTTCGAGAGCTCGGACCCCGCTGTCCTGGAAGTGAGCATCCAGGGGCTCACGAACGGCGAGCACCTGGTGGACGTCCGGGTGAACGGCCTGGTCGTCGGGACGGTCCACAGCGTCTTCCAGGACGTGGCGAAGGCGCAGTTCACGTTGCCGCCGGGGGCGCTGCTTCCCGGTGACAACACCGTGACCCTGGCCGGCCGGACGGGCGAGGAGATCGCCGTCGAGCTCTCGCAAAGGCTGACCTATCCCCGCCAGTACAGCTTCTCGGGTGCACTCCGGTTCACGGCGCCGGGAGGGACGGATCTGGTCCTCTCCGGCGCCGACTCCTCGACGCGGGTGCTCGACATCACCAGCGTGCTCCATCCGATGGCCGTCGCCACGTCGGCGTCGTCGGGAGGACAGCGGGTCGCAACGGGTGGGACGGGGCCCCGGATTCTCTATGCCTACCGGGAGCAGGACGTGCTCACTCCCACCGTGGTCGCGGATGTACCGAGCAGCTGGCACTCGGCGCAGGGGGCGGACCTGGTCGTCATCGGGGCCCGGGAGCTGCTGTCCAGTCTCCGGCCGCTCGTCGAGCAGCGCACTCGCGAGGGCCTTCGGGTCGCAGTGGTGGACGTCGAGGACGTCTACGACGAGTTCAGCGCGGGCGAGAAGGACGCGATGGCCATCCGGAGCTTCCTGTCGCACGCGGTGCGGAGCTGGACGAGCCCGCCGAGCTTCGTGCTGCTCGCCGGCCGTGCCACGTACGATCCGCGAGGCTGGCTCGGCCAGCCGGAGCTGGACCAGGTGCCGACCGCGCTCGTCCAGACGCGCTACCTGGCGACGGCCTCCGACGACGCGCTGGTCACCTTCGATGCCGTCAGCGGCCCGGCGCTGGCCGTCGGGCGGCTCCCGCTGTCCACGGCGGAGGACATGGACGCGGCGGTGGCGAAGATTCTGGGTCGGCGGCTGGCGACCCGGGATGGCTCGCTGCTGTTCGTCCGGGACCGGGACGGGAACGTCACCTTCTCCGCCGCCTCGGCCGAGGTGCGCTCGGCATTCGGCGGATGGAAGACGCAGGACTTCGCTCGCGGCGCGGACGACGGAGCCACGCACGCCGACCTCGTCGCTGCGCTCCGTGCCGGGCCTCTCGCCGTGGACTACCAGGGACACGGCGCGGAGGACCTGTGGGCGGGCCGCATCCTGAACTCGAGCGATGCCGAGGCGCTCGCCGGGGCAGGTGTCTCGTCGCTCCTCGTGGCTGCCACCTGTCTCAACGCATACTTCGTCGACATCGGACGGGAGAGCCTGGGGTCGGCGCTGCTGCGCACGCCGGATGGTGGGGCGTGGGGCGTGTGGGCGTCGTCGGCGATGACGCTGCCGACCGAGCACGCGCTGCTGAGCAAGGCGCTGCTCACCGGCGCGCTCGAGGAAGGGATGACGCTGGGGGAAGCGACGCTGAAGGCGAAGCAGGCGGTGAGTGACGCCGAGGTGCGGGCGAGCTTCCACCTGCTGGGAGACCCGAGCGCCCGCGCCATCGCGACCCAGCGCTCGGCCCTGACCACCGGCGGGCCCCGGTCCGGGTCCGGGGCGTTCGGCTGCAGCACGCCGGGGGCGCCCATCGCCTTCCTCGCCCCGCTGGTGATGGCCGTGCTGGTTCTCTCGCTGCGGCGACGCCGTTCGAGCTGAGCACGGGTAAGCCGCGCCGCGTCGCTGTCCCACATCGAGCGAGGGGCACCGCCGACCCGCCGGGACGGCAAATCGGCCGAGCACACGACGGGTGCTATCCTGACGGGGTCGTCATGCGCGCAGCTTCGGCGTCGCGCAGCTCTCTCAGCGAGCTCCCATGGGTGGCCTGACGGCTCCCGGCATCCGGAGAACCCTCTGTGTCGCGCTCCTGTTGGCGAGCGCCTCCGCCGCGGCGCAGGTCGTCTGCCCCGCAGGAGCGAGCACCTGGACGGGCGCGACCAGCAGCAACTGGAGGACGGCGTCGAACTGGAGCCCGGTCGGGGTTCCAGGAAACGGAGCGGACGTGTGCTTCAGCACGCCGAACCCGACTCCGGCGCTTTCCGGGGGGCCGCCGCCCAGGCTGGGGACGATCTACGTCCTCGCGGGAACGAATCTGACCCTGACCAGCGCAGGGGGTGCTCTCTTCCTCTCCGGGGGGATTCAGTCGGAAGGGACCCTCACCTTCAGCGGCACGAGACAGCTCCAGGTCAACGGCGCACAGACCTGGGCCCTCGGCTCGAGCTCCAGCACCATCAACTGGCCGGTGAACTTTCAGTCCGCAGTGACCATCTCCGGGGCGGGAGATCTCACGCTCGGCGGCGCGATCGCGGGCGGGGGGAGATTGACGAACACGTCCACGGGGACGCTGCGCCTCACCGCGACCGGCAGTACCCATTCCGGTGGGTTCACCGTCAACGCCGGGCAGCTGCTGGTGACCGGAACGCTCCCGAACGAGGGCACAGTGGCCATCAATTCGGGAGGAACTCTCTCGGGGACCGGCGCCCTCGGGTCTTCGCTCATCACGGTCGCCAACGGCGGCGTGTACTCGCCGGGCGTCGCGGGGAGCGGGATGCTGAGCAGCAACGCTCTGACGCTGAACAACGCGTCGAGTCTCAATTTCACCGTTGGCTCGAGCACCACTCGCGGCGCAGTGACCGGCGCGCTGGTGCTCGATGGATTGCTCAACATCACCGCCGGCGCCGGATTCGGTCAGGGGACCTACACGCTCTTCACGGCCACCGGCGCGATCACCAACAACGGCCTGCGGCTGGGAGCGGTTCCGTCGGGCTTCTCGTACGCCTACCAGGTCAGCGGCGGGAGCGTGGTCCTGACCGTCGGGCCTCCTCCGACGGCGGTCGAGCTGGTGAAGGCCGACGCGGTGAGCGGCGGAGGCGGCACGGAGATCACGTGGGAAGCGGGCACCGAGGCCCGGAACCTCGGCTACCGCGTCTACCGCGACGAGGGCGGCTCGCGGCGTCTCGTGAGTGGTCTCATCCTCGGGTCGGCGCTCCGCGCCGGCTTCGATCCGGTTGCTGGACGCAACTACAGCTTCGTGGATCGCTCGGCACAGCTCGATGGACGCTACTGGATCGAGGCGATCGACCTGCAGGGCAAGACCGAGTGGCTCGGCACCGTCGAGGCTCGCCGCACGGGCGGGAAGCCGCGATTCACCGAGTCGGCGGCGCTCCTCGCCGGGCCGGGCTCGGGCGCTGATCTGCTCGCGAGCACGGGCCCGGTCGCGAAGCCGGTCGACCCGGTGGGTCTCGACCGGACGTGGCGCGACCCGTACGGCCCGCAGCAGTGGCAGATCGCCGGCAGCAGCGGTGCGGTCAAGCTCCTCGTCCGGCAAGACGGCGTCTACCGGGTGCCGGCGGACCGGCTCTTCGCCGCCGGGCTCCCGCCGGGCGCGCCGCTGTCGTCACTCCAGCTCTGGGCGGGGGGCCACGCCGTCGCCTTTCGCGCGCGATCGGCGGACGGAGTCACGCTGCAGGTGGGAGATGCGCTGGAGTTCTTCGGCCAGGCGGCCGATACCCGCTACACCGAGACCCGGGTGTACTGGGTGACGCACGGTCTCGGCGCGCCGGTCCTCATCGTCCCGGCACCGTCGACCGATGCGACCAGCTCCGCCACGAGCTTCCTCGAGACGCTGCAGATCCGTGACCGAACGTTCCACATCGCGGCGCTCCTGAATCCCGATACGGACGGCTTCTTCGGCCCACCTCTCATCGGAACGGAACCTTTGACCCGGACCTTCTCGACGCCGGCGGTCGACCTCCTCGCGGCCGAGCCTGCCTCCCTCGAGGTGAGCATCCAGGGGCTCACCAACGGTGCACACACGCTGGACGTCCTGGTCAACGGCGTCGGGGTGGGAACGGTCGAGGGCGCCAATCAGGATGTCGCCACGGCTCGATTCACGCTTCCTCCCGGCTCGCTCGTGCCCGGTGAGAACACGGTCGCCGTCGTGGGGCGCACCGAGGGCGAGATCGCGCTCGAGCTCTCGCAGCGGCTGACGTACCCGCGCCAGTACAGCGTCTCCGGTGCGCTGCGGTTCACCGCCCCGGCGGGGACGGACCTGGCGCTCTCCGGCGCCGACTCCTCGACCCGGGTGCTCGACATCACGAGCGCGCGGCGTCCCACGGCCGTGGCCACCTCGGCATCGTCGGGGGGAGTCCGGGTCACCGCCGGGGGGATGGGGACCCGCATCCTCTACGCCTACCGGGACGCCGACGTGCTCACGCTGGCGGTGGTGGCGGACGTGCGGAGCAGCTGGCACTCGGCGCCGGGTGCGGAGCTGGTCGTCATCGGGCCGAGGGAGCTGCTGCCCAGCCTGCAGCCACTGGTGGTGCAGCGCCAGCGTGAGGGGCTGCAAGTGGCGGTGGTGGACATCGAGGACGTCTACGACGAGTTCTCCGCGGGCGAGAAGGATGCGATGGCCATCCGCGACTTCCTGATGCACGCGGTGCGCAGCTGGGCCAATCCGCCCAACTTCGTGCTGCTCGCTGGTCGCGCGACGTATGACCCGCGAGGCTGGCTGGGTCAGCCGGAGCTGGACCAGGTGCCGACGGTGCTCATCGAGAGTCGCTACCTGATGACAGCCTCCGACGATGCGCTGGTCACCGTCGATGCAGTCACTGGCCCGGCGCTGGCCGTCGGGCGATTGCCGCTGTCGACGCCTGAGGACATGGGAGCGGCGGTGGCGAAGATTCTGGGCCGGCGACTGGCGAGCAGGGACGGCTCGCTGCTGTTGGTCCGGGACCGCGACTCGAACGTCTCGTTCTCGACGGCGTCGGCCGAGGTGCGCTCGGCTTTCAGCAGCTGGAAGACGCAGGACTTCCCGCGTGGGGCAGACGACGAGGCGACGCACACTGACCTCCTCGCCGCGCTGCGCGCCGGTCCCATCGCGGTGGATTACCAGGGGCACGGGGCAGAGGACTTGTGGGCGGGGCGCATCCTGAGCTCGAGCGATGCCGAGGCGCTGGCCGGAGCGGGAGCTTCCTCGCTGCTCGTGGCCGCCACCTGCCTCAACGCATACTTCGTGGACATCGGCCGGGAGAGTCTCGGCTCGGCGCTGCTGCGGACGGCGGACGGTGGGGCGTGGGGCGTGTGGGCATCGTCGGCGATGACGCTGCCGACGGAGCACGCGCTGCTCAGCAAGACGCTGCTGACGGCAGCGCTGGAAGAGGGGCTGACGCTGGGGGAGGCGACGCTGAAGGCCAAGCAGGCAGTGAAGGACGCCGAGGTGCGGGCGAGCTTCCATCTGCTGGGAGACCCGAGCGCCAGGGCCGTTGCCACCCAGCGGGCGGCTCTCACCAGTGGCGGGACTCGGACTGGGTCCGGGGCGTTCGGCTGCAGCACGCCGGGAGCGCCGGTCGCCTTCCTCGCGCCGCTCGTGCTCGCGGTGCTGGCGCGCTCCGCCCGTCGCCGCGGCTCCTGACCAGGACGGAGAGGCGAACCCCGCGGGACAAACGGGCGGTCGAGAGGCGACGCGTTTGGTCCGGTGTCAA
>Ga0081540_1004548_pt1 | contig 10515 bp, 9 predicted proteins | sample TabmetS2T1R1_FD_71024 | JGI IMG/M metagenome (GOLD analysis project Ga0081540, IMG submission 71024) | Tabebuia heterophylla rhizosphere microbial communities from the University of Puerto Rico - S2T1R1 | ecosystem: Host-associated > Plants > Roots > Rhizosphere ... | reverse complement strand
CTGGGTGCCTTGGACTTGCTCGAAATCATGAATGATTTCCAGGGTCGGTGATTTGGCGCGGTCGAGATGTAGAAGCAGCGATGGCATGGTCTCCGACCTCTTTGCTGCACTGTTGATTGTACCTTGAAGCTCTTCTAAGCGTACGGTGGAAAGAACTCCGGCTGGATTCTTAACTGCCGATCAGCGTCTCCGTGCCGCCACGCGGCCGCGAATGTATCACGACGTCGCCGGGCTTATAGTTCGTCTTGACAGTCGAAAGGATCCGCGCCCTAATTCTTACAATAAAGAATTACGACAGGGACGGAAATGTCGCAGGAGCAGCCAAGGAGTCGGCGGCAAACGCGCGCTGCCATCCTGGGGCAACTGCGCCAAGCGGGCGGCACGTTTCGGCCGCCTTCGGCCAGGGCTGCGCGCCTGTCAGAGGCCAGCCTGTCGAGCATCCTGTTTGACCTGAAGGCCGAGGGCCTGATCGAGGAAGTGAGGCAGCCGGCACCTTATGTGGGTGGCCCGACCGGTCTGGTATCTCTCGATAGCTCGGTTGCGCTCGCGGCCATCGAGCTGACCAGTCAGCGGCTGAGCGTGGGCGTCGGGGGGCTTGCGGGCGAATTGCACCATACCGAACGACTGCAGCTGCCGAAAACGCCAACCTTGGACCGGCAATGATCCGGTGCCGCGCTGGCGTTCGCGGCCTGCTGTCTGGCTTGCCGTGGTGGCACGGCGACCGCATCGACGGAGGCCGCCTAATGTCATGAGTCGCACGGCTTGCGCGGTTAGTTCACACCTGGGAGGAATGCTATGCCGATCACAACAACAAGGCGTCGCCTACTTGCTGGATCCGCGGCCGCGCTGGCGCTGCCTGAGTTTGCGCGCGCGCAAGGCGCGGTCAAGCCGCGCCTGACCGTGATCTCGCAATGGTCCGCAGGTAGCGATGGGGCGGCTATCACGGCGCTCGGCAAGAAATTCGAGGAGAAGGGCGGCATCTGGCAACATTCGCCCGTTCCCGGTTTCACCACCGAAATGATGAACAAGCTGCGCGCCCAGATCATAGCCGGTGATCCGCCGGCTTGTTCGCAACTCAAGGGACCCGAGATTGCAGCGTGGTCGAAGATAGCCCCGACCGTCAACCTCGATACCCTGGTCGTTTCCGCCGGCTACGAAAAAGTTGTCGCCCCGGACCTGGCAAAACTGCACAGGCCCGGCGGAAAGTGGATTTCGCTGCCGTTGCAGATCTACAGCACCAACATGCTGTATCTCTCTAAGCGCGCGATGGACAAGGCCAAGGCCGAAAAGATCCCGGTCACATGGGCCGACTTCAACGAGCTTGCCGAAAAGATGAAAGCGAGCGGGATAATCTATCCGATCGCAAATGGCGGCACCCGCCCCGATGACGGGCAGAAATTCGAGGCCTCCCTGGCCGGCATCAGTCCAGCTGCATACCGGGCAGCGATCATGAATCTCGACAAGAAGGCACTGGAGGGCCCCGAGGTCAAAGCGGCCTTCGCGCAGGTGCGCAGGATCGCCAATTGGATGGACCCCAACATGGGCGCCCAACCTTATGCCACCAACCTGAAGCGCTTCGTCGACGGCGACATGGGCATGATGATCATGGGCGGGTGGGCGCAGGGCGTGTTGCGCAATGCCGGCTTCAAGTTCGACGACTACATCATCGCGCCGGGCCCCAGCGACAATGGCAAGCCGGTCTTCCTGTTGAATGCCGATGCCTTCATCTTCTGGCAGCGCAGTGAGCCCGATCTGCAGGCCGGTCAGACTCTGATGGCCCAGCTCGTCATGGATCCGGCGATCCAGACAATGTATTCGCAGATCACGGGATCGATACCCGTGCGCACCGATGTCGACCTGTCCGGTGACGGCTGGTCGGACGGTCAACGGCGAACCGCAGCCGCGCTCAAGGACGCTGTCGCCAACAATCAGGCTGTGCTGAGCCTCGCGCACAACATGGCGCAGGAAAACGGCCTGACCGCAGCGATGATCGACGTGCTCACCGAGTACGTGAAGAACAAGACGATCAAGCCGGAGCAGGCGGTCACCCGCCTCGCCGAGGCCGTCGAGGGGGCGCGTTGACCGTCGCCGCGGCACCGCGAACAGGGCGGCCGACGAAAGCTGGCGTGGTGCGCCGGCTGCCCGAATATCTGACGATCTGGGTGCCGCTGCTATTGTCGGCGGCGCATCTCGTTTCGTTTTCGCTGTGGACGATCTGGATTTCGTTCACGCCGTCCACTCTTGTCCCGGTCGCGGGCTGGGTGGGTTTGCGCAACTACACGGCGGTCATCGCGTCGCGTAACTGGCAGATCGCCTTCGACAATCTGCTGTTGTTTGGCAGCGCTTTTGTGCTGCTGAGCTTGGTGACTGGCCTCATGCTTGCGATCCTGCTCGATCAGCGCGTTCGCGGCGAGAATTTGTTGCGATCCATCTTCCTGTATCCGCTCGCGGTGTCGTTCGTCGTCACCGGCACGGTCTGGAGCTGGCTGCTCAATCCCGGCATTGGGATCCAGAAGCTCGTCCATGACCTCGGCTGGACCTCTTTCCGGTTCGACTGGCTGATCGACCGCGACATGGCAATCTGGACGATTGTTATCGCTGCGATCTGGCAATCCTCGGGCTTCGCCATGGCGCTCTTCCTCGCCGGCCTTCGGTCCGTCGATGCCGACCTTGTCAGGGCTGCGCAGATCGACGGCGCCGGACCGATCCGAATGTACCGGCGCGTCATTTTGCCGACGCTTTGGCCGATCACCATAACTGTCATCGTAATCCAGCTGCAGTTCGCTATTTCGACCTTCGACCTCGTCCGCGCACTTACCAACGGCGGCCCTGGACTGGCGACCCAGCTGCCGGCCCTCGTCGTCTACGACCTGATGTTCCAGCGGGGCTTGCTCGGTCGTGGTGCGGCGGCGGCCGTGCTCATGTTGCTGATTCTTCTCGCGGTGCTGCTGCCGTACGCGGCGTGGCGATATCTCCAGCGACGGCGGGCCACCCATGCGTGATCGAACCTTCGCCCCGAGCCGCATGCTGATCTATCTCGTCGTTTCGCTGGTCGCGGCGGCGTGGCTCGTACCACTGATCGTCGTCGTGCTGAACTCGCTGCGCAGCAATGAGGAAATCGCGCAGACCTCGATGATCGGCTGGCCGCAGCACTGGGCCTTTGGCAACTACCTCACAGCCTGGTCCGACTTCTGCGTCGCGCAGACCTGCGCCGGCATCCGTCCCTACATGCTGAACTCTGCGCTCGTCACCATTCCCGCGACGATCTTCTCCACCCTGCTTGGTGCGGTCGCCGGTTACGCGGTTTCGCTCTGGCGCTTTCGTGGCGATCAGTGGATCTATGGCATCGTCACGCTCGGCATCTTCCTTCCGCAGCAGATGCGTTTGCTGCCGTGGACCTTCGTGCTGCGCGATACGGGCCTGATGAACACGCTAACGGGCCTGGTGCTGATCCACACGATCCAGGGGCTCTCCTTTACCGTCTTGTTCTGCCGAAATTACTACGTTGCCATCCCGCAGGAGTTGATACGGGCCGCGCGCATCGATGGCGCGGGGTTTTTTCGTATTTTCTGGCGCATCATTCTGCCGCTCTCGCCACCCATCCTGATCGTCACCGTGATTTGGCAGTTCACGCACATCTGGAACGAGTTCCTCTATGGTGTGACTTTCACGACCGGCCAGCAACAGCCGGTCACCGCCGCGCTGATCGCGCTCTCCGCCGCGGTCGCCGATATCCCGCATCATGGCGTGCAAAGCGCCGCGGTGATGATCGCGGCCCTGCCCACCCTGTTGATCTATCTGATCGGTGGCAAGTACTTCGTACGCGGCCTTACCGCCGGCGCCGTAAAGTAGGGTCCCGCATGTCAGCTCTCACTATCCGCGATGTTCACAAGAGGTTCGGCACCACCGAGGTGCTGAAAGGAATTAGCCTCGAGATTGGCCCGGGCGAGTTCACCGTGCTGGTCGGGCCCTCCGGTTGCGGTAAGTCGACGTTACTCAACATCGTCGCCGGCTTGGAGCGCCAAAGCTCCGGCAACATCGAAATCGGCGGGCGCGTCGTCAACGACATCGCGCCAAAGGACCGCGACATCGCGATGGTGTTCCAGTCCTACGCGCTCTATCCCTCGATGACGGTGCGCCAGAACATCACGTTCGGAATGGAATGCCGCCATGTGCCGCGGGCCGAGCAGGAGAAGGCCTTGGCGAACGTCGCGCGGCTGCTGCAGATCGAGCCGCTGCTCGGCCGCAAGCCGTCGCAATTGTCCGGCGGCCAGCGCCAGCGCGTGGCGATGGGCCGCGCGCTGGTGCGCGATCCACTGCTGTTCCTGTTCGACGAACCGCTCTCCAATCTCGACGCCAAGCTGCGCGTCGAGATGCGGATGGAGATCAAGCGGCTGCATCAGCGCATCGGCGCCACCATCGTCTATGTCACCCACGACCAGATCGAGGCGATGACGATGGCGACGCGGATCGCCGTGATGCATCATGGCGAGGTGCAGCAATTCGCCGACCCCGACACCGTGTACCGCTATCCGGCCAATCTGTTCGTCGCGCGCTTCATGGGCTCGCCGCCGATGAACACGATGCCGGCACGGCTCGAGGCCGAGGACGGTGGGCCGGTGGTCGTGATCGGCGCCGGGCGGCCGGATCAGGTCCGCCTTCGCCTGCAGGGTTACGACGCGGCGGCTTCCTTTGTCGGCCGCGAGGTGGTGCTTGGGATCAGGCCGGAATGCATTGCCGAGGGCAGCCGTGCCTTTCCGGGCGCGCCTGTTGTCGTCGATGCGCCGGTTGAGATGGTCGAGCCCACGGGGGCCGAGACCATCGTGCTGCTGCGGCTCGGCGGCGAGTCCGTCCAGGCGCGCATTACGCCGGATATCCGCCCCCTGCCGGGAGCGCTCGCGTCCTTTGCACTCGACACGCGCCGCATCTGCCTGTTCGACCCCGCCACGGAGCTTCTCATTGCATGACCCACACAAGCTATGCCGGCCTCGCTGATCGCGTCGTATTGATCACCGGAGGAGCCAGCGGCATCGGCGCCGCCTTCGTGCGTGCCTTCGCGGCCCAGCGGGCGCGCGTCGCCTTCCTCGACGTCGATGCCGATGCCGGCGAAGCGCTGGTGCGGGAGGTGGCAGGCGCGTTCGGCTCGGCGCCGCTGTTCGTGCCTTGCGACCTCCTGGACATCGACGCCTTGCGCGCCGCGATAACGGAGGTGCGCGCCGCGCTTGGCGACGCCGCGGTGCTGGTGAACAACGCCGCCAACGACCAGCGCCAGGTCCTTTCCGAGGTGACGCCTGAAGAGTTCGACTGGATGATCGGCGTCAACCTCAAGCACGTCTTCTTCGCGGCGCAAGCGGTGGTGCCGCAGATGCAGGCGCGCGGCGGCGGTTCGATCATCAACATGTCGTCGGTGGCGTGGATGCGCGGCGCACCGGCGCTGCCGGCCTACGCCGCGGCAAAGGCGGCGATTGTCGGCTTCACCAACTCCCTGGCCCGGCTGGTCGGACCCGACCGCATTCGCGTCAACGCCATCGCGCCGGGCATGGTGATCACGGATCGCCAGCGCCGGCTGTGGTTTCCGGACGAGCAGCAGATCGCCGAATTTCGCGCGCGTCAGGCCATTCCCGATGCGGTGACGCCCGACGACATCGCGCGCCTGGCGCTGTTCCTGGCGTCCGACGAGAGCCAACGCATTACGCGCCAATGCTTTCAGGTTGATGGTGGCCTCGGCTAGGAGTCGTCACGTTGATATCGATATGCCGCTTTCCCATTCCTGAGGGCAGGGCCGGCGGCGTGGCCGAACGCCGTGCCCCTCCGGCGAGGTCGCATAAGTCAACGTTGAGAGAGATGCTGCGGACGTTTGTTCGGGAAGGGCTCGGCCGGTATCAACTATGCTTTGTCCTGCCGTTCGCGTGTGACCAAGGGAATAGCCAAATATCGGATGACAACATAGGCGAGAGTTCCCCACCAGAGGCACCAGAGCATGATCTCCAGGAGGGGGAGATGCGGCAGCAGAAATTGCTGAATCGCATTCAGGCTGGGAGGTGAATTCCCCTCCAGCGGCTTTAGGGCGATAATCGGAAGATCAGCATTCTTATCCATCGTCAGCTCCATGATACCACTTCATGGTCGATCCAAGAAGGCAATGACTACCCGGAAGGGCTCCGCTGGCCGCGAGTGAAGACATAATTTTGAACGGGACGGCCGAGCACAGGTGCTTCGTCTTCGCGTTTGATCCAGGCATTTCGAACAAACGGCCTGTAAGTCAGGCTGCACAAATCACCCTCGTTCACGATTTCCTTGAAGGGATTGCCGTTGATGCTGCGGCGGTACGTAATTTGATACTTTTGTGATGCGGCCGAACACAGGGAAGCCTTTGCCCGAAACCAAAACCGATACGGATCACATCCGAAGCGGGCATCAGCCTGTTCAAAGCTGCGGACGATCTGTTCACCCCGCCTGACCTCGCCAGCGCACTGCTGATTGACCTCGAACAGATAAGGCCCGCCGAAGATATCGGCAATGTTGTTCTCGTTCGTCACTCTTTCGCCCGCTTGCGCCAGGTGCGGCACCAGCTGCAGCACGGCGAGTGCAGCAATGATACTCCATCCAGGGATCGCGCTTCGCGTAAGTGGCGGGCGGGGGCAGGGCTCATACCAGGGGCCGAAAAGGATCAAAAGTACAGCCAGTTCGACGACGGGGAAGCGATATCCAACCTGTATGCCGTAATGGATGTACAACAGGGCGAACAGCGAGAGGACCAGTCGCTGTGCGAAGCGGTTCGAGCTCATGAGAAGCCAAGCGCCGAGCATCTGCAGCAAGATAACGAAACTCGGCAGGATCGCCTCACTTCCATTCGGAAAGATGGCGAGGCCCATTTTCAGGGAAGTGTAGTGCTGTCCAAGCAGCCAGCTTGGGTGAATCTTTGCAATTGCGGAGACAAAACTGCCAGCCACCCACCACAACTGGGCGAAGAACAGCTTGTGTGGACAGAACAGGTATATGAAGCACAAAGTGCTGTGAAGATAATTGAAGTTCGTTTTGAAGTCGTAGCTTATCGCCGTGAAATAGATTTTGAACAGCAGCAAGACAAATATGATGAGATGAACGAAATCCCACCGTTGAAGATAGATCGCGTACACGGCCGCAGCCAGCAGGCCGAATAGTCCCATGTAGAGGATGCTTTGAGAATAGCCCTCCGAAAGCGTGGACAGGAATATCAGTGACTTGCAGCTCTGGAAAACCGGCCAGCAGACGTAGGTGCCGTCCGTTACGGCCTTTACAGTCGTCGAGTAGGAATAGATCCAATCGAAGAAGGTAAGGTGGAAGCCGAGCAGGAGCGCGCCCGACAGCCATTTTAGCGTCGTGTCGCGGCTGATCTCATCGACACGAAATACCGCACGATATAACGACAGGAAATCCGAGGTCGGCAACCTCGTCCAGATCCCGGTGTCCCCTCCGATGCGATCCGTCGTGGTCATGACGATAAAGATCCTCTTCCGAACAATGGGATGCTCAACCGAGAGGTTTTTTATTTTGCAGCGCGCGCGTTGTCCGGTCGTCAGAAACTTCGCGGCCAATGTCGGAACTGCACAAGATTGTCGGCTCGAGAAGCTCGCGCGTTGCTCCGCATGAGGTCACTCCCAAGATTTCTCTTATCGACGACAGCATCTAATACACGAATCCGGATACACGCGTCAGGTGTATTTTTGAAAAAACAATACGTGCGCTTGAATAATTTTTCTTGACGATGCAGCGCAACCCAAGGTTCGCCTTAGTTGGCAGTTTGTGTGCGACGACATTCGACCGGAGGTTGCATTTCGAAATGCAATCTGATTGATTTCATTTGAGCGCGAAGTTCCTGGTTCGGGACACGCGCCTTTATCGTATCGACGCATCATGCGACTCCCTCCTCGCCATTCCGAGGGAAGCGGATGAACGCATCGGGGTGGCTGAGGCAATATTTGATCGCCTGTCAGCGCAGTTCCCGCCTTCATGAATGCGAGAATCATCGACGGACAATCCGATGCAGCGCGATCTGCGCGTTCGCATGCGATGCCCCGTTGAATTCCGATGCAAGGTGCGATTAGCTGAGCGACGTATCATTCGTCGGCAGCTCTCCCAAGCGAGCGCCAGTATTGATGCGACTCGAACGATACTTTGGTCACCGCGCCCCAGTGAGGCATCCGCCAATGAACGTTCAATCCCACGTCGGCCACGAAGTCGAAGCTGCATTCCCCTTACGAGAATTTTCCAGCCGCGTTTCGTCGATCTATCGATCGGTATTCAGCGTGCAGGAGATAGCGACAGACACAACGTTGAAGTGGCTGTCAGGGGCAATCTTGTTCGGCTTCCTGGTTACTTTTTCGATCTGGATGAACTCGCCCCTCACGACCGTAGAGGCTGTGACAAACGGCACCTATTTGTGCTGGCCGTGGTTTCAGAGCTGCAAGAATCTTGTTTTCCTGTCCAGCTTTCCGCAGGGATATTCGCAGGCCGTCGTCTACATGGCCCTGTTCGGACTGATCGCAGGCGCGAGCTACGCGATCTATCTCGGAAGATGGACATATGTACACTTCGCGATACTGCTTCTATTTCTCGCAAAGATCTACTTTGTCCTGATTTCTTACGACTTCAAAGGCAACTACGACTACTATCATAATTTATTTTGCTTCGTTTTTCTGTTTTGCCCGCACAAGAAGTTCTTCGCGCAGTTGGGCCTGGTAATTTTCTATTTTCTATCGACAGCCGGAAAGATCCATCCGAGTTGGGTGCTGGGTCAGTATTTCACCGCGTTGAAAGAAGGCCTCCCGGTATTTCCATTCGGCACTGAAGCGCTGATGACAAATCTCGTCATCGCGATGGAGATGGTGGGCTGCTGGTTCCTGTTCAGCCGGAATATCGTGGTTCAAAGATCTGTATTCGCCTTCTTTGTTGTCTTTCATCTCTATTCCGGAACTCTGGTCGGGTATCGTTATCCCTCGATCGTCATGCCGCCCCTTCTGATCTTGTTCGGCCCCTGGTTCAAGGCTCCGGAGCGCGTCCCGATCGACCGGACTTCCGTGCCCGGGTGGCTGGTCATAAGCTCCTTGATCTTCCTGCAGCTCATTCCGCATACGATCAAAGGCGACGAGAAACTCACCATGGAGGGAAATTTCTACGGGCTCTATATGTTCGAGGCAAATCATCAATGCTACGGCAGCGTTTCCCGGGATGGCAAACCGGTCTGGACCTTTACGGAAGCCGATGCGCTGTCGCGCTGCGACCCCTATAATTTCTGGTTCAGGGCAAAGAATTGGTACTGCACGGGCTCAAGCGCCAAATACAAGATGGTTCTCAATCACAGCATCAATGGAGAGCCATTTCGGGAGATTGTGAACGAACCCGATTTGTGCGCGCTTGAGTACCGTCCCTTCAGCCGAAACAGTTGGATCAAGGACGAAAGAGAAGCACCGGCCGTCGCGCGCCCCGTGCAGAATTTCTTCAGGTAGGCGAGGATGCTGAGGGGCCGCCCACTGGCCCCAACGCTTCTCAACGTTCGCAGGTGACCGGGTGGGCGATCCATCCGCCCACCCGCAACGCGCCCTCGTTATGTGATCGCGATCGGGCAGCCGTTGCTTCCCGTCGCGCCCTTTATCGGGGCAGGCGTGAAACTGTAGACGAACTGGTACTTCTTGTCGGCGATGAGATCGTCGAAGATCAGGTTCTCGTGGTTGAGTATGCCGTGCTTGGTCTGCAGCTCGGCATGGACCACGAAGGCGAGCGACTTGTCGGGATTGGGCACCACTTCGACCGCCCAGGTGTCTGCTGCAGTGAGCGCGAGGTCCTTCTCGATCACCCATCGCGCCGCATCGAGGCCGATGCCAGGTTCTCCGCTGTTGAAGCGGTCATTGTTCTTCATCCACAGCGAGCCCCAGCCGGTGTGGAACATGATCGCGTCGCCCGGCTTGATGTCGCTTTCCGGGATGTTCTGTTTCTGCAGCGCCGCCTTGATGTCAGCCGAGGTAATCTCCTGACCGGCGTCCATCATCCCGCCCTTGAGCGCGACCATGTCGACAAGATGCGCGCGGGTGAAGAGCGGCTTGAGCTTCTCGGTGCCGAGCTTCTTGAGACCGTATGCGTCGCCGATCTCTGCGGCGGTGAAGCCGTTGTAGAACCGCATCTCGTTCTTGTCGCCGTCCTTGCCCATCTGGATGCCGATGTGGCCGAGGCCGTCGAACTGCGTGCCGGTCTGGCCGATCTCGGTGGCGAGAAACTCGTCATGATAGACCAGCTTGTTGTCGCCGAACGGACCGCCGGTCGGACCACCGGGAATGCGCAGCGAGAACGCACGCGCGCCGAACAGCGGCATGCCCTGCTCGTAGACGCGGCCGATCTTGTAGATCTTGCCGTCCTTGATCCATTTCGCCGCGTCGAGCACCTTCGCCGGCGTGATGTGGTTGGATGCACCGGACTCGTCGTCCTTGCCCCATTTTGAGGGCCACCATGGCTTGTCGACTCCCTTGGGCATGGAAACGG
>Ga0081540_1004547_pt1 | contig 10515 bp, 7 predicted proteins | sample TabmetS2T1R1_FD_71024 | JGI IMG/M metagenome (GOLD analysis project Ga0081540, IMG submission 71024) | Tabebuia heterophylla rhizosphere microbial communities from the University of Puerto Rico - S2T1R1 | ecosystem: Host-associated > Plants > Roots > Rhizosphere ... | reverse complement strand
ACCCAGTTCACCCATGTGGCAGAGGAAGGCCTGCTCGATGCGGCCTCGTCCTGGCACGTCGGCATTCGCGGCACGACCTTCGCGCACGGCGTCGTGGCGCGCACGCAAGGGCTCGGCTACCGCGTCATGTCGCTGGATGATCTGGTTCGCGGCGGCTTCGGGCAACGCATGGCCGAATTCCGCGACCAGGCGGCGGGACGCCCGGTCTACATCTGCTTCGATATGGACGTTTTTGATCCCTCGTGCGCGCCGGGCGTCTGCTCGCCGTCCTGGGGTGGGTTGTCGGCGCGGGAGGGCATCGACCTCATTCGCAGCTTGACGGACCTCAACATCGTCGCCGTCGACGTGGCGACGGTGAGCCCACCCCAAGATATCAACAACATGGCGGCGCACCTCTGCGCCCACGTCATCTACGAGATGCTGGTGCAGTTATGTCGCCAACTCGCTCCGGCGCGGACGTCATAGTCTGTGCATACGCAGGCGGAGCTAACGCAGGTGACTGACTGAGGTCGTTTGGACTTTGCCAAATAGTGTCGACGCCGCGGCTGATCATGAGCATCGGCCCAACGCTACACCGGTCGGGATCATTGGGTCGCACTGAATTGACCACAGCGCCGGCGAAGTGGGCGCGGCGACCTAGAGGACATCTGGGGAAGTGGCCTGGGCGTACCTTTGGGACGAAGTAGCCAACACTCGCAGTCGTTTCTTGGGGATGGACAGAAATCCCGATTGCATCATCCGACCCGCATCCTAGTGTCGAGGCGGTGCTTTTGCCGTCTGCTCCGTTTTAGGCGCGGCGCCAGTGTTGGCGCCAGGCAGGGGGAACAAATCTTATGCTACGGAAGCTGTTATCTGCCACGATGTTAGTCATCGCATTATCTGCGTCTGCAAAGGCCGCAACGTACAACGCCACGTTCGACGGATCGGTCTTTGATGTATTTGCACAAATCACGACTGACGACCTAAATAACGTTACCGCCATTACGGGGACTGTGACTGGCCCCGATGGGGCTTCAATCAGCGGTCTGGTGGGACCGGGGAACCCGAACTGGATTTACGACAACCAGTTTTCAGCCATTAGTCCGTATGTGAGTAACGGCGGCATTCTCTTCAGTGCCGGTGCGTGGCTTTACAATCTGTATTCCGTCGACGGTCCGAGCTATTTCCTTTCGACCTTCAACCCGGATGACAGCAATTTCATTCCGGGTGACCCAGGTTCGCTCAGGGTCGCTCAGACCCCGCTCCCAGGAGCCCTTTGGCTCTTTGGCAGCGCGCTTGCCGGCCTTTGGGGTTTCATGGCGCGCCGACGGCGGAGTTTGGGGCGGCGGCTTGATGCTCCTGCGTTCGCGTAATCTGCCGAGACATCAATTCGATTTGGTCGAGCGGGACGTTCATTTGCGTTGCTGCAGCGGTTTCCGCATCTGCTGACAGCTGCGGCAGCACCCGCATGGCACTTCGCTGGTCACCTATGCCCAGTGCGCAAATGTGCGCTTCGCTACGCAGTATAGAGATGACATTCGACAAAGGCTCCGTTCTGTGAGGCTGTAGGCGTCGGCGGGAGCGACTTGCAAACCTCCATGGCCCGACTACACCGCGGGTGGAAGCGGCAACCCGTGGGGATGTCGAGAGGGTTTGGGTAAGCGATGCCCAGATGGGTGTCGGGTATTCCAAGGCCCGGTTCGGGTGTTAGCACCGATGCCAGGAGCGCCTGCGTATAGGGATGTCGGGGCACTCGGAACAATTGTTCGGTGTTGGCTTCCTCCACGATGCGGCCCAGATACATGACGGCGACGCGGGTCGCCATGTGCTCGACCACGGCGAGGTTGTGACTGATCAGCAGGTACGTGAGGCCGAGATCGCGCCGTAAATCCTGCAATAGATTCAGGATTTGCGACTGCACCGAGACGTCAAGCGCTGAGGTCGGTTCATCGCAGATGACCATGCGCGGCTCGTTGATCAGCGCCCTAGCGATGGCAACACGCTGGCGCTGGCCGCCCGAGAGCTGGCTTGGGTAGTTGTCGTAGAGCGCGGGCGAGAGGCCGACGCGCTCCATCATCGCTTCCACTCGCGCGCGCCACGTTGCCGGTTGAGGCGCGCCATGGATGCGCAGCGGCAGGGTGATAATGGTGCCGATGGACTTGCGCGGATTGAGCGAGGAATAGGGATCCTGAAAGACGGGTTGCAACAAAGCGGCCACATTACGCCGAGCCAGCGTCGATAGCGGCCGACCGTCGATTGAAATCGAGCCCCCAGAGGGCGGCAGCAGACCCAGCAGCATGCGCGCCAGGGTGGTCTTGCCGCACCCAGACTCGCCGACAAGACCTACAACCTCACCCGGACGCACGGCGAGGCTCACATTGTTGACAGCGGTGAGAGTGCGGGAACGGCGGAGCATGCCCGCCGAGACGCGAAACGTGCGACTGATGCTGCGAGCTTCCAAAAGCGGCAAACCGCTCTTGTCGTCCATAGGCGTGCTGGAGGTCGTCATGCGACGGCAACGGGTGGCGTGGACGCGATGGCATCCCCTAGCTCGCGGTGCCGGATGCAGCGCGCTTCTTGCCCTTCCGCGACGGTTTCGAGCGGCACGGGGGCGGCGCGGCAGGCGTCAATGGTGTGGGGACAGCGTTGCGCAAAGTGGCAGCCGCCGATCTCGCCGACAAGGGATGGAACAAGGCCCGGAATGGTGCCGAGGGGCGCTCCCCGCCGCGTGCGACCAGGGACGGGGATGCAGGCCATGAGACCACGCGTGTAGGGGTGCCGCGGCGCGGAAAAGACCGCGGCCGCGCTGCCTGCCTCAACGACCTGACCGGCATACATGACGACCACGCGAGTGGCGATGCGGGCGACGATGCCAAGGTCGTGGGTGATGAGGATTAGCCCCATCGCGAATTCGCGTTGCAAGCGCGCCAGCAGGTGCAGGATCTGCGCCTGAATGGTGACGTCGAGAGCGGTGGTCGGCTCGTCGGCCAGGATAAGAGCTGGCTGGCACATTAGCGCCATCGCGATCATGACGCGCTGGCGAAGGCCACCGGAGAGCTGGTGCGGGTATTGCTTGAGCCGGCTTTCTGCCGCCGTGATCCCGACGCGGTTCAGGAGTTCGACGGCGCGAGCACGGGCAACCCGTTGTGACGCGCGCCGATGGCGCCGAAGCGCCTCGGCCAGCTGATCGCCGATGCTGTAGGCCGGGTTCAACGAGGTCATCGGCTCCTGAAAGATCATGGCCATGCGATTGCCGCGGATGTCCGACATGACGCGCTCGGGGAGATCTGTGAGGCTCCGGCCCTCGAGCTCCAGGCGCGCCGCTGCACGTTCGGCGCGGGTCGGTAACAGGCCCATGATGGCGAGCGCGGTCAGCGACTTGCCGCAACCCGATTCCCCGACGATGCAAAGGGTCTCGCCGCGGTCGACGTGGAATGAGACGCCCTGCACAGCGCGAAGCGTGCCGGCGGGTACGGGTAGGCTGACGCGCAGGTCCTCGACCGTTAAAACGCGCTCGCTCATGGGAACCTCAACTGCGGTTCTCCGGGGCCGTGACGTCGCGCAAACCGTCGCCCAGCATGTTGATGGCAAGGACAAGGAGAAACAGGGCAACGCCGGGAATCGAGATCAGCCAGGGGTCAAAGAACATGAGGCCCTTGGCCTCGGAAATCATGAGGCCCCACGACGGCGTGGGTGGCTGCACACCGAGTCCCAAGAAGGACAAGGAGGCTTCCAACAGGATGGCATGCGCCATCTCCAAGGTGGCCACCACGATCAGGTGGTTGACCACGTTGGGCGCGACTTCAGTCAAAAGAATGCGCGGCGTCGAGGCTCCCAACGCTTGCGCGGCGGTGATGAATTCCCGGGTGCGCACCTGCTGGGTGGCGCTGCGCATGACCACGGCAAAGCGGTCCCAGATCAGCAGGCCCAATACCCAGATCACAACGTTCAACGACGTGCCGATAATGGCGACGACGGCAAGGGCGACCAGCACGACCGGTAGCGACAGTCGCGTTGAGATGATGAAGCTGACGACCATGTCGACACGGCCACCGAAGTAGCCGGCCAGCACGCCGAGCGTGGTGCCGATGACCCCCGAGATCAGCATGGCCGAGACCCCGATCAACAGGGAAATCTGGGCGCCATAGAGCAGGCGCGAGAGGTAGTCCCGGCCGAGCTGGTCGGTACCCAAGACGTGAACCCAAGTCGCCTTGGTGCTCGCATGCCAAATGGGTGGGATCAGCTTGCGGTCGAGCTGTTGGTCAAAAGGATCAAAGGGAGCCAGCACCGGCGCCAGCAAGGCCATCGCAAAGACGGCGCCTAAGATCAGGCCACCTGCCAACAACCCCCAATGGCGAAAGATGCGCCGGCGCAGGAGCACTCCCGGGGACGGTGCCAGGATTTCCGCTGCCGTCGGTAGACCCGCTAGAGGGAGTGCCGTGTCAGCCATCTCACGCCACCCTTAGCCGCGGGTCGAGAAAGGCGTTGAGTAAGTCCGCCGCGAGCGTCAGAAAAACGTAAATCACGGACAGGACCAGGACGATGGCCTGGATCGTCGGAAGGTCTTTACGCTGAATGGACTCCCAGGCGAGATAGCCGAGACCATTGATTTGGAAAATCGTCTCGATGACGATCGAGCCGCCGAGCATGAAGCCGAACAGCACGGCCGCCAGCGAGACGACGGGAATGATGGCATTGCGCAGTGCGTGCTTGAAGAGAACCGTGCGGGGACGCAGACCCTTGGCCCGGGCGGTACGGATGTAGTCGGCAGAGAGGACTTCCAGCATGCCCGCGCGTGTGAGGCGCATGATGGCGGGCGTCACGTAGTAGCCAAGTGCGATGGCGGGCATCACAAAATTCTGCCAGCTCGAGGAGCCCGTGATCGGCAGCAGCCGCCAGGTAACGCCGAGCCACAAAATGAGGGTAAGCGCGAACCAGAAATTGGGCATGGCTTGGCCGACCACCGCCAGCGTCAGCGCGAAGCGATCGACCAGGCTGTTGGGTTTGACCGCAGCCCAGACCCCCAGCGGAATAGCGAGCAACAGCGCGAAGGCGATCGCCGCAGCACCCAAAATCATGGTGACGGGTAAGCGTTCGAAGATGACGTCGGCGACCGGCTGACGCAGCGTGTAGGAGCGGCCAAAGTCGCCGCGCAGGGCGCCCGTCAACCAGTCGAAGAACTGAACAACGATCGGCCGGTCGAAGCCGTAGAACTGGCGGATGGCCTCGATGTCCTGGATGCGGGCACCCTCGCCGGCGATGGCGATGGCCGGGTCGCCCGAGACATAGATCATGGAGAAGGTGATGAGGGAAACGGTCAGTGCCACCAGCACCGCCAATCCCAAACGCTTGACCGCAAAGGCGAGCATGGAAGGCTAGCCTAGAGCCGCTCGGGTCCTATTTCCATTTGGTGGCAAAGAACTGGGGGATCTCATCGGAAGTCGGTGTGAAGTCGAGGTCCTTGGAGTAGGCATAGTACTTCGCGTAGGTAAACAATGGTACCCAGTAGGCCTCCTCGGCGATCCTGGCCAGGACTTTCTGCCAGGCGGCCTGGCGCTTTTCGGGATCAATTATACCGTCGGCCTCTTCGATCAACCTTTTAACCTCCGGATCCTTAGTCAGATCGTCGGGTCCGTGCAGGAAGAAATGCGCGGTCATGGCCGATACGTCGGGCACCGAATTCGAACCCCAGGTGCCGTGGGCGATCGGCGTCCTGCCCTTGTGCACAGCCTCGAGAAAGGCCGTGAACTGCACGTAGGTGAGCTTCGGTTTGATACCAATTTTGGCGAGATCACCAATGACGGCTTCGGTGTATTCGCGGTCACGATAGGCAAAGAGTTCGACTTCTGTCCCTTCCGCGACGCCGGCTTCCTTGAGCAGCGCGCGCGCCTTGGCCGGATCATAGGCGTACTTGGGGACATCGCTGGAGCAGGCGAACTGGTCGGGATGGCAGGCCGCGTACGCCACAACTGAAGCTGGACCCACGAGGTTCTTGGTTAGCGACTCGCGATTGATCGCGTGGTTGAGCGCGACGCGCACGCGCTTATCGGTGAAGAGCTTCTGTCCCGAAACGCCGTGGGCATCGAACTGCAAATAGGATACGCGCAGCGTCTTGGCATTTTCTACCACGACCGCCGGATTGGCCTTGATGCGCTCGGCCTGATCCTTGGGGACATCCCAGATCCAGTCGATGGCCCCGGTCATCAACTCGGCAGCCCGCGTGTTGGCATCCTTAATGGTGCGAAAACGGATTTTGGAGATGGCCGGATTGCCCTTGAAGCCATCCTTGAAGTAGGCGGCGTTCTTTTCCATCAAGATGTGTTCACCTGGCTTGACCTCGACGATGCGGTAGGGACCGGTGCCATTGGGTGGCACGGCGCCGAAGTCCTTCTTGCCATCGGGTTTGACGGGGGCTTTGTCGTAGTGGCCCTGCTGCATGATGAAGCCGAGACCGGCGAGATAGGCGAGCGCCGGTGGGAAGGGGCGGTGGAGGTTGATCCTAACCTTGGTGGCGCTGATTTTTTCGGCGTTCTTGATCCAGGCCAGCAAGGCGAAGTTGGCGATGGCGTTGTCCTTATTGGAAACGTGGTTCAAGGTATAGACGACGTCATCGGCATCCATTTCTTTGCCTGAGTGGAACTTGACGCCAGTCCGAAGCTCCATTTCCAGAGTGGCCGGGTTGACCCAGGCCCATTTGGTGGCGAGTAGCGGTTTGATCTCGGAACTGTTGGGGTCGATGATGACGAGCGTGTCCCAGACGTGATGGCCAATCACCACGAGTTCGCGGGTGTTGAGGTAAAATGGATCGGCGATGGGGTTGTCACGGTCGGTGGCCCAGACGAGGGTGTCGTCTTTCTTGCCAGCTTCGGCTGCAGGACTAAGGACTAAGATCGACGCGGCAAGCACGCCGGCAAGGAGGCCAAGGCGCCGGGAGGCGTTTTGATAGTGTTGTCTCATTGTCATCGCGGAACCCTCATCCAGCGTCACAAATGGTGTTTTGAACCCGATCCCATTGTATTTGGGCGGGACTGACACCGATGTTGGTGAGAACTGGAGGCGCGTGTCAAGGTAGGGCGAACGGCCATGGAAAATGGCCGTCGCCGGGCCTTCCCATTATTATCCCATCAAGGTCAATTCTTTAGCGACTGCTGCATCGCGGTTCGGATTTTGTTACCGAGCTCAGGATTGGCTGACGCCTGCTCGAGAGCCTTCTTGAACTGTTCCTCCGCCTTGGTCGGTTCACTGAGCGCGATGTAATTCATGCCCAGGTGGTACCGAACGAGCGGCATGTTGGGCAGCTCCGTTGCCGCCTCTTCCAGCAAAGCGAGCGCTGCTTTGTGCTCGCCACGCTGATAGTGGATCCAGCCAAGCGTATCCTTGAACTGCGGCACCTGTGATTTGCGCAGGGTAAGAGCGAGGGTATAGGCGCGCTCGTGGCTCGTTCGATCCGTACGATAGTCTGTGAGTAGGCTTGCCAGGTTGTTAGCAACCACAACAGATCCTGGTTCTTGCTGGAGAACGGCCTCGTATTCTGCAATCGCCCCCTCAAACTCACCTTTCAGCTCCAGCACACTCGCCAACAGTATGCGTAGGGTGGAGCTGTCAGGCTGCATCTCGAGGCCTGCTTTGATGACCTTCACGGCTTCGTCCGGTTGTTTCTGCCTCAGATGAAGATCCGCAAGGGCGCGATAGCCGACCACCTTCTTCGGCTGCCGTTCGATAGCGGTCTTGAAGCTCTTCATGGCCTCTGCCGGGGCATTGCGTGCGAGCTGCGTCGAACCCAGAAGCACATGAGCCTCGGCGTTCCCTGGATCCTTGGCGAGGACGGATTGCAGGAACGTGACTGCCTGATCAAGTTTTTGCGCCCGCACCAGAGTGTTGACGAGTGCGAACATGGGCTGCACGTCGGCGGGCGAAGACGCATAGGCACTCTGCAGGGCGGCAATGCTTTCGTCGTATTTCTTTTGGCCTGAGAGAGCGGCGCCCAACACCTGATCGGCGATGCCGCGCTGATCGCCGGCTTTGCGAATGGCGTCGGCGACTTCCTGAGCTCCTACCCAGTTCTGGCGCATCAGCCGCACTTCGGCCAGGGTTGACAAGACCGGGACATTACCGGGCGAGCGTGATGCCAGCTCGACCAGGATGTCTTCTGCTCGGGCGATGCTGCCGCGACGCCTAAGGAAGGCAACGTAGTTCAGTCCAACCGTGGCATCGAAATTCGAGACCCGTGCGGCATCCGCGAATTGCTTATCGGCCAATTCCATGGAGCCACTGCGCTCGTACGCGATGGCCAGTAAGGTCATAAGATCCGCGGAGCGCGGGTGGTCATTGAGGGCCTGACGGAGATCGGCGATGGCGCCATCAAACTTGCCGCGATCCATTTGGATGGTGGCTCGAAGCCTGAGGGCCGTGGCGTTGCGCTGATCCTTTTCGAGAACCTTCGCTAATAAGGATTCGGCAGCGTCAACTTTCTTGCTGCCGAGGTAGATCTCAGCCAACTTGGCTTGTGCCAGCAGCGTTCGCTCGGCCGACGTATTGGGCTCCGCGGCTAACTTTTCGAGCAACAGCTCTGCATCCCTGGTGTTGCCGTCGGCAAAATAGAGTTCAGCCAAGGCGATCTGGTATTGGAATACGTCCCCACCAGCGGCGACACGGGTCTGAAGTTCCTGGCGGGCCGCAGCAGGACCCTTGCTTGTGTGCAGGTAGCGTGCGACGTCGAGACCGGCTTGAAAATCGGTTGGGTTAGCAGAGGCAATGGCTCGCAATTCCTTTTCCGCTTCGGCGCTACGTTTCTGATCAACGTAGAGCTTGACCAGCTGCTTGCGATACAAGGTCTCCTTCGGGTGCTTCTGAATGAGCTGCTGCAGCAGAGCTTCGATGCTCTTTTGATCTCCTTTGCGCTCATAGACCTTCATCTTGAGGAGCTGAATTCCAAGGTTGTCGTCGTTGGCAGAGGCACGATCGAGCATCGCCAAGGCAGCGTTTGTGTCACCTTGTCCGAACCGTTCCGCAGCCAGCACGATCACGGCTTCATTGTTCTTCGGATCGGCTTGCAGAACTGCTTGCGCCTCTTCGATCGCACCCTTGTTGTCGTTGAGCTTAAGGAGGATCGCCGCGCGCAGCACACGGGCACCTATGTTGCGGGAATCAAGCTCGGCGGCAGCGTTCGCTGTCTGCATGGCTTGGTCTAGCTGGTTCGCCATGAGCATGAGCCGCGCCAACCGCACCCTGGTGTCGACGTCCTTCTTGTCGAGGTCGACGACGTTGCGCAAAATTGCGTAGACCGCCTCCCAGTTCTGATTGTGCTCTTCGATCTGCGCCAGACCTCGCCAGGCTCCGACCAGATCTTTTTTGAGCTGAAGGGCATTTTTGAACTCGATACTGGCTTTGACGTGCTCGTTCTGAGCCAGCAATTTCATGCCACGTTCGTAGTGGCTCTGGGCGCGATCCTCGGGGGAACTGCAACCCGAAACTTGAAGAAGCAGCACCGCCAACAGCGCCAATCGAAGCGCAGCAAAAGTTAACTTGAGCATGTTTTTTCCCCACACCTTAGTTTCTTAACCCGCACCTTGCTTCACGCGCTCAATGAGCGCTCGCTAGTCTGCCCGGCAGGTAGCCCCCCAAGCGAGGTTGCAACTCTTGAATGAAGGCCCGTAACCGATCGTCGGCCGCTTGTTCGACTTCACCCGGATAGATGGGTGTGGTCACACGAACCAGCGCGCCGTCAGAACGGTTTTCGAGGATAGCATCGGCAAACAGAAACCACTTCGAAACGTACTCATTGGCAACGATTCGCCCACGTTGAACAAACCAGTAGTAAACGACTTGCTTAGTCGAATTCCTCTCAATGAGGGCCCGATTGATCGGGAAGGAAAGCTGATGTGCGTCACTCCTTAACGTGGTGCGCTCAAATCGCGTGATCTGCCATCCTCCACCGGGCATGCAGACAATGGGGGAGTGTGGAGACACCCCGGTTCGTTGCGAGGCGTAATACGCAACGTACAAATTGACCGAGCCGCGGCTTGGGCCGCTGTAGTCGGCCAAGATGTAGTCCTCCAAGCCGAGGAAGTGTTCCACCTGGGGCTCCAGTAGGGATGGCCGTCCTTGCCATTCTCCTAGCCCCGTGGGAAAGGCGACGAAGCGCTGACGGTCGGGGATGATCTCTTGTCGGTGGGACAACAAGAAAGTGGTAACCGCGCCACCACACAGCAACGCCACGCTCGCCATCAGTGCAATTCTGGATGGATAGGGTGAATAAGAAGACTTTGAGACAGGAACGACCGGCAGAGCAAAAGCCTCAAAGAATGACTTTCGGCTTCCGAGGCGCGCCAGCAATGCCATCTCACCGACGAGTAGCCCTGCTGAAGCGATGAAAATCGTCCAGCCCTCAAAAAAGTGGAGCAACCCTTCGGCTGCCTGAGTGCCCCAGCGATTGACCAGTACTCCGACCAGACCAATCCTGACACTGTTCATGAGTATGGTGATCGGGATCGCAGAGAGAAAAACGGCGGCGCGTTGCCAAAACGGCGCATGAAA
>Ga0081540_1004546_pt1 | contig 10516 bp, 11 predicted proteins | sample TabmetS2T1R1_FD_71024 | JGI IMG/M metagenome (GOLD analysis project Ga0081540, IMG submission 71024) | Tabebuia heterophylla rhizosphere microbial communities from the University of Puerto Rico - S2T1R1 | ecosystem: Host-associated > Plants > Roots > Rhizosphere ... | reverse complement strand
CGCGATCCCTCGACCATCGTCGTGGTCGCCGACGTCGCCGATCTCTGGGCGCTGGAACGGGCGAATGCGACCAACGGCCGCTATCACGTGCTCGGCGCCACATTGTCGCCACTCGATGGCGTCGGCCCGCAGGATCTGACCATCGACGCGTTGGTGGCGCGCGCGCACGAATCACAAGTCGGCGAAATCGTTCTGGCGCTCAATGCAACGGTTGATGGCCAGACCACCGCCCATTACATCACCGATCTCCTGCAGGACGCCAACGTCAAGGTAACCCGGCTCGCCCACGGCGTACCGGTTGGCGGCGAACTTGATTATCTCGACGAAGGTACCCTATCGGCTGCCATGCGGCAGCGAACGCTGTTCTAACCCACACATACGGAACTGATCGACATGACGAAACGACGATTCGGCAGACGCTCTCGCTTTGCGGTCATCCTCGTGGCCGCGGCCTTCGTTGCGCCTTCCGCATGGGCACAGCAGGGCGAGCCGGCGCCGAAGCCCGGCAAGCCGATCAATGCCGGCGATGTCCTGTCAGGCGAACTCAACGCCATGAAGGCCAGCAAGAAGGGCAAGCGCGCCGCGACCTACCAGATCACCAGCGAACCGCGGCGTCTGCCAGCGCCGAGCGGGCTGTGCAATCTCGAAACCGGACCCGAGACGTTCCAGCTCGTCACCAGCAGCGACGCCCAGGCCGCGCAACTGAAGAATTTCATCGGCAAGGAAATTTCCGTGAAAGTCGACGAGGTCGCCTGCGCGCAGGACGCCGGGCAGATGAGCGAAGCCGTCATCACCAAATGGAGCGTGGTGACCAAGCACTAGTTTGCGAACTTCGTAGCCCGGATAGAGCCAACGGGTCGCGCGAATGCGCGCCCGATGACAGGCTCCGCGCAATCCGGGATGTTTTTGTTGTCATGGCACCCGCCCCCGGATTTCACTTCGCTGCATCCGGGCTACAAGACTAAACCTTCTCCGATCCCAGCGTCTCGAAGTGCCCGCGCCGCTGCAGATAGGCTAGCAATATGAAGCTCGGGATCGCTGACGCAGCGCACAGCAGGAAATATCCGAACCAGCCCGTCGCATCCGCCATGTATCCGCTGCCGGCGGCAAACACGGTGCGCCCGAGCGCTGTTAGCGCGGTAAGCAATGCATATTGTGTTGCGGTGTGCAGCGGGTTGCCGCAGAGCGCGGAGAGATAGGCGACGAATGTAACCGTGCCGAGCCCGGCGGTGAACTGTTCTGCCGTTATAGCGAAGGTCAGCCAAGCCGGGTCGCGGCCAACGATGGCTTGCCACGAGAACGGCAGAATCGCGACTGTCTGCAGGATGCCCCCGATCCAAAGGCTCGTACTTAGCGAGAACTTGCGGGCGACGAAGCCTCCGGCGAACCCGCCGAGCAGCGCCGCCGCGAAACCAACGCCCTTGAGGATGGCAGCGAGCTCAACGCGCGAGAATCCGATCTTCAGTGCGAAAGTGGTATTCATCGCCATGGCCATCGCGTCGGCGAGCTTGAACAGCACGACAAACAGCAGGATGGTGATCGCCGCATCGCGCGAGAGGAAGTCTTTCAGGCTCGCGACCGCAACTTTGACCAGGCGTTGCGCGGCTGCGTCGTGGCCGGGGCGTGTATGTTCGGCGCTGGCCTTGGCGGAAGACTCGGGTTCGACGGCGAGGAGCGTTGCAAGCATGCCGATTACGATCAGCGCCGCCATCACAACATAGGTCGCGCTGTACGCTTTCTGCTGATCGAAGCCGTGGCCGACGAAGCCGCTGACCATAAGCAATGCGCCGGCGCCGGAAACGAGCGCTGCGATCCGATAGGCGGCCACATAGGACGCCATGCCGGCGGCTTGTTCGCTTTCCGGCAGGCTCTCGACGCGGAAGGCGTCGATGACGATGTCTTGCGTGGCCGAGGCGGTCGTTACCAGCAACGCCGCGAAAGCCACCCCCAGTGGGGAAGTGCGAGGGTCGCAGTAGGCGAGCAGGACGATGGACGCCAGCAGCATTACCTGCGTAAGCAGCAGCCATGCGCGCCGCCGGCCAAGCATCCGCGAGAGCAGGGGGATGTCGAGCGCATCGACGGCAGGCGACCAGAATACCTTGGTCCAGTAGGGCGTGCCCACAAACGCAAACAGGCCGATGGTTTTGATGTCGACGCCGCTTTCCGTCATCCAGGCCTGCAACGTCTGGCCGGCGAGCGAGAACGGCAAGCCCGCCGAAAAGCCCAGGAGCAGCACGATGAGCACGCGGCGTTGCAGATAGACCACCAGCACATCGCTCCAGGAGGCGCGGGATGGGGCGGCCTTGTCGGGGGAAGCAGAGGCGGTTTCCGGTGCGGTCATGGGAAGGTGTTAGCAGAGATTCGGCCACAAAAAGACTGTCATCCCTCGGCTTGACCGGGCGACACCCTTGTAGGGTGGGTAGACCGCAGCGAAACCCACCAACGCGATGGGTTTCGCTGCGCTCTACCCATCCTACCGGTTGCTCGCTACTCCCCCGCCTGCAGCTTGCGCGGGAACAACTCGGCTGTTCCGGCCTTCACCACGCGCGGCACTTCCACCGGAGCGTCGGTTTTGCTGAAATCGAGTTCCTCGATCCGCCCGGCGCGCTTTTCGATCTTGTCGGCGGAGATCAGGATCTGCCGCACATCCTCGTTGACGTCGTCAAAGTGCTTCTTCAGTTTCAGCACGCGCTCGCGCAGGCGGCCGAGATCATCGCCGAGATTGAGCACCTCGGTGCGGATCTGGTCGGCGGCGTCGCGCATGCGTGCGTCTTTCAGGATCTGCTGCATGACCTGGATCGCCAGCATCAAGAGCGAGGGCGATACCAGCACGACGCGGGCGCGGTAGGCTTTCTGGATCACGTCGTCAAAACCGTCGTGGATTTCGGCATAGACCGATTCCGACGGCACGAACATCAGCGCGGTGTCCTGGGTCTCGCCGGTGATCAAGTATTTTTCGGCGATATCGCTGACATGCTTCATCACGTCGTTGCGCAGGCGCTGGCTGGCGAATTTGCGTTCCTCGTCGCTGCGCGCGTCGTGCAGCGCGGTCATCGCTTCCAGCGGGAATTTCGCGTCGATGCAGAGCGGGCGCTGGTCGGGCAGGAACACCACGCAGTCCGGCCGCTTGCCTGATGAGAGCGTGTACTGGAATTCGTAGGAACCCTGCGGCATGCCGTCCTGCACGATCGCTTCCATCCGCGCCTGGCCGAAGGCGCCGCGCGACTGCTTGTTGGCGAGCACGTCGCGCAAGGTCGTAACCTGCGACGTCAAGTCGGTGAGGTTCTTGTGCGCGTTGTCGATGATGCCGAGCCGTTCATGCAGCACGCGGAGCGAATCCATCGTGTGGCGCGTGGTCGCTTCCATCGATTGGCCGACGCGGTGGGTCACCGAATCCAGCCGCTCGTTGACCGCGCGCGCCATCTCGGCCTGGCGGCCGGCCAGCGACTGCGCCATCGCATCGACCCGGCCGGTCGATTCGCTCTGAGCCCGCAGCATTTCGCTCAGGCGTTCCTCCAGCTCATCGGCGCGGATCGCCTGCGCCATCGCCAGTTCCGCGCCCCGGCGGCCGGAGCGGGCGATGATGATGGCAATGGCGAGCAGGAGCACGAGCGCCAACGCGCCGAACCCTGCCAGCGCTTCGCCCACGTGAATCGGCAGGTCGTCGACGGTGAAAAGAATCTCGTTCATGTCAGGACTTGTAGCCCGATTCGGTTGCTTTCGCGAACGAAGAGGGAACATTTATGGTAAACGCGGGGTTAATTTTCGTGGTTAACGCCGCCTTAAAAATCATGGTTAAGGCCGCCTTAACGGGCTCTCCGGCGCATTGACCCCGGCAAATCAGCAGCTTAAATCCCGCGCCAGAGAAAACATCATGGCCCTAAGAGAAATCATCATCCTGCCGGACAAGCAGTTGCGGCTCGTCTCGAAACCTGTCGAAAAGGTGACGACCGAGATCCGCAAGCTCGCCGACGACATGTTCGAGACCATGTACGACGCGCCCGGCATCGGGCTGGCCGCGATCCAGGTCGCGCAACCGTTGCGGCTGATCACCATGGACCTCGCCAAGAAGGACGAAAACGGCGAGACCAAGCCGAAGCCGCGCGTGTTCATCAATCCGGAAATCATCTCCTCGTCCGAGGAATTGTCGGTCTACGAGGAAGGCTGTCTCTCGATTCCCGAATATTACGAGGAGGTCGAGCGCCCGGCGCGGGTGCGCATCCGCTTCACCGACCTCGATGGCAAGGTGCATGAGGAGGACGCCGACGGGCTGTTCGCCACCTGCATCCAGCACGAGATCGATCACCTCAACGGCGTTTTGTTCGTCGACTATCTGTCGAAGCTGAAGCGCGATCGCGTGATGAAGAAGTTTACCAAGGCCGCCAAGCGCGCGGCGGGGTAGGGTCGGCCACTCCCTCAGCCCGTCATTGACGGGCTTGACCCGGGCATCCATGCCTTTCTTCCTTGCCGTACCAAAGACGTGGATGGCCGGGAGCGCAGACAAGTGTACGTAGTCTGCGCAAAGCAAACTACTGTGCCCGGCCATGACGGAGTAAAATCGAACCTCCTTGGGATATTTCGACCTCCATGCCGCTTCGCCTGATTTTCATGGGCACGCCCGATTTCGCCGTGCCGACGCTGCTCGAACTCGTGGCCCACGGCCATGAGGTCGTGGCTGTCTATACCCGCGCGCCGAAGCCCGGCGGTCGTCGCGGCTTGCAATTGCAGCCCACCCCGGTGGAGCAGGAGGCGCGGCGGCTCGGCATTCCGGTGCTGACGCCCGCGACGCTGAAAACGCCGGAAGCGCTCGAGGAGTTTCGTGGGCACGATGCCGATGCAGCCGTCGTCGTTGCCTACGGCATGATCCTGCCGCAGGCCATTCTCGATGCGCCACGCTACGGCTGCTTTAACCTGCACGCCTCGCTGCTGCCGCGCTGGCGCGGCGCCGCGCCGATCAACCGCGCCATCATGGCGGGCGACGCCGAAAGCGGCGTGATGGTGATGAAGATGGATGTCGGCCTCGACACCGGCGACGTCGCGATGGCGGAGCGGCTGGCGATCACGGACAGCATGACGGCGGCCGATTTGCACGATGCGCTGGCGCCGCTTGGCGCCGATCTGATGGTGCGTGCGATGGGCGGGCTCCAGCGCGGCGGACTGCAGCTCAGCAAGCAAAGCGAAGAGGGCGTGACCTACGCCGCGAAGATCGAGAAGGCCGAGGCGCGGATCGACTGGAAGCGCCCCGCGCGCGAGGTGCTGCGGCACATTCACGGCCTGTCGCCGTTTCCCGGCGCCTGGTGCGAGCTCGCAACCGAGAACGAGCCGGCGCGGATCAAGATCCTGCGCTGCGAGCCGGTGAATGGATCAGGTGCGCCCGGCGAGGTGCTCGACGACCGCCTGACAATTGGCTGCGGTGAGGGCGCGATCCGGATTCTGGAATTGCAGCGTGAAGGCAAGGCGCGGATGAAGGCGGCGGATTTTTTGCGCGGCACACCGCTCAAGGCAGGCGCGCGCTTCTCTTAACACTGTCATACCCCGCGGAGGCGGGGTATCCAGTACGCCGCGGCGTTTGAGATTGAGCCGAGAGGCCGCGGCGTACTGGATCATCCGCCTTCGCGGATGATGACAGCCCCACTGGATTAATATGCCCCGCTACAAACTCCTCATTGAATATGACGGCACGCCGTTCTCCGGCTGGCAAATCCAGGATAACGCGCCGACGGTGCAGGGCGCGCTGGAAGCCGCGGTGAAGGCGATTTGCGGCGAGCCGGCGCGCGTCCATGGTTCCGGCCGCACCGATGCCGGCGTCCACGCTTTGGGGCAGGTGGCGCATTGCGATATCGAAAAGCCGTTTCCGCCGGGCCGCCTGCGCGACGGCTTGAACGCGCATCTGCGCCCGCATCCGATTGGGGTGCTCTCGGCGGAAATCGTCGCCGACGACTTCGAGGCGCGCTTCTCTGCGAAAAGGCGGCACTACCGCTATCGCATCACTAACCACCGCGCCAACCTCGCGCTTGACATCAAGCGAAGCTGGCGGGTGCCGCGCCATCTCGATACGGATGCGATGGACGCCGCGGCCAAAAGGTTGCTCGGCAAGCACGATTTCACGACCTTTCGCGACACCGAATGCCAGGCGAAATCGCCGGAGAAGACGCTCGACCAGCTCGACGTGATCAGGGACGGCGATACGGTGTCGATCCTGACCTCGGCGCGTTCGTTCCTGCACAGCCAGGTGCGCTCGATGGTTGGCTCGCTGGTCTGGGTCGGCGAAGGCCGCTGGAGCGCCGACGATCTTGCCGCCGCACTTGGCGCCCGCAACCGCGCCGCCTGCGGCCCCGTCGCGCCGCCGGAAGGGCTCTATCTGGTGCGGGTGGAGTATTAGGCCCAGCCGAACACCAGGTGCGTGGCTTTCGCCGTCGCGACATGATCGGTCAGCTTGTAGCCAAGGTTCGGCAGATCGAGCCCTGCGAACAGGCTCTCGCCCGATCCAAGCAGGGTCGGTGCGATCGCGACGTGCATTTCGTCGATCAGGCGGGCGCGCAGATATTGCTGGACGGTCGCGACACCGCCACCCACCCTCACATCCTTGCCGCCGGCAGCCTCGCGCGCCTTTTGCAACGCCACCTCGATGCCATCAGTTACGAAATGGAAGACCGTGCCACCTTTCATGGTGACGGACGCGCGGGGATGATGCGTCAGCACAAAGACATCGCAGTGATAGGGCGGCTCGTCGCCCCACCAGCCTTTCCAGGATTCATCCGGCCAGGGTCCGCGCACCGGTCCGAACATGTTGCGGCCGAGGATCCAGGCGCCGATGTTCTCAAAACCTCGCGTGGCAAAATCATCGTCCGGGCCGCTCGTGCCGGCATCCTTTGCGAACAGCCTTTTCTGGATGGTCTGCGTCGGCATTATCCATTCGTGCAGCCCCAACCCGCCAACGCCGAGCGGGTTATCGGCGTCCTGGCCGGGCCCTGCACCATAGCCATCGGCGGATACGCTGAAGCAGCGGACAACGAGCTTGCTGTTGGCTGAATCGGTCATGACGTCACATTCTCACCGACGATGACGGCACAAGTCGGGCAAAATATCGGTCGAGCGCGCTGCGATAGATTTTCGTCAGCCCTTCATCGTGTGAGCTGAAGGATGAGGCTGATCAGCTCCGGCTGACGGTGAGTGCCCGTCTTGGAGAACGTGGACTTCAGGTGGTTACGGGCCGTCTCCCGTGAAATCCGAAGCTGGGCGGCGGCAACGTCGATGGACAAGCCGCTTGCTATCAGCGCTGCCAAGCGAGATTCCGCCGGGGTAAGGGCGAACGCCTGGGCAATCAAAGCCGGCTCGAGCGGGGGAGGCGGCAACAAGTTGGAAAAGACGAGCAGCGCCCGGGCGCCCAGAAAAACGTTTCGGGCGGCACCATCAATGGGCAATACCCGCAACGTGACCGGGGGTTTTGCGGTCCGGCGGATCAGGATTGGCTCTGCAGGCAGTGCGGCGCTGTCCGGTGTGGAGCGGATCAAGTCGACGAGTTGCTCCAGCTTCGCGAGCGCTTGCTTGTCCCGCACCGTTAGCTGTCGATTCCTGACTCGGATATCCTCGTCAAATCCAGCCTCGGCCGCCGCGTTTGTGTTCAGGACCAGGCCCTGACTGCTGAGAACGATCGCTGGCTTTTGAACCTGGTTGAGGACGTCGGTCATTGAAGATATGACGACCCGGCCGATGGCCGTGGCAAGGCTCGCAGTCTCAGTCAATCGCGGCGCAAGCCGAGCAAGGAGACGCTTGTCGAGGGCTTCAAATTGGCCCTCGCGCCCCGTCCGTTGGAGGGTGAGTGCCCAGGCTGCCGAGCCGGCCCAAAAGCCCACCCCGGCGAACCATTTGAATCCGAACGGATGCAGGATTTCATTGTACATCGGATCAGCCCGGATTTGCTCGGGCGTCAGTATGTCCTGATCGGTAACAACGTCGCCGGCCATCATGCGAGGGAAACCCCGCGCACGCGGATCCACAAGATGCCAGTTATCTGCAAAATAAAGCCGGAGGGCCTCGTCGATCGACGCTGTTCGTGGCACGTCGGGCGTCCGAATGTCGCTCTGCAGAAGAATCGCAGCCGACGCTCCGACCGCCCTGCAGATGCCGTCCATGATCTCGGGCCATGCCGCGGGATCAACGGCGGCATCGCCCAGACGGTTCATGATTTTCGACAGTTGATCATTGTCTACTTTCGCTTCCTTCACCAACGTCCCCGTCTCGCGCAGCTTGCCCCGACAACGATCAAGCCGATTACTCAATATCGTTGCCTGCGCGACAAGAGGCGAGCTTCGTCCTCCACAAGTGCAATGCGGCCCAGGAGCGGCATCCCGTCTGCGTTTGGGTATTTAGGCACCTCTCGATCTGACCCGTTTGGGTCATGTGGGCATGCCCCGACTCCTTTAGTTGGGTGGTTTTCGATTGGTGGGAATGAGGAATCAAATGATCAGAATACTTGCTCTAATTGTCGGCCTGGTGCTGACAGCCAGCAGTGCTTCTGCAAGCATCGTCCAGGTGACCTATTCGGGAACGGTTATCGCAGGCAGCGATTCCACCGGACTGTTCGGCACTATCAATACCGGCGTGTCTGCGTATGTCGGCGAGACTTTTGTAGCCACGTATATTTTTGATACGAGCCGGGCGACCGGAAGTTTTTCGAAGACTTCAGCGGACCAGAATTACGTTTACGGCGGCGCTGATTTTTTCAATCTGTCTCCCGCTACGAGTGCGCAACTCACCGTTCACGGGCACACGTTCTCGTTTGATCCGGTGGCGTATTCCCAGCTTAGCGGCACCGCTGCCAATGTCGGTCCGAATATGCAAACAGCGTATGCCCGAAATCATTTTCATGAGACGCTTCTCGACAGCTACATTCGGGCCAATGACGCAGGTCCCTACACCGTGCCCGTGAGCATTTCGGGCGATTTCACTTATCATGTGCTTCCGGGGCAGACCGCGATTGGCTCCTTCATCACCCAGGGTACCTACGTTACCGCGACCTTGGATACGCTGACGATCTCAGGCCTCACCGCCGCCGTTCCGGAGACATCAACCTGGGCCATGATGATCCTTGGTTTTGCCTGTCTCGGTTTTGTGGCGTCTCGCCGCAAGAACCGGATGCCGGTGGACCGCGTAGCGATCTGAGTCGCCTCCGCGGACGACGGTGATTAGGCAAAATATCGGTCGAGCACACCCCGATAGATCTTCGTCAGTTTCTCCAGATCGGAGACCGGCGTGCGCTCGTCGACCTGATGCATGGTCTGGCCGACCAGGCCGAATTCGATCACCGGGCAATAGCTCGAGATGAAGCGCGCATCCGAGGTGCCGCCGGAGGTCGAGAGCTCCGGCTTGCGTCCGGTGACTTCCTCGATCGCGCTGACGGCGAGATCGGTGAACGCGCCGGGTTTGGTCACGAACACGTTGGAGTTGGAATATTCCCACGCGATGCGGGCGCGGATACGGTTGCCGCAGGCTTTCGCCAGCCGTTCCTCGACCAGCGCGCGCAGCGTCTCCTGCGTATGGTTGTCATTGTAGCGGATGTTGAACTTGGCCCGCGCCTGGCCGGGGATCACGTTGCTGGCGGTATTGCCGACATCGACGGAGGTGAATTCGAGGTTGGAAGCCTGGAACTGCGCGCTGCCGTGATCGAGCGGCTCGTCGGAGAGCGCCACGATCAGCCGCGAAATATCCGGCACCGGGTTCGACGCGCGGTGCGGATAGGCGACGTGGCCCTGCACGCCGTCGACATGGAGTGTGCCGGATTGCGAGCCGCGACGGCCGATCTTGATGCAGTCGCCGAGCACCTCGACATTCGAAGGCTCGCCGAGCACGCAATGGTCGAATTTCTCGCCGCGCTCGGCGCACCACTTCAGAAGCTTGATGGTGCCGTTGACGGAAATGTCCTCCTCGTCGCCGGTGATCAGAAACGAGATCGAACCTTTCGGCTTGCCGCCATTGTCTTTGAGATAATCGAGCACGGCGGCAACGCTGCAGGCGATGCCGCCCTTCATGTCGACTGCGCCGCGGCCGTAGAGAAAGCCGTCTTTGACTTCGCCCGAGAACGCACCGAGCGTCCACGCCGTCTCGTCGCCGGGTGGTACCACGTCGGTATGGCCGGCAAAGGTGATGTGCGGCGCTTCGCTTCCGATGCGGGCGTAGAGGTTGTCGATGTCGGCGGTGCCGGGCTCGCCGAAGGTGACGCGGTGCATTTCGAAGCCGGCGTCTTTCAAGAGGCGCTCGAGCACGCCGAGCGCACCGGCATCGGCAGGGGTTACGGACGGGCAGCGGACGAGGTCGCGGGTAATGGAAACGGCGTCATTCATGCCCCGGCTTAACACGCCAAACCGGCGGCGGGCTAGTGCCGCCGATTTGAAGTCCCTACAGCGCAAGCCGCGAGTTCGGTTAGGGACTTCAAATCGAAAAGCGGCACTAGAACCGTGAATCTGCTAATGCCCATCGCTTTCCGAAGTTCGCGAAAGGTAGTCGCCGCGAGGGA
>Ga0081540_1004545_pt1 | contig 10516 bp, 8 predicted proteins | sample TabmetS2T1R1_FD_71024 | JGI IMG/M metagenome (GOLD analysis project Ga0081540, IMG submission 71024) | Tabebuia heterophylla rhizosphere microbial communities from the University of Puerto Rico - S2T1R1 | ecosystem: Host-associated > Plants > Roots > Rhizosphere ... | reverse complement strand
CAATCTTAGGTAGCAATGCCATTGATGGTCGAGCATACAGGCACAGGCGGAACAGAGAGCAGCGTCATGATCGGTCCGGCATTGCGTTGCAGCGCCGCCCTCCAGGCATCCGCGGCATCATTTCTCGCGCTGGCATCCGTCGGGCCGGCCGGCGCCGGCGATTGCCTGCCTGAGCCGCAGGGCGAAGGCCGTGTTGCCGCCGTGGTCGATGGGCGCAGCCTTCGCCTCGAGGACGGCCGCGAAATCCGCCTCGCCGGCATCGAGCGTGGTGGAACCGACAGGGCCAGCAGCAGGGCCGCCTTGTCCGCCATCGCCGGCGGCCGCGACGTGACGCTGCATGGCGAAGACGACATGCCGGATCGCTATGGCCGCCAGGACGCCTTTGTGTTCGTGACCGGCTCGGAACACTTGGTGCAAAACGAGCTGCTGCGCCGCGGCGAGGCACTGGTTTCGAGCGATATATCCGACAAAAACTGCGCTGCAGCACTGATCGCCGCCGAGAGCGCGGCGCGGGATGCCAAATTGGGCATTTGGGCCGAAACCTCGGCCATAAAAAACGCGGAAAGTCCGGGCGATATTCTGTCCGCGATTGGGCACTTTACGGTGGTCGAGGGCAGAGTTCTGTCGGTTCGGCAGGCAGGGGCAATCACCTATCTGAATTTCGGGCGAAACTGGACACGGGACTTTGCTGCGACTATTTCAAGGCGCATCATACCGGCGTTCGAGAGCGCCAACCTGGGGCCTAAGTCGCTCGAAAATCGACGGATTCGTGTCCGCGGCATCGTCTCGTCGCGGGGAGGACCACGAATCGAGCTGTACCGGGTGGGGCAGGTTGAGGTGCTGGGCGGGAAATAGCGCTTGATTCGAAGACTGGGCACCGGTTTTCGTTTGGATCAGGCGCAAAAACAGGGATGAGATCGACGATCCCGGTCGGATCGTGGGTCCAGTGGCTGATTTGACGTATCGTGCAGAACGGCGCGAAGGAAACACGGGCTGCCGGCGCTTGGTTGCGCCGGCGCTGTTGTGCGCTGCGCTGACGCTCTCTTCCTGTGGAAATCTGGGAAAGCTCGAGACAGCCGCGCCGACGGTGCCGGCGCCGAAGCCGAGCCGCACCGTGGCGCAGACGCCTGCGAGTGAGCGCGAACACGAGCGCATTCTCGCTTCCTATGGCGGCGCCTATGACGATCCGAAACTCGCGACCCTGATTGGCAAGACGGTCGACCGGCTGGTCGCGGCCTCCGACCGCCCCGAGCAGGCCTACCGGGTGACCATCCTCAATTCCGGGGCCGTGAACGCCTTCGCGCTGCCAACCGGCCAGCTCTATGTGACGCGCGGCCTGGTGGCGCTCGCCAGCGACACCTCCGAATTGTCCTCGGTGCTGAGCCACGAAATGGCGCATGTCATCGCAAAACACGCCTCGATCCGGGAAGACCAGGCGCGGCAGGCTGCGGTCGTGACCCGTGTCGTCACCGACATGAGCAACGACCCCGATCTGACGGCGCTGGCGCTGGCGAAAACGAAGCTGACGATGGCGAGCTTCTCGCGCGCACAGGAATTCGAGGCCGACGGCATCGGCGTCAGCATTGCGGCCCGTGCCCATTTCGATCCCTATGGCGCGGCGCGCTTTCTCGCCTCGATGGAGCGCAATGCGGCGATGAAGGCCGGCAAGACCTCACTCGATCCCCGCGCGCAGGATTTCCTGTCCTCGCATCCGGCGACGCCCGAGCGCGTGCAGAACGCGCAGGCCAGCGCCCGGCAATACAGCTCGCCACAGAGCGCCGAGCGCGACCGCGAGACCTATCTCGCCGCGATCGACAACATCGTCTATGGCGAGGATCCCAGCGAAGGCTTCGTGCGCGGCCGGCGCTTCCTGCATCCGAAGCTCGGCTTCACCTTCCAGGCCCCCGATACCTTCACGCTCGACAACACCGCGCAGGCCGTGATCGGCGTGCGCGAGGGCGGCACGCAGGCGATGCGCTTCGACGTGGTGCGCGTGCCGGCCGAACAGTCGCTTGCCGATTATCTCAATTCCGGCTGGATGGAAGGCGTCGACAAGGGCTCGACCGAAGACCTCATGATCAACGGTTTCCCGGTGGCATCGGCCTCCGCGAGCGGCGATCAATGGCAGTTCAAGGTCTTTGCGCTGCGCTACGGCAGCGACGTCTACCGTTTCATCTTCGCGGCCAAGCAGCGCAACACCGAAAGCGAACGCAACGCGCGCGAGACGGTGAATTCGTTCCGCCGCCTGACGCTGGAAGAAATCCAGGCCGCCCGTCCCCTGCGCATCAAGGTCATCACCGCGCAGCCCGGCGACACCGTGGAATCCCTCGCCCACCGCATGACCGGTGTCGACCGCCCCGCCGAGCGCTTCCGCATCCTCAACGGCCTCGACCAGCATGCGCAGGTCAAGCCAAGGGATCGCGTGAAGATCGTGGTGGATTGAGGCGCGGGCTAAATAGGGATCATTAAACGAAGCTGCTCATCTTCCCCTCTCCCCTTGTGGGAGAGGGTGGCATAGGCGGCCGTCGGCTGCCGTACTCACAAAAGGACGCCGATGCTTTGCATCGGCTATGAGCGCAAGCTCATTCGAGACGGGTGAGGGGTCTGTCTCTGCGGATACAGACCCCTCATCCGCCTTCGCTATCGCGAAGGCACCTTCTCCCACAAGGGGAGAAGGGAAGCGAACGCATCGCGCGGACAGCGCCGCGCCTCATTTCACCACCGCCTCACCTACTCGGTACTCACACGCGCACGCCAACGTGCCTCGAAACTATCGTCGTCGAGCATCCGCGCTTGTGCATCCATCGGGTCGCTGCGTTTCTCCGTGACGGCGCTGACGGGCGGCGCCACCTTAACCTTGGCTAGCGCTGGCGCCGCTGCAGGCCACCGCAACAATGATTTCGAGATCACGGTCTTGCCGGCGTACCAGCATTTTCGCCCGTCAATCAGGCGCCAGGACCAATGCCCTTGCGTCTTTGACGGCGAAGCAATGCATTCCTTGATCTGCGCTTTGGCCTGCGCGGTCAGCATGCCAATCGGTACGAGCACAGCAATGCAAACGGCAAAAAAGATAAGCCGAATTTGCATCTTCATCGGTCACCCCTGCGGTTAGAGCGTTTTCCAGCGAAGTGGATACCGGTTCGCATCAAGAAAACGCGTCAAATCAAGAATCTAGAGCCCCGTTCCGATTTCAATCGGAACGGAAAAGGCTCTAGTTGAGCGCGGGAGTAACTTCACCTTTTATTCTGGTGATATGAGGTCGAAAATCTGGCTGGGCTCCACGCCAAAGCCCTCAAAACGCCATCTGGGATGGATCTCCGGCGGCCCCGTCAAAGGGCGCGGACACTGCCCACCGGACGCACGCATTCGCCGACTTACTTTCCTGCGGCTTCGTGACCAACTCTACTCGGCGATCGCCCGCGCACGCCACCGCGCCTCGAAACTGTTGGCGTAGTCAAGCATCCGCGCTTGCGCGTCGAGTGGATCGCTGCGCTTCTCCGTGACGACGGTTACCGGGACGATGGTTACTGGCACTGGCTTTGGATCGGCTTTCGCTTGCACGGACGCCTTCGCAGGCCACTGCAACAGGGATTTCGAGATCATGGTCTTGCCGACGTACCAGCATTTTCGTCCATCGATCAGGCGCCAATAGGCATGCGCATTCGATGGCCGCGCGGCACTGCATTCCATGGCCTTCGCATTTGCTCCGCCGATCGGGGCGAGGGCAGCGATACAAGCGGCCAAAAAGATCAGCAGAATTTGCGTCTTCATTGAACACCCCTGCGGTTCAATTAGATGTGGACGGAAGCCTCACTCTCAAATTTGGTCACAAATGGCCGAAAATTTGGCCACATTCCGAGCGACAGGCAGCTGCCATGGGTTGATTCGAGGTGCGAATTTACCACCGGCGCCAGCATGATTTTTGTCAACGAATCCGCGTGAAAGCGGAAGCTATCCAGGACGGATCGGGGTGGACTGCTTCGTCGGGGAGCCTGTCATCGGACGCGCATTCGCGCGACCGAGCGGCAAAAGCCGACACGATCAGGAACAGATCCAGATGATCGCGGCCGCAATCGGGACGCCCAAGCCAAGGGCGCCGACAATTGCCAAGACGAATTCGGAAAGCAGATTTGGTTGGGGTCGTACATCAGGTAACGACATGGCGTTACTCCCTGGAGCCCCCACAAGCCCCGGATGAACGATGATGACCGCGTTCGGGCAACAGCCCTTGGCGACTCTTTATGATCTGGGATGCTGAGACGTTATGGTTAACAAAGGTTTAACAGGTCGAGCGAACGGCCCGCGGCCTCTTTTTGCAAGCGCGATAGCGTGGCGTCGCGCTGCTGCTGCGGCCATTGGTGGGCCTGCCCTGACGCTCCGGCGGGAACCGGCGCGCTCCCACCAGGGGCAACAGATATCGCGCGCCGTTCCGTGAAGCTCCGCAGCTTCTTCCACAGCGCAAACAAAAAGCCCGGCGTTTCCGCCGGGCTTTTATCTCAATCCGTCGAACCCTTTCAGGCGGCTTCGTCCGCCACGGCAGCGTCGTCGCCATCGGCTTCGACATCGGCCTCGTCGGCTTCACCGTCGGCCTCAGCCGTTTCCGCCTTGGCGCCGCGGCGCGGGCTCTTGGCGAGCTGGCTTTCGATTTCCTTGACCGCTTCGGTCTCCGTCGAATGCTGGACGACGGCGATTTCACGCGACAGGCGATCGAGCGCCGCTTCATAGAGCTGGCGTTCGCTGTAGGACTGCTCGGGCTGCGATTCCGAACGGTAGAGATCGCGGACCACTTCGGCGATCGCGACGATGTCGCCCGAATTGATCTTTGCTTCGTATTCCTGCGCCCGGCGCGACCACATCGTCCGCTTGACGCGCGCGCGGCCCTTGAGCGTCTCCAGCGCCCTCTTGACCAGCGCCGGCTCGGACAGCTTGCGCATGCCGACATTGGCGACCTTCGCGGTCGGCACGCGGAGCGTCATCTTGTCCTTCATGAAATTGATCACGAACAGCTCAAGCTTGGCGCCCGCGATCTCCTGCTCCTCGATGGCCAGGATCTGGCCAACGCCGTGAGCGGGATAGACCACAAATTCGTTGGCCTTGAAGCCCTGACGCTGGGTCACGACCTTCTTCGGTTCCTCGACGCGCGGGGCTGCGGCCGCCGGCTTCGGCGTCACGCTGGCCTTGGGAGGAGCGGCTTTCGGGGGAGCGACTTTCACGGGGGTCTTGGCCTTGACAGCGACCTTTGAAGCAGTGGCCTTCGAACCCGTCGCTTTCGCGGCAGTCTTTGCAGTCTTATCTGGCATTGCGCTTCTTTTCTTGGAGGACTTTGTGGCCGAAACCTTCCTGGCGACCTTCACGGTTGCCTTGGCACGGCCTTTGGTTGCGCTGCGGCTGGCCGGAGCGGCTTTTTTGGTGGTCTTGGAAGCACTCTTTTTACGCGTTTTCTGTGACACAGCCTGCGCGCGGAACTGCCACGCCCCTGTTCGATTTTTGCGGGAACCCTACCGGGGGCCAAAGATACGCATGGCCAGGTTCGGCTTGTAATGTGCCCAATATAGCACATTTTCCGCAAAAATCAATGATTTACGACCCATTCCGGACCCTTACGGGGTTGTTTCCGTCATGAGTCCGTCAACAGGGTTAAATCCGCAGGTTGCGCTGGGTTCAAACTGGGTCCGAAACGGCCCCAGTGAGCCCGATTTTCCGAGGAAATTTCCCCAGGAAATTTTCAGAGACGATCAGTCGCCGCTACCAGGTTCCTTGGAAAAATATTTCTCGAACTTGCCTTCCACACCCTCGAATTCTTTCGCGTCCGCAGGCGCTTCCTTCTTCTGGGTGATGTTGGGCCAGCTCTTGGCATACTCGGTGTTGACCTCGAGCCACTTCTCCAGGCCCGGCTCGGTGTCCGGCTTGATGGCGTCGGCGGGGCATTCGGGTTCACAGACGCCGCAGTCAATGCATTCGTCGGGGTGGATGACCAGCATGTTCTCGCCCTCGTAGAAACAGTCGACGGGGCAGACCTCGACGCAGTCGGTGTATTTGCATTTGATACAGGCTTCAGTGACGACGTAAGTCATCCAAGGCTCCGAAACGATCAATTTTCCGGGGTTTGCGTAGCGCATGCGGTGCGCTGCCGCAAGGGAAGCAAAATGCCCGGAGGCGGCGTTTTTCAGGCATCCGCGCCGGCCCGATGCACATAGTCACTCTCGCGAATTCTGCAAATCATCATAGAGCACGCGCGCAGCCGTCGCATCGCCCCGCCGCTCGGAGAATCCGATCACCTTGAGGACCCGCACGCTGCGATCGAGACCTATCGTCAGCACGTCGCCGATCTTCACTGCATGTCCCGGCGCCGTTTCGCGAACGCCGTTGATGCGAACATGGCCAGCCTCGACAAGGGCGGCAGCCGAGGTGCGTGCCTTCACCACCCGCGCGTGCCACAGCCATTTATCGAGACGCTGACGCTCCAAGCAAATCCGCTTTCAATCAACAGCCTCTTGCCTGACGCGCTTTCCTGACGCGGACGCTGCCCGCCTGGCTTGAAAACGGTCCGGCTAATCCTTGTTGCCGGCGAGTTGTTCCTTCAGCGCCGCCAGCTTGGCGAACGGCGAATTGGGATCGATCGGCCGGTCGCGGTCGCGCGGGCTGGCGCTGGTCGCCCATTGACGGTGCGAGGGACCGCTGTCGCGCTTGTCCCGGCCGCCCTTGTCGCGTCCGCCGAAATCGCGGCCGCCGCGCTCGCGATCGCCCTTGTCGCGGCCACCCTTGTTGCGGTCGCCGCCCTTGTTGCGATCAAACTTGTCGCGGCGGTTGTTGTCCTGGTCGCGATCGCGGCCCTTGCCCTCGAAGCGCTCGCGCGGCGGCCGATCCTGACGGGTCTCCTGACGCGCTTCGGCAGCCTGAGCGCCTTCCGCCGCTGGGGCTGCCGCGGCATCCGCGGGCGCGCCTTCAGGCTTGCGAAACTCGTTGTGGCGGCGGCCACGGCGATGACGCTGCTCGCGCTGCGCGCCCTCGCCGGCGCCTTCCGCGCTTGCCGCCTGCGCGCCGCCCTGCTGCGGACGCCCATGATGGCGCTGGCGGTTGCGATCGTGATGCGGACGGCGCTCGTCCGAACGGCCGCCCGGCCGCCAGACTTCGATCAGTTGCGGCTCGGCCCGCGCTTCGGGCGCGGCCTCCGTGCCGGCAGCTTCAACAGCAGCGGCCTCGGTGACAGTGGCTTCCGCGGCAGCGGCTTCAACCGGCGCAGCTTCACTTGTGGCGGCAGGTTCCGCGGCAGCTTCAGTCGCGGGCGGCGCTTCGGCCGTTGCTTCAGCCACCACCGGTTCCGCCGGGGTTTCTGCAACGGGAGCTTCTGCGGGTACCGGCTCTGCCGCGGCTTCGACTGGCGCGGTCTCGAACACAGCGGGCGCCTCTTCGAGCGCTTGCGGCACGGGCGTGACATCGGGCAGCAGCGAAGCCGACGGCGAGGGATCGCCGGAGACGGGCAACTCGGCGGCCGCTTCCACCGCCGGCGTCTCGGACGCGGTCTCCGTCGTAGCCTCTGACGCGGCTTCGGCGCTGGCCTCGACCGGCGGCGCATCGGCGGACACCGTCTCGACCACCACTTCAGGCGCCGGCTTCGGCGGCAGCGGCGGGCGGCGATCCATGCGATAGCCGAGCGCGCGCAGGATCGAGGCAAAATCCTCGCCGGCCGATCCCGTCAGCGAGGTCATCGCCTGCGTCACCACGAAGCTGCGGCCATCGAACGCGCCGGCCGGTTTCTCGCCGGGCGAGGTTTCGCGCCAGGCCAGCGCGGGACGAATGAGATCGGCGAGCCGCTCCAGGATATCGACGCGCACCGCGCGCTCGCCGCACTGGCGATAGCCGAGCACGCGATAGGCATCGCGCGGCAACGCCTTGTCGACCGGGAACGAGGTGCGCCCGCTCGACGCCAGATGCTGCGCGCCTGAGAGCGCGGACATATCGACATTGTCCTGCTTCTCGGCCCACAGCAGCGACGCCAGCGCGCGCGCCGCGGGCTTCAGCAGCGCCGGAAAATAGATGTGATAGGCGCCGAAGCGCACGCCGTATTTGCGCAACGTCGCGCGCGAGGCCTGGTCGAGATCCTTCATCTCGGCGGAAATCTTGGCGCGCTCCAGCACGCCGAGCGCTTCCACGAGCTGGAACGCGATGCCGCGCGCGATGCCCGTGATGTCCTCGGCCTTGGAGAGCCCGAACAGCGGCCCCAAAAGCTTTTCGATATGCGTCTTCAACCACAGATCGAGCCGCGTCTGCACGGCTTCGCGCGGTGCGCCCGAAAGCCGCTCGTCGGAAATGATGCGCAATTGCGGATGCAGCGCGTCTTCGGCGGCGACGAGTTTCGCCACCGCGTCTCCGGTCCAGCGGATGGTGCCGTCCGACGTCAGCACGAACTGGTCGTCGGGGGCCGCGCCGAGCTTTTCGGCGCGCGCGTTGATCTCGTGCGTCAGCACCTGCTGCGCGGCCGCCTGCAAGGCTTTCGCGTCCGATCCGGCCTCCGCCGCGTCCGGCGCAAAGGTGAATCCGTCGAGGCGGCCGATCGCATGGCCTTCCACGATCACTTCGCCGGTCTTGCCAATTTCCGTATTCAAAACTGAGTTCTCCCGCAGGCGGCGCATCAATACACTGGTACGGCGATCAACGAAACGCTCCGTAAGCCGTTCATGCAGCGCATCGGATAATTTATTTTCCACCTCGCGGGTGATGCCCTGCCAATGGTCAGGGTCGGACAGCCAGTCCGGCCGGTTGGCGACGAAGGTCCAGGTGCGGATTTGCGCGATCCGGCCCGACAGCGTGTCGATATCGCCGTCGACGCGGTCGGCCTGGTCGACCTGGGCAGCGAACCATGCGTCAGGAATCCGGCCCTTTTTCATCAAGAACGCATAAAGCGTGGTCACGAGTTCGGCATGGGCGGCCGGCGCCAGCCGCCGGTAGTCCGGGATCTGGCAGGCGTCCCACAACCGCTCCACGGCCGGCGCGCCGTGGGCCATCTCCCTCACCTCGCCGTCGCGCGCCGCATGATCGAGCACGCGCAAATCTTCGGCAATCGGCGCGCGGGTGAGCACCTCGTGCCCCGGCGGCAGCGCCAGTGACACCTGCAGCGCGCCGAGCGAGGAGAAATCGAGCTTCGAATTCCGCCACTGCAGCATTTTGACGCTGTCGAAGGTGTGGTTCTGCAGCGCGTTCACCAGTTCGGGCTCGAACGGCGCGCAGCGCCCGGTGGTGCCGAAGGTGCCGTTGCGCGTCGCGCGCCCCGCGCGCCCTGCGATCTGCGCGAACTCGGACGGGGTCAGCCGGCGGAACTGATAGCCGTCATATTTGCGGTCGGAGGCGAACGCGACGTGATCGACGTCGAGGTTGAGCCCCATGCCGACGGCGTCGGTCGCGACGAGATAATCGACATCGCCGTTCTGGAACATCGCCACCTGCGCATTGCGCGTGCGGGGCGAGAGCGAGCCCAATACGACGGCAGCCCCGCCGTGCTGGCGGCGGATCAGCTCGGCAATCGCGTAGACTTCATCGGCCGAGAACGCGACTATTGCAGTTCTACGCGGCTGGCGCGTGATCTTGCGGTCGCCGGCAAATTCGAGCTGCGAGAGTCTCGGTCTTGTAACGATGGATGCGCCGGGCAGCAGCCGTTCGATGATCGGGCGCATGGTGGCTGCTCCCAGCAGCAGCGTCTCGTCGCGGCCGCGGCGATGCAGGATGCGATCGGTGAAAACGTGGCCGCGCTCGAGATCGGCAGCGATCTGGATTTCATCGACGGCCAGGAAACTCACATCGAGCTCGCGCGGCATCGCTTCGACCGTCGACACCCAGTAGCGCGGATTTTTCGGCTTGATCTTCTCTTCACCGGTGACGAGCGCGACCGCTTCGCTCCCCGCGCGATCGACGATCTTGTTGTAGACCTCGCGCGCCAAGAGCCGCAGCGGCAGGCCGATGACGCCGGAGGAATGCGCCAGCATCCGCTCGATGGCGAGATGCGTCTTGCCGGTGTTGGTCGGCCCGAGGACGGCGGTAACGCCCGCGCCGGGCACGCGATCATTCGCGAACGTGGAAGGAGAGAAGGCCATGCTGTGCAGGTGTTTCTATTTGGTGCCGCGCGCCGACACCGTCATTGCCTGCGACAAACGCGAAGCGTTGGCGCAAGGGAGCAAAGCGACGAAACAATCCATTCTTCCTTTGCGGCGAGATGGATTGCTTCGCTTCGCTCGCAATGACGGGAAGCTTTTCTGGTAGCCCGGCATCATATCCGCCGATTCTGTTTCACTTTGCGACGGCGATGCAGTCGCGGTTTAAGCTCTGGAACGAGTCTGGAACAAATCGCGCCCGAATCGCTGACTCCTCCCCAAACCCAGTTCGTTCACCGCAACATCTCGCGCTCATGCGATCCGGGCGGCACTAGATCAAGTTTATGGCGGCTCCACAAGCGACGGTTTCTGGCGGAATTTCTTAAACAAAAAAGGGGTGAGGAGTCGAAACAGAAGCGGGCCAGAGTCAA
>Ga0081540_1004544_pt1 | contig 10519 bp, 5 predicted proteins | sample TabmetS2T1R1_FD_71024 | JGI IMG/M metagenome (GOLD analysis project Ga0081540, IMG submission 71024) | Tabebuia heterophylla rhizosphere microbial communities from the University of Puerto Rico - S2T1R1 | ecosystem: Host-associated > Plants > Roots > Rhizosphere ... | reverse complement strand
GCAGAGTGTCTCTGCTGAGCACAGGCTTGATGATCTTCAACCGAGCGTCGTCCTGATCACAGGCAGGGGAGGGGGAATGACCGATTTCGATCTCGCCGGCCGGGCCACCGAGCTCAGGGCGCTGCGGGACCGGATCGACCGGCTCCCGGCCCAGGGCGGAGCACTCGTGATCCGCGGCGACCCGGGTATAGGCAAGTCGTCCCTACTGGGCGCGGCGGTCCGGATGGCAGTGACCGCGGGGCTCAGCACACTGCAGGCCACCGGGTTCGAGTCGGAGGCACGAATTCCGTTCGCCGGGCTGCACCAGCTCCTGCGGCCGGTGATTTCCGCGGCCCATCTGCTCCCCGCGAACCAGAAGCGAGCGCTGCGCTCGGCACTGGGTGTCGAGGGCGCGCCGCCACCGGAGCTGTTCATGGTTGCCCTGGCGGTGCTGAACCTGCTGGCGGAGCTGGCTAACGAGCGTCCGGTGGTCGTGACGGTCGACGATGTGCATTGGCTCGACCAGCCCACGCAGGAGGTGCTGACCTTCGTCGCCCGCCGGGTCGACCGCGACCCCGTCCTGGTCATCGGCGCCATCCGCGCCGGCCACACGAGCCCGTTCGCTGGGGCGGGACTGCCCGAGCTCGAGGTGAACGCGCTGGACGACGCCGCCGGGCGTCAGGTGCTGGCCACGCGGGCCGCCGATCTGAGCGCGGCGGACCGCAACCGCATCCTGCTGGAGGCGCGAGGCAACCCCTTGGCGCTCGTGGAGCTGCCGGGCGCTTGGCGGTCGACGGGACGGGACGGCGAGCACGGAACCCTGTCGACGCTGCCGCTGACCGCCCGGCTGGAGCGCGCGTTCGCGGGCCGGGTCGGCGACCTGCCCGGCGATGTCCGGGACGCCGTCCTCATCGCCGCCGTCGACTACGACAACGATCTGCCGGAGATTCTCGCAGCGGCCTCGGTGCTGGCCGGGCGGACGCTGAGCGTCGACGTGTTCCACCCCGCGGCCCAGGCCCGGCTGCTGACGGTGGACGGGGCACAGGTGCGGTTCCGGCACCCGCTGGTCCGGTCCGCCATTTTGCAGGAAGAACCGCTGGCCCGCCGGTTCGCGGCCAACGCGGCCCTCGCGGAGGTGCTCGCTGCCGACCCCTACCGCCGCACCATGCACCGGGCCCAGTCGATTCTCGGCCCCGACGACGAGGTTGCGGGCGAGCTCGAGGCCACGCACGCCATCGCCCTCAAACGCGGTTCGGTCACCTCGGCGATCTGGACCCTCGAGCGTTCCGCGCAGCTCACCACCGACTCCGCGACGCGGGGCCGGCGACTGCTGCTGGCGGCGGAACACGCCTTCGGCCTCGGCCGGGCGGACATGGTCGACCGGCTGGTCACGGCGGCCGCGCGCACCGAACTGTCGGAGCTGGACCGGGCCAGGATGGAGTGGCTCAGGGAGATCTTCAGCGACGGCGTCCCGGGCGACGCGGCGCGCGTGCTGGAGCTCTGCCGGATCGCGGAGACCTCGGCCGCCGCCGGCGACTTCGACCTGGTGCTCAACCTGCTGCTCGGTGCCGCATTGCGATGCTGGTGGGCCGACACGGGACCGGAGGCAAGAGCGCGGGTAGCCGCCGTCACCGAGGCCCTCCCGGTGCCCCCAACCACGCCCCGCCGACTTGCGGCCCTTGCGGTCGCGGAACCGATTCTTCGCGGTGCGACGGTGCACGACGTGCTCTCCCGGATGTCACCGGCAGGCGACTTCGACGCCGACGCCCTTCGACTGCTCGGCATGGCCGCACATGCCCTCGGCGACGCCGTCCGGGCGGTCGACCTGCTGAGCAGATCGGCGCAGAAGCTGCGCGAGCAAGGGCGGCTCGGCCTGCTGTCGCACGTGCTGACCATGCAGATCAACAACTATCTGTGGATGGGCGACTGGGATCGCGCGCTCATGGTCGCGCAGGAGGGTAACCGGATCGCGGCGGACACCGGGCAGCCGCTGTGGACCACCGGGTCGATGAGCCAGGAGGCGATCCGGTGCGGGCTGCGCGGCGACACCGAGCAGGCGCTGAAGCTCGCCGCCCAGGTGGAGGCGGAGGCCGGTCGCGACAAGCTGAACGACCTGCTCGCCTGTGTTCAGCTGGCCCGCGGCCTGGCGTGGCTCACCTGCGGCGAGTACGAGTTGTCGTACCAGGCGTTGCGCCGGCTCTACGACCCGGCCGACCCCGCCCACCACCTGCGGGAGTCCTTCGACGGGGTGATGTTCTTCGCCGAGGCCGCCGCACATAGCCGCAACCACGACGATGCCGCCCCGGTCCTCGCCGAGTTGGAGGCCGTTGCCTTGACAACGCCGTCGCCACTCCTGCATGTCCACCTGCTGTTCGCCCGCGCTGTGCTCGCCGACGACGAGGATCTGTATCGCACCGCGCTCGGCCAGGATCTGAGTCGCTGGCCGCTCGTCCGCGCCAAGCTCGAACTCGCATATGGCGAGTGGCTTCGCCGGCGCCGACGGGTGGCCGATTCCCGGACGCCACTGCGATCTGCCCTGACCACGCTCGAGCTCATCGGCGCCACTGCCTGGGCGGAGCAGGCGCGCGCGGGGCTGCGAGCTTCGGGTGAGCGCATGGCCGAGCGCCGCGCCGCGGCCTTGGACGAGCTGTCGGTCCAGCAGCTCGAGATCGCGAAGCTCGCGGCCGACGGCTTGTCCAACAAGGAGATCGGGGAGCGGCTCTACCTGTCCCCGCGTACGGTCAGCTCGCATTTGTACCGCATTTTCCCCATCCTCAACGTCACCACCAGGGCCCAGCTCGCGGCTCGGTTGGAAGAGGGATGACCTGCGGTTCTCGAGACTGAGACCGGACGGCCAGTCGTTGACTCAAGCCCTTGCCTCGCGCGCTCTTCTACTCTCCTGGCTAGTCTGCGATTCGATCCTGAGGACCAACTGGGGCGAGCTGTTCGTCGAGGAGGCCGGAGGAGACGGCGTCGAGCTATCGGCCCCGCAAGCCGGGCCGCACAGTGTGAAACCGGCGCTACCGGTTGAACTGGAACCAGTTGAGGTTGACGAAGTCGGCGCCCGCCGTGCCGGTGAAGGTGAGGTACAGCCGGTGCACGCCGGTGGCCGCGCCGGTCAGGTCGGTGGTGGTGCTGATCCAGGTCTGCCAGCCGCCGGTGGTGGTGACCGGGACGCGGGCGATGATCGGGCCGGTGGTGGAGTCCACGCGGTACTGGATGGCGCCGCTGGAGGCGCCGGAGGCCAGCCGGGTCGTGACGGAGGCCGGCGACGCCGTGCCGAAGTCGAGGTCGTAGGCGAGCGTGTCGCCGGGCGTGATGTAGCCGACGTTCTGGCCGCCGCCGGTGTCGGTGGTGGTCTCGGTCTGCGTCCCGGTCTGGGCGTTGTAGCTCTCGGCCTGGATCTGGGTGTACGCGCTGCGCGTCGTCTGCTGCGTGCCCCACGGGACCTGCGGCGAGCTGTAGTAGTTGATCCCCTGTACCGTCCACCGTGGACCCTGCGCGCCGAGCCGAACCTTGAACGTGTCCCAGTTGCGCGCCGACTGTGGCGACCACGCCAGCTCGGCCAGCGCCGGCAGCCGCGGGAACGCCATGAACTCGATGTCGGCCAGCTTGGTGATCGTCTCCGTCCACAGTGGAGCCTCGACGCCGAGGATCGCGCTGGCCGGTACGCCGGAGAGGTAGGCGCCCGGGTCCCAGTTGTAGGCGGTCTGCACCTCGATCAGGCCGGCCCACGTCTGGCCGAGCGGGGTCGAGTTGGTGTACTTCATGTCGAGGTACGCCTTGTTCGCTGGCGACAGCAGGATCTTGTCGCCCTTGCTCACCGCGGCGCTCAGGTCCGCGTCCGATGTGGACGTTCCCCAGTACTGCGCGACACGGTTCGTCGTGTGGTTGGCCTGCCCGATCTGGTGCCAGCCGATCACGGTCTTGCTGGCCGCGCCGACGAACGGCTGCACGCGGTTCATGAAGGTGGTGTAGTCCGCCGCTGGCGTGCTCGACGCCTCGTCGCCGCCGATGTGCAGGTACGGCCCGGGGGTGATGGCGGCGAGCTCGTTGAGCACCTGCTGCACGAACGTGTACGTGACCTCCTTGCTGACGCACAGCGAGCTGAAGCCGACGTTCGTGCCGGTGTAGAGCGGCGGGGCCGTGTCGTTGCAGTTGAGCTGCGCGTAGGAGGCGAGCGCGGCATTGACGTGGCCGGGCATGTCGATCTCGGGCACGATGGTGATCTGCCGCGACGCCGCGTAGGAGACCAGGTCGGAGTACTGCGCCTTGGTGTAGTAGCCGCCCGCGCCGCCGCCCACCTGGGTGCTGCCGCCCACGGTCGCCAGCTGTGGCCACGCGTCGATCACGATGCGCCAACCCTGGTCGTCGGAGAGGTGGAGGTGCAAGATATTGATCTTGTACTCTGCGATCTCGTCGATGTACCGCTTCACCACGTCGGGGGCGAAGAAATGCCGCGACACGTCGAGCATCGCGCCGCGGTACGCGTACCGAGGGTAGTCGACGATCCGGCCGCCGGTGATCGTCCACGGTCCACTCTGGACGGTCCGCGCCTCGACCGTCGCCGGCAGCAGTTGCCGCAACGTCTGCACCCCGTGGAACAGCCCGGCCGTGGTCTGCGCGCGGAGCGTGACGGCGGCGGCGGTCACGTCGAGCTGGTAGCCCTCGGCGCCCACGCTCGGGTCGGCGCCGGACAGCAGCAGTGCGATGCCGCTCGTCGGAGTGCCGGTCGTGGTGGAGACGGGCAGCGCGTAGCCGGTCGACGGGCGGAGGATGCCGGCAAGGTAGTTGCCGGTATCGGTGGCGCCGGCCGCGGTCTGGATCGCGGCATTCGACGGCAGCGTGTAGGTCACGCCGGCCGCGGGCTGCGCCGACACCGGCGCGGGTACGACGTCGGAGAGGCTCACCGCCGCGCTGGCCGGGGAGGCGGTCAGCAGCCAGACGGCGCCGGTCGCGGCGGTCGCGACGGCTACGGCGGAGGCGAGCAGCAGGTTGCGCGGGGAACGGTGCACGGCAGCCTCCAGCGAAACCGTTAAGTCTCCTGTTAGTTTGACGGCAAACTATGTCCCGCGTGGGAAAGTGTCAAGGGAGTCACGCGATCCGGCTCGCGCTGGACTAGAACGTGGAGATCGGCATGTGATCCGCTATCCAGGCCGGCAGGTACCGCCGAGCACCGCGACGATGCCGGTCACCGGCATCACGGGAGCGGGGTAGGTTGCAGACCTAGAGGCTTTGTGACCGACCACGGCGCAGCTGCCGGCGCCGGCGGTAGACCGCCGGGACGAACCAGTCCGGTACGTGTCCGGTGCGCCGCAGCTGCTGGCGTTCCGTCGCGGACAGCTGCCGCGCCACGTCGTGCACCGCGAACGCGAAGGACCGCATGCGACCCGACACCGGGTCGATGCCGAGCCAGTCCGTGTCCGGCCCGGCCGCCCGGTCCCGTAACGGCGCCCAGGCCAGTGAGCCCACCCGGAACATCGTCAGGAACGGATTGACCCGCCCGCGCCGCGCCAACTGGTTCCGTACCGCCAGCCAGCACAGCCGCTCAGTGCGTAGGTTAGGCACCGCCCGCGGCGCCGGCTGCGCAGCCGCACCGACCCCAGACTCCGTGCCCATCCCCGGTACCGCCATGCCGCCCTCCTTCATCAGCAAGACCAGCAAGCCGACCGACCGGTTGCGCCGGCTCGTACTGGTTTCCAATCGCCTCGCCGAGCGCATCATCATCAAGGTCAATCTGAGTCACGGTCATGGCACTCGTGTGGACGATGTACATCGTGTTCCGACATCTCGACCATCGCGGGCCACGAGTCTTGCGCATCCAGGATGGATGCTCGTCCTGAGCGCCGCTGCACCGGGGTCACCGAGGCACCTCCGCGTCGATTGCCCGAGTCGATGCCCTACTTGTAATTTGATGAGCGAGCAGGACGGCCACGCGATAGGGGGAAGGGTGGAGCTTCGACTGCTCGGGCCCGTGGCGATCTACGCCGCCGGCGAGGCCGCGGATCTCGGTGTCCCGCAGCGCCGTGCCCTGTTGGCCGCGCTCGCCGTCGACGCAGGGCATCTTGTCAGCCGCGAGGTCCTGATCGACAGGGTCTGGGGGGACACGCCACCAGCCCGCGTGGAGTCCGGGATCTATGCACACGTCACCCGAATTCGAAAGGCGCTCGACAGCGCCAGGAAACTGGACGAGGCACGGCCAGCGACCCTGCGACGTGAGCCGGGCGGCTACCTGCTGCAAATGCCGACGGACAGCGTGGACCTGCACCACTTCCGGCGGCTCGTCGTCGCAGCCCGTGGCCCCGATATGCCGCCCCGCGAACGCGCTCGCCTGCTGAACGACGCCTTGGCCTTGCATCGCGGCACGCCGCTTGCGGGCATACCCGGCCCGTGGGCGACGCGAATGCGCGCGAGCTGGGCGCAGGAGCGGCTGGAAGCCACAGTCACCTGGGCACACGCAGAGACGGAGCTCGGCAACCACAGCGCCGTGCTCGGCCCGCTGAGCGAGTTGACAAGCGAGCACCCGTTGGCCGAGTCGGTGATCGCCGAGCTGATGCGGGCGCTGGCGGCTGCAGGTCGCGGCGCTGAGGCTCTGCACCAGTACGGACTGTTCCGGCGGCGACTGGCCGAGGAGCTGGGGGCAGAGCCGGGACCCGAGCTGCGCGGGCTACACCACCGACTACTCCAGGGCGATCATCCGTCGGCGGCGCAACATGTCGCTCCTTCGCACCTGCCCAACGATCTGGCGGTGTTCGCTGGCCGTCGCGACCAGCTCTGCCGGCTCGACGCGCTTCTCGACGCCGCCGACCGGCGACCAACTGGCACCATCGTTGTTATCGACGGCGGCGCGGGCGTGGGCAAGACGACCCTCGCGGCGCATTGGGGGCGCCGGGTTGCCGACAGGTTCCCGGACGGACACCTTTACGTGAATCTGCGCGGATTCGATCCCGTCGGGCGGGCCGTGGCAGCGGCTGAGGCTCTGTGCGGATTCCTCGAGGCGCTCGGCGTGCCTGCCGACGACGTCCCGGCCGACGAGCAGACGCGTATCCGCCTGTACCGCAGCCTGACCGCCGAGAAGGCGATGCTCGTGGTGTTGGACAATGCGAGCGACGCCGAGCAGGTCCGCTGCCTGCTGCCGAACGGCGCCAGGAGCACCACGGTGGTCACCAGCCGCAACCAGCTCACCGGGCTCATCGCGACGGACGGCGCGCACCCCCTGACCATCGACGTGCTGCCCGTCGCCGAGGCCCGGCAATTGCTCGCGAAGCGGCTCGGCAATCGGCGCCTGGACGCCGAACCCGAAGCACTCGAGGAAGTCATCGCCGCCTGCGCCCGGCTTCCCCTCGCGCTCGCCGTGGCCGCCGCCCGCGTCCAGCAGACCGGCTGCTCCCTGCGCGCGATCGCCGACGAACTAGGTGCGACCAGCCGGCGGCTAGACGCCCTCGACACCGGTGATCCGACCAGCCAGGTCCGCACCGTCTTTTCCTGGTCCTACCACGCCCTTACACCGCAGGCCGCGCGCCTGTTCCGTCGCCTCGGTCTACACCCCGGCCAAGATGTCTCCACGCCGGCCGCCGCGTCCCTGAGCGGACTCCCGGTGGCAAAGACGCGGCAACTGTTGGCGGAGCTGACCCGCGCCAGCCTCGTCAACCAACACCTCGCCGGCAGGTTCACCCTCCACGATCTGCTCCGCGCGTACGCCACCGAACTAGCCAACGCCGACGAATCGCCTCCCGCACGACGCACCGCCACGCTCCGGCTGCTCGACCACTACACCCACACCGCCCACTCCGCCTCGCTCCTGCTCCACCCGGCACGGGACCCGATCCCCTTGCCGCTCACCGCACCCAGCCGCGGCTGTCAACCAGAGCAGCTGGCCGACCGACAGACGGCGATCGCCTGGCTGACCGCCGAATACCCCACCCTGCTGAGCCTCATCCCACACGCCTGCCACGCGGCGCGCCACGCTCACGCCTGGCAACTGGCATGGGCGCTGGACACCTTCCTCTACCGCGCAGGCCGATGGCACGACCAGACCGCCGCGTGGCAGACCGCCCTGGACGCGGCCACCCAGCTCGCCGACCCCGCCGCACGACCTTACGCCGCGCGGACACTCGCCCGCGGCAACGTGCAGCTCGGCAGGTACCAGGAGGCGTTGGACGCCCTGGAGCGCGCGCTGGACCTGTACAGTGCGGCCGGCGACCGCACGGGCGAAGCGCACACCCGGCTCGACCTCGCACTGCTGTGGGTACGCAAGGGCGACAGCCGTCAGGCTCTCGAACACTCCCGACATGCTCTCGATCTGTACCTGACGACCGGCCATCGCCAGGGCCAGGCCAGCGCGCTCAATGCGGTCTCCTGGTGCCTGATGGAGCTTGGCGAGTTGCACCAGGCCATCGCCAACGGCGAACAGGCGCTGGCGCTGTACCAGGGCGCCAACGACGCGCAGGGCGAGGCCGAGACCTGGGACACCCTTGGCCTCGCTCACCACTTTCTCGTCGCCTATGACCGTGCGGCCGACTGCTACCGCAACGCCTTGAAGCTCTATCCGGACCTCGGCGGGTACGAGAGGGCGATGACCTTTGGCCACCTTGGTGACACCCATCATGCGGACGGCGACAACGACGCCGCGCGGGCTGCGTGGCAAAGGGCGTTGAGTATCTTGTCCGACCTCAACCACCCCCAGGCGCGAGACATCAATGCCAAGCTCCACCAACTCGTGCTCCACGAGCGCAACCACCGCCCGCGCCACGCCGGAAGCGGTTTCAAGCAGCTGCTGCGAAACGAGCCGTGACTGCGGACGCCGCCCACTGTGGACGCCGCGCATACCCGGGCAGGCGAGTCACGACAGCCACGACCCGCCCGCCCGGCCGAGCCAGATCGCTAGCTCGAACGTCCGACCCAACGGTCGTTAAGGTAGGTCGTCTGGCAGGTGAACTGGACGACGGCGGCGGAGTCCGCGAACGAGGCGCCCGCGACGTTGAGACACAATCCGCTGTTCGCGTTCACGATCCACCAGTAGCCGGTCCCGTCCGGCACCGTGAACCAGCGGTCGTTGAGGTAGCTCGTTTGGCACGTGAACTGGATCACCGGCGCCCTGTCCGCCTTCGACGCGCCGGCCACGTTGAGACACTTCGCGCTGTTGACGTTCACGATCCACTCGTAACTGTTCGGCTCCAGCGGCACCGTCTGCGGCACCTGGCCGACTCTGGCGAGCTGGGACGCGGCGACAGAGCCGGACGGTGAATGCGCGGCCGGCGCGGCGTTCGCAACTCCGGGTATCAGCAGCGAAACACTGATGGCAACTGCGAGCGGCGCGAGCCGTCGTACGGCCCGGTGCCATTGGCGACGTCCAGCCACTGGCGCAACGGTTGGATTGGCCACAGGATGCTCCCTTCGACAGCTTGTAGTTCCGGGCGGCCCGGTACGCCAACCGGCCCCAGCCAGGTTCGAGGCCGGTGTGGCTCCGTCTCGTGACTGCGCGGTTGCGTCCGACGGTCCGTATCCAGCGCCACCCAACCAGCCCGGGCGGCGGAGCCCATTGGGCTCGGCGGATATTCTGGCCCGCGGTACTGGAGCGAATTCTTGGCGTTTTCTTGCGTCGACCGATCGCCAAGAGCACGGGTGGGCAAGGGCCCGAACGCTACGGGGTCAAGACGACCGGGAGTTCGCTGAGCGCACGGCTGCGGATCGAGCGGCGCCAGGCCGGTGGTGCGGCCGGATCGGTCAGCGTCGCGTCGGGAAACCGCTCCAGCAGGACGCCCACCGCCGCCTCGGCCGACAGCAGGGCCAGCGCCGCACCGATGCAGTAGTGCGGGCCGTGGCCGAGGCCGACGTGCGGGGCGGCCGGGACGCGGAGGCGGAACTCGTCGGGATCGTCTACCGCCGCGGGGTCACGGTTGGCGGCGGCCAGGCTCAGCAGCACGGTGGCGCCGGCCGGGATCGTCACGTCACCGTAGGTCAGGTCTTCTCGTGCGAACCGGCGCAGCGCCAGGATCGCCGGGGGCTCGTACCGCAGAGTCTCCTCGACTGCCGCCCGGCGTAGCCGTTCGTCGGCGCGGACCGCGGCCGCGAGTTGGGGACGCTGTAACACCAGCAGGATGCAGTTGCCGATCAGGCTGACCGAGTTCTCGTAGCCGGCAAGGAGAGTAAGGAAGGCCAGCGAGGTGAGTTCGTCCTCGTCGAGCCGGTCGTCGTCGTCGCGGGCGGCGACCATCGCGGTGATCAGGTCGTCGGCCGGTTCGGTCCGCTTGACCGAGATCAGGCCGTGCAGGTAGGTCTCGAACGCGGCTACCGCCCCGGCGGAGCCGCTTAGCATGCCGGCAGTCCAGGTGCGCAGGTGCGGCCGGTCGGCGTCGGGCACGCCGAGCAGGTCGCAGATCACCGTGACGGCCAGGGGCACCGCGTAGCCCGAGACGAGGTCGGTGGGTCGCCTTGCGAGTAGGGCGCCGGCGAGGGCGGCCACCCGCGGACGTAACGCCTCGACACGGCGGGCGCTGAACGCGGGGGCCACCAGGCGGCGGATCCGGGTGTGGTCGGG
>Ga0081540_1004543_pt1 | contig 10520 bp, 22 predicted proteins | sample TabmetS2T1R1_FD_71024 | JGI IMG/M metagenome (GOLD analysis project Ga0081540, IMG submission 71024) | Tabebuia heterophylla rhizosphere microbial communities from the University of Puerto Rico - S2T1R1 | ecosystem: Host-associated > Plants > Roots > Rhizosphere ... | reverse complement strand
CGTTCTGATTTCGGACGGCAAAATTCGCGTTGAAGACCTAAGTTGGTACCGTCAGCGGACCGTTTCCGGTCAAATGGATTGGTCGCCAAGAGTTCAGCACGAAGATGAACCGCGGTTGAGCAGAGTTTTTGCACAACGTGAGATCGAAAACGATTGCCTTTTTACTCCCGATCAAGGAATCTGCCGAATCATGCCTTGGGGGCGGTCGTGAAGCACGATGATCTGGAGTGCCAGCCAGTCGATGAGTTGTGGGAGCTCTACGAGGAAGTCTCAGCGCAGCTTACTTCAAGGCTGATCGAAAAGCGGGACCTTCTTGAGAAGCGCCTGAGGCAACTCGATGGGCGATTCGAGACCGAGATGCATCGGGGGAAATCTCAGCGCCGACAGTACCCAAAAGTTTCGCCAAAGTTCCGCAATCCAGAAGAGCCGACGCAAACGTGGACGGGACGGGGGAAGCAACCACGTTGGCTGGCCGCACAGCTTCGCTCCGGGAGGCGGATCGAGGATTTTCAAATTGAGCACGTCTCTTAAGCCGGCTCTCCTCCCAAATCATCTCGCCCGCTTGTGAGGCAGTTGCTTCCGCCGGGCAGGATTGCCGGTTTTTGTCTTGGGACCGACATCGGTGCGCCTTGCGTTGGCGCGCTCAGCTTGGCGGACTCTTATTCGAAGCGCCAATAGCTCTTGGTAAAGTTCCTCAAGATTCTGAAACTGATACATAGGGTCGTCCGGCGTTTTTGACACTGTTGCCAATTCTGCTGTCGCTAATTCCCTTGACCTGCATTTTGAGGCGGGTCGCGAAAACAAATATCGATTTCTCGAACGTAAGCTGTCGGATGCTGATCATCCTATTCTCCTTGCAAATCGGCAACAAAACTTGCGCGTTAAGCTGAACGCAGCTGAAACAGGTTAAATCTGGAACTGCTGTTGCTGCCCAGGCTGTTGATCCCGAGAGGTAGCCAGCATTTGAGGGTTGCGCGGCTCTTAACCGTGCTGTGCACCGCATGGCTGCAGTTTGGTCGCACGGCGATCGCGCCCGACTATGCCCCCCGGGTAAACCACACTGCATCGCTTGCCGGCCGGCACAGTTCCAGGCTTTTCGGGCGGCCCTGCGATCGGGCCGCCCTGTTCCGCTTGTGCGCTGGCACTTGTTGCTGTCGGTATGCCGTCCGTCTCGTTTCTCGCGATCTTGGCATTCAGGACGATGACAGGTTCGACCACCACTCGCGGTTGGCGATGTCACTTTGACATTTACTCGAAGGCGAGGTTCAATCACCGACCGTGAATATATTGGCCTTACAGAGCCTCGTGGATCGGATCGGCACCGAACACGTGGAGCAGCGACTGAAAGTGGAGTCCGAGCACGAGGCTCAACTTTTTGGCCAAGGATTGATTTTCTTCAATCTCGAAAATTGGTACTCGGCGCCATGGGTCATTGGAAGCGCGTTGAAGCTGATGGGGCTGTACAGCCGCGCGCGTCGCGACGCCGATCGGATCGCCATTCAGAGAAATTTGCTTGAATTTGAGAGCCTTCCTCCGGCATTTGCGGATTTTACAATTCTTCAACTCAGCGATCTGCACGCAGACATAAGCCAGGGAGCGATGCAGCATCTCATCAGCATTGTTGGCGACCTCAAATACGACATTTGCGTATTGACGGGAGATTATCGCGGAAAAACATATGGACCATTCGATACAAGCCTCAAGAGCATACTTGAGCTGAGGGCCCAGCTGAAGAAGCCGTTGTATGGAGTACTTGGCAACCACGACAGTATCTACATGGTGCCCGCACTCGAGCAGATGGGAATCCGGATGCTCTTCAATGAGTGCGTAACACTTTCACGCAATGACAGTCAGATCTATCTAGCCGGCATCGACGATGCGCATTTTTATCGGACCGACGACATTGAGAAGGCGGCGAAGCAAATCCCAGGCGGTGCATTTTCCATTTTGCTGTCTCACACGCCTGAGGTTTACCGCAAAGCCGCCAGTGCTGGGTTCAATCTAATGCTCAGTGGACATACCCACGGCGGACAGCTCTGTCTTCCCGGCGGCATCCCGATCAAGTTGGAGGCTCGCTTGCCACGTTCGATGGGCGCGGGAGCATGGCAGTATGGCAGAATGGCTGGTTACACATCAGTTGGTGTCGGAACGAGTCTATTGCCCGTTCGCTTGTACTGTCCGCCGGAAATCACCTTGCACACGCTTCGCCAGCGGATGTAATCTCTTTGCCTGGTAGTACGTCACCACGGACAAGCGAGGCTCTTTGGCGTCACACGTTCTGAAGGCCAAAGCCCCGCGCATGAAAAGTCCGCCTATCTCCGACGCGCTGGTGCGGAGGCAGACGAGTCGGCAGGAGACCTTCGCGGAGCGTTACGATGTTACACGCCCGCAAATTTCCTTGTTCTTGTTCACTTTTGAGTATTGCGGTCCGTATCGAATCCGACATCCTTCGCTCCATTGCGAAGGGCAACGATATGAAACAGATTCTTGCAGCGTGTGTCGCGATCGCGGCTCTGTGGGTGATCGACATTGAATTCAACAACGGTCGCTACAGCGAGGTAGTGCAGCGAACGTTCAAATACATTCTCGCGAGATAGCAAGTGACAGCGCAGAGACGGGTTCGGGACTAGCGCAGAGTCGATTCAGGCGACCCGCCGCTTCTGCAGCAAGGTCGCCACGCAGCGCTCGCCTTGCCAAATCTCAATCCGTCTGGTGGCTGCGTGAGAACTCGCCACGGCGACCTATTGGCGGGAAACACGGTCAACTATGTCGCTCAGCATTCTAAGAACTGCGGTGCGAGGTTCACGACTGGCGTCGGCATTCCTGATCGAATCCGCCCGTTCCTTAAGCAGCAACGCCTGCCGAATTTCGATATTGAGTTCTCTGCTCTTCCGGAGACTAGTCATAAGCGCGTTCGCCGCTTGATCAAATTGTTCGCGATTATCGGAAGCACGCGTACCTTCCATATTCGCCTCCTAATACGCCGGGGCTGAAGCCACCTTCCCTACAAATTGTGGCAATTTCTGATCGGACCTTTGAAAGAGTGGAATGGCGAGCCGCTGTATTCCCGCCGCGTTCCCTCTCCAGGGAATTGACAATTTGGGTACCCTCGCCAACTGCGGAATCGTTGCGGCACGCGCGAGCAAGAGATCATCTTCGGCGAGATGCGAGCCAACGGCGGCCTGACCTGCATTCCGGTGCATTGCGCTGACCGCCAGCGCTCGTATTCAATGGCGATGCAGCAGACTAACGGCCCGACGCCGTCGTCGGGCCTTCCCATATCGAGTCGGGGTTCGTCTCCGAGGCGCGAGCTCCTTCTCAATTCTGCTCATTGCCTATATCGTCCTACCGGTCGGAAACTTGGTGCGCGACTTCTAAGGTTGAGGCCAGAACCGAGCCCCGAAACCCTGCGCTCCAGGCTCCTGTCGATGCCCAGAGGAGCAAGCCTTGGGGATTTGAAACTGAGTTTCGTCGAACCCGATTTGCCACCTTCATTGGTCCCACCGTTTAGGTCACCGCCATGAATTTCCGTCAAATCGTTCTTTTTGCGTTTTGCTGTCTGGCGAGCGACGCTTGCGCTCAGCAAAGCGACAATTTAGATGACCCCACCTCGATGACCCGCGAGCAGTGGAGGTCGCGTGTCGAAGCCGCGAAGGCGCGCATCCAAGAGATGCGGCGTGAGGGCAAAAGCATGATCCCTCCACCTGACGAGGATCTATTGCGACGTATTCTTGAGGATGGCACCCTCGTCTACGGCGACATTGTCGTTACGGAAAGGGGTATGTTCAAATTCATCGGGAAGCCGGAAGCGCCGCACAATCCCGACGACTTCCTACGAGCAGCTCGCGAGCCGTCGCTCTTTCCGCCCTGATCGCGATCTGGCCTTCAATGCTTATTTTGACGCCATGTCATGGAAGCCATCAGAACTTCCTCCCATACTCGCGAAGCTTTTTTCAGCACCCTCTTCCATAAACGACGGTCGTGATCCCAGCGGTTAGTGCCCGGATGTCTGCAGCGCCGACGCGGCAGGCGCGCTCTCGTGAACTAAGCCTAACCGATTACGTTAAGATCGAAGTCGCATTGTGTTGTCCCACAGCAGCCGTTAGGGTGCCTTGGTTATGATACGAAAGTTGTGGACGTTCTTGTTTGCGGTTGCGCTCGTAGTCGCAACGTTCGGATGGCTCTACCTTCTGGCGTGGCTCGCGTGGGAAGCGTTCAGTCCAATATTCGCTTAGGAGTGGATGTTGCTCCACACGAAGTGGGCGCTTGATGCAGCCTGCCTAACTACTGGCTCGGCCAGCAGTAGTCGAGCCTCGCTCGCGACGGAACCCTCCGCAAGGGAGTGACAAGCGCGGCTGTCGATGAAAAGTCGCGCGTCGTGGTCGAACCCGATCCACGCCCAAGAAATCCCTTCTGCATTACCGTTCAGTGGGGCATGGGGTGCTCTTGGCACGCAAAGAACCCCTCGCCGGGCGTGGGTCGGGGAGGCTCTGTACCGATGGATGGAGCGAGGCTGGATGGCTGCGGAGGCTTGGTTCGAGAACAACGATCCCGAAGGTGTCGCCTTCCAGCATGAAGCGATGGAATGGTGAGCGGGATCAATCGTTGCTCGAGTTTGGCTGGTCAAACTTCTTGTAGATCCATTTGTGGCCATCGTGGCGGCGCCACACCTGACCGCGCACGAGCCGCCCCGTGATCGAGCGCCGTGGCACCACGACCCACCACAAATGCCAGAGGCGGGTCCACGCTGGCTTCGTTTTAGAGTTGTGGCTCGTATGGCTCGGCATGATCACATCACTCTGCATAGCTCGTGAGTTGCACGAGCTTGCGCTCGCATGCTTCCTCGGCTTGGACAAACGTTGCAAAGGGCGAACCTTGCACTGTGATAGCCGGCTTATTGCTGTAGCGGGATCGCCATGAGGCGATAAATCCCGGCTTGCCGTGAAGCCCCGGTCCGTTCCTGCTCTCGTGACTTATCGCAAACGAGTATTCGCCGGTGTCGGCGTGCCACATTTCCAAATCACGCAGCGGCGTATTGATGGGACTGAAATGGAGGGCCATGTGGGGCAAAAAGTGTTTGCTTGTAAAACGTGTCGGTTAGGTGCTCGGTCGCTTCACGATTTGCAGAACCACCACGCGTCAGACCCAACTCTGCAGCGATGGTTTCGGCATATCGGGCGGGGCCGCTTCGGGGGCACGAAGCGACCCCTGATCACGCAGCAGGCGAACGCAATCTGCGCGACTTCAGCCACGCTAAACCAATCTAAATCGGCCGCAACGAAACTTGCTCGTTAATCTTGATGTCCACGTTTGGGGTTAATGCCGAAGTCCGCGCACGCCGGAAAGGCTCGACAGATTCCAATGCCTGCTGAGGGCGCCGCAACACCTGGCTTACCGTTGCCGGCGACACTCCGACATCCCTGCGGCAGAAGTCACAGCGGACGCGTCCGGCTGGCATGGCTGTTGCTCAAGGCTGTGTACTGGGGATTTCAGCAGCCCAGTTTGAAACAGGGCGCCGCCGGGACAGTACATTTTTGAGCCCGGCGGCGTAGCTTTTTGGGACAACCAGAGACCGCGCGGTGGCGGCCGAAGCCAAGCAAAAAGATATGTGGCGTTTTTTAGTTCCAGAATTAACCCGCAGCATCGACATAATGGATAACAAATAAGCTTAAGGAGCAAGTTTGCTTGCTTTCCTCAGAACGATAGAGGATTTCGTATTTATCGAACGGAGTAGTTGCGATGGCGCAATCAACAATAAAGACGATCCTCACCGAAATGGAGCGGGGAATCGAGGAAGAGATCCAAAACAAGCTTCCGGTTCGGGAGCCGGGTCCCGCGAAGTTGACGCTGTCAGCGCTAGGTGCGCCCTCTCCGGACATGCCGGACTATGTCGAGCATCGCGACGGGGCTACGGAGATCGGCAAGCTGTCGGCGGAAGCTGTGGTCCGTGAATACGAAGCCGCGGCGAAAGAGATCGAGGCCGTGGGCGCGGAGCTGACCGAGCGCGTCGAGCAATGCCAGACGATGACTCGCGATGCGTTTCGCATGACCGAGGAGTTGAAGGAAATCGCAGCGCGCTACCGAGAGGAAGCCAAGCGGGTTTTCCTCCAGATCGAGAGTTGTTCGCTCATGACTGCGGAGGTCCGCAAGACCTGCGCGGAATTGTCGGAAAAGATTGCAGCATCGGCGGCGACAGCGACGGACAAGTCAAAACTAAAGAAGAAGTGAAATTCGACCGTCCAGTTGGCGTAGCCGGCAGCCGAGCGTGTTCGCTGTCGAAATCTCGGGGATCAAACCTCCTCCGTCTGGGCGCCAAACCACCATAACATCGCGGACGCATCAGGAGCCGAGATTCGCCGTTGATGGCTCTGCGGCTTGTGAACTCCATGACTCGAAAAGTCCTGACCTCCTTGATGCCCCCACCGCGCCAGTTGACCGAGCGTGCCTGCAACGATCCGCAGCGCATGAGAGCACGCAAGATCGAGGCTGCGATCCTGGCGAAAATGCCCCCCAAGGCATGGCTATCCTGCACCGCAGTCTCCCGGCTCATCGAGGCTGCCGATGATCGCAGAACCCGGGCGCGACTGGATCGCCTGGTTCGCGACGGCAAGATGGAACGCAGGCTTGAACGAGGCATCCACGGCCCGGTCTATCTGTTTCGGATCTTTCGTACGAAAAGTTTCGCTGTTCGCTCGCGAAGCGAGTGAAGGCTGCCATGCCGAAGGCGAAGGCGGGGGCTCCCGCTGCCCGGTGCATCTGAAGCAGCGATCGCCGTAGACGCACGGCAGCCCCGCCGAAGCCGTGGGCCGAAGCCCGGATCAATCGTAGAGCGACAATTCGCGTCATTCCGGCGGCAGTGCCGCTTTCTGGCACGCAGCCTGGGTCGGCTGCCGCACAGCCTGCGCCGCCGGGGCGGCCGGGCGCCCGGCTGCGGCGGCAACCACCGTCGCGGCAAGCACGCCTGCGATCACGCGCAAACCGTCACCGCGCGACCGCCAGCAGTTCAGCCGTCGCGATTACGCCGACCTTGATCGGCTGATTGGTGTCGAGTGATCGCAGTCAATCGGTGTTGGCCCGCATCATCCGCGCTTCGGCTCGCCACAACTCAACAATCGGCCCCACCAAGTCGGCCATGCTGTCGAGCAATTCCTCGTCCCCGACATTCGCCGCGAATTCGTGGCCTGCCTGAAGCCATGCCTTTGCGATGTCTGAAACAGGATAGTTTTCTGTCATCATTTCCCGCATCACGATTGTCAGCCGCTTGCGCAGAGGGCTGAGATTCCGGGCTGGAAATTCGATAACTTTCATTACGCGTTCCCCTTTTTCGCGGTGATATTGGCGAATCAGTCAATTCGCACGCGCATGTTGCCGGTGGCGCCACGCAAAAACAGGCAGCGCTCCTGCCCTTGTCACTGCACGCTGTCGCAATGTGGCTGCACAGCTGCCTCACCTATGGCCAGGCTCAAATGAGAGAGAGAGGACGCCGCTCAAATTTGATGCCGAGCAAGATCAAAGGTGAACAGACAGTAGCCACCCTCCACAGTGCGGGAATGCTGAAGACTTGCGGATCGAAAAATCTGCGCTGCACCTTCGCTGTGGACGGTGCTGCGACGGTAGGACAGCATTAACGAATTATTAACTATAAGAGTTCGGGATTAGCCAAACCCGCACCAAGGGAGGAGTTGATGGATACCCCAACGTCTGCCGTACCCGACGAACAAACGCCTCCGACACAACACGGCAAGGAAAAGTCGAAACCCTCTAGCCCGCTGGAGATCGGCGCCGAACGATTGTCTTCCGTCGCCCGATTGACCTCAAATTCGATGGACGAACTTCAGGGGTTAGTTTCCGAACTTCAAAAAATGCAAGAATTCCTCAAGTCCGAGGTTGACAACGTGCAGCGTCAAATCGACAGCGCGTTGGCCGGAATTAATATCATCGTCGAAACTATTGGACCGTGGAAAAGCCTCGCAGGCTCCCAAACACTTCCAACCGGCACTCGCAATGTCCGCGCAGGGGGGCCGGCGTCCAATATTGAGCAACGCGTTCGCGTCGGATAGGAACGGCCGGGGCTCGCGCGCCCTGCGCGCGCAGCACGTCGAGTGTCGAGCGCTCGGCTTTCGGCCGTCGCTCGACGGCAATCGCCTCGCGCAGCCGTTGCTGCATCAGTTTGCCGGTCCACGGCATGCGGCAAGGCGTGGTCCCGTTCGGGGACGGATGCAAGCCGGTTGCCTGGATCAGCCGGAAATGATGTCGTGGCCGACGCCACGCTTGCGCCAATACCTCACTTGCAGGCGAGGCGCGATTTCCCATGGACGAACCGCGGCGATAAGCATCGTCGCGACGATCATCGTCGGCATGTAGACAAACGCCTGATCCTGAAGCGGGGTCAGCAAGATTGCTATTGTACCCGCGCCAAACAGGATGGCTTGCACCATCATGAAGACCATAGCCGTGATTTGAAGACATACAGACATTGTTGGACCTCAAATCATTCCGATTTAAATCAACCGTCTTGGAAAAATGTTCCGGGAACTGGATGATAGGGTCCGCAACCGTAACGCGCACGACGCGTTAATATACGACCAGCGCGGCTTTAGGTTCCGACCCTATGCCGACCGCAAAGGCTCACGCGTTAGAAATCCTTGCCAAGTTCGAGCAAGCGCAAACCGAGCTTGTCGGCAAATGCGTCATACTGACCGATGGCAAAGCCGGGACAGTGGAAAAAGTTTGGCTGGATGAATTCCACGGCCTTCGGATTTCCATCGCGGGACACGAAGGCAAGTGGCCCGTCTCGACCATAAAACTTGCTCAATGATAGTCGTTCATGAAGATGAATGGGGAACCCGATGGGACGGTTTGCAACTTATCGCACAGACAACCTTGCGCGCGGGAGTTGCCGAGCGCACACTTCCACCTCCAGCGCTATCGTAAGAACCTACAAAGGATGCAGACCATGCCACTGGTCAAGCAAGCTTCGCAGCAGAAGCGCACAACCAAAGCCGCCGCCGTAACGGTGCTGGGTGCCACCGGACTGGGTTTTTCGCTGCTGGGTAACGCATCAGCATCCACGATGCCCGCTGCTGATATCGCGGCATCTGACAATACCCCGCCCGATCAGCGCTTCGTTCTTAGCGAAGAGGAAATGGCCGACGTCAGTCTCGCCACGTTCCATCTCTTCGATAAGGAAAACGTTGGCCGCGGCGTGCAGCTAGCCCGCGCATGTGGTGGCTGCCGTGGCTGCGCGGCCCGAGGCTGCCGCGGCTGCGCGGTCCGTGCCTGCCGTGGCTGCGCGGTCCGTGCCTGCGCGGTCGGTTGCGCGGTCCGTGCCTGCGCGGTCGGCTGCGCGGTCGGTAGCTGTTGCGGATCTTGGGGATATTGCCGCCTGTGCTAAGTCCAACGACCTGCACCAAGCGGCTCGACGAAATGCTGGCCGATCCGGGCGCGTAAAGCAGCGCCGGTTGCCGCAGCCTGCGCTTGAATGCGGAAATGCCCGTCCTCACCCGCCGTCTGCTACGGCGAGCGCAAACCAGCGAAAAAGTTGTTTTAGCGGCGGCTTACGGCAGCGACCCACGCAGGCCTGCGGCACCAATGTCCGGGTTGACTTCGCCACCGTTCTCGCGGGCTGTATGTGTGCGGACGTCGCTCTCCCCGAGCGCAGTGACGGCTCGACCGATGATCACCCCAAACAAAAGCAGCGTGATTATTATCAGCCCAGTCCGGGCCGGAGTTAGATATAGATCGGACCCAAAGCGCATCATTACTCCACCCATGCGCATCGCCGCCAGCCCAATGCAACAGGCGTCGTTGAGTCGTCAGGCGATTTGTTGGCGGGGCGGTGGCGATCCCGCGATTAATTGTGGTCCCGCTGATCGCGCGGATACCGCTGCTCGCCGGTGCGTAGCGGGTGATGAAGGCAGCCACGGCCAGCGCGGCGCCTGCGACAAAATGGCACGACGGGCAAATCACTTCCGTTTTACGGAATCGTGTCAAGCCTCTTGATCAAAAATATTCTGCTTTACAGAAGACCCAAATCAGGTCCATAACTCACCCCGTCCCGCGCCCAACTCGAGGGACGTTTCGCGATCGTCACGATACGTGGGGCGCAGGATGCGATGGACGCTGTTGGCGTCAGGTGATCTCTCACCAGACGAAAACGCTGACCGCGTACGGCGAAGTCGTGTGGTCCTGGCGCCGCGACCGTGGCGTCAAGCTGGCGGAAGATATCCTGCCGGCGACGGTGGCAACAAACGCCGCTCACCGGGGAGAGCACGAAATAAGCCGTAAAACCATTGCGCGGGGAAAGCCGGGATGTCCTGGCTGTACCTGTAGTTCTAACCCGTGTGCTTTCTTTCGCACACGGGGCTACGGGCGCAGTCGGCGCCCGGCTTTCCCTGCGCCCTCTTCAAGAAAGAGGGACAACGAGATGCCACAACCCGGGCGAAAACCTGCCGCGGGAATGCACACACGCTCCCTCACGCGCCTTGACCGTTTGCAGCAACTCCGAGAACCTGCCCACC
>Ga0081540_1004542_pt1 | contig 10520 bp, 6 predicted proteins | sample TabmetS2T1R1_FD_71024 | JGI IMG/M metagenome (GOLD analysis project Ga0081540, IMG submission 71024) | Tabebuia heterophylla rhizosphere microbial communities from the University of Puerto Rico - S2T1R1 | ecosystem: Host-associated > Plants > Roots > Rhizosphere ... | reverse complement strand
CATCTGCCCGGACAAGGTTTCGACCGCGCAATGGCTCGCGGCGATCGAAGCCGCCCATCGTCTCGGTTTGCGCACCACCGCCACCATCATGTTCGGCCACGTCGACGCGCCGCGGCACTGGGCGCGCCATCTCTTGCATGTGCGCCGGCTACAGGCGCGAACCTTCGGCTTCACCGAATTCGTGCCGCTGCCGTTCGTGCCGATGGAAGCGCCCATGCAGCTGCGCGGGCAAAGCCGCTTCGGCCCGACCTTTCGCGAGACCGTGCTGATGCACGCGGTAGCAAGGCTGGTGCTGCACCCGCTGATCCCGAACATCCAGACCTCGTGGGTGAAGATGGGTCCGGCGGGCGCAGCGGCCTGTCTCGCCGCCGGCGCCAATCCGGTGGAGCTGGTCCACGGCATTGAGGCTGCCGTCGAGGAGACCGTCGCGACCTTGAAACGAAGCGCAAGACCGCTGCAGGGCAGCGAGGGTGCACGGGCGATCGCGAGGGTTGCCGCCAACGATGCCGCTCTGGGGGATCTGGTCGCGGAAGCTTTCGAGCGCGCTGGACCCCAAGGTATCGTCGATGTGCAGTTCGGCATCGGCGTCGACACCGTTCTCGAAGTCGTCGAGGGAATGGCGTTCGACCGTGGCTATATGTCTCATCATATGGTGACGGATGTCGAACGGATGCAGGTGGTGCTCGATAACCCCTATATCCTGATGACCGACCACAAGATTCAGTCGCCAGGCGAGTTGGCAACGGTCTATGAGCTGGTCGCGAAGAGCAAGCGCCCGCTGCTGATCATCGCTGACGAAGTGGCTCCGTCCTGCATTATCGACATGCTGGCGCGCCGCGAGAAGGACAAGCTCAAAGTCGCGGCCATTCATCCGCCGGAATATGGGCACTGGCGCAAGGCGCTGCTTGAAGATATCGCCATCACGACGGGTGGCAAGGTCATTGCTCGCGACCTCGGCGGCAGCGTCGAAAAATGCGAGCTCGCCGATCTCGGCGGTGCGCGTCAGGTGCGGATCTCGGCGGAACGAACCTTGATTACGGCAGGCGTAGGCGACCAGCTCGCCATCAAGGCACGGCGCGAACAGGTGAAGCGTCAGTATGATGCTGCGCCGGAGAATATCGAGCGTGACAAGTTTCAGGAACGCCTGGCGAAACTTTCCGGCGGTACCGCGATCCTTTTGGCCGGTGGTGCGACCCCGGTCGAGCAGAAGCGGCGTGTGCAGTTGATTGAAGATTCGATCAACGCCACGCGCGCCGCGCTCGAAGAGGGGGTGGTGCCGGGAGGAGGAGTTGCCTTGGTGCGCAGCGCGCCCGCTCTGGATTCCCTGATTGCCGGCCTCACAGGTAGCACGCGACAGGGCGCTGAGCTGCTGCAGCAGGCTTTGACGCAGCCGCTATCTCGCATCGCGGTCAATTGCGGTCTTGATGGCAAGACGCAAGTCGACAAGGTGGCAAAATCCCTCAATGGCGTCGGCCTCGACGCCCGGACGGGAAGCCTCGTCGATCTCGTGAAGGCCGGTATTATCGATCCCGTCAAGGTGAGCTATAGCGCGGTCCGAAACGCGGCGTCGGTGGCAGGACTCATCCTCACGACGCAAACGCTGATCGCCAAGAAGCCGGACGACTTCGATCCGACGGCGGCGCCGGCGCGAGGTGGAGGCGCCGAATTGCTGGGCCGGGCCTGAACCGCTGGCTTCATTTGACGACAACAGCCACCGTGACAGTAGCCACGGCGGAGGCGAACGTAACGGAACGATCATTGAAATCTGACGAAGAGGTCGTTTCAGGGTTTTTAGCACGGCCGTCTTGGTGCTCGTCGGGTGCGGAGCCATTGCCACCGGCGGATTTCACAGCGCTGCGAATGAACCGCAGGCGGTTAGCGGCCGCCGGGGCGTGATCCGGTGTGCTCCGGAAATTGCTCCAGAATCCGATACACGGTATTTCTGGAGATGCCGAGGCGGCGAGCGGTTTCGCTGATGTTTCCGGCGGTCTCGGCGTGGACGGCGAGGACGCTGGCGCGCTGGATGTCGTGGAGCGAGCCGGAGGTCTTCGGCGGGGGCTGTCCGATCATGGCTTCCACCGCGGCCTCGTCGATCAGGCCGTCGGTGGCGGCGAGCGTGAAGCGGGCCAGCATGTTGCGCAGTTCGCGGATGTTGCCGGGCCAGGGGCGGGCGGCCAGATTGGCAATGGTCGCCGAGGTGATTTCGCAATCCGGATCGATGGCGTCCAACAAGTGGTGGACGATGGCGTCGAAGTCGGAGCGGTCTTGCAGCCGAGGTAGCGTCACCTCGAGGGTGTTGAGGCGATAGAGCAGGTCGGAGCGAAAGCGTCCCTCGAGGATGGCGCGATCGAGGGTGGCGTTGGTGGCCGAGACCAGGAAGACATCGACCTTGGTGCGGGCGCCGCCGATCGGACGCACGGTCCAGTCATCGAGCAGGCGCAGCAGCACGGCCTGTAGCGTGACAGGCATGTCGCCGATCTCGTCGAGGAACAGGGTGCCGCCGTCGGCTTCCTTGACGAGGCCGATGGCGCCGCCGCGGCGTGCACCGGTGAAGGATCCCTCGGCATAGCCGAACAGCTCCGCTTCGACGAGGCTCTCGGGGAGGGCGGCGCAGTTGACGGGAACGAAGGCGCCGCTGCGCCCGCTGGCGGCGTGGGCGTGTCGGGCAAGCTGCTCCTTGCCGGTACCGGTCTCGCCGCGGATGAGGATCGGCATTTTGCGCGCCGCTGCGGTCTCCACCTGACGGACGATGGCCTGCACGGCCGGATCGTCGGCGACGAAGCTGGTGGCCGACGGTTTCGGCGGCGTTGCGGGCCGCCGCGGCATCTCAATGGCGTTTCGATCGGGCGCTGGTAGACGCCGTCGCGGATGCATCAATATGATGGCGCCAATGCCGGAGTTCTCGTTCTTGACGAGATCGAGGCTCGCGTTTGGCAGAAGCTCCTTCAACTTGACTGGCCACTGATCGAAGGGGACGGTGTTCAGAAAGCGGGTTGGCCCTTCGTTATCAAAGCTGTGATGGCTGTTGCGGACAAGGTTCAGGGCGGGCTCGGTAGCATGAACGATCGTACCTCGACGATCGAGCACCAGGCAGTCCTCGTTTACCCACAGCGATCGCTTGGCGAGATAGTGACGCAGCAGTTTTTCGTGATCCTCCCTGATTAGTTGCGCCAACACGCTTTCTACGTGCTGGCCCACGGAGACTGCCAGAGCGAGGCTCTGTGGATTGAAGGTATTCGCCGGGCCGGAAATATCCACCACACCCAGAAGTTCGCCATCGACGGGATCGTGAACGGGAACGGCAGCGCAGGTCCATCTTTGAACTTCCGAGCAAAAATGCTCAGTTCCGCGAATCTGGACTGGTTTCGATTCCGCTAGTACCGCCCCGATGGCGTTAGTGCCGATATCGGCTTCGCTCCATCGGCCTCCATGTTCCAGGTGAAGCGCGCGACCCGCATCAATAACCCTGGCATCTCCTTGTGTGTCGATGATCAATCCGGACGGGTCGGTCAGGATCATCATGGAATTCGCATCGCTCAGGAACGTCTTCGAACTTTCGAGCGCGGAACGCGCGGCGTGACGAAGCGAGGCGTGTTTGCAGCGCTGACGATATAGCTCGGCCTCTGCTACGAGCGGAGCCCTGGCCCGGTCGACCGCAATTTGATGGCTTTTGGATCTCTGCCAGGATGCTGCCACGGACACGTTCAAGTCGGCCGACAGCGCTCCGCGCTCGACGAATTTCTCCCATGCAACCCGCACTTCTCGTTGGTCCATCCCGGCTCCTCTGAGGTGGCGAAGTTTCGTGGCCGTCCCTCGAGAGGCCGCGCCATCGGTCACCCTGATGTGGGCTGCTCGCCAGAACCACCATCTCCATGACGCAATGCGCAACCCTCAACCAATACCCTCAAGCCGGAAGCGCATTCCCGGATAGAGCTAGCCATTTGTCAGGTGCTCTCGTCACGATGACCACGGCGTCATCCGACATAACAGTCCATCCTGCGTTCACTTCCCGGACATCGCAAGCGCTACTTTTTGATGCTGCTTTTCGACATAGCTTATATGTCTTGAGAAAGCGGCGCAAAGGAGGAGTGAAATATTGGGGAGGTTTGGAGAGACCTTAACAGCGCGGGAAGCGAATGGGTGCGGTGCAGCAAATGGAGGCAAGGCAAGCAAGCCGTCATTTGCGAGAACCGAAGTTCGCTGCGGCTAATAGGCGGTTCGCCCCCTTCATGAGCTGGAAGACCTCGTTACGAGAGGAAGCGAGATGTGGGAGCCGTCCTCGGTCATGATAGATCGCGAGCGCTGGCGTCTGTCCTATTGGCGCTCGCCCGAAATGAGCAGCGTCCGCGCCAGTGATCGAAATACGGATCCTGTGTTCCTCCCTTAGCAACCATAGGACAGGGATGCCAGCGCCGCGCGGAGCGCGATATCCCGCTCCGCTGCGGCGAGCTGTTTCGCGCGATGGCCGACAAGTCAGCAGCGGCGGTACCCTCAGATTCACTCTGCCTTGACGTTGCCCGCCGTGATGACGCGCATCCACTTGGCGATGTCACCCTCGATATGCTCGCTGTATTCCTTTGGCGCCAATGCCGGTTGGCTCGCAGACGATCTCTATAATGCGGCTGCGCGTATTGGCGTTCTCGAGACGTAGTGCGCGACCGTGCAGGCCTTGCCGTCATATTTGGAAACGCCTGTCAAGCTATTGAATTTGCTAGAGGCCATTTCTCACAGTTTTTCCAAATGCACCCTGGAATCATTGAATAAGCAAACTGATTTTGATTCCGCCATTCGGAGGTTCGATCGCTCCCGCCCCAGCCATTGATATTACTCAACTAAATCGCTGCCATGCTGCTTCATCTGGAAATGGCGGCTTTCGCTGCCTGTTGATTGATTGGAGCGAAAACTTGCCGACCAACGTCAGCGAAGCGACTTCGTGCAAACTCATAGATCCAGTACGAGCAGTTCCGATTTCGACCTGGAGCAACAGGCAATGATGACGTCGTTGGCGGCACGCGGGTAATTGGACAGAACGGAATCACGGTGATCAGGAATCCCTTCGGTCACCTTGAGTTGGCAAGAGCCACAGATTCCCTCCATGCAGGAGCGCCTTCGCGGCTGCGATCATCGATTACAACAACGTGTCGCAAGGCGGCAGGGCGCGCCTGGCCGGCGAGCGCCGGCAGGAGGGAGCGATCGACGAACAGCACGGTATCGCGAGCGTGGCTAAGCAGCCGCGCAATCGCCTCGCCGGGCAGCCGCGCGCTCTTCTTCGGCTCGTTGACGCCGGCAAATGCGCGTTTGGCATTTGGCCGCTGCCGGAAATGGTGATTATCGAACGACACCGCCGACGCGCGAGGATTTTCGCATGCCAGGGCCCGGATGAACATGGACCGCTTTCGCTGCCAGCGGCTCACCGCACTCTGAGCAGACCATAACGGGGTCAAACATTTTCGCGCAGTTCTTGTGCTCGTGTAGCAACGGTCGCCCACGCGAGTCGACCATGTGGACGTTGCCCCAGTGCACGATTGACATGATGATCGGATAAAGGTCGAGACCTTTCTGCGTCAGGATATATTCGTAGCGCTTGGGCGCTTCCTGATAGGGAATCTTGCGCAGCACGCCGAAGCGTACGAGCTTCTTCAGCCGGTCGGCCAGCAGGTGCCGGGTAATTCCCAGCGAGGACTGGAATTCGTCAAACCTGCGGATACGAAGAAAGCATTCGCGCAGCACAAGCAGGCTCCAGCGGTCACCGATAACCGCCACGGTGCGGGCGAGTGAGCACGGCTCCTCTTCGAGGGTATCCCATTTCATCGACGTCTCCAGCAAGTCGGTAGTGGCAATACAAAATAAATTCTAAATTAGAACTCGCGCAATTTCAACAGGATGTGGCGATATTAGCCCGGTTAAACCTTATGAAATGACAATCGTCATATTGACAGTTCGAAAATAGAACTCTATCAATCCTCGCACGATCAGCAAGGCGGCGAACAATCGCCGCCATCGAAGGGAAGGGCGTTCCATGGCTACTCCGCTCAAGGTCGAGTTCCACTTCGATTTCGGTAGCCCCAACGCGTACCTCGCCGAACTTGCGCTGCCCGCCATCGAGCAGCGAACCGGCGTCAAATTCGATTACGTGCCGGTGCTGCTCGGCGGCGTTTACAAATCAACCGGCAACATGTCGCCCGCCGAGTCGCTGCGCGGAATCAAGAACAAGCCGGAATACAATGCGCTCGAAACCACACGCTTCATGCGCCGCCACAGCATCACGAAGTTCCGATTGAACCCGTTCTTTCCGGTCAACACGCTGATGCTGATGCGCGGTGTGGTTGCGGCCCAGCTCGAGGGGTTGTTCGAACCCTATTTCCGCGCCGCTTATAATCACATGTGGGTTGAGCCGAAGAAGATGGACGACCCGCAGGTCTTCCGCGATGCGTTCCTGTCGTCCGGGCTGGACATCGATCGCATCATTGCGCGCGCCCAGCAGGACGACGTCAAGAAGAAGCTGATCGAGAACACCAACGATGCAGTGGCGCGCGGCACGTTTGGTTCCCCAACCTTCTTCGTCGGCGACGAGATGTATTTTGGAAAAGACAGCCTGCGCGACGTCGAAGACGAAATCGCCGCCCAATCGGCCGCGGCGCCTCGCAAGACCGCCTGAGGGGCGTTGGATCGACGGGCTGCTGGCGACTTCGACAGGCGCTCCGGAAATACAAGCTGGCGGAATCGATGCGCAAGTAAAGCGGACGAGATCGCGTCAATATCTGGCAAAGCGGGAGAGCATCCTTGCAGAAGAGAAACAAGACGGTTGCGGTGATCGGCGCGGGCGACTTTATTGGCAGCGAGATCGCCAAGAAGTTCGCTTCCGAGGGCTTCACCATCTTCGCCGGCCGCCGTAACGGTGAGAAGCTGGCGCCGCTGGTCAAGGAGATCGAGGCCACCGGCGGCGAGATCCATGCCCGTTCGCTCGACGCGCGCAAGGAAGAGGAGATCACGGCCTTCCTCAACGATGCCGACAAGCATGCGCCGCTGGAGGTCTGCATCTTCAATATCGGCGCCAACGTCAATTTCCCGATCCTCGACACCACCGAGCGCGTGTTCCGGAAAGTCTGGGAGATGGCGTGCTATTCCGGCTTCCTCGCCGGCCGCGAGGCGGCACGGCTGATGCTGCCGCGCGGCGGCAACATCTTCTTCACCGGCGCCACCGCGTCCTTGCGCGGCGGCAGCGGTTATGCGGCGTTCGCGAGCGCCAAGTTCGGCCTTCGTGCGGTTGCGCAGGCGATGGCGCGTGAATTGGGACCGAAGAACATCCATGTTGCGCATCTCATCATCGACTCCGGCGTCGATACCGAATGGGTGCGGCAGCGCCGCATCGAGGCGCTTGGCCCCAATGCGCTCGACGATCCGGATCTGTTGATGCCGCCGTCGTCGGTCGCAACTTCCTACTGGCAGCTCTATGAGCAGCCGAAGAGCGCCTGGACGTTCGAGCTGGAAATCCGCCCGTTCGGCGAAAAGTGGTAGGGAGCAGCTACGATGGAGCTCGCGCTTTCGCCTGAGGATGCCGCGTTCCGTGACGAGGTGCGCGCCTTCATCGCGGACAATTATCCTTCCGAGATGCGCGTCGCCAATCCCGAGACCGATCTGAGCAAAGAGCAGATGCTGCTGTGGCATCGTATCCTGCACCACAAGGGCTGGATCGCGCCGCTCTGGCCGAAGGAATATGGCGGGCCCGGCTGGTCGATCACGCGGCGTTTCCTCTTCGAACAGGAGACGTCGCGCGCCGGAACGATGCCGCCCTTGGCGTTCAGCGTCACAATGGTCGGCCCCGTCATCTACACGTTCGGCAATGACGCGCAGAAGCAGAAGTTTCTGCCAAGAATTTTGTCGGGCGAAGACTGGTGGTGCCAGGGCTATTCCGAACCCGGTTCGGGCTCCGACCTCGCCACCGTCCGCACCAGGGCGGTGCGCGACGGCGACCATTACATCGTCAACGGCCACAAGACCTGGACCACGCTGGCCCAGCACGCCGACTGGATCTTCTGCCTGGTGCGGACCGATCCGGCTGCCAAACCGCAATCCGGCATTTCTTTCCTCCTCATCGACATGAAGTCGCCAGGCGTCACCGTGCGCCCGATCATCACCATCGACGGTTCGCACGAGGTCAATGACGTCTTCCTGGAAGACGTGCGCGTCCCGGTCGAGAACCTGATCGGCGAGGAAAACAAGGGCTGGACTTACGCGAAATTCCTGCTCGGCAACGAACGTACGAGCATGGCCGGCATTGGCCGCTCGACGCGCTACATCGGGAAGCTGAAGAAGATCGTCAAGGCGGAGCTTCCGGCCGACGATCCCGCGCATCTCGAATTCGTCCGCGACATTGCCCGCGTCGAGCTTGACGTGCTGGCGCTGGAGGCGACCGAGCTGCGCGTCGTGGCGCAGATGGCGCGCGGCATCGATCCGGGACCTGCGGCCTCGCTGTTCAAGATCCGGGGAACCGAGATCTTCCAGAACATCACAGAACTGACTCATCGTGCGATCGGCAATTACGGCCTGGCTATTCGCGAGCACCCGGTCAGCCCCAATCATTTCATGCCTGGGTCGGACGACAGCCACACCGCGTCTGAGAAATACCTGAACGCACGCAAGCTCAGCATCTACGGCGGATCCAACGAGATCCAGCGCAATATCATCGCAAAAGCCGTACTGGGTCTCTAGGGATCGCCAAACAGGGGAAGAGCATGGACATCCAGTTTACGGAAGAGCAGCAGCTACTGCGATCCAGCGTCCAGCGCCTGTTGCGCGACCAGTATGGCTTCGATGCGCGCAGCAAGATCGTCGCGAGCGAAGAAGGCTGGAGCCGCAAGCAATGGCAGGCGTTCGCTGAACTCGGCCTGCTCGCCGCGCCGCTCACAGAGGATGCCGGTGGTCTCGGCGGCGGGCCGCTGTCGACCATGATCATCATGCAGGAGTTCGGCCGTCACCTCGTGGTCGAGCCGTTCGTCGAAACGGTGGTGCTGGCCGGCGGCCTGCTGGAACATACGGGGTCGGAGGAGCAGAAGCAGGCCTTTATCCCCGACATCATCGCCGGCAACAAGATCTGGGCGTTGGCCTGGACGGAAATGGGCTCGCGTTTCGATCTCGCCAATGTCGCGACTACGGCGCGCCGCGACGGCGGGGACTACGTGCTGAGCGGCGAAAAGACTGTGGTGATCGGCGCGCCCTGGGCGGATTATCTGATCGTCTCCGCCCGAACCTCCTGCCATCGCCATGATCGTACCGGCATCAGCCTGTTCGTGGTCGATCGCCGCACGGCTGGCCTCGACCTGAGGAGCTTCAAGACCATCGACGGCCGCCGCGCGGCCGAAATCAGCCTGCGCGACGTCAGGGGACAGTTGCTCGGCAAGGAAGGCGAGGGCGTGGTCGCATTGGAAGCCTGCCGTGATCGCGCCATCGGCGCGCTCTGTGCGGAAGCGATCGGCGCGATGGTCGAACTGAACTCCTCGACGCTGGAATATTCCAAGACCCGAAAACAGTTTGGTTCCGCGATCGGCTCGTTTCAGGTGTTGCAGCATCGCATGGTCGACATGTTCATCGCGCATCAGGAAGCACTCTCGCTGATGCAGCATCTCAGCCTCAGCCTTGTTGCGAATGAGGCCGGCCTCTCCCGCCTTGCATCCGGTGCCAAATCCAAGATCGGCTATGCCGGCCGATTCATTGCCGACCAGGCGGTGCAACTCCACGGCGGCATGGGCATGACCGAGGAATTGAACGTCGGTCATTACTTCAAGCGGATTACTTCCATCAACATCCAGTTCGGCGATCCCGCGTTTCACGTGCTGCGGTTTGCGCAGCTCGACGCGGCCGCCTGAAAAGAGGCAAGCATGACCACTGAAGCAGTTATCGTTTCCACCGCCCGGACCGGCGTCGGCAAGGCCTATCGCGGCGCGCTCAACAACACCTCGGGCCCGACCCTGGCCGGCCATGTGATGGCAGAGGCGGTCAAGCGCGCCGGCATTGCGCCCGGCGAGGTCGAGGACGTGGTGATGGGCTGCGCCATGCAGCAGGGCACCATGGTGATGAACGTCGCCCGCAAGGGCGCGATCCGCGCCGGCCTTCCGGTCACGGTGGCCGGCACCACGATTGACCGGCAATGCGCGTCCGGCCTGCAGGCGATAGCGGTCGCCGCGCGCTCGGTCATGCACGACGGTGTCGAGGTTGCGATCGGCGGCGGCATCGAGTCGATCAGCCTGGTGCAGAACGAGCACATGAACCGCTTCCATGCTGTCGATGACGAGCTGATGGCGATGAAGCCCGAAATGTACATGTCGATGCTGGATACCGCCGAGATCGTCGCCGCCCGCTACAAGATCGGCCGCGATCAGCAGGACGAGTATTCGCTGGAATGCCAGCGCCGTGTCGGCGCTGCGCTGCAGGGCGGCCGCTTCAGCGACGAGATAGTCCCGTTCACGACCAAGATGGCCGTCGTCAACAAGGACACCAAGGAAGTCACCTATCAGCAGGTG
>Ga0081540_1004541_pt1 | contig 10524 bp, 7 predicted proteins | sample TabmetS2T1R1_FD_71024 | JGI IMG/M metagenome (GOLD analysis project Ga0081540, IMG submission 71024) | Tabebuia heterophylla rhizosphere microbial communities from the University of Puerto Rico - S2T1R1 | ecosystem: Host-associated > Plants > Roots > Rhizosphere ... | reverse complement strand
CATCCCTGCACGTCGATCTCACCCTGCGCCTCGGATGGCGGGAGCGGCGGAAGCTGCCGGACGATCTTCCGAGTCGCAAGATCGAAGATCATTGGGCCGCTGTCGTCATGGATGGTTGCGGCGAGCGTGCCGTCAGGCGAGACCCACGCAGACAGCGCGAACGGCGAGTGCTCGGGTGGGACGGGCAGCTCCACCGTGCCGAGCAGCCGGCGCGTCGACAGGTCCCACACCGCCGTCTCCCCCCGCCCGTCCGCAGTGACGAGGGCATTGCCGCTGCGCCCCGCCCGAGCGCTGTCGATCGCTGTGCTGTGTGGATGCTCACTCGCGGCCTGGACGGTCCCGTCGCGAGGGTCCACGAAGACCAGGGTGCCGTCGACCTGCCCGAGGAGGATGGCACTCGGCGTCGGCCACATCGTGGTCGTTCGGGCCGGTAGGGCATCGGTCAGGATGGATCCGACACGACGCCGTCCTGTCATGTCCAGCAGCACGATGTCGCCGTCCCGGCCGAGCGTGGCCAACGTCGACCCGTCAGCCGACCACTCCGCGGAGACGACCCGCCCGGCGTGGACGTCGTGCCGCTCAGCCTTGCCGCCGCCGTCGGTGCGACGGACCAGAACGCTCGCGTTGTCCGCGGCGACGATCCGGCTCCCGTCGGGCGAGAACGCCAGCGCGTGCAGGTCCTGGGACGCCGTCGCGAGCTCCCTGACCAGCCGCCCGGTCCGAGCGTCGAGGAGGAGCAGCGCGCCCTTCGCCGAGGCGATCGCGAGCATGCGGCCATCCCGGCTGGCGACCAGCCTTTCCGTGGTCTCGGGGGCCCTCGGGTCCACCGTTCCCGGCGGCAGCGCGAACCGACCCTCCACTCCGGCGTCGGACAGCCGGATCCGCACCAGCTGCCTGTCGGTGACCACACAGGCCAGGTCGTCCCCGCATCCCACGATCCGGATCGGTCTGCCGCCGACCGGCACGTGGCGGAGATTGGCGGCCGTTCCCCCCAGATCCCAGATCAGCAGCTCCGCGCTCTCGCTACGAATGCTCCCCGGCGCCGCGGCCACCGCGATGCGGCGGTCGACGGACAGCGCCCAGCCGACGAGGAGGTCGACCGGTACTCGATGCAGCAACCGGGACGTCGACGCGTCGACGAGACGCAGCTCGGCGTCCTGTTCACCGGCCGCGACACCGACGACGATCCGTCCGTCGGCGGTGGCGGCGATCTGGTCGCCGGCGCTGACGACGCCGTTGAACGAGGACTCCCCGGGACGCCCGTCGAGGTGCGCCAGGGTCGTCCCCTGGCCGCCCTGAATCGGCCACCGCACGAGATCCGCGGACCGCGTCACGGCGACAACCGAGCGGGAGTCCGGCGTGAGCGCCATGGAATGGACGCGCCCGGCGGCGCGCATCGTGGCCGTCACCGCGTCGCCCCGCAGCAAGGTCGCGAACAGCGCGCTCTCTGCTTCAGGGGACGGATCGAGCTTGACGGCCTGGGCCGCCAGCAGGAGGGACCGGTCGTAGTCGCCACCGGCTCGGGCCAGCGCCCCGAGCCTGCTCGCGTCGGCGGTCAGGGCGGCGTGGTCCGACCGTTGCTGCTGGATGATCGCGTAGGCGCCGGCGGAGGCGGCGAACGCGAGGGTCACGGCCAGCACCGCGGCGACCAGCCGGGCGCGGCGCCGACCACGGGCCTCTCGGTCGGCTCGCGCACGCTGCTCCTTGAGGCGTCGGTCGGCGTCGTCAGAGGATGCCGTGACGAAGGCGTGCTCGAGCGGCGTGAGGTCGCCGGGGCTGGCAGTCGCCACATCCAACGCGGCCTGCAGCCGGGTACCTCGGAACAGCTCGGCCTGGTCACGGCCGGACTCGTCCCAGGCGGTCGCGGCGGCTGCCAACCGTTCGAGGATCCCGGCCCGCGTCCTGCCGTCCTCCAGCCAGGCCCGCAGGCGGGGCCATCCGGTGAGCAGGGCCTCGTGGGCTATCCCGAGATCCTCGGCCCTGGCCACGACCAGCCGTCGGTCGGTGAGCACTGCGAGGGCCGCGGCAGCGGCGGCGTCGCCGGGCGGCACGAGCTCCGCACGCCTGACCCAACGGCGCACCCAGGTGCCGTTCTCGCTGACCGCGAGCCGCAGGAGCAGTCGCCGGCACGCGGCGCGCTGGTCGTCGTCCGCGAGCGCCCCCCACGCCTCCTCCCCCACCCGCTGCAGCGCCGCCGTAACGCCGCCCCCGGCCCGGTAGGAGGCCACGGTCAAGCCGTCGCCGTCGCGATGCTCCCAGGTCCGGACGAGCGCGGTGGAGAGGACCGGCAGCGCACCGGGTCGATCCCGGACCTCGGCCACGGCCAGGTCCACGAGCGCGGGCTCGACCCGCAAGCCGACTCTGGCCGCGGGCTCGAGAACGATGCGCCGCAGCTCCTGCTCGTCGGGCAGGCCGACCAGCACGGTGGCCGGCCCGGCTCGGCGCGCCAGCGCCGAGTGCCCGGCGAGCAGCCCGAAGAAGTCGGCGCGCAGCACGAGGACGACGCGCACCCCGCTGTCGACGGCGTCGAGCACGCGATCGCTGAACGGGATCACGTGGCTGCCACCGTCGGCGAGCAGCGCCTCCTCGGCCTGGTCCAGGACGACGACGTCCGGTCCGCCGGCCAGCGCCGCGTCGAGCGCGTCGAGTGGACGGGACGCGGGAACCGTCAGGACAACCGACCAGCCCGCCGAGCCCGGCAGAGCACCGTCGGTCAACGCCGGTACGAGACCTGCCCGGACGAGCGAGGACTTGCCGGCTCCGGACGGGCCCACGACGACGACCAGATGCTCGTCGACGAGGCGTCCCAGCAGCTCGTCGACGAGCCGCTCCCGCCCGACGAACACGTCGGCGTCATCCGTGTCGTACCGGGCCAGGCCCTTGTACGGGCAGGGCACCCGGCGATGGTCCGGAGCCGCCAGCAGAGTGGGGTCCTGAGCGAGGACCCGCTGCTCGAGCTCGCGCAGCCGAGGACCCGGGTCCACCCCGAGCCCGTCGCTCAGCTCGGCGCGCGCCCGCTGATAGGCCGCCAGCGCGTCGCCCTGCCGCCCCTGCCGGTACAGGGCGAGGACCAGGAGCTCCCACAGAGGTTCCCGATAGGGGTCCTCCCGCACGCGCGCCTCGGCCTCGGCGGCGGCCGCCGCGGGATCGTCGCGGTCCAGAAGGGCCGCCACCAGAGCTTCGACGGCGGAGCCGTGGAGCTCGGCCAGGCGCGACGCCTCCGCCGCCGGGTACGCCGTGTCGTGAAGATCGGCGAAGGGGCCGGGCCGGCGCCAGAGAGCCAGCGCCTCGCGCAGCGCCGGCACGACGTCGGAGGCCGGCAGGTCCTTGACGCCAGCGAGGATCCGTTCGAAGCGGACGGCGTCCACGGCGTCAGGGGAGATGATCAACCGATACCCGGCGCCCTCGCGCTCCACACCGGGTGGCGCGGCGCCGTCGAGCCGGGCGAGCGCGTCGCGCAGGCGCGTGATGTGGGTGGTCAACGTCCGCTCCGCGCTCGGCGGAGGGTGGTCGCCCCAGGCGGCGTCCAGGAGGCTGTCCACGGGAACCACGGAGCCGGGTCGGACCAAGAGCGCGCACAGGATCCTGCGGGGAACCGGTCCCCCCATCGACACTGGTCGGTCCCGTGCCTCCACGGTCAACGGGCCCAAGACCCGCAACATCACCGGATAACTGTAGGCGCGAGGAACGCTCGGTGGGATGGTTGCAGCCCGCTGCAATCCGGCCACAGCCGCGCTGCACGCGGGCGTCGTCAGCCTTCGGACGACACGGTCACCGACCGTCCCGTCCGGAAGGGCACCTCATGGACTCCAGACCACGACCTGACCTCGAGATGGACATCATCGGAGGCGGCGACGTCGAGGACGACGAAGCCGGGGTTCGGGAACGGCCCGACCTCAGGCGACCGCATCGGCTCGGTTGGTGGACCGCACTGGTCGTCGCGATGGCGGTCGCCCTGGTCGCTGGACCGGTGGCCGCCGCACACATCACGCCCTGGGCACGGAGCCCGGGTAACGGCACGTATCCACTCCCCGGTCCTCCCCGTCTGAATCCGCCCGATGCACCTGCTCGTGCGTCGGTTCCAGGGAGCCGTGAAGCCGGAGTCCCGGGGGTGACGCCGACGGGCGAGAACGCGAACCAGCGCGAGGGTCGTGGCCTGGACTGGGCGGGCTGCCCGACGTCCTGACCAGGCTGCTCTCTGCGATCGGGTTCTCACACGATCAGCGGGAATTGCATGATCAGCGGGAATTGCATGATCACGGGGATCGGATGATCAGCGCAGACCTGGGTCAGCCGCGCGGGATCGTGAACGTCTCGAGTACGGCTTTGGCGGACCTCAGCTCGGACCACTCGCGCTCGAACCGCAGCACGGCGATCGCCGACGTCGGGAACTTCTCGGCCAATGCCTCCAACGCGCGCCGATCGGACTTGCGCCCCGCCAGCCGCAGCGCTGTGACGCTGATCGCCGGCTCGTGCCCGACGAGGACCAGCCCGCGGACCGGCGACGGCACGGCCGTCAGGACGTCGAGCACGTCGTCGGCGTCGCCGCCGTAGAGCTCGGGCAGGTACCGGGTCGTCACCGGCGGGAGGGCTCGACAGACGATCTCCCACGTGTGCCGGGTGCGTACCGAGGTCGAGCACACTGCCAGGTCCGTACGCGGTCCTTCTCCGGCGAGCCAGCGGCCGGCGGCCTGGGCGTCGCGGCGCCCGCGCCCGCTCAGCGGTCGGTCCTCGTCGGGCACACCTTGGGGCCGCGCGGACTTCGCGTGCCGAAGCAGCACGAGGTGCCGCTGGACGGTCTGCGCCATCCGGCCTCACCCCCTTCCTCGTCCTCACCCCATCGCGTGGAAGCCGCCGTCGACGTGGACGATCTCACCCGTCGTCGCCGGGAACCAGTCCGAGAGCAGCGCGGTGCAGGTGCGCGCGGTGGGCTCGGGGTTCGTGATGTCCCAGCCCAGCGGCGCCTTCTCCGGCCACACCGACTCGAACGCCTCGAACCCCGGGATGGACTTGGCCGCCGTCGTCCGGATCGGCCCGGCAGCCACCAGGTTGACCCGGATCCCGTCCCCGCCCAGCTCGCGCGCGAGGTACCGCGCGGTCGACTCGAACGCCGCCTTGGCGACGCCCATCCAGTCGTAGACCGGCCAGGCGTAGCGGGCGTCGAAGGTCAGCCCGACGATCGCCGACCCGGGGCCGAGCAGCGGGCGGGCGGCGACCGCGAGCGCCTTGAGCGAGTACGCCGAGACGTGCAGCGCGGTCGAGACGTCGCCCCACGTCGCGTTCAGGAAGTCGAACGCACCCTGCGGAGCGAAGCCGATGGAGTGGACGATGCCGTCCAGGGCATCGGTGTGCTCGCGGACGCGACCGGCGAGCGCGTCGAGGTCCTCGTCGCTGGTGACGTCGAGCTCCACGATGGGCGCCGGCTCGGGCAGCCGCCGGGCGATCGCGGCCGTGATCCTCATCTGCCGGCCGAAGGACGTGAGGACGACGTCGGCACCCTCCTGCTGCGCGAGCCGCGCGACGTGGAACGCGATCGAGGAGTCGGTGAGAACCCCGGTGACGAGCAGCGTCCTGCCCTCGAGCAGACCCATCGATGACATCTCCTCTCGGTCAGTGCCGGGTCGGTTCATGGCGCACGGTCAGTGGCCCATGCCGAGCCCACCGTCGACCGGCAGCACCGCTCCGCTGATGTACGCGGCCGCATCCGAGGCGAGGAACCGCACGGCCGAGGCGATCTCGTCCGCGTGCGCGAACCGCCCGGCGGGGATCGCGGTGAGGTACGCCGCCTTGGTGTCCTCGGGCAGGACGGCCGTCATGTCCGTGTCGACGAAACCCGGGGCGACCACGTTGGCGGTGATCCCGCGGCCGCCGAGCTCCCGAGTCACCGAACGCGCGATCCCGACCAGGCCGGCCTTGCTGGCGGCGTAGTTCACCTGCCCCGGGGACCCGTAGAGCCCCACCACGCTGGAGATGAGGACGACGCGCCCGCGGCGCAGCCGGATCATGCCCCTACTCGCACGGCGCACGCAGCGGAAGGCACCCATGAGGTTGGTGTCGACGACAGCGAGGAAGTCCTCGTCGCTCATCCGCAGGAGCAGCTGGTCACGGGTCAGGCCGGCGTTCGCCACCAGCACCGCGACGGGTCCCTGGTGCTCCTCCACCGTCGCGAACGCCGTGTCGACCGAGTCGCTGTCGGTCACGTCGCAGACGACGCCGAAGAGCCCCTCCGGCGGCTCGCCCGACCGGTAGGTGATCCCGACGTTGTCACCGTCGGCGGCCAGGGCCCGCGCAATGGCGAGACCGATCCCGCGGTTCCCGCCAGTGACCAGCACGCTGCGGCCCATCGCTCCTCCTGCCAGCGCCTTCCTGCGGACGCGCGACGACCCTAATGGGACGGAGCGGCTAGGGTCGACGCGGCCGGGGACAGGCGCGATCGATCGGACGGGAGCGGCGGCGGATGAGGGCGGTGCAGGTGAGCCGCTTCGGCGGCCCGGAGGTGCTCGAGGTCGTCGATCTCGATCCCCCGCAGGGGGGCGCGGGGCTGGTCGTCGTGGACGTCGACACCGCCGGGGTGAACTACGCGGACACCCATGCCACCGACGACACGTATCTGCGCCCGCAGAAGCTGCCGTTCGTGCCCGGCGGGGAGGTCGTCGGCGTCGCGCGCGGCGGCCCGCACGACGGCCGTCGAGTCGTCGCCCTGCTCGGGGCCGGCGGGGGCTACGCCGAGCAGGCCGTCGCACCGCAGCCCGTCACCTTCCCCCTCCCGGACGGCATCTCGGACCCGGCCGCGCTGGCCCTGGTGCTCCAGGGCACCACGGCATGGCACCTGCTCCGGACGTCGGCGCGACTCGCCGCCGGCGACAGCGTCGTGGTGCACGCCGCGGCCGGCGGTGTCGGCAGCATCGCCGTGCAGCTGGCGCGGCAGTGGGGGGCCGGACGCATCATCGCGACGGCGTCGTCCGCCGACAAGCGCGACCTGGCGCTCTCGCTCGGCGCAGACGTCGCCGTGGACGTGTCGGCGACGTCCACCGCCGAGGAGGTCCGCACCGTCGTCCGCGACGCCAACCAGGGCCGTCCCGTGGACGTCGTCCTGGAGATGACCGGCGGCCACGTGTTCGACGGTTCGCTCGCCGCGCTCGCGCCGCTGGGACGCCTGGTGTGCTACGGGCTCGCCTCCCGGGTGCCGCCGACGCCGGTGTCCCCGGTGGCGCTGATGGCAGGCTCGCGGACCGTCGCAGGGTTCTGGCTGGTGCACGCCGTGCAGGGGCCGAACGGCCTGGAGCCCGCGATGGACGAGCTCCTCTCGCTGACGCGCACCGGCCGCCTGCGGCCGGTCCTCGGCGGGACGTACCCGCTGGAGGCCGCGCGGCAGGCGCACGAGGCGCTCCTGCGCCGGGACACGACCGGCAAGCTCGTGCTCAAGGTCCGCTGACTCCGCTCCGCCGGCGCTCGGCGGACGCCCGGACCCGGTGGTGCGTCAGCCGCAGCGGCGGCGTACGGTCGAGGGGTGAGTTCAGGAGACCGCAGGCCCGAATCGGAGCCCGAGGTCTACCGCATCACCTCCGTCGCCGGCTCCCATTCCGCCGATCTGCAGCAGCGTGCGACGCGGTACCTCATGTCGATGGGTATCCGCACCGTGTGCGTGGTTCTCGTGATCTTCGTGCCGGGTCCATTGCGCTGGGTGTTCGCCGTCGGCGCGATCGTGCTCCCCTACATCGCGGTGGTCGCGGCCAACGCGAAGGGCGAGCGCCGTGGCCGGCCCCTAGCTCCTCCTCAGCCACTGCCGCGACAAGGTCTTCCCAGCCCTCCAGGTTCCGCCACGCCCGACGTTCTGCATCGGCCCTAGCCCTGCATCGGCCTTAGACCCCGGTCGGCACCCCACCACGCGGATGGGAAGAGCCTGATCGGCTTCGCCGGGACGACCTGCCAGGGACACTGAGCGCCATGGGCGGCGACGTGGCCGGAACGCGGGGGGCGGAGGAGGATCAACGGGCGGACAGCGCGAGTCTGGTGACGGCGCGCTATCGCTCGGACACGTTCGCGGCCATGTACCTGCTCGCGGAGTGGGGAGATCGCTTCGAGCCGGACACCTCCGACGGTCCTGCCCGTCTGCCGGACGACGACTCGACGCAACCGGCGTTCTACTGCCGCTGCGCGGGTCTGGTCGTCTCGTGGCTCGCCCGGGCCGGCAGGCAGCCCCTGTCGTGGTGCGACGTCGGCGGCGCCACCGGCCGGTTCCTCCGCGAGGTCATGACGCGGGTGCCCAGCCTCGTCGCGGGCACCCTGGTCGAGCCCTCCGAGGTGCTCAGCGGGTGGGCCCGGCGGCTGCTCACGCCCGAGCATTCGCCGCTCGGGGGCGCCACCGGGATCGACCGCCCGGTGACGCCACCGGCTCCCCGGCAGGCGGCCGCGATGCCGGTCGCCGTCCCCCTCCCCGGCACTGCGCTCGCTCCGCAGACCGTCCACGTCCCGTTGGCTCGCTGGCCGGAGCCGGTGCACGGGGTCTCCGTGCTGACCGCCGACGCCGAGGCAGTGACCTCCACCGGCGCGACGTTCGACGCGGTCTCCTGCCTGAACGTGCTGGACCGGGTCGGGAACCCCGGAGCGCTGGTCGACATCCTGGGCCGTCTCGTCCGGGCCAACGGCGTCCTGATCCTCGCCTGCCCCTTCGACTTCAAGGACCAGTACACCTCCCGCGCCCACTGGTTCGCCGACCTCGCCGAGGTGCTCGACGATCGGGATTGGCAGGTGCTCGGTTCCGCCGACCTGCCCTACGTCTTCCGTCAGTACGATCGCCGGGTCAACACGTACCTCACCCAGGTCGTCGCGGCAGTTCGCAGCCGCGTCGAAGCTCCCGCGTGAGGTCCTGAGCCGGTCGGGCGAATCGCTCGGAAGTCCTTCTGCTCCTGCCTTCGGTGACACTCCTGCATGTCATACTTGGGCAGCGCGCTCTGCATCCCCCGTCGGAGCGCGTGAGGACGCCGGGCGGCAACCCCCGTGGCTGCCCGGCGTCCGCTTGTTCCCGCTGACGCCGCCGTGCACGAGGCCCTCGGAGAGCCGACCTGACGTGAGGGACACTGGACCGGTGCTCGGCCAGGCCCTCCCGAGGCTGACGTGCAGTGCCCGCGGGTGCCGCACGACCGCCGTGTGGGCGCTGCGCTGGAACAACCCGAAGCTGCACGAGCCGCAGCGGCGCAAGACCTGGCTGGCCTGCGAGGCGCATCGCGGCGAGCTCGAGAGCTACCTGACCGCGCGCGGGCTGCTACGCGAGGTCGTCGCCGCCGCGGACCTGCCCGAGAGCCCCTGGTGACCGACGAGCTCGGGACCAGGGCCGAGGACGCCGCTCGTCGCGGCGCGCCACCCGGCCTCCGGGGCGTCCTGGCGGTGCTCCGCGAGCCCTCCTGGATCCGCATCGGCCTGGTCGTCGTCCTGCTGTCGGTGGCCTGCGGCGTCCTCGGCAGGTGGCAGTGGGGCCGGCACGAGGGGAAGGTCGCCAGGGCGCACCAGATCGACGCCAGCTACGACGCGGCACCGGTACCACTGGCCCGGCTGATGCCCGAGCCGACGGCACCCCTGCCGGCCGGCGACCAGTGGCGCCCCGTTCGCGAGCGAGGGACCTACCTGTCATCGGGGGCCGTCGTGATCCGCAACCGGCCCGACGCCGACGGTGAGTACGGCTACGAGGTCGTCGCCCCGTTCAGGATCGACGGCGGGCCGGTCCTGCTCGTGGACCGTGGCTGGATCCCGAACGGATCGACCGGGGCTCGCCCGGACGCCGTCCCCCCTCCGCCCTCCGGGCAGGTCACGATCGTGGCGCGGCTCCGGCCGCCGGAGCCCCCCGGCGGGGCCGCCCTGCCGCCAGGTCAGGCCGAGCGCATCGACGTCCCCAGGCTCACGGCCGCGCTGGCGGTGCCCGCGGTGACCGGGGCCTACGCCGCCCTCGCGACCGAGGACCCGGCGCCGGCGACCGCACCCGCGGTTCTGCCTCGACCGGACGAGGACCTCGGGCCGCACCTGGCCTATGCGATCCAATGGTGGCTCGGCGCGGTGGTGGTGTACGTGCTCCTCGTCGTCTACGCCCGCAAGGAGGCGCAACGCCGGGCCGGCATCGTACCGGCGGTCCGCCCGCGGACGTCACGCGGGCGTGAGCTCACCGACGAGGAGTGGGAGGACCTCGCCGATGCGCGCGTCCAGGCGGGCGTGCGCGACGCCGTCGTACGCCGTGGGGCCGGCGTTGATCACGACCAGCCGGGCGCCGGCGCGCAGCGCGACGTCGACGAGTGAGGCCGCCGGGCGCACGGTGAGCGTCGTGCCGACCGCGACGAGCAGGTCGGCCTCGGCGGCGGCGGCGATCGCGGCCCCGAGCACGGCTGGGTCCAGCGACTGCCCGAACGACACCGTCGCCGTCTTGAGCAGGTCTCCGCACCGTCGGCAGTGCGGATCGTCGTCGCCGGCGGCGACGCGTTCCAGCGCCGCGGACGGCGGACCCGTCCCGGCGCAGCCGAGACATTCCACCCGGTG
>Ga0081540_1004540_pt1 | contig 10526 bp, 10 predicted proteins | sample TabmetS2T1R1_FD_71024 | JGI IMG/M metagenome (GOLD analysis project Ga0081540, IMG submission 71024) | Tabebuia heterophylla rhizosphere microbial communities from the University of Puerto Rico - S2T1R1 | ecosystem: Host-associated > Plants > Roots > Rhizosphere ... | reverse complement strand
AGATAGAAACCGGCATCGACCGGGAAAGCGATCTTGAAGGGAACGACGAGGCGTCCCTTGGCGATGTCTTCCTGCACATAGGCGGTGCGGCCCATCGCGACGCCGAGGCCGTCGATCGCGGCCTGCACGGTCATGAAGATCATGTCGAAGGTCACGCCCGGCTGTTTGGAGAAATCGGCCGGCAGCCCGGCGGCCGTCAGCCACAGCCGCCAGTCGTCGCTGTTGGCATTGCTGGTGTGCAGCAGCACGTGATCCCGCAGGTCTTCGGGGCACTTCAGCGGCTTGTTGCCTCTCAGGAGTTCGGGGCTGCAGACCGGGAAAAGCTCGTCCGCCATCAGCCAGTCGGAGCGAACGCCCGGCCACTGCCCGCGGCCGTAGCGGATCGCGGCATCGACATTGTCGCGCTGGAAGTCGACCAGACTGGTCGAGGTGGTGATACGCACGTCGACGCCGGGATGGGTTTCCTGAAACGCCGTCAGCCGCGGCAGCAGCCATTTGGCCGCGAGTGACGCCAGCGTCGAGACCGTCAGCACATGGTCGTCGTCTTTCCGTAGAAGGCGGTCGGTGGCTAGCCTGAGATCGTTGAAGGCGGCGCGGATGCCGGGGAGGTAGTCCTGCGCCTGCTGCGTCAGCGTCAGCGAGCGATTCTGGCGCACGAACAGGCGGACGCCGAGCTCTTCCTCCAATCGCTTGATCTGGTGGCTGATCGCGGTCTGCGTGACGTTCAACTCGGAGGCGGCCTGCGTAAAGCTCAGATGCCGGGCCGCAGCCTCGAAGGCGCGCAATCCGTTCAGCGACGGCAGCCTGGCGGTCATTCCGCGATCCCCAGATACATGAGTTTATATCATCCGAAACGGTACAAAGTGTCGTTTGTGGAAGGCGCAGATTGCGCAGATATTAGCGCCATCAGATTACTACAGGAGCCGAAAATGTCCAGTTTGACGCATGAATCGATGATAAATCATCATGGACATGGCGTTTTGGCGCAATTGGCCGAGACCATCCATGTCTGGCGGCAGCGTTACCAGTCGCGCCGCGAATTGGCCCAATGGTCCGAGCGGGAACTGCACGACGTTGGCCTGTCATGGAGCGACGTCGCCTACGAGGCCGAAAAACCTTTCTGGCGGGCTTGAATAGCAGCCAGGCCGGCGCCGCCTCTTCAGGGGGGCGCCGGCCAATTTCTTTCCAGGGCGACGGGAGCGGGCGATGACCAGACTCCGTTTCGACGACCTCAGGCAATACTCGGACGTGCTGCGCTCGCGGCACGGGCAGCCGGTGACCGTACGCTTTGTCGAGCCGCGCGATGCCGAGGCGCTGCAGAACTATTTCCGCTCGCTGAACACGGGCTCGCGCTACAACCGTTTCCTCGGCGCTAGCCGAGAACTGCCGCCGTCCGTGCTCGAGGATTTTATCCATATCGGCGAACGCGACCGCTTCACCGTTATCGCCACGATGCTGGTTGATGGTCGTGAGACCATTGTCGGCGAAGCACGCTATATTTTTGATGTCGATACTGCGTCGATCGAATTCGGACTGTCGATCGACGACCGCTGGCAGGGCCACGGCATCGGCAAGGCGCTGTTGAAAAATCTCGAATGCCGCGCGGCTTCGTTCGGCGCCGATCGCATCTTCGGCGACACGCTGCGCTCCAACGAGGCCATGATCGGGCTTGCCCGCAAGTCCGGTTACGCCTTCACCGCTTCTCCCGGCGACTGGAAGCTGGTTCGCTTCCAGAAGCAGATCCGCGTCGAACCGCAAGAAATACCCTGCGCTAGCTGGCGGCTTGCCGCCACATCCCTCGGCGCCATGTCCTCGCTTGCGGTCTGACACACTGAGCCCGGTTCTGGCGGCAACCAGAACCGGGCCCTTTTTTTGCGCTTATGCCGCTTCCTCGGTGAAATCCGTTGAGGTCGCCAGCGTCCGCCACTCGGCCAATTCCCGTGCAACGAAGGCGTTTTTCGCCTCGATCCGTTCCACCGTGTCGCTGCCGAGCGGCAGCCGTAGCGGCGGATTCTTGGCATTCACCAGTGCGATGAATGCGCTTGCCAGCTTGCGCGGATCGCCGCGCTGGCCGTGGTTGGCATCGGCGGCATGCGCCCGGGTGTTGCCGACGCTCGTGCTGTAATCGTCGATGTGCTGCGCGGTGCGCGCCAGCGACGTCTCGTCGAGAAAATCCGTGCGGAAGAAGCCGGGCTCCACCACGGTCACCTTGATCCCGAGCGGCGCCACTTCGCCGGCCAGGGCTTCTGTGAGGCCTTCGACCGCGAACTTGGTCGCGCCATAGACGCCCCAGCCGGGATAACCTGCATAGCCGCCGACCGAGGAGATGTTGATGATATGGCCGGAACGCTGCCGGCGCATGAGCGGCAGCACCGCGCGGGTGACGCCGAGCAGGCCGAACACGTTGGTGTTGAACAGCTTGGCGGTCTCGGAGGCGCTGGCCTCCTCAATGGCGCCCAGCAGGCCATAGCCGGCGTTGTTGACGAGGATGTCGATGCGGCCGAATTTTTTCGCCGCTTGGCCGGCGGCCTCGTAAGCCTCGGCCTCGCTGGTGACGTCGAGCCGGGTTGCCAGCAGGCGATCGTGCGCGCCGAGGCGGGCGGTGACGGTGTTGGGATCGCGCGCGGTGGCGACCACCGCATCGCCAGCCTTCAGCGCGGCTTCCGCAATCAGAGCGCCAAAACCCCGGGAAGCTCCTGTGATGAACCAGACACGCATGTTCTTGCCCTTTGCATTGTGGCCGGCGACCTCGCCGGACCTGATGGGCAAAAACTAGCGCCTCGCCATATCTGAGATAATCCGCTAAATACCGCATGAGCTACTGAGAAAAATTCATTAATGCGAATTGACCCTTCCGACCTCGCGACCTTCCTTGCAATCGCCCGGCACCGCAGCTTTCGCGCGGCGGCGACCGAACTCGGCGTAACGGCTTCGGCGCTGAGCCACGCGCTGCGCAATATCGAGGAGCGGCTCGATCTCAGGCTGATCAACCGCACCACGCGCAGCGTCGCGCTGACGGAGGCGGGCGAGCGGCTGTTCTCGCGGATCAGCCCGGCGTTCCGCGATATCGACGACGCGCTGGAAGATCTGAACAATTTTCGCGGCAAGCCGGCCGGCACGCTGCGCTTCAATGCCGCGCGGCAATCGACCCAACTGGTGCTGCTGCCGATCGTGACCCGCTTCCTCAAGAGCTTTCCGGATGTCAGCGTCGAGATCATCATCAACGATGCGTTGATCGATACGGTCGCGGCCGGCTTCGATGCCGGCGTCCGGTTTGGCGAGACGATCGCCGCCGACATGATCGCGGTGCCGCTCGGCCCGCGGCATCGTTTCGCGGTGGTGGGATCGCCCGGCTATTTCAAGTCGCACAAGCCGCCGATCACGCCGCACGACCTGAAGGGCATGCCGTGCATTCGCTATCGTTTCACCAGCGGCGCGATCTATCGCTGGGAGTTCGAGCGCGGCGGCATCGAGGTCGATATCGACGTCGAGGGGCCGCTGACGCTGAACGACCAGGACTTGATGGTCGATGCCGCGCTGGATGGCGCCGGCCTTGCGTTCGTGTTCGAGGCGCAGGTCGAGGAACTGATCGCAAAGCGGAAGCTGGTGCGCGTGCTGGCCGACTGGTGCCCGGCCTATCCCGGCTTCTTCCTGTACTATCCGAGCCGGCGGCAATTGCCGGCCGCGCTGCGGGCATTTGTCGATTTTGCGCGGACGCCTGCGGCGTAGATTGATAATGTCATCTTCGCCGTCTAGCCTTGGCGATATTTGAAGTACGTCAGATTTTCAGGGGAGGGGCCAAATGGTCGATGCAGAATTCGTGCGTAAGATTTTCGCCGGCCTTGAGAACGGCGACGGCGCGGGCTTCTTTGCCCACGTTGCCGATGACGTCGACTGGACGGTGATGGGCACGCACCCGCTCGCCGGACACTATTTGTCAAAAGCCGATTTCATCGCGGGCACCTTCGCCAAGCTCGGCAAGGTGCTGCCGAACGGCGCGCAGTTGCATGTCGACAATCTGATCGTGACCGGTGATGTGGCGATCGTCGAACTGCATTCCGAAGCGACCGCCAAAAACGGCTTTCGCTTCGATAATCACTATTGCTGGGTCTGCTACTTCAGCAACGACATCATCGTGCGCGTGCGCGCCTACCTCGACTCGGTGATGGTGGCGCACCTGTTCGCCGAGAATCCGATTTCGTAGCCCGGATTTCGCTCCGCTCCATCCGGGCTACAAGCTACTCACTTCCCCGAAAACACCGGCTTGCGCTTGTCGATGAACGCTTGCACGGCTTCCTTGTGATCCGATGTCACCTGGGCTCGGACCATGCGCTCGGCCTCATGGTCGCGCGCCGTTGCGAAATCGAACGCCAAGGCTTCATCCAGATTGTCCTTCATGTAGCGGATCGCAATCGTCGGCCCTTCGGCGATCGATTTGGCGAGCGCGAAGGCTTCCGCCTGCAGCTTGTCGTCGGGAACGACGCGGTTCACCAGACCGATGGCCTCGCATCTAGCGGCATCGACCCTGTCGCAGGTGAACATCAGTTCGCGCGCCCGCGAAGTTCCGACCAGCCGTGTCAGGAGCCAGGCGATGCCATAGTCGCCGCTCAGTCCCACCTTGAGATAGCCGGTGGAAACGAAGGCCGATTGCGACGCGATCCGCATGTCGCAGGCCATCGCAAGCGCGAGGCCAGCGCCGACCGCAGGGCCGGGCAGGGCGGCAATGGTAGGCTTCCGCACCGATACCAGCGCGCCGGTCAACAGGCGTTGCCGTTCCTGCAGATCGGCGACCCGCTCGTCATGAGACATCGCGAGCTTTGTCTTGTCGCGATTGGCGCCCATGCCCTTGACGTTGCCGCCGGCGCAGAAAGCTGTGCCGGCGCCGGTCAGCAACAGCGCGCCGACATCGGGATTCTCGCCGCAGGCCTTTATCATCGTGCGCAAGGCCGGAGTCAGATTATCCGATAGCGAATTGCGCGACTCGGGGCGGTTCAGCGTGATGATGGCGACGCGGTCGCGGATCACGCAGAGCAGTTCGTCGGTGCCGGTGTCGATCTTGGTTTCGGTGGTCATGGTTTCCCCTGTATCACTTTGGCGCCGTCATTCCGGGGCGATGCGTAGCATCGAACCCGGAATCTCGAGATTCCGGGTCTGGTCCTGACGCACCATCCCGGAATGACGACGTTGGTTGCTAAAACTTCTCCACCCACGGCCGCAATTCCTGCTCCCAGGTCCAGGCGCTGCGCGGCTGCTGCAGTACGTTCCAGTAGCTCAACGCGATCGCATCAGGATCGAGCATCGAGTCCGGTCTGTCGGCGGGTTCCGTGCGCGTGGCGCTGCGGATACCGCCGTCGATGACGAAATGCGCAACGTGAATGCCCTGCGGCGACAATTCGCGCGCCATGCTCTGGGCCAGCCCGCGCAGCGCGAACTTGCCCATCGCGAACGGCGCCGATTGTGCATAGCCCTTGACGCTCGCGGAAGCGCCCGTGAACAGAATTGCGCCGTGCTTGTTGGGCAGCATGCGTGTTGCCGCCTGCTGCGCCACCAAAAAGCCGCCGAAGGCGGAAACCGCAATCGCCTGCGCGACATCCGCCGCCACCAGGTCGGTGAAGGCGCCGCGCGCCCGCCCGCTGGCGTTGTAGACCACGATATCGGGCGTGCCGATCTCGCGCTCGACCATGCCGAACAGCCGTTCGACCTCCTCGGGCTCGGTGGCGTTGCAGGCAAAGGCGCGGGCGCCGGTCTCGGTGCAGAGCGCGCCGAGCTTTTCGATCTTGCGCGCGGCCAGCGCGACCTTGATGCCTTCGCGCGCGAACAGCCGCGCCAGCGACGCGCTCAATCCCTCGCCGGCGCCGACGATCAGGGCAATCTTGTATTTCGGAATTTCCATGCGCGCTCTCCAGATAAGGCCGGGACTTGGTATCTAGGCGCGCAATCCGGCAAGGCAACCCACGGCGGCAAGGATCAGGTCGAGATCGCGCTTGTCGGCGATTTCAGAATATTTGGCGCGCAACATGCCGAGCGACCGGGCGTGATATTTCTGCGGCTTCTGGGTCCAGACCTTGTCGCCCAGGGAGACGCTGAATTCTTCCTTGCCCTCGGCGATCGCGCGCTCGTTGGCGAGCGTCCATGGCCAGAATTGCCGCCCGACCTGTCTGGTCAGGATCGGCATCAGCGTCGGCGCCAACGCCGTCCATGTTTCGAAAGCGCCCTCGGCCCGCGGCCACAGCATGCGGTGGATCCAGTCGAGCACGTGCGGCGCGCCGCTGCCGATCAGCGCGCCGACGGTCGGATCGGTCCACATCTCGTAGAACTGGCCCCAGAGGCCGAAGTCGCCATAGGCCGGCCGTCCGCCGAACAGATAAGGCCGCGTGGCGAGATGCGTCTCCAGCAGGCCAAGCATCTCCCGCAGGCCGGCCTCGATCTGCGGCGCGGTGGCGGCGCTGGAGCCGACGAACCATACCCGGTCCACCATGCGGGCGCGCACCTTGAGCGCGAATGCGTCATGCTCCTGATCGCTCGCTGTCGGCGCGCGCATTCGCGCGAGGCGGCCGGCCGAGGAGATCTGGTCGACGTCGCGGGCCCAGCGGTAATGAAACATCCATTTGTTGCCCCACTCGTCGCCGAATTCCTCGATCAGGGCTGAGATGAATTGCGTAACCGGCTCGGTGGGATGAATCGATGGTTCCGGGTGAAGCTTCTCGATACGGTCGATGATTGGGGTGGAATCCTGGATACCAGTCCCCTCCGGTGTCACCACCAGCGGGATGATCGGAATTTTGGCGTATTTCTCGAACTCCGGCTGACTTGCCGCATTGCGCACGATCCACCGGTGCGGGATTCCCTTGTAGCGGAAATAGGAACGGACCTTGACCGAGTAGGGCGACATCTCGGCGCCGATGATGCGGTATCCGTCGGCCATGGGGTGTCCCTCCAATTATGCTTGTTGACGGTGTGAGCGCCTGCGCTATCGGTAGATGACCAACATCGGGCGGAACGAACAAGGGTAAAAAATGCATCCACTCATGCAAGACCGCGCAGCCGCGTCGGCCAATCAGCCGGGATTGCTCGCGCCTGACACAACGGGGATGAATTTCTACCGCGCCGATCCGGCATTGACGGATTTGCTGCGGCTACATCTCCCCGATGCGCTGTTTCGCCATATCGAGCCGCATCTCGATCGCCTGGGCGAACTTGCCGGCGGCTATCTCGACGAATGCGCGCGGCTTTCCGACCGCCACACGCCGGTGTTGCATCAGCGCGACAAGTTCGGCCGCGATACCCAATATATCGAATATCACCCGGCCTATCGCGAACTGGAAAAGGCCGCGTTCGGCGAGTTCGGCATTCATGCGCTGTCGATCCGCAAGGGCATCATGGGCTGGCCCGACAAATACCCCGTCGTCGCCAAGCATGCCTTCACGTTCCTGTTCAATCAGACCGAATTCGGCATGGGCTGCCCGATCAACGTCACCGACGGCTGTGCAAAGCTGCTGAACAATTTCGGCAGCGAGGCGCTGAAGGCGAAATATCTCGACGGCCTGACCCAGACCGACATGAGCAAGCTGACCCAGGGCGGCCAGTTCATGACTGAGAAAGAGGGCGGTTCCGATGTCGGCACGCTGACGACGACGGCGGTGCAGGAGGGTGATCACTGGCGGCTCTACGGCGAGAAATGGTTCTGCTCCAATGCCGACGCCAAGGTGGTGATGCTGCTGGCGCGCCCTGAGGGCGCGGGTCCCGGCACGCGTGGCGTCGGCTTGTTCCTGATGCCGCGGTTCCTCGAAGACGGCTCGCAGAACCACTACCGGATCGTTCGCCTGAAGGACAAACTCGGCACCCGCTCGATGGCGTCGGGCGAAATCAAGCTCGAGGGCGCAATTGCGTATGCCGTCGGCAAGCTCGATCGCGGCTTCGTGCAGATGGCCGAGATGGTGAACTCGTCGCGGCTCTCCAACGGCGTCAAGTCCACCGCGCTGATGCGGCGCGCGCATCATGACGCGATAACGGTGGCGCGGAACCGCGTGGTGTTCGGCCAGCGTATCGTCGATCTGCCGCTGGCGCGGCGGCAGTTGATGAAGATCATGCTGCCGACCGAACAGGCGCTGTCGATGAGCTTCCTCACCGCGGATGCGCTCGACCGCGCCGAGGCCGGCAGCCAGGACGCGGCGGCATTGCTGCGTATCCTGACGCCGACGCTGAAATTCCGCGCCACGCGCGATGCTCGAAAGGTCTGCGGCGATGCGTTGGAGATGCGCGGCGGCATCGGCTACATCGAGGAGTTTGCAACGAGCAGGCTGTTGCGCGACGCCCATCTCGGCTCGATCTGGGAAGGCACCGGCAACATCGTCGCGATCGACGCGCTGCACCGCGCGGTCGGCCGCCACGGAGCTGATGCGGCGCTCGCCGCCGATCTGCATGCCCGCCTCGACGACAGCGCCAACGTGCCGCAAGTCTGGCGCAATCGTCTGCGTGAACTGACCGACCGCGCCATCGGCTTCGCGCGCGAGGTTGCGAGCCGGACCGACAATGAAGGCGATGCGCGGCGCGCCACCAGCCTGCTTTATCACGTCGCCAGCGCCGTGGCGCTGACGTGGGAGGGCGGGCGCATCCACGAGATGCGCGGCGATGCACGGCGGCTGTTGCTGTCGCGGATGGTGATCGATCATCGCGTCGCGCAAGCTGATCCGTTCCGATTGGCGGAAACAGCCACTCAACGCAAGATCACGGACCATCTGCTCGGCGAGCGTAGCGTAGGGATCGCCGAGGTTGGCGAATTGCTGACCGCGGCTTAGGCTGCGGTCAGTTCTGATTCAAAAACAAAATAAAACTGGAGGGAGCACCCGATGAAGGCCGCCGTTCTGCATGAGGTCAACAAGCCGCTGGTGATCGAGGATGTCAGCGTGCCGAATCCTGGCCCGCGCGAAGTGCTGATCCGCACGCGCGTCGCCGGCCTCTGCCATTCCGATCTGCATTTCATGGAGGGGCTGTACCCGCATCCGCTGCCCGCGGTGCTCGGCCATGAATCGGCAGGCGTGGTCGAGAAGGTTGGCTCCGACGTCAGCTATGTGAAACCCGGCGATCACGTCGTGACCTGCCTGTCGGTCTTCTGCGGCACCTGCGACAACTGCACCACGGGGCGCACGGTGCTGTGCACCGACACCACCGTGAAGATGCTGCCCGGCCAGTCCAACCGCCTGTCCTGGGCGCGTTCGGAGAAGCTCAACCAGTTCCTTAATCTCTCGTCGTTCGCCGAGCAGATGCTGGTGCACGAAAACGCCATCGTCAAAATCCGCAAGGACATGCCGCTGGAACTGGCGGCGCTGATCGGCTGCGGCGTCATCACCGGCTATGGCGCGGTGGTGAATACGGCCAAAGTCCAGGCCGGCGAGACCGTGGCGGTGATCGGCTGCGGCGGCGTCGGCATGGCCGCTATCAATGGTGCGGCGATCGCGGGCGCCGGCCGCATCATCGCGATCGACACCAATCCAGTGAAATTGCAACTCGCCACCAAGCTCGGTGCCACCGACATCGTCGATCCCGCCAGGGGAGATGTGGTGCAGCAGGTGCGCGAGCTCACCGGCGGCGGCGTGCAGTATTCCTTCGAGGTGCTGGGCCGCAAGGACACGGCGGAACAGTCGTTCGGCATGCTGGCCCCCGGTGGCACCGCCACCATCGTCGGCATGATCCCGTTCGGCCAGAAGATCGAGCTGCACGGCTTCGACTTCCTGCGCGAACGCCGTATTCAAGGCTCGTCGATGGGCTCCAACCATTTCCGCGTCGACATGCCCCGCCTCGTCGAATTCTACATGCGCGGCAAGCTGCATCTGGAAGACTGGATCTCGGCCAAACTGAAATTGTCCGAAATCAACGAGGGTTTTGCCAACATGAAGGCCGGCAAGACGCTGCGCAGCGTGATCATGTTTGATGCGTGATATGTAGTCCCGGCGCACTCCATCCGTCGTCCCTGCGAACGTGTTCGGTCCCGTGGGATTGGCGAGGGCCTGGATTGGCGCCGTGTAGCCGAGGCATTTGAGGCGAGTTCGATTGTAGTCGTGGACGAACTTGCCGAGGAAGGCGTTCCGATCGGCATGGTCGGTGAAGGTGCGGCGTGCACTGCCGTGTTTTTCCTGGCGGCCGATGGCCTCGGCGATGCGGCGATTGAAGCGCTCGACCAGGCCATTGGTTTGCGGGTGGTAAGGCCTGGTCAGGCGATGGTCGATGCCGCGCTGCTTGCAGAGCCGATCAAACGGGTGATCGCCGGAAGGCCTGTCAAGCGGCTTGTTCCTCTTGTCGACGGCGAAGCGATCGGTGAACTCGGCGCCATTGTCGGTGAGGATGGTGTGAACGGCGTGCGGGAAGTGGGCGAGGAAACGCGCCAGGAAGCCGGCGGCCGTCCCGCCGTCCCGTCTGGGATGGATCTCGACATAGACGTAGCGGGTGGCGCGATCGATGGCGACAAAGGCATAGCTGGTGCGGCGCTGCAGGGCCGGCAGATGCTTCAGGTCGATATGGATAAAGCC
>Ga0081540_1004539_pt1 | contig 10527 bp, 12 predicted proteins | sample TabmetS2T1R1_FD_71024 | JGI IMG/M metagenome (GOLD analysis project Ga0081540, IMG submission 71024) | Tabebuia heterophylla rhizosphere microbial communities from the University of Puerto Rico - S2T1R1 | ecosystem: Host-associated > Plants > Roots > Rhizosphere ... | reverse complement strand
GGACGGCCCTGATCGCATCGGGGGCAGCCCGGACGGCGCTGATATAGCCCTCAGACCCCTTGGCGGCAAGCAGAAATGGCCCGTTTAGGGTTCTTTAACGCTCGCGAGCCGCGAAAGTCCGGCGCGTACTTCAACGGGTTGTTGACCGCATTCGGCAAAAGCCCGCCAGCCCATCCGCCCTGGAACCCGGCCTTAAGCACCCTCCCGCAAGGTGGCGCCGTTTTCCAACAGGGGAATCCATAATGAAAAGCCTAATTGCGCTGGCCGCCATCTTCGCCTTCACCATTGCCGTCGGCGTCACCGGCAAGACATCGGCCTTGCCGACCGCGCAGGCCATCGCCAACGCGAAGGCCGCCAAGCAGCCCATCATGCTGGCCGAGCAGGAGCTGCCGTTCGATCGCTACTGGTCGAAGAACTGAGTCTTATGGCGCGGGCTTTTTGCCCGCGCGGACAGCCTCGACAATAGCGATGGCGGCGCGAACGCCCGCCTCGATATCGAGATTGGAATTATCCAGCGTGTGCGCGTCCGGGGCCGCCCTCAAGGGGGCGACGGCTCTGTTGCGGTCGCGCTCATCGCGTTTGAGAATGTCCGCCAGCACGGCGGCCTCGTCCGCATCCTCGCCGCGCGCCCGCGCTTCCAGCGTCCGCCGCCGCGCCCGCACCTGCGGATCCGCCACCACGAAGATCTTCACGTCGGCATGCGGACAGATCACGGTCCCGATGTCGCGGCCGTCGAGCACCGCACCCGGTGGATCGACGGCGAACTGGCGCTGAAAGTTGACCAGCACCTCGCGGACCTTGGAAATCGCAGAGACCACGGACGCGGCCTCGCCGACCTTTTGCGTCTTCAGGATCGGGTTGCCGAATTTTTCGGGATCGAGCTCCAGCGCCGCGGCCACCGCCACCAGTTCATCGCCGGGGTCGGCGCCGGCCTGCATCAGCGACCAAGCCACCGCGCGATAGATCACGCCGGTGTCGAGATGGCGATATCCGTAATGATGAGCGAGGCGCTTGCCCAGCGTGCCCTTGCCGGAGGCGGCGGGGCCGTCGATGGCGATGATCATGGGGAGCCATGTGAGACAGAGCGGCCGTGATGGTCAAGTCGCTTATTTCGGCTCCCGGAATGGTGAGAATTCGCGCAGGGCTGCCTAATGCGTCCAAATGTCCGCGCACAGGCGATCCGGCGGCTCTATTCTGGTGCCCAATCGATCCGCGGCAAGCCGGCAGGAAATTGCACAGGGGGAGACACGATGAGCGCCATTTCGCGACGTCATTTCATCGGCAGTGCCGCGGCCGCTTCCGCCATCCCGCTGATCGGCTCTTCGGCTCACGCCCAGCAGACCGATTGGCCGAGCAAGCCGATCAGGATCATCGCCGGCTATCCCGCGGGCGGGCAGACCGATTTGTACTCGCGGACCTATGGCGACTATATCCGCTCCGAGACCGGTCAGAGCGTGACCGTCGAGAACAAGGCTGGTGCCTCCGGATCGGTTGCAGCGGTTGAGGCCAAGCGCGCCGCGCCCGATGGCTATACGCTGATGTTCACGATCACGACAACGATGATCATGAACCGCGTGCTGATGAAGGACATCGGTTACGACGCCGAGAAGGATTTTGTCCTGGTGTCGATCATGCCGGCAGGGAGCCTGCCCTTCGTGGTCAGCGAGAAGACGGGCGCGAAAACCTTCGACGAGTTCATCGCCTATGCGAGGAAAGCCGAGAAGGTGAACGTCGGAACCTATGGCGCCGGCTCCTATGCCCACATGGCGATCGCCGAAATGAACAAGGCCTATGGCCTGAAGATGGAAGCCGTCCATTATCGCGGCGAAGCGCCGATGTGGACCGACCTTGCCGGCGGGTTCATCGACGGCGCCCACGGCAGCTACGGCGCGGCCTTGTCTGTCCTGCAGAGCGGGCGCGGCACGGCGGTTGCCGTCTCGCGCAAGCGGATGTCGACGCTGCCGGATGTGCCGTCCTTCGCCGAGCTCGGCGCAAAACCGCGCCTGTTCCAGCTGACCGGGTTCCAGTGCTGCGTCGTGCCCGCAGGAACGCCGCCGGAAATCATCCAGAAACTCTCAAAGCTTCTCGTTGCCGGCGGCAAGACCGAGAAGATCAAGCAGCTGATGAAATCATTCGGCGTCGACGACACCGCGATGACCTTCGAAGACACGCAGAAGCTTTACAAGGAGGAAGCGCCGGTCTGGCTCGAAGCAGTGGCAAGCCTCGGGCTGGCGCCGTCCTGAGGCGCTGGGCTACGAAAAATCCGCCCCCAGCTGCCGCATCATCGGGATGAAGTCCGGGAAGGAGGTGGCGATGAAGGCGGTGTCGTCGACCTTCACGCCCTTGTCGGCGGCGCAGCCCATCACCAGGGCGGACATGGCGATGCGGTGATCCATGTGGGTGGCGACCACGCCGCCGCCCGGCACGTGACCGCGGCCTTCGACGATCAGATCGTCGCCAACAATCTCCACCTTGACGCCGTTGACGCGCAGCATGTCGGCCGTCGCAGCAAGCCGGTCGGACTCCTTCACGCGCAGCTCCTGCAGGCCGCGCATGATGGTCGTGCCCTCGGCAAAGGAAGCCGCCACCGCCAGCACCAGATATTCGTCGATCATCGAGGGCGCGCGCTCGGCCGGCACCTCGACGCCGCGCAGCTTCGAGGCGCGCACGCGCAGTCGCGCCATCGGCTCGCCGGCATCGCCGCGCACTTCGCTTTCCTCGATGAAGCCGCCCATCTCGCGCAGTGTCGTGAACAGGCCGGTGCGCAGCGGATTGGTCATGACATCGGACAGCACGATGTCGGAGCCATCGACGATCAGCGCTGCCACGATCGGGAACGCGGCCGACGACGGATCGGCCGGCACGATGACGTCGGCGCCATGCAGCTCCGGCTCGCCGGTCAGGGAGATCCTGCGGCCGTGCGCGCCCTCCTTCGCGGAGAAGATGTCGGCGCCAAAATGCTTCAGCATCAGCTCGGTGTGGTCGCGGCTCGCCTCGCTTTCGATCACGGTGGTGACGCCCGGCGCAGCGAGGCCCGCGAGCAGCACCGCGGACTTGATCTGGGCTGATGCGACCGGCGTGCGGTAGGTGATCGGCACCGGATCGCGCGCACCGTGCAGGGTCAGCGGCAGGCGGCCGCCCTCGCGGGTCTCGCCGGTTTTTGCTCCCATCAGTTCCAGGGGATCGAGGATACGCCGCATCGGCCGCGAGCGCAGCGAGGCATCGCCGTCGAACACGGCGGTCACCGGGCAACCCGCGACCGCGCCCATCACCAGGCGGCAGCCGGTACCGGAATTACCAAAATCCAGCGCGGAAGCGGGTTCCGCAAAGCCGCCGACGCCGACGCCACTGACCTTCCAGGCAAACGGACCGGTCCGTTCCACTTTGGCGCCGAGCGCGCGCATGGATTTGGCGGTGTTGAGGACGTCCTCGCCCTCCAGAAGCCCGGAAATCCGGCTTTCCCCCACCGCCAATGCGCCCAAAATCAGTGCCCGGTGCGAGATCGACTTGTCCCCGGGCACCCGGACCTGGCCTGCAAGCGGGCCGCTGGCGCGGGCTTCGAGGGGGGTGGCGGGGCCGGAATGGGTCAAGTTTGGGTCCTTTCTGGCGGCCCAGTAACACATGCGTCAGATGGCGTCACGCCGCCCGAAATTGCGTGTAACACGCTCTTGACAGCGGCCCCTCAACTAGCCAAGTGAGGCACCGTTTTTCGAAAAATTCCCAGGACTCGCAACGTGGCCAAATCCGACCTCGGAACCAAACGCATTTGCCCGACCACGGGTAAGAAGTTCTACGACCTGAACAAGAGCCCGGTGATCTCCCCGTATACGGGAGAGGTCGTGCCGATCGCGCCGGTGGCGCCAGCGCGCGCGCCTCGTGGCGCCGCCGCAGCGGCGGCTGCACCGAGCATGGCTGCCGAGATGCCGGAGCCGGCGGAGAATGAAAATCTGGTGTCGCTCGAGGAAGCCGACGCCGAGGAGAACACCGGCAAGGTCAAGGCCGCCGTTCCCGAGTCCGAGGACGACATCGAGGTCGACGAGACCATCGAAGGCGATGACGACGATGATTCGACGTTCATCGCCGATGAAGAGGAAGGCGACGAGGACGTCACCGACATCATCGGCGACGTCAGCAACGACGAAGATACTTGAGATAAACCCCAAACTGTGTTTGAGGGTTCTTCCCGCGCGTCGCCCAAGGCGCGTGGGTTCGGCAAGGGGCCATAGCTCAGCTGGGAGAGCGCTTGCATGGCATGCAAGAGGTCGGCGGTTCGATCCCGCCTGGCTCCACCAGCCTTCGCTCGCTTCGCGAGCTTCGGCTAGGCAGGCCCGCGAAGTCTCTCGTAGCGAAGTGAGCGGAGGCTGCCCCGCCATAGCCCGAAGGGCGACGGCGGGCCTCGGCAAGACCATTATCCCCAAGGATCATCTGCTTCCAGTATCCTGCCCTTCTTCGAGGGAGGATGGCACATGCGATACGTCTACATTCTTGAAAGTCTGGATTCCGAGCACTTCTATGTGGGCATGACCGACGATCTGCGCGCTCGTCTGGCGAAGCACGACGCCGGCGAGGTGCCGCACACGTCGAAGTACAGACCTTGGCGGCTGCGGACCTATATTGCGTTTGACGACGAGAAGCGTGCCATCGCGTTCGAGAAGTATCTGAAGTCAGGGTCCGGCCGCGCCTTTGCCAAAAAGCACTTCTAGTTAGCTCACGCCTCCACCTTCTCCCCCACCGCCGCGTTCAGCTTGTCGCGCAGCGCCTCCACCTCGTTCTTCAGCGCCACCAGCTCAGCCACCGAACATTGCGACGCCGCGAGAATGGACAGCGGCAGGCTGCGCGCTTTTTCCTTCAAGCCCTCGCCCTGCGGCGTCAGCGCCACGATCACCTGACGCTCGTCCTCGCTCGAGCGCGTGCGCTTGAGGAGGCCCGCCGTCTCCATCCGCTTGAGCAGCGGCGTCAGCGTCCCTGAGTCGAGGAACAGGCGCTCGCCGATTTCCTTGACCGACATGCCGTCTTCTTCCCACAGCACCAGCATGACGAGATATTGTGGGTAGGTGAGGCCCAGCCGGTCGAGTAGCGGCTTGTAGAAGCGGTTGAACGCATGCGCGGTGGAATAGACCGCAAAACAGAGCTGGTTGCCGAGCAGCAGCGGCAGGTCGCCTGCTTGTTTCCGGGCCATCGCAGAACCTCATCCATCTGGAATCGTTTGGACATTCTGGGACGTCGAACGCCCGCAATCAATTGCGCACAATTAAATGTGACCAGATATTTTCTCTGTTGCACACAATTCGATTGTGTGCAATCTATATTCCCGTCATCAACGCCCCCAACCCCCGAAGGGAGACCACCATGTCCGTGAAAGTGCTCTACAAGACCACCGCAAAGGCCACCGGCGGCCGCGACGGCACCGCCGAGACGTCCGACGGCGCCTTCAGCGTCAAGCTCGCGACCCCGAAGGAACTCGGCGGCGGCGGTGGCGCCGGCAACAATCCCGAGCAGCTGTTCGCGGCCGGCTATGCCGCCTGCTTCATCGGTGCCATGAAGGCGGTTGCCGCCCAGGGCGGCGGCGTCAAGGTGCCGGCGGACGCGTCGGTGACCTCCACGGTCGGCATCGGCCCGCGCTCGGAAGGCGGTTTCGGCCTCGACATCGACCTTGCGGTCTCGCTGCCCGGCCTTGCCAAGGCTGACGCCGAGGCGCTGGTGGCCAAGGCTCACCAGGTCTGCCCGTACTCCAACGCCACCCGCGGCAATGTCGACGTGCGCCTGACCGTCGTCTGACGCACGCGCAAACTCCAAACGAAGCGGCCCGTCGCATTCCCTGCGGCGGGCCGTTTTCGCTTCAGCATAAGGCCGTGCGCAGGGAGGCATTGCTGGAGCCGGTGAACCTCGCTAGCTCTGAACACCATCCAAGCTCAGTGAAGGTTGTTTTCATGAATGCCCCAGCTACCGGCGCCATGACGGGCCTGCGCGTGATCGATCTCACGCGCGTCCTCGGCGGCCCCTATTGCACCCAGATCCTCGCCGACCACGGCGCCGACGTCATCAAGGTCGAACCGCCCGCGGGCGATGAGGTGCGCGACTGGGGCCCGCCCTTCCACGAGGAAGACGCGGCCTATTTCGTCGGCATCAACCGCAACAAGCGTTCAATTGGCCTCGACCTCGCCTCCGAAGGCGGCCGCGGCGTGCTGATGAAGCTGCTGGAGACCGCCGACGTCCTGATCGAGAATTTCAAGCCCGGCACGCTCGACAAATGGGGCATCGGCAACGACGTGCTGCGTGCGAAATTTCCGAAGCTCGTGCATTGCCGCATCTCCGGCTTCGGCGCCGACGGCCCGCGCGGCGGCAACCCCGGCTACGACGCCATCATCCAGGCCATGACCGGCATGATCGCGGCGACCGGCTCGCAAGCGAGCGGCCCGATGCGCATCGGCGTGCCCGTCGTGGACATCACGACCGGGCTCTACGCCTGCATCGGCATTCTGATGGCATTGTCGGAACGTCAGCGCTCCGGCCTCGGCCAGTTCCTGGAGACGACGCTGTACGAGACCGGCCTTGCGGTGATGCATCCGCACACCGCGAATTACTTCATGCACGGCAAGCCGCCCTCGCTCACCGGCAACGAGCATCCGAACCTCGTGCCCTACGCGATCTTCCCGACCAAGACCGACAACATCTTCATCGGCGTCGGCAATGACGGCACGTTCCGCAAGCTGGCCAAGGAAATCGGCAAGCCCGAACTTGGCACCGATCCGCGCTTTGCCCGCAACAAGGACCGCATCGCCAACCGCGAGGCGCTGCGCGCGGAGCTCGCCGCCGTGTTCGCCGAGCACGAGGCCGAGCCGCTGTGCAACCGCCTGCTCGCCGCCGGCCTGCCCGCGGGTCCCGTGCAGAAGATCGATCAGGCGCTGACCAATCCCCACACCATCCACCGCGGCGATATCATCGCCAAGGATTGGTACAAGGGCGTCGCCTCGCCGATCCGCATGGAACGGACCAAGGCGAGCCTGCGCCGCACGCCGCCGAAATTCTCGCAGCACACCGCCGAAGTGCTCGGCGAGTTCGGCTACTCCAAGAGCGAGATCGAAGCGCTGGTCGCCAGGGGCGTCGTCTGCGGGGCGGAGCGCAAACGATAGGCACCTGCGGCCCCGCACAATAGCGGGGCGGCGCTCCATCAGACTATTTTCCGGCCTTTGGCGCGGCTTCCCCCTTACGGCCTGCTCGCGTATACGGTCATGTGCTCGTCATCCAGCGCTGTTCAATTTGATGACGAATCCAACCGGGAGGAAGTTGATGGCTCTTCGACAATTCGGCGCGGCTGCGGCCGCTGCGGTCACGCTGGCTCTTGCCGCCTCGCCCGCATACGCGGTGATCGAGATCCAGTGGTGGCACGCCATGACCGGCGCCAACAATGACGTCGTCAACCGGCTTGCCGAGGAATTCAACGCCAGCCAGTCCGACTACAAGGTCGTGCCGTCCTACAAGGGCAGCTATCCCGACACGATGAACGCCGGCATTGCCGCGTTCCGCGCCGGCACCGCGCCGCATATCATGCAGGTGTTCGAGGTCGGCACCGCCACGATGATGAGCGCGACCGGCGCCATCAAGCCGGTCTACCAGCTGATGAAGGACGCCGGTGAGCCGTTCGACCCCAAGGCGTACCTGCCGACCATCACCGGCTACTACTCGACCGCGAAGGGCGACATGCTGTCCTTCCCGTTCAATTCATCCTCGATGGTGATGTGGATCAACAAGGACGAACTGAAGAAGGCCGGCGTCACCGAGATCCCGAAGACCTGGCCGGAAGTGTTCGACGCGGCCAAGAAGCTGAAAGCTGCCGGCCATGAGAGCTGCGGCTTCTCCAATGCCTGGGCAAGCTGGGCGCATATCGAGCAGTTCTCGGCCTGGCACAACGTGGCGATCGGCACCAAGGCCAACGGCCTCGACGGTTTCGACACCGAGCTGAAGTTCAACTCGCCGCTGCACATCAAGCACCTGCAGAACCTCGTCGACCTGCAAAAGGACAAGACCTACAGCTATGGCGGACGCGCCAGCGCCAATGAGGCGCGCTTCTCCTCCGGCGAATGCGCGATCTTCCTGACCTCGTCGGGCTATTACGGCACCGCGAAAGCGACCGCCAAGTTCGACTTCACCTCGGCGCCGATGCCGTATTATCCAGACGTTACCGGCGCGCCGCAAAACTCGATCATCGGCGGCGCCTCGCTGTGGGTGATGGGCGGCAAGAAGCCGGAAGAGTACAAGGGCGTCGCCAAGTTCTTCACCTTCCTGTCGGACACCGGCCGCCAGGCCAAGCTGCACCAGGAGTCGGGCTACCTGCCGATCACCAAGGCGGCCTACGAGAAGTCGATCAAGGACGGCTTCTATGAAAAGAACCCGGTCCTGCAGACGCCGCTGAAGGAGCTCACCAACAAGGAGCCGACCGAGAATTCGCGCGGCCTGCGCTTCGGCAACATGGTGCAGATGCGCGACCTCTGGGCGGAAGAGATCGAGGCGGCCCTCGACGGCAAGAAGTCGCCAAAGGAAGCGCTCGATTCCGCGGTGTCGCGCGGCAACGCCATGTTGCGTACGTTCGAGAAGACGGCAAAATAGGCGGGACAAATCGGGGGGAGCCCGTCATTGCGAGCGAAGCGAAGCAATCCATAGCGCCGCGCAGGCGGACCAGTGGATTGCTTCGTCGCTTCGCTCCTCGCAATGACGGCGGGATTGCATGGAAAAGTCCACCGTCTTCAACAACCGTTTGCTGCCGTACCTGCTGCTGTTCCCGCAGCTCGTCATCACCATCGTTTTCTTCTACTGGCCTGCGAGCCAGGCGGTCTGGCAATCCTTCCTGCGCGAGGATGCCTTTGGCCTGGTGTCCGAGTTCGTCGGCCTCGAAAACTACACGGCACTGTTCGCCCAGCCTGAATATTACAAGGCCATGATGGTGACCGTGATCTTCTCGACGCTGGTCGCGGCCCTCTCGCTTTCGATCGCGCTGCTGTTTGCAACGCAAGCCGACAAGAATCTGAAGGCCGCAGGTCCCTACAAGACGCTGATGATCTGGCCCTATGCGGTGGCGCCGGCGGTGGCCGGCGTGCTCTGGTTCTTCATGTTCCAGCCCTCGCTCGGCATGCTCTCGCGCCCGTTGCGCGGCATGGGCATCGACTGGAATCCCCTGCTCAACGCCAACCACGCCATGATCCTGGTTGTGATGGCCGCGGTGTGGAAACAGATCTCCTACAATTTCCTGTTCTTCCTCGCCGGCCTGCAGTCGATCCCCAAGAGCGTGATCGAGGCCGGCGCCATTGACGGCGCCCGCCCGATGCGCCGCTTCTGGACCATCGTGTTCCCGCTGCTGTCGCCGACCACCTTCTTCCTGCTGGTGGTCAACATCGTCTACGTCTTCTTCGACACATTCGGCATCATCGATGCCGTGACTGGTGGCGGCCCCGCCGGGGCCACCACGACCATGGTCTACAAGGTCTATGCCGACGGCCGGCTTGGCGGCGATCTCGGCGGCTCGGCGGCGCAGTCCGTCATCCTGATGATCATCGTGATCGCGCTGACCGCGATCCAGTTCCGCTATGTCGAGCGCAAGGTGCAGTACTGATGGTCGAGCACCGCCCGCTCAGCGACTTCATCGCCTATGCCATTCTGACCCTTGGCATCCTCATTGTTGCCTTCCCGGTGTGGCTTGCCTTTGTCGCCTCGACCCATGATGCCGCAACCGTGGTCGGCGGCCACATGCCACCGACACCGGGCTCGCAGGCGTTGGAGAATTACTACCGCGCCATCTTTGTCGGGGGATCGCGCACCAGCCGCGAGCCGGTGGCGAACATGCTGATCAATTCCTTCGTTTCGGCCATCGGCATTGCGGTCGGCAAGATCTTCATCTCGATCCTGTCGGCCTACGCTGTCGTCTACTTCCGCTTTCCGTTCCGCAAGACCGCATTCTGGATCATCTTCATCACGCTGATGCTCCCGGTCGAAGTGCGCATCTACCCGACCTACAAGGTGGTCGCGGACCTGAAGATGCTCGACACCTATGCGGGCCTCGTCCTGCCGCTGATTGCGTCCGCCACCGGCACACTGCTGTTCCGCCAGTTCTTCATGACGATCCCGGACGAGCTCCTGGAAGCCTCGCGCATCGACGGCGCCGGCCCCTTCCGCTTTTTCTGGGATACGCTGCTGCCGCTGTCGGTGACAACGATGGCGGCGTTGTTCGTGATCCAGTTCATCTATGGCTGGAATCAGTATCTCTGGCCGCTGCTCATCACCACCAAGGATTCGATGCAGACCATCGTGATCGGCATCAAGAAGATGCTGGTGACGACGGACGAACTCGCCGAATGGCAGCTCGCAATGGCGACCGCAGTGCTTGCCATGCTGCCGCCGGTCGCGGTGGTGATCTTCATGCAGCGGCTGTTCGTGCGCGGCCTGGTCCAGACGGAAAAGTGAAATGGCCAACGTAACCCTTCGCAACGTCCGCAAGACCTATCCCGGCGGCTTCGAAGCCATCAAGGGCATCGA
>Ga0081540_1004538_pt1 | contig 10527 bp, 12 predicted proteins | sample TabmetS2T1R1_FD_71024 | JGI IMG/M metagenome (GOLD analysis project Ga0081540, IMG submission 71024) | Tabebuia heterophylla rhizosphere microbial communities from the University of Puerto Rico - S2T1R1 | ecosystem: Host-associated > Plants > Roots > Rhizosphere ... | reverse complement strand
GCGGCGCGGCCTAGGGCCGCCTCTCGCCGGCAGGGCTGCATTAACCTTGCAGCCAACCACCAACTCGGGGCTATAGCTCAGTTGGGAGAGCGTTCGGCTGGCAGCCGAAAGGTCGCGGGTTCGAGTCCCGCTAGCTCCACTCCTCGGCCGGGCGACAACCAGGTCGTCGCGGCCGCGGCTACGCTCGCCTTGGCCCTCCGGATCCGCCTCTCCGTCCGGAGACGACCGCCAATGAGACCCGAGCACGAGACCATCGACGTTCGCGGCCAGGTCCACAACTCCGCGATCTGCTCCAGCGAGACGATGGCGGCCCTCCCCGACCCAGCGGACCGCAACCAGGCGATCGTGCAGAACGTTCCATTCTTCGTAGACGCCGTCAACTTCGGCGACATCGTCCGCCTGGGCGCGCCCGACGAGATCGGGATCCGCCCGATCGAGGCGGTCGTCGTTCCCAGCGGCTGCGTTCACTTCGTGGTCCTGGTGGGTGCGCTCTCCGAGGCCGCGCTCACCGAGCGTCTCGTCGGCCTCTTCCCTTTCCCGGAGATCCGCATCGAGAGCGGACACGGCCTCCTCGCCATCAGCGTCCATCCCGACCTGGCCCCGGAGGAGGTGGTCTCCCAGGTCTTCGACTGGTTCGAGCATCAGGAACCGCCGCCCGGCGACGACGACTTCGGCGTCACCAACCTCTTCGAGAGCGAGGTCGGTCCCCTCGGCTACCCCGCCCAGCACTAACCCCGGGCGCGCCACCTGAGCCAGCGCTCCGGGGTCAGGCAGAGCACGGGACCGGGCGGCGGCTGGTCCACGTACTGGGGGTATTTCTCCGCGAGGGACCGCAGGCCGACCGCCGCCTCCTCCGCGGCGAGCACCCCGATCCGGCCCAGCACCTGCACCCAGGCCAGCTCGCCCCAGTCGTCCGAATAGCGATCGACCGTCAGCGCCGCCCGCGGGTCCCGCCGGAGGAACCGCAGGCGCGCCGGCTCGGCCGCTGTCTTCGGCTTCTGATCGATCGCGCTCCAGATTCGCCCCTCCGCGAGCGCGAAGGTCACCGGCAGCACGCGCGGGGCCCCCTCCAGATCCAGCAGCCCCAGCCGCCCCACCCGCTCCTCCTCGAGCATCTTGTTTGCCCACGCAACAATCTCGGTAGTTTCTCGGTCGACCACGAGACCAATCTAGGCCCACGAAAGGAAACGAATGCAGCTCGGCATCGGACTTCCCAACGCCATTTCCGGAACCACCCGCGAGGAGATCGTCGACTGGGCCCGCGCCGCGGAGCAGGCCGGGTTCAACAGCCTCGGGACCCTCGACCGGGTCGTCTTCGACAGCTACGAGCCGATCGTTGCCCTCTCGGCCGCGGCCGCGGTCACCGAGCGCATCGGCCTGGTCACCGACGTCATGCTCGGTCCGCTCCGCCAGAACCCCGCGCTCGTGGCGAAGCAGGTCCTCTCCCTCGACGCCGTGGCCGGCGGCGGCCGCACCGTCCTCGGCATCGCCCTCGGCGGCCGCGAGGACGACTACGAGGTCTCCGGCGTCGACATGTCCACCCGCGGCGACTGGCTCGACTCGGCGCTCCCCAAGATCCGCGCCATCTGGAACGCCGACGGCGACCTCGAGTCCAAGGTCGGCCCCCCCGCACGGAACGGCGGTCCCAGGCTCCTCGTCGGCGGGGGCGTCGGCCGCTCGCTCGAGCGGGCTGCCCGTTACGCCGACGGCTGGACGCAGGGCGGAGCCGGCCCGGACAACTTCCGAGAGTCCGCGGCCAGCCTGCACGAGGCGTGGGAGAACGCCGGTCGCGACGACAAGCCCTACACGATGGCCCTGGTCTATTTCTCACTCGGCCCGAACGCGCAGGAGAACGCGGAGAAGGATCTCGGCGAGTACTACGCCTGGCTCGGCGAGGAGACCGCGCAGGCGATCGTCGGGGGCGCGGCCAAGGACGCCGACACCGTCAAGCAGTACGTCTCGGCGTTCGAGACCGCCAGCTGCGACGAGCTCATCCTCTTCCCGGCCTCCTCGGATCCCCAGCAGGTCTCCCTCCTCGCCGAGGCGGTCGGGCTCTAGCGCGGCACGTCTCCGCCCAGGTCCGTTTCCCGCGTGGAGCGGGCGTTAGCAAGCCTTAATAGTCGGGTAGTCCCCTTCGTGTAACCCCATGAAATAGGGGAAACAGGAGGTGAGTTATGGAAGCCACGACCGCTCGTCGACCAGGTTCCAACGACGTGGTGGCAGGCGAAACGGCCGTTCAGGCAGTGCGACGGCCAGCCGAGGCGATCGCCGACCCGGCCCCGCTGGGCCTGGCGGCATTCGCCCTGACCACGTTCGTGCTCAGCTTTTTCAACGCTGACCTGGTCAACCCGGGAGGTGAGCCGGTGGTTCTCGGTCTCGCCCTCGCCTACGGCGGATTGGCTCAGTTGCTTGCTGGCATGTGGGAGTTCAAGAACAACAACACGTTCGGGGCGACGGCGTTCTCCTCGTTCGGCGCGTTCTGGATCTCCCTGTTCGTCTTCGATCAGTTCCTGGCCGGCTCGGTACCCGCCGCGCATCTCGGCGACGCCGTCGGCCTCTACCTGATCGGCTGGGGCATTTTCACCACCTACATGCTGATCGCATCTCTGCGCGTCAGCGTGGCGGTGGCTCTCGTGTTCGCGCTGCTGGCGCCGACCTTCATCGTCTTGGGGATCGGCAACTCGGCGGGCAACGACACGATCATCCATATCGGCGGCTGGCTCGGCATCGCGACGGCGATCGCCGCCTGGTATGCCTCGTTCGCTTCGGTGACGAACAAGACATTCGGCCGGATCGTGCTCCCTGTGAGGGAGCTGCACGGCTGAATTTGTGGTGAGCGACGGACGGCCGGGTCGCCAACGACCCGGCCGGACCGCCGCGATAGGTTGACTTCAAGGACTTCCGAGAAGGAGATGAGGAGAGATGGCGACTGAGGTGAAGACGGAGGAACTCGAGAAGCAACTCGAGTCGATGCTCGAGATCGAGAAGTTCCCGCCGCCCGACGACTTCCGCAAGCAGGCGCTGGTCACGGACGACTCGCTGTATGAGGAGGCCGCGGCCGACCTCGAGGGCTTCTGGGCGAAGCAGGCCGAGGAGCTGATCGATTGGGTCGAGAAGCCCACCGAGACCCTCGACGAGTCGAACGCGCCGTTCTACAAGTGGTTCGCGGACGGCAAGCTCAACCTCTCCTACAACTGCGTCGACCGCCACGTCGAGGCGGGCAACGGGGACCGCGTGGCCTACCACTGGCGCGGTGAGGAGGGCGAGGAACGCGACATCACCTACGCCGATCTGCACCGCGACGTCCAGCGTTTCGCCAACGCCCTCAAGGACCGGGGCATCGGCAAGGGCGACGTCGTCGGGATCTACCTGCCGATGATCCCCGAGGTCGTCGTCGCGATGCTCGCCTGCGCCCGCATCGGCGCACCCCACAACGTCGTCTTCGGCGGCTTCTCACCCGAGGCCGTGCGGGAGCGCATGGAGTTCTCCGAGGCCAAGGCGCTGATCACCGTCGATGGCGCCCGCCGCAAGGGCAAGACCGCCCCGATGAAGAACGCCGTCGACGAGGAGGAGATCGGCGACATGTCCTCGATCGAGACGATCTTCGTCGTCAAGGCCACCGACACCGACTGCGAGATGCAGGAGGGACGAGACGTCTGGTTCCACGAGGCGATGGAGTCCGCCGATCCCGAGTGTCCCGCCGAGCCGATGGACGCCGAGCAGCCGCTCTTCGTCCTCTACACCTCCGGCTCGACGGCCAAGCCGAAGGGTGTCCTGCACACCACGGGCGGCTACCTGCTCGGCGTCACCTTCACGCACCGCTACGTCTTCGACCTGAAGCCGGAGTCGGACGTCTACTGGTGTGCCGCGGACGTCGGCTGGGTCACCGGCCACTCCTACATCGTCTACGGCCCCCTGTCCAACGGCGCCACGAGCGTCATGTACGAGGGGGCCCCGGACTACCCGGACAAGGACGTCTGGTGGGAGATCGTGGAGAAGCACGGCGTCACCATCCTCTACACGGCGCCGACCGCGATCCGGGCGTGCATGAAGTGGGGTGTCGAGTACCCGAACAAGCACGACCTCTCGACCCTCCGGCTCCTGGGCAGCGTCGGCGAGCCGATCAACCCGAAGGCGTGGCTCTGGTACTACGAGGTCATCGGCGGTGAGCGCTGCCCGATCGTCGACACCTGGTGGCAGACCGAGACCGGACACATCCTGATCAGCCCCCTGCCGGGCCTGACGGAGACGAAGCCCGGGTCGGCGACCAAGCCGCTGCCCGGGATCGTGGACGCAGCGGTCGTGGACGACGACGGGAACGAGGTCGACGGCGACCAGGGCTTCCTCGTCTTCAGGCGCCCCTGGCCGGGAATGCTGCGCACGCTCTACAAGGAGGAGGACCGGTTCAAGGAGGTCTACTACTCGAAGTTCGACGAGACCTACTACGTCGGAGACGCCGCTCGGAAGGACGAGGACGGCTACTTCTGGATCCTCGGCCGGGCGGACGACGCGGTCAACGTCTCCGGCCACCTCCTCTCGACCGCCGAGGTCGAGTCCGCGGTGGTCTCATACCCGAAGGTGGCCGAGTGCGCCGTGATCGGCATTCCCGACGAGGACACCGGCCAGGCGATCGTGGCGTTCGTGACGCTCGAGGGCGACCTCGAGGGTGACGAAGAGCTCCAGTCCGAGATCAACGACCACGTCGCCAAGCGGATCTCGAAGATCGCGCGGCCCAAGCGCATCATCTGGGCCGGCGACCTGCCGAAGACCCGTTCCGGCAAGATCATGCGCCGGCTGCTCCGCGACATCGCGGAGGGCCGCGAGCTCGGCGACGTGACGACGCTCCGTGACCCCGCCGTGATGGAACAGCTCGAGGCGAAGGTCAAGGAGCTCCAGGCACAGGAGAACTAGGCGTCAGCCGCAGCCCGGGCGCGACCCAACGCGGGTCGCGCCCGGGCCGGCAGTTCCCAGCGCAATCGCCAGGCCGCGCCGGAGAAGTTCCGGTTCGCCACCGTGGCGAATCCCTCCTCGTCCTCGCGCAGGGCCAGCAGCAGGTGGGCCACGCGGTCGCCGGGCGGCAGATCCGCCGCCTCACCCACCCGGACGCAGAAGCAGTGCACGCGATGACCCCCCGGGCGGACCAGGATCGCGCCCTCCTGACCCACCAGCCACGCACCGAGCCGCCCCGGTTGCAGCGCCAGCCCCGTCAGGGCCAGCAGGTCGCGGGATCCATGGTCCATCAGGTCCCCGAGCAGCCCCAGAGCCGTGCGTTCCGGGCCGTCCGTCGCGGCACCGATCGGCTTCACGCCTCGTGCTCCCCGGCGCGCCTGTAGGTGGAGCACCGCCAGACCGTGCCCCAGGAAGATCGCGGACACCGGGGCCGCCAGCGGCTCGATCCAGATCAACAGCGCTGCCGGCAGTCCGAAGGTGACCACGACGCCCACGCTCCACAGCGTCCAGGTGCGCCCCTCGCGCCGCAGACTCTGATCACTCGCCCGCCGCCGCCACGGCATCGCCGCGGCTTCGGCGAGAACACCCGCCTCCAACCGCCTAGCCCCCTGCGATCGGACGACGCATCACCACCAGGTCCGCGTCGAGTGGAAGCTCCCTCACCACCTCGGCGGTTCCGTCGGCCATGGTCGCGCTGGCGAGCATGCCCTCCTCGAGCTCGCGCCGGAAGGCCTCGACCGCGGCCTCCTGCGAGGCCCCGTCGTCGGCGGTCCAGCTCGCCAGCTCTGTATGCCCCGTCCGGTCAAGCCTGATCAACCTGGACATCGATCCTCCTTCGTTCCGCTACCCGGCTTCGCCATCACCGGACGCCAGAAACACCGCGTCCGAATATACGCCGCTCGTAAACTGGCTCGTGTGGCCGAGAACGAGACAACCGACCGGTACGACCCCCAGGCGATCGAGCGCAAGTGGCAGCTCGTCTGGCAGGCCGAGGACACCTGGGGAGTCGCCAACCCCGGCTCCCCCGAGTTCGACGCTGCGAAGCCGAAGAGCTACGTGCTCGAGATGCTGCCGTACCCCTCGGGTGAGCCCCACGTCGGCCATCTGAAGACGTACTCGGTCGGCGACGCGATCGCCCACTTTCGCCGCCGCCGCGGCTTCAGCGTCGTTCACCCGATGGGCTATGACGCGTTCGGGCTGCCGGCCGAGAACAACGCGATCCAGACCGGCGTCCATCCCCGGATCGCGACAGAGGAGTCGATCGCGTCCTTCCGGGAGCAGTTCATGCGCTGGGGGATCTCCATCGACTGGAGCCGCGAGTTCGGGACCCACGAGCCGCGCTACTACCGCTGGACACAGTGGATCTTCCTCAAGCTGTACGAGCGCGGTCTCGCGCACCGTCACGAGGCGCCCGTCCACTGGTGCCCCAAGGACCAGACGGTCCTCGCCAACGAGCAGGTGATCGACGGACACTGCGAGCGTTGCGGCACGCTCGTCGAGCTCCGTCAGCTCGAGCAGTGGTTCTTCCGCATCACCGAGTACGCCCAGCACCTGCTGGAGGACTTCGACCTGCTCGAGTCGTGGCCGGAGAACGTGATCACGATGCAACGCAACTGGATCGGCCGCTCCGAGGGCGCCGAGGTCGTCTTCCGCTGCGAGGACCTGGACCTCGACTTCCCGGTCTTCACCACCCGCCCCGACACTCTGTTCGGGGCCACCTTCTTCGTCCTCGCGCCCGAGCACCCCGAGGTCGAGCGCCTGGCTGCGGGCACCGAGCACGAGCACGCCGTCCGGGAGTACGTCAACGAGTCGGCCAGAGCGAGCGCCGAGGAACGCGCCGGCGAGGAGCACCAGAAGACCGGCGTCCCGCTGGGCCGCGAGGTGACGAACCCGGTGAACGGCGAGCGAATCCCGATGTTCGTCGCCGACTACGTCCTGATGGAGTACGGCACGGGAGGGCTGATGGCGGTTCCCGCACACGACGACCGGGACTACGACTTCGCCACGGCCTTCGGGCTGCCGATCCGCCGCGTGATCGAGGGAACCGATCCAGAGGAGGCCCGTGACGAACAGGGCCTCCCCTACGCCGGTGATGGCCCCCTGGTCAACTCCGGCCGCTTCGACGGTGAGCACAACCGCGAGGCGTACGGCGAGATCGTGACCTGGCTGGAGTCCGAGGGCCGGGGCAGGCCGGCGGTCAACTATCGGCTGCGAGACTGGCTCGTCTCCCGCCAGCGTTACTGGGGAGCGCCGATCCCGATCGTCTACTGCGATCAGTGCGGGATGGTCCCCGTTCCGGAGGACCAGCTGCCCGTGCTGCTTCCGGAGATCGAGGACTTCGCGCCCAAGGGCAAGAGCCCGCTGGCGGCCGCGGAGGACTGGGTCCGGACCGAGTGCCCGCAGTGTGGGGGAGAGGCCCGCCGCGAGACGGACACCATGGACACCTTCGTCGACTCCTCCTGGTACTTCCTCCGCTATCTCGATCCAGACAACGACGAGCTGCCCTGGGCCCGCGAGGTCGCCGACTACTGGATGCCGGTCGACCAGTACATCGGCGGCGTCGAGCACGCGATCCTCCACCTGATGTACGCGCGCTTCTTCGTCAAGGCGCTCCATGACATGGACCTGCTCGATGCGCGCGAACCCTTCGCCAACCTGTTCACCCAGGGGATGATCACCCGCGACGGGGCGAAGATGTCCAAGTCGCGGGGGAACACCGTCAGCCCCGCGGAGTACGTCGACCGGTTCGGGGCGGACACGCTCCGCACCTACATCTGCTTCCACGCCCCGCCGATCAAGGGCGGCGACTGGTCGGACGAGGGCGCTGAGGGAATCTTCCGGTTCCTCTCGCGGCTCTGGCGCCTCGCGCGCGAGGTCAGCGAGCGCACTGATGCCGGCGGCTCGACGGACGGCTCGGACGGCGCGGCCCGCGAGCTCCTGGCGAAGGCCAATTGGGCCATCGACAAGGTCAGCCGCGACATCGATCCCCGCTTCCAGTTCAACACCGCGATCTCCGCGGTGATGGAGCTCGTCAACGAGATCTACCGGCTCAAGGACGGTCTCTACGCAGACCCCACGGGCGCGACGGTCGTTCGTTTCTCCACCGCCACGGCCGCCTCGCTGCTCTTCCCCTTCGCCCCCCATCTCTGCTCGGAGGTCTATGAGTGGCTCGAGGGGAAGCGCGTCTGGGAGCAGCCCTGGCCCGAGGCGGACCCCAGCCTGCTCGAGCGCGACACCTACATGCTCGTCGTGCAGGTGAACGGCAAGCTGCGCGACCGGGTCGAGGTCCCCGCCGACACGCCGGAGGACGAGCTCATCCCGATCGCCAGGGGCAGCGAGAACGTCCGCCGACACCTGGACGGCAAGGCGATCGTCAAGGAGATCGTGGTCCCTGGACGACTCGTCAACCTCGTCGTTCGCTAGGTCTGCTAGAAAAAGGCCCGTGCTGGTCAGGCGGCTCGCGGAGGCTCCCACGGAGGAGTGGCACAGGGTTCGCAATCGCATCCTCATGGATGCCGGAGAGCTCGGCTCGCGCAACATGTCGGTGACCTGGCTCGAGGTCCCCGAGGGAATCGACCAGGAGCTCCACTCGCATGAGGAGGCGGAGCAGGTCTACATCGTCGTCAGCGGGCGCGGCACCCTGACCGTGGCCGGCGACACGCAGGAGGTCGGGCAGGGCGACCTCGTCCTGGTTCCGCCCGCCACCGACCACTCGATCGCCAATTCGGAGTCGGCGGATCTCTGCTGCGTCTCGGTGCAATCCCCGCCCGTCACGTCCTCCGAGGTGTTCGGTCGCTCGGGGGTGGGCGTGGCATCCGAGTACGAGTACGACGACGAGGAGTAGGCGCTGACCCGGAAGCGGGTCCTCGTCCGGGGTCGCGTCCAGGGAGTCTTCTTCCGGGACAGCACGCGTCGCAACGCCGAGGACGCGGGTGTGGCCGGCTGGGTCTCGAATCGCCCCGACGGGGCGGTCGAGGCGGTCTTCGAGGGCGAGCCTCGGGCGGTCGACCGGCTGGTCGATTTCGCCCGGCGCGGCCCGAGCCGGGCGGAGGTCGAGTCGGTCGACGTCTCCGAGGAGGAGCCTGAGGGACTGTCCGGGTTCGAGGTGCGGTGACCTAGCGCGACCGCGTAGTGGATCCGTTGCGAACCGGGCGAGACCCGCGCGGCACTCCCGGTGAGCCTCGCCCAATGCCGGACCTGAGCCGCTCGCAGCTGCTGGTCTATGCCGTCATCGCGGTGGCGGTGATCGTCATCGGAGCGCGCTGGATTCGCTCGAGCGGATCAGGGCAGGCAGCGGGGCCCGAGTTCAGCTTCGCCGCCGATTCGGCCCAGGAGGCCAGCGGAACTCAGGACGTGGTGGTTCACGTGGCCGGCGCCGTGGGCCGGCCCGGCGTCTATCGCCTTCCGGCGGGCTCGCGGGTGACCGATGCGGTGACGCGGGCGGGCGGGTTCGCCCGCGGCGCAGGCGAGGACGCGATCAATCTCGCGGCCCGTCTCAGCGATGGGCAGCAGGTGGTCGTCCCGGGTGCCGGCGCCGGGGCGAGCGCCGCCCAGGCGGCCACGGGCCAGACCGGCCCGATCAGCCTGGGCAGCGCCAGCGCCGTGCAGCTCGATCAGGTGGAGGGGATCGGGCCCGTGACTGCGCAGAAGATCATCGAGTTCCGCGACCAGCACGGCGGCCTCTCCTCGATCGACCAGCTCGACGAGGTGGACGGCATCGGGCCCGCCACCATGCGGACCCTGAGATCCGCCCTGCAGCCCTAGGTCAGTGGCCGAGAACCCGGTCCCACTCGATGCGGTGGGAGCCCAGGATCTCCCTCTCGGGTTGCTGGTTGCCGCGGGGGATGCTGCCGGAGTGACCCTCGGCGGCGTACATCTCGGCCCGCCGGGTCTCGAGTCGCAGCTCCCTGCCGGTCCTGTTCCTGGCGCGGTGGGTCGCACCGCGCGGCGCGCGTCCGCGGTTTGGACTCATCGCTCCTCCTTTGGCTCGAAGTTCGGGTTCACCCACCCCTACCACGTGGCCACTGCGTGAAACACGCCCCGGGCAAGCTGGAGTGGAGGGGTGAATGGCGCTTCGCCGCCCTCGCGGGGTCGGCGCTCGGCCTCAGTCTTGCGCCCCTCGCTCCGACCGACCCCTCGCTCGCCGCGGCCGGGGCGTTGCCGATCGTGGGCATCGCGTTTGCGGCACTTCGCCCAAGCGCCGCCGCACGCTCATGGGTGACCCTCTACTGGCTGGCGCTGCTCGGGCTCGTGGCCGCGTTGGTGGGCCTCCTGATCGGCGGCGCACGGCTGCAGTCGATCGACGCGGGCGCGCTGCGGGCGCACCCGGGCGCCCGCCTCTCACTGGGCGGATTCGTCGCCGGGGTGCCACGTCGCAGCGGCGGCGAGGTCGCCGTCCCGGTGAGCTCCTCCGCGGGGCGGGTGCTCGTGATCTCTCCGGAGCCGGTTGGGGATCTCCCGGTCGGCTCGAAGTTGCACGTCGACGGTGTGCTCCAGACGCCGGAGCCGTGGCGAGAGGCATATCTGCGCCGCCAGGGGATCGCGATGACGCTGAGGACGCTGAACGCTCCGGTGGTC
>Ga0081540_1004537_pt1 | contig 10529 bp, 12 predicted proteins | sample TabmetS2T1R1_FD_71024 | JGI IMG/M metagenome (GOLD analysis project Ga0081540, IMG submission 71024) | Tabebuia heterophylla rhizosphere microbial communities from the University of Puerto Rico - S2T1R1 | ecosystem: Host-associated > Plants > Roots > Rhizosphere ... | reverse complement strand
GAGCATCGCGATCCCCGTGGCCACGACCGCGATCGTGCGCCACGGGTGCGAGTGGCCGCTGGGGCCGGACGGCTGAAGAGCGTGCTCCACGGCGGACGGTCCGATTCGCCGCCACGCGCCGCCCTCCTGCAAGGAGGGATTGGCGGAACCCCGCTCGTCGCCGGAGCGCGATGGTCGTTCCGAGGCAAGGACGCAGGGAGTGCCCGTAGCCGGCGGCTACGGGTGCGACTGAGGACGCAGCATCGGGGCGAGCAGCGCGGTCCGGCGGCACAGTCGGTGTTTCGTCAAGCCCTCCTCATCTCCTGAAGGACTCCCAGGTCAGGCGCAGGCCCTCTTCCAGCGTCACCGCAGGCCGCCAGCCCAGTTTCCGCTCCGCAAGCGAGATGTCGAGGACGCTCCGCTGCAGCTCCCCGAGCCGCGCCGGCGCCATCACCGCTTCGACCTCGGAGCCCGCCACGCGGCGGCACACGTCGAACAGCTCCACGACGGAGGTCTCGATCCCGGTGCCGACGTTGAACACGCCGCCGTCGTGCCCGACCGCAGCGAGCGACGCCCGCGCCACGTCGCCCGCGTAGACGTAGTCGCGGGTCTGGAGCCCGTCGCCGAAGATCCGAGGCGCCTCGCCCTCGGCGAGTCGGCCGAAGAAGATCGCCACGACGCCCGCCTCGCCGTGCGGGTCCTGCCGCGGGCCGTAGACGTTCCCGTAGCGCAGCGCGACGTGGCGGGATCCGTAAAGCCGGTTGTAGGCAGCGAGGTACTCCTCGCTCGCGAGCTTCGAGACCCCGTACGGCGCGAGCGGCCGCCGCTCGGAGTCCTCCGGTGCGGGACCGTTGCACTCGCCGTAGATGGCGCCGCCGGTCGAGCTGAAGACCACCTGCGTGTCGTGCGCCCGAGCCGCCTCCAGCACGGCGATCGTCCCGAGCACGTTCACCGCCGCGTCGTGCACCGGCCGCTCCACCGACACGCGCACGTCGACCTGCGCCGCGAGGTGACAGCAGAGCTCGGGCCGCGCCTCGTCGAAGACCTCGGCCAGCCCTTCGCGCACGTCGCGCACGACGAGCCGCGCCCCCTCGGGCACGTTCTCGCGCTTGCCGTTCGAGAGGTCGTCGACGACCGTCACCTCGTCGCCGCGCGCGAGCAGCGCCTCGACCACATGCGAGCCGATGAAGCCCGCGCCCCCTGTCACGACAGCCCGCACCGGCTCATATCCTAGGCGCGGCTCATGTTCATCACCTTCGAAGGCCTCGACGGCTCCGGGAAGTCGACGCAGGCCCAGCTCCTCGCCGACGCGCTCCGCGCCGACGGCCGCGAGGTCGTCGCCACCCGCGAGCCCGGCGGTACGGAGCTGGGCGAGCGGATCCGGGAGCTGCTGCTCCACGAGGGCGACGTCTCGCCGTGGGCCGAGGCCACGCTGTTCGCAGCGGCGAGGGCGCAGCTCGTGGACGAGGTCATCGCTCCCGCCCTCGAGCGCGGTGCGGACGTGATCAGTGACCGCTACCTCGACTCGTCGCTCGCGTACCAGGGCATCGCCCGCGACCTCGGGCTGGAGCGCGTGCTCGAGCTGAACCTGCACGCGGTGCGCGGGCTGCTCCCGGACCGGACGTTCCTGCTGCTCGTCGACGCCGAGGAGTCGGCGCGCCGGGTCGGCGGAGACGGCGACCGGATCGAGCGCGAGGCCGACGATTTCCGCGAGCGCGTCGACGCTGCGTACCGCCGGCTTGCCGAGTACTTCCCGCAGCGCATCACGACCGTCGACGGCACGCGCCCGCCGCGCGAGATCGCAGAGGAGGTGCTCGACGAGCTTCGACAGCATTCCTGAGCAGGAGGAGGCGAAACGGCTCCTGCGCGCGGCTCTCGCCGAGGGCCCTGCTCACGCCTACCTCTTCCACGGGCCTGCGGGGGTCGGCAAGCGGGCGACGGCGCTCGCATTCGCCGCTGAGCTGCTCGGCAACGACCCGCGGGTGGAGCGCCGGTCGCATCCCGACCTGTACGTGCTGGAGCCGCTGGGCGAGCAGATTCGCATCGACGCGGTGCGCGAGATGCGGCGCGACCTGCACATGCGGCCGTTCGAGGCCCAGCGCCGGGTCTACCTCGTCTTCGCGGCGCACGCGATGAACGACGAGGCGGCCGACGCGCTGCTGAAGGACCTCGAGGAGCCGCCGGAGTACGCGGTCATCGTGCTCGTCGCGGACGAGGTCGGCTCACTGGCGGAGACGATTCGCTCGCGCTGCCAGGCGGTGCCGTTCCGCCGGCTCTCGGAGCGGGCGGTGCGTGAGCAGGTGCGGGCGCGGGCGCCGGAGCTCTCCGAGGACGAAGTGACGTCGATCGCACGGGTCGCCGGCGGGCGGCTCGACCGCGCGGAGCGGCTTCTCGACGAGGCGGCGGCGCGGCGACGCGAGGCGCTGCTGGAGACGGCGCGATCGGTCTACGGCCCCGAGTTCGACCCGTCGGCTGCCGCCCGAAGCGTGCTCGAGGCGGCACGCGAGCGCGCCGCCGAGGCGAAGGAGCGCGAGGAGGCCGCGATCGAGGAGCTCGACCTCCCAGCGCGTGAGGCCGAGCAGCGGGTTCGCCGCGCCGCGCGCGGAGCCGAGCGGGAACAGCTGCTCGCGTCGCTGGAGGAGCTCGCGACGTGGTACCGCGACCTCGTCGCGGCCGCCGCCGGCGCCGAGAGCGCGCTCGTGCACGTCGACCGCGCCGCGGAGCTGCGCGAGGACGGCACGCTCGAGCGGCTCGAGGGAGCAGAGCGCGCGGCCGAGCTCGTCCGCGAGACCTGGCGCCGCTTCGAGGAGTTCCAGCTCTCGCCGAGCGTGGCGCTGGAGGCGCTCTTCGTCGAGCTCCGCCGGGCGTTCGCAGGGGCGGTGGGGGCGCCCGCGTGAGAACCGTCACGTTCTGCCGCACCGGCCTGGAGATCACGCCGGTCGGCTTCGGCGCCTGGGCGATCGGCGGTAGCAACTGGGCGTTCGGCTGGGGCGCGCAGGACGACGACGAGTCGATCGGCGCGATCCGGCGAGCGCTCGAGCTCGGGGTCAACTGGATCGACACAGCGGCCCAGTACGGGCTCGGCCACTCGGAGGAGGTCGTCAGGCGCGCGGTCGAAGGCGTCGAGCCGCGCCCGCTCATCTTCACCAAGGGCGGCCAGCCGGAGGGGCCGAACCGCACCTCGTACCAATCGCTGAAGCGGGACTCGCTCCGCCGCGAATGCGAGGGCAGCCTCGAGCGGCTGGGCGTGGACGCGATCGACCTCTACCAGATCCACTGGCCGATCCCCGACGATGAGGTCGAGGAGGGCTGGTCGACGCTCGCCGAGCTGAAGGAGGAGGGGCTCGTGCGCCACATCGGCGCCTCGAACTTCTCGGTCGAGCAGCTCGGGCGAGCCGAGGCGATCGCGCCGGTGGAGACGCTGCAGCCGCCGTACTCGCTCCTCGACCCGGAGGTCGAGGCGGAGATCCTCCCGTACTGCGAGGAGCAGGGGATCGGCGTGATCGTCTACTCGCCGATGTCCTCCGGCCTGCTGACCGGCCGGATGACGCGCGACCGGATCGCGTCGCTGCCCGACGACGACTGGCGCCGGCAGAGCGCCCGCTTCCGCGAGCCCGAGCTCTCGCGCGCCCTCGAGGTCGTCGAGCGGGGCAAGGCCGTGGCCGAGCGGCACGGCGTCTCGCCCGGAGCGGTCGCCGTCGCGTGGACGCTGCGCAACCCGGCCGTCCACGGCGCGATCGTCGGGTTCCGCCGGCCCGACCAGGTCGACCCGATCGTGGCTGCGGCAGATCTCGAGCTGAGCGACGACGACGTCGCCGAGCTCCTCGGCGTCGCCTGACGGAACCGCCGCCCCGCGCCGGGTGTACTTCGGGCGATGGCGAAGCTCGCGCTGCTCGCGGTCGCATCCGCCGCTCTCGCCGGCTCGTCGCCGCAGGTTCTCGCCCGCATCCCCACGGGCGAGTCCCCGGGGGCCGCTACCGCGGCGTACGGCGCCGTCTGGGTGACGAACGACGGCGCCGGGACGCTCGCGCGCATCGACCCGCAGACGAATCGGGTCACGCGGCGGGTCCGGCTCAGGCCGGGAGTCTTCTCGGTGACGCACGGCTTCGGGGCCCTGTGGGTCGTGAACTACAAGCGCAACACGCTGACGAAGGTCGATCCCTCCACGCTGCGAACGCGCAGCGTGCGCGTCGGCGCGGTGCCGGACGGCCTGCTGGCGGCCTACGGGCGCGTGTGGGTGACCGCCTGGGAGGCCGGGCGTCTCGTCGAGGTCGATCCCCGGTCGCTGAAGGTCGTCCGCCGAACGCGGATCGGCCCGCGGCCGTCCGGAATGCGAGCCGCCGCGGGCGCCGTCTGGGTCGGCTTCGGCCGCTCGGCGACCGCGGTCGCGAGAGTCGACCCGCGAACGCACCGGGTCGAGCGCGTTCCGGTCGGCGTTCGCGCGCCGGCGGTGTTTTCCGTCGGCACGCGTGACCTCTGGATCAAGGCGGGGGACAACGTGCTCGTCCGGCTCGACCCCCGCACGAAGAAGGTGAGAGCCCGGCTCTCGTTCGGCGGCACGCTCGCGCACGGAGCGCTGGCCGCCGACGGAACGATCTGGCTGCCCGACAAGGAGCTGAACGTCATCCACCGCGTCGACCCGAAGACGTCGACCGTGGTCGATCACTTCGCGGGCGGGTCGGGGGCGTTCTTCCCGCTCAGGGCCTTCGGCTCGATGTGGGTGACGAGCTACGCCGGCAGCGACGTCTGGAGATTCAAGCCGTCCTAGTGGCTCATCGTGCCGTCGACGTCGCCAAACCTTCAGCAGGCCGACGGCCCCCATGTCGACGCTCGCGAACGAGTGCGTCACGAACGGGTACAGGCCGGGCTTGGTGATGTTCACGTCGAAGATTCCGCCGCCGCCGGCAGGCACCGACGCGGTCTGGATCCGGTGGAGAGGCGGATCGGTTACACCCGCGTTGAGCCAGGCCCGCTCGAGCACGGTCCCGACGATGTGGAAGTCGGTGTCGATGCTCGGGCCTGCGTCCACGACGTAGAAGCGGACGGTGTGGCCGGGATGCGCCGTCAGCGGGTGCTTGACGTACTGCGCCGCATAGCCGTTGAAGGTCAACCAGTCAGGCGTCATCTGGCGCGCCTTGACCATGTCGAGCCCGGCCGGCTTGTTGTCACCGGGGGAGTTCAGGTACCACTCGCCTGAGACGAGCACGTAGGAGTGGTGCACCGGCGGCAGCAGCTTGGGGTTCGCCGGGTCGACAACGATCGCGCCGTACATCGCGTTCGCGATGTGCGGGTGCGCTGCCATGAAGCCTCCTAGCTCAATCTCCTACGACGAGCGTAGGAAGGAGGCGGCTCGGCTCCATCAGCGCGCTTTCTGAACCGGGTTGCGGCTTTTTACGGAATCGGCGGCCGGCGCTGAGCGGCTAGGCGTAGCGCGCGCGCGGGCGGTCGAGCAGGTCGACCGCGAGGTTGGCGACCCAGTTCACGAGCCAGAGGATGAAGACGACGCCGACGTAGGTCCAGAACCCGTCGATCGAGAAGTTCGGCGCGATCCACTCGGCGAGCAGCACCATCAGGATGTTGATGAAGAGGTAGAAGATCCCTAGCGTGAGCACGATCAGCGGGAGCGTGAGGATCGCGAGGATCGGCTTGATCACCGCGTTCGCGATCCCGAGCACGACCGCCCCGATGAAGTAGGCCCAGAAGCCGTGGATGTCGACGCTGTCCCAGAGCACGTTCGCGACCCACAGCGCGAGCATGTTGATCGCGATCGCGAGGACGATGCGCGCCAGCAAGAGCATGGCGCGAGTCTACGCCACTTGCCGGTCGGCGTCGGTTTACGCGTCGCCGGGCGGGGTTACGTGGTCCGGACATGCTCGCGCTCCTCCTGTACCTCTGGCTCGGCCCGCGCGCGGCGCTCGCCGAGCTCATGGCCGAGCTGCTGATCGGCATCGCCCTCCTCGGCGGCGGTCGCGGCAAGCTCGTCGGCGCCACGCTGCGTCTGCTTCTGGCGCGGCTGCGAGGCCGCCGCGTAGTCCCGGCCTAGCGCAGGCCGGGCTAGACTGAACAGCCGCTGCCGACGTAGCTCAGCTGGTAGAGCACTTCACTCGTAATGAAGGGGTCCCCGGTTCGAGTCCGGGCGTCGGCTCTTCGGGAGCCGAGCGTCTTCCATCACTTCAATCTCTTCGCTTTGTTCGATGAATGCGCGGTAGCGCGTGCGCCAGTTCGAAGCGGCGCCGACGGCCGCTCGCAGCGGCTCGAGCTCGAGCGACAGGGCCGGAACTGCCACCCCCGCGGTCGCGGCGGCGCTGCTCCAGCGCCAGGCGAGCGGATGCGGCGCCAGACCGGCCGCGACCGGGTTCCAGGCGACGTAGCGCGCTGTCCAGAGCAGGTCCTCCTCGCTCTCGAGCTCGCGAGCGAAGAAGTGCGCCCGGAAGAGGTGGGCGCTGCGGCCGTTGAGCTTGTTGTGCAGGCGCGAGTACCAGGTGTGCAGCTGCTGCAGCGCCTTCGAGACGCGCGCATCCGGGATCCGCAGCAGCAGGTGGTAGTGGTTGCCCATCAGCGTGTAGGAGACGAGCCCCAGCTCGAAGCGCTCGAGCACCTCGCCCAGCCCCGCAAGGAAGACCTCTCGCTCGCCGTCGCTCAGGAAGAGGTGACGGTCGTCGCTGCCGTGCGAGCCGAGGTGGTAGATGCCGGGAACGAAGTTGCGCGCCGGACGAGCCATGCGGCCACGCTAGAGCCGGCGGCTGGCTCAGACCAGTGGCTGTGGAGAGGTTGTCCCACTTTGGTGACAATCGACAGGTTGACCAGAGTCCGTGTCTGACACCGCTTCGGGGCGACGTGTCATCCAGGGTTGCGGGTCGATACTTCAACGGCGGTCTCGCTGACGTAGACTCGCGTGGCTGGGGCAGGCAGAACGGTTTGGAGAGGAGTTAGAGATGCCTGATCCAACCATTGTCCTCGTCCACGGAGCGTTCGCCGACGCATCCGGTTTTCGGGGTTTGTACGACGAGCTCCTCGGCGAAGACGTGACGGTCGTCGCTCCGCCGAACCCGCTGCGTGGTCTCAGCGGCGGCGACGGGAAGTACCTCGAGGCCGTGGTTGCTGCGATCGACGGCCCGGTTCTGCTGGTCGGTCATTCCTACGGGGGCTCGGTCATCACGGCGGCCGGGACGGCTGACAACGTCGTCGGCCTCGTCTACATCTCCGGTTTTGCTCCGGACGAGGGCGAAAACCTGACCGACCTCCAGTCGAAGTTCCCCGCGCCGGGGATCATCCCCTACATCGTGGAACACGAGCTACCCGAGGGCGGAAGTGAGTTCACGCTCGCGCCGGAGGGCTTTCACGAGTCGTTCTGCGCCGACATCCCGGCAGACGACGCGGCGTTCTACGCGATCTCCCAGCGCCCGCTTGCCGGTATCGCGCTCACCGAGGCCGCACCGACTCCGGCGTGGCGCAACCGTCCGACCTGGGCCGTGCTTCCAACCGCCGACAGGTGTATCGACCCCGGCGTCCACCACTTCAGCTACGAGCGCATGGGCGCGAAGGTGACCGAGATCGAAGGTGCTTCGCACGTTGTCATGATCTCCCACCCCAAGGAAGTAGCGGAGGTCGTCATGACCGCAGTCCACACCTACGCCATGCAGCCGGCGTGATCTGAGGCCGACGCAGAGCAGCGCTGCGCCTCTTGGAACGCTCGCTTAGTCGTCGTCGCGTTCCTGCAGATAGGCGAGGACGGCGAGCACTCGTCGGTGATCGCTCTCGGATGGCGGAAGCCGCAGCTTCATGAGGATGTTGGCAACGTGCTTCTCGACGGCGCCGACGGTGAGCACGAGCGCCTCCGCGACGGCCGCGTTCGAGCGTCCCTCGGCCATCAGCCCCAGCACCTCGAGCTCGCGTGGCGTCAACCGCTCGAGCGGGCCTCGCCGCCGGGCCGAGAAGAGCTGCGCGACGACCTCCGGGTCGAGGGCCGTCCCGCCCTGCGCCACTCTTCGCACGGCGTCGACGAACTCCGCGACGTCCATGACCCGGTCCTTGAGCAGGTAGCCGACGCCGCCGCGCCGGTCCGAGAGGAGCTCGGTCGCATAGGTGAGCTCGACGTATTGCGAGACCACGAGGATGGCCGTGTCGGGCGCTCGGTCTCGCAGCTCGAGGGCGGCCCGAACGCCCTCGTCGCGAAACGACGGCGGCAGTCGGATGTCCACGATCGCGATGTCGGGTCGCTCCGACTCGACTGCAGCCACGAGCGCGTCGCCGTCACGAACGGCGGCGGCCACGTCGAAGCCGTTGTCCCGAAGCAGACGCGTGAGGCCGTCCCGCAGGAGCGCGAGGTCTTCGGCTATCACGACTCGCAAGGCAGCTCCGCTCTCACCGTTGTCGGTCCCCCCGCCGGGCTCTCGACTCGGAGTGTTCCGTCCAGCGCCTCGGCACGCTGCCGGAGCCCGGTCAGACCGGGGCCCGACGGGTCGGCGCCGCCGTCTCCGTCGTCGACGACCTCGACGACCAGACGACCGTCCACGGCGGCGATCCGGATGTCGACCCGGTCCGCGTTCCCGTGCTTGATCGCGTTCGCGAGTGCCTCGGCGACGGTGAAGTACGCCGCAGTCTCCACAGCCGAGGGATAGCGGCTCGGAACGTCGATCGAGAGCCCGACCGTCAACGGCGTGTGCGCCGTCAGCGCCGCGACGGCCGGCTCGAGCCCGCGGTCGGTGAGGATCGGCGGTCGGATCCCGCGCGCGAGGACGCGCAGCTCTTCGAGTGCCTCACCCGCGCCGCGCCGGGCTTCCGCGAGCAGCTCCGCCGCGGCCGCGGGATCCGCCTGCAGCGCCTGTTCGGCCATGCCGAGGTTCATGCCGACCGCGACGAGGCGGGCCTGTGCGCCGTCGTGCAGGTCGCGCTCGATACGGCGCAGCTCTGCCTCCTGGACGTCGACTGCGCCGGCGCGGGTCTCCTCGAGCCGTTCGATCCTGTGCTCCCGCCGGGCATAGACGACGGCGGCGTGAACGACAACGAGCAGCGCCAGCCCGAGCGCCGGCCACACCGGCCAGAAGTAGCCGCCGCCCGTCACCGCCCAAACGCCGACGAGGAACCCGAGGACCAACCCCGAGATGCCGATCTGAAGCGCGAGCGCCTCGCTGCCCAGCGTGAACCGGGCGACGTCACGTCGTTCGAGGACGAGCACGATCCAGCCGGGAATCCCGACGACGAGCGTCATCGCGAGCAGCGGCCAGATCGGCCAGAAGTAGCCCTCGCCGGTCAGTGCCCAGATGACGATCAGCAGCACCACCACGCCGCTCGAGATCAGCGAGTCGATCGTGAGCGCCCGCAGACGTCGAACGCTTCGCTCCGCCCCCGTGATCGCCATTGCTTCAGCGTCGCTGGCGAGGAGGCTGTTCGCCAGTCGGCGCGAGAGCGACGTCATCGGCCGAAGGAGATGAGCGAGAACGACGAGCACGAGCGCGCCGAACGCCGCGAGCGCGAGCGCCTCGGCGAAGCTGTCGACCGTGAACAGCCCGGCGACGTCGTACGAGTCCACCCAGCGGTACCAGATCGGCAGGCTGACGAGCTGACCGCCCCAGCCGAGCAGCGCCACCGGGATCAGCGCCGTCGGCCAGCTGAGGAAGAGATGTAGCTGCTGCTTCCAGAACGAGGCGTCTCCGAGCACGCTGAACCCGCGCGACCAGAACCCGGTCCCGTTCGACGAAGCCGACGGGTGCGCCGATGCCCCGATCAGGTTCCGGGCCAGGTACGCCTCTGCCTTCGCGAGCCCGCCGACTGCCGCGCGGAACCCGATCAGGACCGGGACGACGAGCGGCGTGATCGCCAGCACGAGCGTGACCGTCCAGCCCGCGATCAGCACCGCGAAGCCGACCACGCCGAGCACCAACTCCGCCAGGTAAAAGAGCAGCGCGCGGTATGTCTTGCCGGCTGCGAGCGGACCTACAACCCGGCGGATCACTTGCCCACCGAGCCTTCCGTGACCGGCCGCACCGACGGAGCCTCGAGCTTGAGCGTGGGCAGCCACCCGAGCCACCGCGGCAGGTACCAGTTCCAGTCTCCGAGCAGCTTCATCGTCGCGGGCAGCAGCACGCCGCGGACGAGCGTCGCATCGATCAGGACCGCGGCGGCGAGCCCCACGCCGAACTGCTTCATCATCACCAGCGACAGCGTCCCGAAGATCGAGAACACGAACACCATCACGAAGGCGGCGCTCGTGACGACGCCGGCGGTCGTCTTGATCCCGTGGGCGACCGCGTCTTCGGTCTTCATCCCCCGGTCGTACGCCTCCCGGATGCGGCTGAGGATGAAGACGTGATAGTCCATCGACAAGCCGAAGAGGATGACGAACAGGAACACCGGCAACCAGGCCATCACGCCGCCGGAGTAGTCGAAGCCGAGGATGCCCTTAGCCCAGTCGTGCTGGAACACGAGCACGAGCACGCCGAAGGCGGCGGCCACCGAGAGCAGGTTGAGCACGATCGCCTTGACCGCGATCACGATCGACCGGAACGCAGCGAGCAGCAACACGAACGCAAAGGCGAGCACGAAGGCGA
>Ga0081540_1004536_pt1 | contig 10530 bp, 8 predicted proteins | sample TabmetS2T1R1_FD_71024 | JGI IMG/M metagenome (GOLD analysis project Ga0081540, IMG submission 71024) | Tabebuia heterophylla rhizosphere microbial communities from the University of Puerto Rico - S2T1R1 | ecosystem: Host-associated > Plants > Roots > Rhizosphere ... | reverse complement strand
AGCGGCGCTCGGCCGACGACGCCGAGCAGGCGTCCACCATCTTTCAGCTGGCGAAGCAGGACTTGCGACACCTCCTCTACGGCACCGTCGAGGAGAATAACATCGTAGGGAGCGGCAGCGGGCCAGCCTCCTACGAGCGGGCCGGTCACCACCGTGGCATTGCGCGCGCCCAGCGTCTGCAGATTGTCTCTCGCGAGTTGCGCAAGTCCCGGGTCCTGCTCGAGCGCGATCACCGAACCGGCTAGATGCTCGATCACCGCCGCCGAATAGCCGGTGGCGCAACCTACGATGAGGACGCGGTCCGTCTCTCCGATCTCGGCCGCCTGCAGCAGCTTGGACAAAACCATCGGCTTCATCAACCGCCGCCCCGCCTCGACCGGCAGATCAGCATCGAGATAGGCCAGTTCCGCAGACTCTTTCGGTGCAAACCGCTCGCGCGGCACCGTCAGCATGGCAGTGATCAGTCGCAGACCAGTGACGTCGCTGGTGCGAACTTGGCAGTCAACCATCATGCGGCGGGCAGCGGCAAAATCGAGCATGAGCTAATCCTTGGACGAAACCCTGGGAAGGCCGAGATCCGTGCGCCGACTCTGTAGCGGTAAGGTCGCGACCGGCGCAAGCCATAGCGGCGAGCAACCCGTTGCGGCGAGGGAGCCGTTGCTCCCCAACTATCGCTCCTGTATAGCGGCTGGGCGAACCGATGCGCTATGCGCATAGCCCGCATCTGCGCTCCCGATGGCCACGTGGCGGAGTGGTTACGCAACGGTCTGCAAAACCGTGTACCCCGGTTCAATTCCGGGCGTGGCCTCCAACTCTCCCGGACGCCAAAGACTTCGGGGGCACAAGGGCTTCCGGGAGCTGGCGGCTGCTGGACGCCCCCAGCAACTTTCGAAGCGCCCGCCGTGCCCTGAGCGATTCGCGTATTCCAACACGAAGATTTTAAGAAATTACCACTACATTGGCATGCAGCGCCAAATTGCTGCTATGCAACAAGATGCGGTGAAATCTATATAATACCAGACTATATAAGGCCCAACGAAAGACTGATTTTGAGAAGGACACCATCATCATGACCACGCGCATACATGACGAAATGAGCAGCCGTTGACGATCCGGACGGCACCCGACGGACATGGAGCTGCGTGCGGCGCCTTGTGGTAGAGGATTGGGGCTGCGGGTCATGATTGTTGTCGGCACGTGCCCCATCGCCAGGTCTTGTCGCGGCTGGGCAGACTTGGCCTGCACGTGACGGAGTGACCGCCCGATCCGTGTCGCGACCTCGTCCGATCTGGTCCTCGCACGCTCATGGCGATAAAGAGCCGATCGGGTCTGTGACGAACCCGACGCGCTTGATAGCGACAGGAGAAGTGGCAGCATGGCGGCAAACGCGTCGAGAGTGGTAATCTTCGCAGCCTTGGCGGGCAACACAGCAATTGCACTGACGAAATTTGTGGCGGCCGGTTTGACCGGCAGCGCGGCCATGCTGAGCGAGGCGATCCATTCACTCGTCGACACGGGAAACCAATTGCTCCTTCTCTACGGCCTTCGGCGGGCGTCTCGGCCCGCTTCGCCCGATCACCCCTTCGGACATGGCCTCCAACTCTACTTTTGGGCCTTCGTCGTGGCAGTCCTCATCTTCGGTCTCGGCGCCGCGGTCTCGATCATGCAAGGCATCGACAAGATATTGAACCCGCATCCGATCCAGGATGCGTGGATCAACTATGCGGTGCTGGGTCTGGCGATCGTATTCGAGGGGTTGGTGTGGATCGTTGCATTGCGGGCGTTTCGCGCGGAAAAAGGCACACGCGGCTGGGTGGCCGCCATTCGCTTCAGCAAGGATCCAACGACGTTCACGGTTCTCTTCGAAGATACCGCTGCGTTGCTCGGCCTGTTTGTGGCGTTTGCAGGCATATGGTTGTCGCGTACCCTTGCCATGCCTGTTCTGGACGGGTTGGCCTCGGTGCTCATCGGCGCGATCCTCGCCGGCACAGCTCTGTTTCTGGCCTATGAATGCCAGAGCCTGCTGACCGGCGAAGGGGTCGATCCGGAAACCCGCGAGGCATTGATGAAGATTGCCGCGGCTGAACCGGGTGTGGATCGTGTGAACGAGTTGCTGACAATGCACTTCGGCCCCGACGACGTGCTCGTGGCCATGAGCCTCGATTTTACCGACTCGCTCCCGGCTTCGAATGTGGAGGTTGCGGTGACGAGCATTGAGAAGAGCATCAAATCAGCTCACCCGGAGGTAAGCCGGGTGTTCGTCGAAGCGCAGAGCTTCGACGCTCACCTGCGCTCCGGGCAGATAGGTGAGCATGCCGAAGCTTCGCGCAACCCGGCCAACGTTTCTCAATAAGGGGGCTCGTCGACAGCGCTCGTCAATCTGCCGTAAGGGGCCTCTTGTTCAGGTTCGGTCCTAAGAGCAGGTCCGGCTTCTGACGTCGGCCTGAGCTGTTCGCGGGAGTTGATGACTCCTCTAGAAATCCTCCAAGCTCGAATCCGAATAGACAACATACCGAGTGCAGATGACAGCGCTAGCTTTGTCAGGTGTCAGCAACTCATTCATGCCCGGATCCAGGATAACGTCCTCTTCAATTTTGACGGTGCCTGGCGGGATGCGCAGATCGGGGCTGAGCGGCAGCGCCGAAAGGGAATGTCCCTCGTGATCCCTGAAGATAAGCGCAGCACTCACCGAGCGCACTGGCTTCAGAAGATTGCTCTTGAGCCTGAAGCGGACGCGCGGCCCTTTTGTTTGCGGCTCCGCCGACCATTCCAACAACTGCAGGGGATGCGACCCACCCATCTCGCACTCTTGCGACCAGGCTGCCCCCGAGATCAGCGGGAGGCAAGCGACGGCTATCAGGACGGAACACGCTCGGGATGTGAGTACAGTGATCATGTCCTTGTGCTGCGATCGCTGATCATGATTGGCAGGGTACCTTTCGCAGTGCGATCACGGCATCTCGCTTGGAGCTTGAATGGACGCGCGACCTGTGATGTTTGCCGGTTCGCAATGATGGATCCGTCCTCGAGATGATGTTTCAGAAGATCGTCGCGATCCAGCACGACATCTATCTAGCGCTGGCGCAGCAAATCAAGTTGGTAGCCGCCGGCGGAAACTGGCTGGCGTTCCTGGCCTTTCTGCCAATGGGCATTATCTTCGGCGCTGTCCACGCGCTGACACCGGGCCACAGCAAGGCGGTTCTCGCAACTTACCTCGCGGGTTCGGAGGCAAAGATCGGGCGCGGGCTGCTCACCTCCATCACCCTGTCCTTTACCCATGTCACGATCGCGGTGCTGATCGCGGTTCTGTCGCTGCCGCTAGTGTCGATTGCGTTGGGGAGCGTGGGGCGCGCGCCAATGCTCGAGGCGATCAGCCGTGGGCTCCTCGGATTGATCGGCGCCTGGATGCTCTGGCGAGCTCTGCGTCGCGGCCATCATCACAAGCATGAGGGCGAAGCGTTCGGCGTGATGGCCGGCCTGATCCCCTGCCCGCTCACGCTGTTCGTCATGACCTTCGCGATCTCGCGCGGCGTGCCGGCCGCCGGGCTGCTCTTTGCCGGCACGATGATGATCGGCGTGACGCTTACGCTTTCCGTTGTCGCGATCCTCTCAATCGTACTGCGCGAGCAGCTCGTGCGCTTTGTCGAGGGGCGACCGCGACTGTTCGATGGGATAACGCGTTCGATCGAAGGGCTCGCCGGTGCTGCGCTCATCGCGCTTGCGCTGCACGAGATCTTCCTGCGTTGAAAGCGTTCGGATGAGAGATGCACCTCCTCTCCCGCAGTCCTTGTCCCGCCACGATTTAGCCGCAGACCGGCACCTGCTGACATCGTCTAAGGGAAAGCGAATGACCATCAGTCGCCAAGTGACGAAGCTGGCCTGGACGGCGATCTCCATCTTTTGGTTGACTGTGCCGGCAAGCGTGCATCCTCATGTCTTCGTTGAGGCGCGGCTCGATTTGACGGTAAGTTCCGACGCGGCCGTCGAATCGCTTCGACACGTCTGGCGATTCGACGACGTGTTTTCCAGCACGGTTCTGATGGAATTCGACAAGAATTCCGATCTGGAACTGAGCTCGGCGGAGCTCGCGGAGGTTGCGCAAACGATCGGCGCGTCACTTGCTGAGTACAACTATTTTCAGATGGTGACAGCAAACGGCAAGGACGTTCCGATGAACCCCCCAGCGCGCATTGCCGCTGCCTACGAGAACGACCAGCTTGTCGTCCAATTCGAGTCCTTCCCACGGCGGGCGCTTCCGTTGTCTGGAAAGCTCGCCTTCGGCATCTATGACCCCACATTCTACACGGCACTCGATTTCCTCGGTGATGAGAGCCTCGTGGTGAAGAACCTTCCCTCGTCCTGCAGGCGCACTGTCGTCCGGCCAGATCCCAATACCGCTATTGCGCAAAATCAGGCGTCGTTGACCGAAGCGTTCTTCAATGACCCCACGGGGACAAATCTCGGCAAGATCTTCGCTACGCGGCTTGAGCTCGACTGCTCTCACGGGCAGACATCGGGCACCGCCCGGTAGCGGGAGTCAGTCCGGCATGATCGAGCTGGCGACAATGGCCGGTAACCGCGGCTCTGTCCGACCCAGCCCCACCAGCCTGACTACCTGCCGGCGTCCTGCGGCAATCAGGATGTAGAGGCGCGACGTCTGCGCTGCCGCGTGGTCCTCTGCGATCTTTTCAGCGTCAGTGTGCTCGAAAAAGCTCTTCGTGAAAGCATCATAGTCCACATCAGGCAGGGCCAGACTGCAGGTCTGCACCGGTGTGCCATTTGCAATGGCCTTGGTAATGCCTATCACAGTGCCTGCCGACAGACCATCTTGCGCGTCGGTCACCAGCCATGCACGCACCGCTGAAGGGCGGGCAACCGGCGCCAGATCCGCAAACGCTGCTTCGGGAAAAGGAGTCCAGCCGCGATCCTTCGCCACCGCGCTTGTGCGCTCGAAATTTGGCCCCTCGGCAAGGCAAACGCGGTTAAACTGCTCGAAAGCCACCTCTGCATCGCTCCAGGGCCGCGCCGGCCCAGTTGTCACCCCAAGGACGATCGTCGTGACCACGGCTATCCGGCGGCGCATGGTCAACCTATTGGCGTTTCCCTATTGGTGGGCGCAGCCAGGTCCTTCGGCTTGCGACGAGCGATCAGATAGCGAAGACCCTTCATCCCGACATCCTCCAGTTCGACAATTTCCAGACCCCGATCACCGAATGTAGCGGCGACGGCCTCCAGATCGACATGACCGTGGCGGTGAAATCGGAAGAGCCGTTTCTTCCGCGGCGGCTTCGCGAAGTCGACCAGTAATAGACGACCGCCGGGTTTCAGGACGCGGCGAGCTTCGCTCGCAAACTCCTCGCGCCCGCGACGCGGCAGATGATGGAGCATCAGCGTGCCGAGAACGACATCGAACTCGGCATCGCCACACGGCAGCCTCTGAGCTGTTCCGGTCCGGAAGCGGAGGTCGAGTCCTGCCCGGCCGGCTTTCATGTCGGCCCGCGAAATCATCTCTTGCGACGCATCGACGCCTTCCACCCGTCCGAGAGCACCCACCTTTTGCTTGGCGAGGATGGCGGTCGTGCCGGTGCCACATCCAACATCGAGGACGGATTCGCCTGGACGCAACTCGGCGAAGCTGAGAAGCCTCTCCCTGAAGGCGCGCTCTCGGCCAAGGGTGAAGAACCAAGCAGTCATGTCGTAGGCGGCAGCCGAGTGGATCAGTATGCCGATATGAGGAGGCTTGACCGGGCTGTCGTGAGCTCCGCTCGCCTCATGATTTTGAGACGGCCGACGGATCGCTGGTCCGAGCAGCAGCGCCGCCAGCAAGGCTAACGCCACCGCGTGAAGCAGCAACGCGGGGACCCCCAGTGCGAAAAGCAGGTTCGCGCGTTCGAGGAGGAAGAAGGCTGCGAGAACGAAGGCTACCTTGACCGCTACGATGGCGTGCAAAGGCCAGCGGCCACGATGGTGGCCCGCGAAGGTGTCGTGCATGCGAAGGCTCCTGTCGGCCGCGCTGTACCGCGCGCTGGATAGGAGTAAGATACCGGACCGTGTGTCCGATACTGGTTTTGCTGATCAGTAATGGCTGAAACGGCCAATTTTGGACGCATCGACGTCTTTCGACCGAAAAAGGGGATTGCCTTCGTGCGAAAGGGATCGATCGATCGCCGGGTCGCCAAGACCCGAACCCTGCTGCAGCAAGCGCTGTTCAAGCTCATTGTCGAGAAGGGATACGCGGCGACGACGATCGAGAATATCTGCCAAGAAGCGGACGTCGGCCGGTCGACGTCTATACCCACTATCCCGACAAGGAAGCTCTTAGGAAATCAACCATCAACCAGCACACGGAGATGCTTCAAGCGTTGGTCGCCGCCCCTCGCCCCGTGGGCACCGAAAAGGCATTCGCATTCAGTCGCCCGGTTCTCGAGCATGCTCAGGCCAGGCGCGACCTGCACCGCGCCCTGCTGGGCGGCAACGGCCGCGACATGCCGGACGAGATCCGCAACTGGATAGCCAGCCAAATCCGTCGGGAGTTGAGCCAACTGTGCGAGGGCCGCACAACCGGTGCGGACTTGGAGATCTCGGTGCGTTACGTCCTGGGCGCTCTCGTCGAGGTAATGCACTGGTGGCTGGAGAACGGCTCGACCCTGTCGGCCGTCGAGGTCGACCAGAGGTTTCAGCGTCTTGCTTTCGGCGGCGTGGGCGCTGCGCTGAAAGGCCCGTTTTGACCCGGACATACGGACCCTATCGACTTGGCTTGTCTCGCCAAGCTTACCATCTTAGCTCGAGAGATGTATGGGGTTAGATATTCGCGCCAATTTGAAAAAAATAACCAAAAAGACTTCGACACAGGACAGAACCTGCAACACTCACTATTCCGCAACCCGTGTTTTTGGTGTAACGTAGATCATACATAAGATTTTATTATGGCTGGCGGCCGTCAACCGGCTCGGGACCCTGATGGTTCCAAGCTGCTAGTCGCTGTTCGCTCCTTTCCGCCGTCAGCTCTTCGCAAGCGGTCGCCATACTTGGAGGGATGCGGTCATGGTGCAGTTGCTGGGATCAGAGTCTACATCGTTCACATTGGACAACATGGGCCGCTTCCTCTGCAACACGCTGCAGGAAGCGGTCGACAGCGCGGCGCAGCCTGTCGCGGGAAACCGCCGAGACTTCGACACCATCGTCATCGGCGGCGGCACGTTTGGCTCGGTCGTGGCTGAACATCTCTTTATCGCCGACGGGACACGCAGCCGACGTATCCTTGTGGTCGAGGCCGGTCCGTTCGTATTGCCGGAGCACGTGCAGAACATGCCGTTTATGGGGGGAGCGCCGGACCTGCGTGTGCCCTGGCTCGCTCACCCAGCGCTCAGCTACGCCGGCCTGATATTCGCTATTGGTGGCCGCTCGCTGACCTGGGGCGGCTGGTCGCCCGAGCTGCTGGATTCCGAGATGACGGAATATCCGGCGGCAGCCCGCGCGGATCTGCAGAACCGGTATTTCGCCGACGCGAGCCGGCAAATCAGCGTTAAGGAGACCAACGACTTCATCTATGGTCCGCTGCACATTGGGCTTCGCAAGCAGCTTCACGCGGGCCTCAAGACTGCGGGAAACGAGACCGGGTTCACCTTTGCCCAGTTGCCGGACCATCCCGCGCTGCGGTATCCAGACCCCGGCGAACCGCCACACGACGCGGCGCTGTTGCGTGACTGGCTTGGCTTGCCGTCAACCGATACCACGCCGGAGCCGCAACTGCGCGAGCTCTTCAAGCTCGAGGCTCCGCTCGCCGTTCAATCGACGACCCTGCCAGGCTTCTTCCCCACAAACAAGTTCAGCGCTGTGCCCTCGCTCACTCGGGCAGCGCGCATTGCGGCCACTGAGGCCGACGGCACCGGCGCGATCGCCGACGCCCGAAGGCGGCTCATCGTGGTCCCCAACTGTCACGTCCAGGACATCATCACGGAGACACAGGCAGACAACTGGGTCCGTGCGACGGGTGTGCGCGTCTGGCAGAACGGCAATTCTGTCGACGTGCCGCTCGCGCCGCCCCGCGGGGGCAGGCAAAGCGCCGTCGTTATCGCCCTCGGGACGGTGGAGACAACGGGGCTGGCGCTCTCGACGTTTCGCCAATCGCTCGCTGGCCGCGCCGCGGATCGCATGGGGACAAACCTGATCGCACATTTGCGCTCAAACCTGACCATACGCGTTCCTCGTGCCGCGATTGCGGGCAATCTGCCGCCTACCATCATTCCGAACCTGCAGTGCTCCGCTCTGTTCGTGAAGGGCAAGGCGCCCAACGGCCGCACCTTCCATTTCCAGATTACAGCCGCGGGATTGAGCAAGCTCGGTGCCGACTCCGAGGCGGAGCTCTTCAAGAAGATCCCGACCCTCGAGCATCTCGGCGACATGCTGCGCGCAAGCGACGACACCGTCGTCATCACTATTCGCGGCATCGGCGACATGACGCCCCGCAATCCCGACAGCTTCATCGACCTCTCGACGACGGACACTGATTTCGGGCGGCCAAAGGCCGTGGTCCACCTCGGCAACGCCAAGGCCAGCCCTGCCGATTTCCCCGGCAGCGTACAGACGCAGAACGACCGCGACACCTGGGACGCGATGGACGCCGTCTCCGACAAGATCGCCCTCATTTTCGCCGGCAATCAGCCATTTGAGATCCTGGCCAGTGCAAACAGCATCATCCCGGTGTCCGCTGGGACCAAAGCAGCGCGGCTCGCCGCGCTGGCTGCGTTCAAGGCGCGACGCGACGACCTCGGCACCACCCATCACGACGCTGGTACCATGCGAATGGGGGACACCGTCGCCGACGCCGTCACCAACGACTTCGGCCGTATCCACGACACCACGAATTGCTACGCCGCAGGCCCGGCGCTTTTCCCGACCGTCGGCTCGCCAAATCCGATGCTGACAGGCGTAGCCCTGGCGCGTCGGACCGGCGACCTCCTCAACAGCAGCGTGCTGCCGGCGCCCGAACCAGTATTCAGCCTGCAGCCCGAGGCCGGATTTCGACCTCTCTTCGACGGCACGGCCGGAACGTTCAAGGACTGGCGGCTCGCCGGGCCAGGTGGCGGCGGCATGCTTCACCTGAACGGCGAGATGGTGAGCTATGGCGACGGCGGGCTGCGCCTTTTCTACTACGCGAAGGAAGCCTTTGGCGACTTCACGCTGCGCCTGCAGTTCCGCATCGTGGACCCGGCGAACCACAATAGCGGCGTGTTCCTGCGCTTCCCGCGCCCGACGCTCGACTTCGCGACCAACGAGTTGGCGAGCCGCGCTGGGCAGGAGCCGAACTTCGATCCCGGCAATCCGGCGTGGAAACCTGTCATCGCCGGGTTCGAGGTACAGGTGGACGACAATGCGATCGGAGACTCCAGCAAGGACTTCTACGGCATCCGCCCGGAACCGAACGGACTCTACAAGAACCGCACCGGCGCGATCTACAAGATCCAAGCTGGCGACCGCGTCTGGCATCTCGGCATGAACGAACCGATGGCTCAGAATTACGCACCGGGGCCGGCGCTCGTGCCGGGCGTGTGGTTTGAATTCGAAATCACCGTGCAAGGAGATGACTACGCCGTTTTCCTCACCAATCTCGCGAGCACCGAACGCAAGCAGACTACGTCCTTCCACAATACCGACGGCGAACGCGGCAGGTCGCCAGGCTTCATCGGGGTGCAAGCTTATTCCGGCAGCACGGTCGCCTGGCGGTACATCCGCATCAAGACGGCCTGATGTGCTGGAAATCGTGCTGCGAAGAGATTCGGCAGCCTTTGGGGGGCGAGGCGTGCAGCTATGTCAACGTCGCCCATGAAGGATCTAGGCAAGTGCTTCCAGCCTGCTGTTCGGTCTCTCAGGGCATGGGTTGATATACCCAGATAGCCGCCTTCTCTGTGGCCCCCGCCCGCACGGCTAGGAACAGGCGGTCGAGCTCGGGGACGAGCAGCGATGTGCGTGCGCCGGGAGAGGTGGGAAGTTGGACAATACGGCGGAAGCCGCCACCTTCCGGCTGGAAGACATCCAAATAGCCCTCGCCGCAGCTCACGTAGGCGCGTTTTCGCTTGGCGTCGACGAAGACGTCGTCCGAATCACTGCAGACTGGGAGTTTCGCGACAGGCGCACCGTCAGCCATCGCAAAGATTGCGAGCACCGCTGGATGTCTAAAGACCGCAAGCACCTGCCGCCGCGCGCGATCCAGCGCCATCGGGAAATTCCCCTCGCGGCCGACTTGCGCCCAGCTCGCAACCTGCTTGCCGGCCGCCGTGTCGACGACCGCGATGCTGCGCTCATCCGGCAGATTGACGAAGATACGACCGGTCTCCGGATCAAATTGAAAGCCTTCCGGATGCCGCGGCAGCTTGATCTCGCGAACCTTCCGCCGGGTGGCGACATCGATCACCGCCAGCGCGCCTTGGCCATATCCGATGATCGCTCGGCCACCCGCCTCGTCGATGCGGATGTTGTCGGCATCTTCACCGACGGCGAGCGAGCCCACCGGCGTATGATCGTCGCCTT